>Ga0075163_10003332_pt1 | contig 21574 bp, 18 predicted proteins | sample JI1023141ADNA_FD_71478 | JGI IMG/M metagenome (GOLD analysis project Ga0075163, IMG submission 71478) | Wastewater effluent complex algal communities from Wisconsin, to seasonally profile nutrient transformation and Carbon sequestration -... | ecosystem: Engineered > WWTP > Effluent > Algae... | reverse complement strand
GGCAGGCCGAGGTGAACGCCGAGGGCTTCGAGCTTGGCCGGGAAGTGCGGGCCGATCGAGCGGCTCGGGGGACGCAGCGGGCTGAGAGCGTCGAAGCTGGTCGGGGTGCCGTCGGGCAGGACGCCGCGGAAGCTGCTCAACTGCAAGGTGCCGGCCTTGAGCGCCGAAGCGTCGAACAACACGCTGGTGACGCCCCACGGGGCGGCGGAGAGCGCCTGCAAGCGCGCTTGCAGGTGCTGCTCATGATAGAGGTCCTGCTGCTGCATGTGCTGGGGGCACATCAACATGCCCTCGCTCCACAGCGGCCTTGATGCGGTGGCGATCGTCATTGGTTCATCTTCCGGGGAGACGCGGGGCCTGCGGCACAGTCGGACCGCGCGGGGCCTGCGGCAGCTGCGGGGCCTGGGGGGTTTGCGGCAGCTGGGGTGCCTGCGGTGTCTGGGGCAGTTGCGGGGCCTGGGGGGTCTGCGGCAGCTGCGGCGTCTGCGGCACGTCCGGGATGCGCCACGATCGCTTCTTCTTTTTCTTCGGCTTCTTGCCGGGCGGCGCGACGACCGGGGCGCAGGTGGTCTCGAAGGCCTTGACGTCGAAGCCGGCAGGCGGGAAGCGACCTCCTGAGATCTCGTTGCGCTCGAAGGCGAGGAAAATGCAGGGGTCTTGCGGGGTCTTGCCGCGTCGCTTGGCCTCGCAGCGCTGGGCGGGGAGGTCGGCCGGGAGCGTGTAGGCCTGATACCAGGCGTCGGCGATCGGCTCGCGGAACAGACCGACGGTGACGACGTGCCTGGTGCTCGGGTCGAGCACGAGCTGCCAGAGCTTGCGTCGGTCGGCGTAGATGTCCTTCTCGTGCACCTTCACGAGGGCCTCGCCGAACACCTTCTCGGCCTCGCTGCGCACTGCGTCGAACTCGAGCTGCTCGAGGTCGATGTCACTCTTGAGCTCGTAGATGCGGAGGTTGGTCGGCCACGACTTGCCGTCGTCGTCGGGGTTGAGGACGGGGTCGGAGACGGCGAGGAGCTGCACGCCGACGGGTTCGGCCGTGCACTCACCGCGCGGCTTGCAGGCGGACAGGGCGACGAGTGAGGTCGAAATCAGGAGCAGGGTACGCAGCACGGGGACCTCAGCGGAGCAGGTGGATCTCGACATCGGTCGGATGGACCCCCGCGATGTCAGCGTTCCAGGTGAAGAGTTCGGCGAGCTCACCGCGAGCGCCGGGGCGCGCTTCGGCGATCGTGTGGACGACCGGGCCACCAGCGGGGGCACGGCGGATGCCGATGAAGACGTCGAGGCCGGTGGTGACGACGGAACGCGCGGCCTGCAGGTCGGACCAGCCGCTCGCCGCCGCGAACATGGCGGCGAGACGGGTGATCGCGGCGTCGGCAGAGCGGGCTCGCAGGGTGGCGATCGTGCCGCCGCCGGGGTGTCGCAGGCCGTCGCACAGGTCGCTCGCGTCGCGGGGCTCGATCTCCTCGACGACGAGCCAGTCGGGATCGAGGCGCCGCGCCGCGGCGAGGGCACCCAGGCGCTCGCCGGCGAGGACCAGCAGATCGCTGGTGTCCCACGCACCGCCGCGACGCACGACCGCGACGCTGCGCCCGGCTGGGCGGGCGGCGATCAGGGCGCGGGTCAGCGGTGAGAGGTCGGCGGCAGCGTCGCCGTGGAGCAGGAAGGTGCGGCCGCGACGGACGCACTCGCCGAGCAGGTCGGCCGCGGCCTGCGGGAGCACGCGCTCGCCGACGAGGTCGCTGAGGGCGGGCGGGCTGCCGCGGTGGATCCGGATGATGTGAACGATCGGCCCGCCGGGGGCGAGGTCGCGGCCGAGCGCGAGCAGCGAGGTGCCCTCGCAGGGCGCGGCCTCGAGGCGACCGTGCTCACCGAGGCTCTGGCCGGTCCACCGCTCGATCGCGGCGTGAACCGCTTCGACGCAGGAGAAGCGGGCCGCCGCGAGCTCCCTGGACTCACCGCGGCGGACCTGGATCGCCGCGGTGCCGCGGACGCTGAGGGCGGTGACGTGGACATCGTCGAGGAGGTCGTCGAGCGGGCCGAGGCCGCAGAGCTCGCGCGCGAGTCGCTCGGGCCAGGGCGCGCCGGGGGGCAGCTGGTGCGGGCGCGCGGCGATGAGGCGGCGGGCGGCCTCGGTCGCGCGCGGGAGATCGGCGCGTCCGAGGCTGGCGGCCTGACCCCAGCGCGCCGCGCCGTGCTGGGCGGCGAGCTCGCGGTAGACCAGCGCGAGGGGTGAGCTCTCGGGCGCGGACGAGGGAGATGGCGTGCCGCGAGGACGTGGGGTGAGCGGGAGATCGGGGAGGACGGGCGCGGACGAGGGCGGCGCGCCGCGAGGTTGCGGGGAGACCGGGAGGTCGGGGAGCACGGGCGCGGGCGCGTCGACGAGTCCCGGAGGCCTGACGACCGGGGGCGCCGCGACCGGGGGCACTGCGACAGGCGGAGAGGTGGCCTCCTGCGCGAGCACGCTGAGGTCCCGGAGGTCGCTGAGGCCGCTGGTATCGAAGCTCGGCAGCTCGTCGTCGACGGGCACGAGGGCGAGCTCCGGCGCCGTCGTGTTGGGGTCTGGCGCGGCCTGCCTGGTGGCGTCGGCGGAGCCGAGCTCGCACTGGATCGTGTAGGCGTCGATCTCGACGACGTCGCTCGCCGCGAGCCGACGAGGGCCCTGCACCCGCTCGCCGTTGACGAAGGTGCCGTGACGCGAGCGGTCGATCACGGTCACGCCCCCGTCGCCGACCAGGATCTGGGCGTGGCTGCGAGACACGCCCTTGCTGGCCAGCACGATGTCATTCGGGGCGCCCTCGGCGTCGCGCTCGCGGCCGATGCGGATCACGGACTGGTCGAAGCGCAGGTTGTTGACCGCCTCGCCGTGGAGGAGCACGCGGACATCGAGGGTCGCGTTCATGAGGACAACAGACCGCGGAATCGTCGGCCTGACAATACGCAAGTCCAGTTGGGTTTGACGGCGCTGCGCGCTGCGGCTACCACCGATGGTGATGACGCGGCGGACAGCGCTATGGATGGTCCTGTGGACGACGCTGGCGAGCGTCGGTGGTTGCACCCGGCGGCAGAGCCTGACGGCGGTCGAGCTGGCTCGGGTGGAGGAGCAAAAGAAGCTGCCCGAGCTGCGGGTGTACCCGAGCCGCAGGCTGCGGTCGTATTACCCGCAGCTGAATGACCCTGAGGACTATGACGTTTCGGGCCGCAAGATCAAGGTCCGCGGCGCCCTGCGACCGCACCTGCAGACGCTGCGGCGCGGAACCCCGGGCAAGGTGCTGGCGGAGAACAAGCTGGGGGGTATGCGGGTGTTTTGGGTCAGCTTCTCGAACTCTTGCACGGTCCCGGCGTGCACCTACGGGTTTGTGCAGACCGAGTACGATCGATGGACGCTGGTGGCGGTCCCGCGGATCGAGCAGTATAAAGAGCCCCTATCGTATCGTCGCAACAGACTGCGGCGTAACCGCCTCCGGATGGCCCGCCAGCGAGCGATGAATGAGGTCAATGAGGTGCTGGTGGCGCCGCGGCGGATCGGTCGCGCAAAGACGATCGACCTGCAGATCTTCAAGGACGTGTTCCGCCCGACCCTCAAGACCCGCGGCTGGGAGAAAGGGGTCGATTGACGCGTGCTGTTTATACTGTCTCGTGCTGTCTCAGGGCGTGTCGTCCCAGGCGCTGCGGGTGGTGGTGAAGCGGCCGTCTTGCCATGCGAGCGGGCGGTCCTCTGCGTGCCGGTGCTCTTCGCGGCACAGCTCGGGCTCGCTTGAGGGGTCGCAGAGGCGGATCCGAATGACCTCGTTAATCACGGTCGTGTCGCCGCTCAGCCGCAGGCGCCGCTGGACGTCCGAGCGGCGGATCCAGCCGTCGGAGAGGATGGTCGCGCGGCGCTCGGTGGTGATGACGCGGGCGGGGCCGACCGCGGCGTCGTCCACGACGAGGTTGGCCTGCATGAAGCGCTGCTCGATGAGGGGCAGGAGGTAGACCTCGCGGGTGCAGCTCTTGAGGTCGTCGCTGGTGCAGCGCTCGCCATCGGCGACGAGCAGCTGGGCGTCTTCACCGAGCGGTTCGAGGCGGAGGCGCGCGCGTCGTTGTGGGGCCCAAAGGGTGCCGATGCCGCGGATCTCCACGCCCCGCTCGACCCAGCGGGCGAGCGCGACCGGGCCGAGCGCGGTGCCGTCGTCGAAGTGGGTGATGCGGGCCCAGACCAGAATCTGGCCGTCGGGGCCCTCGGCGAAGGTCATGTCGGCGTCGGTCAGCGGGCGCGGCGGCAGCGGCCTGGCGGTGCTGCGCGGGTCGATGGCGGCGCTTCGCTCGTCGGGCCACGCGAGGGCGACGGGTCGGTTGCTGCATTCGTGGGGATCCTCGGGCGGGAGCATGGTCGTGCGGTCGACGCCACGGACCAGCAGGCTGAGCCACTGCGCTGGCGGCAAGACGCGGGTGTCGGCCTCGAGGGCGCGCTCGCTGCTGACGAGGGTCGCGGGGCACACGGGCAGGGTGCCGACGCTGCGGCAGGCGAGCGAGAGGGACATGAAGGAGATGGCGAGCAGCGGTCGGGGATGCGTCATGTTGCCTTGTGGTGGGCGATGCCGGCACGGGCCAGAGCCTGGGTGTAGGCGCGCTGGAGGGTCGCGCGGAACGCCGGCGTGAGGTGGTCGTGGGTCTCGCTGTGCAGCGCCGCGTAGACGGTGGTGTAGTGGCGCCAGAGGGCGGCGGCGCGGCTGGGCCAGCCGGTGACGGCGCCGCGTTCGACCTCCGCCGGGGACAGCGAGTTGAGGGCGCTTCGGGCGGCCTCGAGGGCGGAGTGGATGTATGAGCGCTGGTGGTCGACGAGGCCGGCGAAGACGCGCACGAGCTCCTCGCTGCGCTTCTCGCCGGCGTCGCGCCAGTCGAGCAGGTAGCGCAGGACCTCGTCGGGGGTGGCGAGCGCGGCGAGGGGGTCGTTGGGGTCGGCCCAGGTGACGCCGAGCTCCTCGGCCTGGAGGGCGCGCACGTGCTGCAGCTCGAGGGTGCAGGCGGCGAACACCCGCAGCACGTCGATGATGCGAGTCAGGAAGCGGCGGGTCTCGTCCTCGCCGGTGGGCGCGCGCTGGCCTGGCAGGAGCTCGCTGGCGGCCTGCATGACGGCGCTGCGCTCCTCGTCGGCGGCGGCGAAGGGGTCGGCCGCGCCGACCATGGCGAAGCCGCCGCGGTCGCGGGCGGGGAACTCGCGAAGCAGCATGTTGACGCCCTGGCGGTCGCCGCTGGCCTCGAGGGCGCGAACGCTGCGAGCGAGGTTCTCGTCCCATGCGCGGCGAGCGGCCTCCAGCTGGGCGTGGTGAGGCCGCAGCTCGTGCAGCGAGGTCTGGAGGCGAGCGAGGCGGGCGGCGAAGTCGGTGTCATCCGTGGCGAAGCTGGGGAGGGCTTCGCCGATGCTGCCGGACGTCGCGGCAGCGCCGCGGGGCGCTGCGCCCCCGGGGAGGCGCGGGAGGTCGTCGCTCTCCGTCGGCTCGGCCGGAGCATCGGGGCGGGGGATCTCGAGGCGCAGTTCGAGCTCGCCGACCGTGACGACCAGGCGATCGTGGAGAGCCACCGCGCCGCCACCGGCGATGCGGCGCGGGCCGATGAAGAGCCCGTTGGTCGCCCCCAGATCGCACAGGCGAAGCGCTTCACCGTCGCTGCGTACCTCCGCGTGCCAAGCCGAGACGAAGGGGAACGGCAGGACGACGTCGTTCCCGCGATCGCGGCCGATCCGCACCGGGAACACGTCGAAAAGGCGTTCACACACGGTCCGCCGCGTCTTGTGATCGACCACCGTGATCTGCATCGACCGCATCCTGAACCGCCCAGAGACGATACGGATTTTTGGCGGCGCGCCAATCACCAACCTCGATTGGACCTGTTCAAGCTGAGCAATCCCCGTTGGGGCTTGTCGCGAGGGCACGATAATGTTTGCGTACGCCCAGGACGAACCCTCATGAGCTTGATGTCGTTACTCCGCGCGCTCCTCGGCAACCAGCCGCTCTTCACCTTCGAGGCTGCGGCGGGCGGAGAGTTGCGGGTCGTGCGTTTCTTCGGCCGCGAGAGCCTTTCGGGTCTGTTCGAGTTTCACCTCGAGCTCGCCGGTGGCGAGGTCGATCTCGCCGCCATCGTCGACACGCCCGGCGTGCTCAAGATCGACGGGCTGGAGACGCCGCGCTTCGTCTCGGGTGTAATCTCTTCGTTCGAGTATATCGGCCAGTCGCGCCACCTCCAGCTGTACGAGGCCCAGTTGGTGCCGTGGATCTGGCGGCTGCAGCACCGCCACGACTGCCGCATCTTTCAGGACCAGAGCACGCCCGACATCATCAGGGCGGTCCTCACCGCGGCCGGGCTGTCGAGCGAGGGCTTCTGCTTCGATCTGCTCGGTGAGTACGCGCCGCGCAACTACTGCGTGCAGTACCACGAGTCGGACCTCGCGTTCGTCAGCCGCCTCATGGAGGAGGACGGCATCTATTACTTCTTCGAGCACAGCGCCGACAAGCACGTGCTCGTGATGGCCGACCACCCGGGCGCTCACCCGCCGATCCCGGGTGCACCGGTGCTGTGGTTTAACCCGCCGGACGGGGCGGTCGCCGACCGGGAGCATATTCATGACTTTCGCTTCGGCGAGCGGGTGCGCCCCGGGAAGGTGTCCCTCCGCGACTTCAACCTCCACAAGCCGGGCTTGCCGATGGAGGCGGCGGACGCCGCCAAGGCGCGGGCCGAGTTGGAGGTCTATCAATACCCGGGGAGGTACCAGGACCCGGGCCAAGGCGGTTCGCACCAGGGCCAGACGCAGGCCAAGCTCCGGCTGGAGGCGTTGCAGGCGCACCGCCGCGCGGGCTCGGGCAGCAGCGATTGCCCGCGCATCACCGCGGGGCACACACTGAAGATGGTGGGTCATCCGCGGCATGACCTCGACGGCGAGTATCGTATCACGCAGGTCAATCACGTCGGCGAGCAGCCCCAGGCGCTCGACCAGGACGCGTCCGGAGCGTTCAGCTACAGCAACCAATTCACGGCCACTGAGCGGGCCCAGCCCTACCGCCCCGAGCCTGTGACCCGGCGGCCGATCATGAGCGGCCTGCAGACCGCGACCGTCGTCGGGCCCGAGGGTGAGGAGGTCCATACCGACGCGCACGGCCGGGTGAAGGTCCAGTTCCACTGGGACCGCAAGGAGCCGTACAACGATTCGAGCTCGTGCTGGGTGCGGGTCAGCCAGCTGTGGGCCGGCAACGGCTGGGGCGCCATGTTCTTGCCGCGCATCGGCCATGAGGTACTGGTCGACTTCATCGAGGGCGACCCGAGCCGCCCGGTGGTGACCGGCCGCGTCTATCACGGCGACAACAAGCCGCCCTACCCGCTCCCTGCCGACAAGACCAAGACCACGATCAAGTCCGACTCGTCCATCGGCGGCGGAGGCTTTAATGAGCTACGCTTCGAGGACCGCAAGGGCCAGGAGGAGGTGTTCCTGCACGCGCAGAAGGACTGGAACACCTTCATCCTCAATTGTATGACAGAGACCGTCGGGGCCAGCCGGACGTCCTCGGTGGGCGCCGCAGAGACGGTCAACGTCGGCGCGGCTCGCACGGTGAACGTGGCGACCAGCGACGCGACCACGGTCGGCGTCGAACACACGGTGACGATGGCCCCGCCGCCGCCGCTGGTCCTCAAGTTCCCTTCCATCCCGTTCATCCCCCCGATCCCGCCGCTGGTGCTGCCGGTCCCGCCGACCAAGCTGACCATGCGCACCAGCTCGTTCATGGAACTGACGGACGGGTTCGCCAAGATCACCCTGGATCAGGGCGCCATCTCGATCATTGCGCCGAAGGGGATCACGATCAACGGGGCGACTGTCGATATCACCGGGAAGAGCGGCCCGGTGACGGTGGAGGGTGCGTCGGTCTCGGTCACGGCGCGCACCGGGGGTGATGTGAAGATCCAGGGCGGGCCGATGGTGAAGATTAACTGTTGAGGAGGCGAAATAAGGTTGTCTTTAACTCATTTGGGTTCAGGTCCTTTTGGACGACGCGGCATACTAATAAAATCAAGATATAGTCGCCTGACTTTGGAATAGCGGGCAGTACTGGAGTATCGGTTGCAAGCCACCAAACATCCCCTGCGGAAGAAACGGCCCGTCCCCATGGAAGCACGGAAGCTCCCTGCACACAATCTCTTTCAACGAGCGCCCTGCGAGTTCGAGGGTTTGACGACAACGCTGGCGGAGACATGCCTGACCATGACTCACAGCGAGTTGGATCACGGTGACGTGAGTGCGCGCTTTCCGTAGCACATCAGCACACCCTGGAACTGGTGCTCGCCACCGTCGACCAGGACGAGATGACGCTGGCTTCGCTCGGCCTCCTCGAAGGCCGCCTCGATGACATCCCAGGCATCGCAGCTCACGCCTGCCGGTACCTCGTCAAGGACCGCATGGACATCACCGGCGCCCGCTGGGGGCTCGACGGGGCTGAAGCCGTCGGGTCTTCCCGCGAATCTGTGGGCAGCATAGCTGCCTGATTGACCAACTTGCGGCGTAGAAGTCAGCAGAATCGGTGTGGGAAGGCGGGCTCCGGGAGATGGCCCATGCCGTGGTAGAGGGCGTTGGTGGTCACGTCGTAGCTGCGGAAGCCGTAGGCGCGGCGGACGATGACCTTGAGCTTGTTGTTGAGGCCCTCGACGGCGCCGGAGGAGATGGCGGCGTTGGCCCGAAACCAGTTGAGGACCAAGTCGTGCTTCTTCTCGAGGGTGCGGGCGACCTTGGCGAGGGGCTCGATGCGGGAGGCCTTGGCGGCGCGGCACCAGTCGAACAAGAAGCCGCTGGCGAGGGTGATGCTGAAGTGCCCCCAGAGCTTGCGCAGTCCCTCCTTGAGCAGGTAGGCGCGGACGGTCTTGAGGTGGGCCAGCGCGCGGGCCTCCTCGGCGCGGACCTTATCGACGGCCTTGTTGACGTTGGCGGTGATGTGAAAGCGGTCGAGCACGTGAAGGGCCCACGGGACCCGCGCCGCGATGACGCTCAGGAAGGGCTCCCACATGTCCGAGGCGATGGCCTGCAGCCCGCTTGTCGGGCCACGCCCGAACCACTTGAAGAACGCGTCAAGGGTCGTCTTCTTGCGGTCCTTGCCGATCCACAGCAGCCGGCGGAAACCCTCGTTGATCTGGTACACGACGGTGAGGTACTTACGCTTGCCGGCGCGCCACATGACCTCGTCGACACCGATCTCCGTCACCCCCTCGAGCGACCGGTGCTTCAGCCCATAGGCGACCGCCATTTTCACGGCGGTATACACCGTATCCCATGATACCCCGAAGGTCACCGCGACCTGCTTCCAGCTCATGCGCTTCGCCCAGCTGGCGAGGAACGACGCGAAGCTGGTCGTCACGCGCTCCTTGCCGTTGACCCAGGGAACCCGCTCGACCACCACGGCCTTGCACTTCGCCCACGCGATGCGGCGCATCGCATACAGGAAGAAAACGACGATACCCCACAACGGCACGAACTGAAAACGGCGCTCTTCCAGCGTGTCGTAGGTCGGCCCCGGGAGCAGGCAGATCGAGCACACGCCCTTGCAGCGCTTCTTTGGCCGCACCTTGATGTGGAGCTGCTTCTGCACCCTGCACCCCCACCAACACGAGCTTGATCCCCTCGTACACGAAGCCCTTGTGTTTCTCGACGGAATTGAGCAGAGTCTTGACCAGCACCAGGCGCCCTTTCCTTGGGCAGATTGGTTGTGTTGCAACTCCACTCTACCCCATCGCAGGGCCCCAGTGTGTTTGTGTCGCTGGTGGCCGACGAGGCTCTCAAAGGCAAGCTCGCTGCGCTCACCGCCTACGGCGGCCCTTGACCGCCCCGCCGTCCACCAACACGGCGCCTTCAGGCCGCGAAGGCGATGCCTTCTCGGCAGTCGCCGAGAATCTGGTCTAAGAGACAGCTATCCGACCCACAGATTCGTCGGAGGAGGCAAGCCTCCTCCTCTGCGCGCCCTCAAAGCCAGTGACGACTTCGACGCATACTGGGCTTTCCATGAGCAGCAAGAACTCCGGCGTAACCACCTCGTCCACTACGCCCACGAGACCATCCCCAAGCTCCGCGAACCTCGTGTCCTATGCCGCAAGCCTGCCCTGAGCATCGTTCCGTGACTCATGACCATCGTCGTCCAAAAGGAGCCGCACCCAACTCATTTGCGAACAAGTCCTAAGCGCTCAGACTCACCCCTGACGCAAAAAGAATTTGACGACCCGATCAGTGTCATCGTACTCGATAATATACATCTCGTAATCGATTCCGAGAGGGGACGCGCCGACGAGGTAGACATCTGCGCGCGGCTCGGTTCGCTCAGGCGCTCCCAGGACGGCACGCACATCCGAGCGTGACATCCCAGGCCGGAGGATCTCAGATTCGAGCTGTGTCGTCATGGCACGGCGAGGGTTGTTGCGAACCTCGCTTCCGTGCTGCTCAGTCCAGATCCTCGGGTTGAATTTTCTCTTGAACACTGGATGGTCTCCGCTCTCTTGCGAATCCTGACTCGAGCAAGCCGCAGAGGACAGCAATACGGCGATGAGGACATACATGTGAAGGGACGAGGTCATGGGCCTGAAGGGGCGTCGGCCTGAGCATCTCCGGGGGGAAGTGGTGCGCCGCCCGTACTCAGATCGGAAGGCGCCACGCCGTGCTCCCATAGGGGGACCTGATCACTCCAGGTGAGCTTTCCGTTCCTGTCAATCACGAGCAAGTCACCATCCTCGATCGCCTCTTGTATCAGACCTGCGAGTTGCTCCTCGCTAGCATCTGGGTTGTGCGCCGCAATCGCACGACCGACTTCGTTATTGTACAGATCCATCGCTTCTCGAGCCACAAGATTAGTCGCCAGACCTTCGTGAGCGGTCCCGTATTGCCGCGCCCACTCCTCCCCTTGCTGCTTGGTCATGAGAGCGTTCCAGTACGCGTGACGGAACGCGTCGCGATGACCGTCGTTATTCCGCCAAACCGGATCTCCTCGCTCCGGCGTCGGGCTAGGGTACCGAACGGTGGAAACTTCGAAGGCATCGTCGGCCAAGCCTTTGAGTATGTTAACCTGGCTGTAAGAGATAGCATCGAGCATTCTCGCTTCAGTCTCCGTGATCTCCTTGGTCCCGAAGGGATGAAATCCCAGAATCGAGGGCCCCCACTCTATCGTCGGTTCACTTTGGACTTGGTAGTCAGCAAGAATCTGCCCCGGGTCTGACTTTCCTGTCGGCCCTCCGATCAGCACGTTACCTTCTCCTGTGATGATGGTCCCGTCGACGCAGGGGTCGCCCATTCGCGCAGCCAATTTCCCTTGGATCAGCACCGTGGTCGACGCCTCGGTGATCATATCCACGGCGCAATTGCACTGCGCCCTATCCGTGATCCGGGCGGCGGCCTGACCGTTAATGATCACCGTGAAGGCGCACGGAGGGAGAATCGGACCGCCGATGTGCGGCGCGGGCGACGTGGAGGAACAGATATGAAGGTCGGTAACTCTCGCTGCAGGTCGCATGATGGTGTGATATCGCCCGGCTGCATGTAAGCACAAGCGCGAAAGCAAGACAACCCCTTTTTTGGCGGCCGAGGCCGCGTTTGGCGAGGTTAAGCGGAACCTCGTCAAGTCGGAGTGCATGGTGATGACTCACCGGGAGGTCGAGGACACCGTGGACGTCCATGGCCGCGACGTGCTGCGACTGCTGCTTCAGGGGCAGTTCACGCTGCGTGGACTGCGGGTGGCCACAGCGCCGGTGATCGGGGCTGACGGGATCGAGAGGACCCACGTGCGAGAGCGTGGACGCAGGCTGGAGACCATCTTCGGCGAGGTGGAGGTGGAGCGCCTGTGCCACGGCCAGCGCCGGGTCGACAGCCTAGCAGTGGTAGATTCCGAGCTGAGCCTGCCGACGGAACTCTACTCGCTGGACCTGCGTCGACGGGTCGCCAGCGAGGCGGCAACGGTCTCGTTCGACGAACGTCGTGGCGTCGATCAAGTCGGCAACGGGTGTCGACATTCCCAAGCGTCATGTCGGACAACTGGCAATGCGGGCGGCGCAGGACACGCTACCATCCTCTAAGCCTCCGCCTCCGTCGCATTCACGCCGCAAACCTACCCTGCGCATCGTTCCATGAATGCTACTGGCATTGGTCTGCGCCGACCTACACCCCAACCACCATCCGCGTATGCACCCCCTTCAGGTCGCTGCGCGCCAGCCATAGATCTTCGCCGAGCTTCCGTAGCCCCAGAATCCCGGGCGGATACGTCAAGTCCTCGATCTCCAGCACCAAGTCGTAGTGGATCGGCTCCGGGGTGAAGCCGGCCGTCAGCGCCTTGACGTTGGTATGCCCGACCGATCCGGGCGTGAAGATCTTGTAGTGCTCTCCGCTGAGCGGTCCGATGATCACTTGCGCGGCGCCGGACGGGTGCATCACTTCAGTGCCGAGCACGGCGCTGTCCTCGAGGCGAGCGCTCTGGCTGCCGAGGCGGGTCCACTGCGACTCGTCGATCGGCATCCAGGCGCCGCTCAGCGGTTCGACGTGGAGGCTCGCGTTGCCGAGCTGGTCGGCGAGTGTGATGCGCAGCGCCGCGGCGAGCATCGCTGGCGAGCGCACGCCGGAGGCGAGCGTAGGTGCCAGGCGAAGTAGCGTCGCGCGAGGTAGGCGTTGCGCGGCGCTCGTCTCGTCCTGGCCGAGCAGGGCGAGCACCCGTGAGGACCACGGGTCGCGGCCGTCCGGGCGCAGGGATGCAGGCAGGTCGACGGCCCGGAGGCCCTGGACCAACAGCGAGAGTACGCGATGGTGCAGGATATCGAGGAGTACGCGGATCGCCGCGCCTTGCTCGTCGTCGAGGTCGGCCTCCTCGGCCATGTACAGAGGGAGCGGTGTGGCCGACCCGCACAGGCCGAACAGGGACAGGGTCAGCGTCGGCCGCGGGGGTTCGCCGCGCAGCTCCACAGCCACGACCTCGCCCACGTCGCACATGAGGGCGCTGCTGTGCTGCAGGCGGATGCGTTCGTCCTCGGCCGCGACGACGCTGCCGAGCGGCGCCGCGCCGGGGAACAGACGCTCGAGCATATCGACGACCGCGAGGAATGAGTGTGGCGCGGGCGCGGCGAGCACCCGGTCGAGCCACGACTGCGCGTCGGCGCCTAGTCCCCGATGCGCACTGGCCACGTGAACTCTACCCGGGACGGGCTTAGCACCGTCCGCAGCTCGCTGGCGACGTTGATGTTGATATGGGAAGCGTAGAGGTCGTCGAGCACGCCGCCGAACAGGCGAGCATGGCCGACGCCGAGAAAGGCGCGCTCGTCGAGCTCGACGGTGGTACGGACGGTGCGGATCGGCACGCCGCGGACCAGGCGGGTGACGGCGTCGCGGCGGACCTCGCGGACGGCGTCGATCGTGCGCGCGCTGAGGCGGCCGCGCTGGGCGTTCGCCACGCCGTGGAAATTGTAGAGGTGCAGCAGGCCGCGCAGCGACTCGGCGTCGGCGGGGCCGCGCTGGTTCAGGGCCAGGTGCGAGAGCAGTCGCCACAGCGCCTCCGAGCCGAGCGCCATGCGCACGGGCGGAGAGACGTCGGTGATGTTGCTATAGCCCCCATAGAGGGCGCCGCGCAGCTCCTCCTGAACATCGCTGGCGTGCAGCGCCTCGGGCAGCGCACGGTTGGTGCACAGCAGTTGCAGTGAGAGGACCTCCTCGTCCAGGCCTGTGCGGGCGTCGGACGGTTCGATCAATGAGAGATATGTGTCGATGCCGCGATCGACCGGGGAGAGCGCGCGACGCAGCGCGAAGGCCGGGGCCGCGCCGCCGGCGACCTGACCCGCGCGGGCGAAGGGTACGAACACGCGACGCCCGCCGTGGGTGCGGCTGACGGCGACGACCGAGCGCACCTCATAGACCTCCATGTGTCGCGGCAGGACCCCCTCCGCCCGCAGAAGCGACTCGCGCGTGAGCGGGCCGCGACTGACCGGCTCACCGGGCGCCTCGAACAGGTTGATCGCCGGCGTGCAGTGCAGACGCAGCGGCGACGGTCCGAGCGCGCCAGGGAGCGGCGGCGGACCATCGAACTCGAAATGCAGACTCAGGCGGGCGTCGCCCATGGGGACCTGATGAAGGCCCGACAACTCGAAGAAATGAAACTTCTCGGGCAGGGCGAAGAACTCGAGCACGCTGCGATATCCGAGGGGGGCGGTGTCTGGCCATGGCACCACGGCGCTCTCGGCCGCCGACAGGACGCGCACCGCGGTCGCGGGCAGGCGATGCTCCGACGCCGGGCCGCGGACAGTGACGCCGCTCAGGTGCCGGGTCAGCCACAGCAGGAGGGCGGTCGCCACGGCCGTGTCGCTGTGATGAATGAAGAAGCGCAGCGGCTGGGGGTCGGCGAGCGCAACGCGGCCTGACTCGAACAGGTCGAACTGGACCTCGAGCCTCGGGGAGCGCGGGAGGCTGTCGTCGAGGCGGACCTCGCCGACCTTCACGGGCCACAGGTCGACCGGGAAGCAGGTACGGAAGCGACAAGCCGTCCCGTCGACGGCGCGGGCCAGCAGCGGCCGCTCCGCCGGGATGCGCTGGCGCACCCGCAGGGTCCGTGGATTCGGCGCGAACTCGACGATCGTCGTGGCCGGTAGAGACCGCAGGTAGTGCGGCAGGACCAGCTCGGCGAGACCGTGTGCCAGGTCGGCGCCGGACTGGTCGATGCGCGCACGCAGACCTGCAGTCATGAAGGCCACGCCCTCGAGCAGGCGCTCGACGTCAGGATCCGTCCCCCGCTCCTGCAGCGAGCTGGCGAGCGCGGGGTGCTCCTGCGCGAAGGCTCGCGCCGTCTCGCGCAGAAAAGTCAGCTCGCTCGCGAAGTATTCGGAGAGGTTCATGGTCATGAGCCCTGGACGTGGAATCGGCCGCTCACGGACAGCTCCGTACGCAAGCGCAGGGGCCCCCGGCGGTCGTCGACGTAGCGGGCCGAGATCTCGAAGGCTAAGGCGAGCGGATCACCGCTGACCACCGGCTGGATGTTCAAGGTGCGAAGGCGCGGCTCGTATTGAAGGATCGTCGCGCGAATGCTGTGCAGCAGCGCCTGCGCGCTGGCGGGGAAGTTGTGCACCACGTCAGCGAAGTCGATGATCCCGAGCTCCGCGGCGGACAGCGATTCACCGACGTGCGTGTTCAGGATCGCCTGCAGATGCGCCACAACCGCCTCTTGATCGCTGCGTCGGCTGCTCCCCCCGAGCAGGCGGCGATACAGGCCGCGCGCGGGGGCCCGTGGGAGCCGGGCGTCGCCTCCGGAGGCGGTCATGCATCTCCGCGGAGGATCTGCGGCAAGACCACATATCCGGAGATCAGGCTATGGGCGCGAGTCTTGTAGTAGACCCCCTCGCCATCACGCTGCGAACCGGCCGTACCCGGGCTCGTGTTGCCCTCCACCGTCGAGTCCTGCGTCTCGCCGCCGGCGACGACGATGCCGGTGTGGCTGAAGGTGTAGATCACGATCGCCCCGCAGGGCGGGATGTATCCGGCCTCACGCTGGCGCCAGTACCCGACATCCTTCGACCACTTCTTGAGCGTGGCCACCGCGGCGAAGCCCTTCGCGTCGCGCAAGGGCATCCCGGCGCGGGCGTAGCACCACGACACGAAGGAGGCGCACCAGGCCTGCGCGAGCATGCCGGTGACCTTTTGATACACCTCAACATCAGCCCCTTGGTCTTTTCCGCCGTCCTCACGCACTCCGCGCATATATTCGCACATGGCGATCATCATGACCTGGTAGCCACGAAGGTTCGCCCGCTCGCGTCGGGGCTCGGGCGGGCCGCCCAATGCGCTCCAGGTGTCTGGACCGACGACCCCGTCGGCCTCGAGCGGCGCCCCCTTCGGGCTGGTATGCGTCCGCTGGAAACTCACGACCGCATCATGGGTCGCGGCGTCGAAAGTGTCATTCGCCGGTAGTCGCGCCCCCAGGGCATTCAGACGCTTCTTGAGCTCAACGACATAGTAGCCGGTAGAGTTCTTGCGAAGGATGACGCTCACCACAGACAGCTCCACCGACGCACAGAAGCGCCGTCAACGGGACGCTATCACGTCGACATGAGCCGACAAGCCCAACCTGAATTGGCGCACAAATCTCAACCACTCAACTCAAACTGCTCCAACCTGCCCCTTCAGTGGATGGATGCCAGTGCACTTGGGATGGTCGCCGAGTTTAGTCACGCCTATCTTTAGCGCTCTATGCCACGCTTGGTCGTCTCAACTGCCACCCTTCGATGTGACGCAGGGAGCTCGCTGTAGCCAATGCCAACCGCCGCCGCTGCTCCGGGTCCGCCCGCTGCAAGGGGAGCAGCGAGGCCGCGGCGACACGCACGTACGAGACCCGCAGGGACGGCGCGTCCGCCTGCGCTGGCGCACGCTCGAGGCCTGGTACTACGCACACAAACGCGGCGGCCTCGAGGCGCTCGAGCCCGCAACGCGCAAGGACACGGGTACCTGCCGCGCGCTGCCCGAGGCGCTGGCGCAGCACATCCTGGCGCTGCGCCGCGAGCAGCCGCGCCGCAGCGTCCACACCCTCGTCCACGCCGTCGAGCGGGCCGGGATGTGCCGCGTCGGCGAGACCTCGGCCTCGAGCGTACTGCGGCTGCTCCGCGCGCACGGCCTATCGCCGGGATGCTCGGGGAGAAGGGCCGACGTTCATGCGCCGGGCTGTACGGCAGCTCAAGGTGGAGCAGGTGGTGGCTGCGGTCGTGCAGGTTGAGACCCTCGGCGCTCGCGTCCGTGCTGACGAGGATCACGTCCTCCTCGCTGCGAAAACGGGAAGTCAGCTCGGAGCGTCGCTCGTCCGGGTCTTCGCCGGAGATGGTCAAGATCTGCCCGGTGAGTTCGCCGCGCGTGCAGGCGCCGCCGAGCGCGGCGGCCATGACCGCCAGGCTCGCGGTGTACTCGGTGTAGATCAGGATGTTGGCGCGAGGAGATGCGCCGCGGATCGCATGGATCTGGGCGATCAGCACCGCCACCTTCGGATCGCCGGCTTCAGCCGCGGCGGCGAGCTTCACCAGGCTGCGCAGCTGGCTTTCCCGGCGCTCGAGCACGGACAGGCGGCCCTGCTCGCGCCGGCGGCCGCGTTGCACGTCGTCGATGTCGTCACCGATCAGCACGAGCTGAGCCGCGATGTCCTCCGCCTCGAGCGCGTCGCGATCCTGCGTCTCCTCGTGTGAGAGCGTGCCGTAGCGCTGGAGCCGACGCCGGAGGTCTCGCAGGGTCCGCAGCCGCTGGGTGCGCGTCTCCTGGGCTTCGGAGCCGCGTTCGCCGAGCTCGTGCAGGCGGTCGGCGATCACGGTCAGGGTGGCCTTGCAGGCGTTGATCGTCGACACCGAGCGCTTGAGCAGGGCCATGAAGGCGAGCACGTCGGCGTAGTTGCGCGTGCGCATCGCCCGGTTCAGCGCAGGGACCACGAGCTCGGCGAGGCCGCCGTAGAAGGCCGCGACGTTGGCATCGGTGCCGGCGCGGACGGGGACCGGATGGACCTCGCGTTCGCGGAACATCAGCGTGCCGGTTGTTGGGTCGACGATGTGACGCTTGAGTCGGCGAACGACGTGGGCCCGGTAGGCGTCGCCACGGAGGGCGCCGCGGCCGTCGACGAGGCTTGGATCGAGGAGCTCGATGAGCGAGGCGAAGTGCGGGTCGAAGCCGTCGTGCGGGGTGGCGGTCAGGAGGAACAGGGCGTCGGCCTTGCGCGCGAGCACCTCGGCCAGCCGGCGGCGGCGTGAGTCCTCGAGATCACCAGCGCCACCGAGGCTGGCGCAGTGGTGGGCCTCGTCGATGACGACGACGTCAAAGTGGCTGCGGTCGATCTCCTGCAGGACAGTCTCCTGCTTGGCGAAGTCCATCGAGATGAGGCCGAGCGCGACGTGGTCGAAGGGGTTGGCGCCGAGCTCGCTGCCGCGTCGGATCTCCTTGAGGGCGTCACTGTCGAGGACGCGGAAACGCAGGCCGAAGCGCTCCCGCATTTCCTCCTGCCACTGCGAGATCAGCGGGCCGGCGGGCGAAACGATCAGGATCCGGTGCGCGCGGCGACGAGCGATCAGCTCGGCGAGCAAGAGGCCAGCCTCGATCGTCTTGCCGAGGCCGACGTCGTCGGCCAGCAGCAGGCGCGGACGTGGCATCTGCAGGGCGCGAAGGACTGGCACCAGCTGGTAGGCGGCGATGCGAAGGCGACCGGGCTGCGCAGCGAGCAGGACGGAGGGTCCGAGGGCCTGCTCCAGGAGGAAGGCGTCGTGGTAGACGCGCCACTCGAGAAGGCGCGCCGCCCTGCGCGGGTCGAGCTCGGTCGCGAGGGGCTCGATCTTCTCGAAAGAGAGGAGGTCGAGCTCCTCAATGCCGAGGCTGCGCTCGAGGCTGCGCAGCCGGTACAGGCGGTGCTTACCCGCCGGCTGCGAGAAGACGACCTCTCAGCGCAGTCCGCGCGCCTTTACCTGAGTTCCGGGCAGGAGGTCGGTCACGGGGCGGGCATGGTACCCACTTCTCGCTGCTGCCGCGCGAAATGAGGCGCGGATGCTGACCGTGCACGGACGAGGCGGTCGGAACTCCGGCGAGCGGCCCGGCGCCGTGCCCTGCGGCGACCGTCGGCTCGCCGCCGTCGCCGCCCTCGCCCCGCGCCGCCCTCGCGCTCGCCGAGCAACAGGGCGTGCCGGACCGGCAAGCCGACCAATAACTCCGCCCGCCCTCGCCCCGCGTCGCCTTCGCGCTGACGCCTCGCCGCCTGTGCTCCCGACCGCGCCGGCCGGTCAGGCCGACGGTCCGGGGGAGCGGCGCATCGCCGACCCCTCCGTGCGACCATGACTCCCGTCCTCGACACCAACTTCGGGCGGGCCCGTCCTCTCCCTCCCGCTCCCCAGGCCGCGGGTCCACCACCGCTGCCGGACTCGATCGGCCCCGGGTCGGACGGTATCTCTGCCGACTCCGGTCACCCTTGCGGGAGGCTGGTCGCCGAGAAACGACCCACGTCACGCCCTGGAGATCGGCCGAATCTCGTCGGAAGACGGAGCTTTCCGGGTCGGAAGGTTCAAGAACGAGCCGACGGAAGGCAGTTTCCGCTGGCGGAACCCACGGACTCGGCGCCCGGGGGCCGGCTTTCCGCCCTGGGAAAGTTCGTCGTCGCGCAGCCTGAGGCCAGTCACCGCCGACGGAAGGAGGCGCCGACGCGCAGGAAAGCCAACCTGCCGTCCGCGGAAGGTGCATCGCCGCGCGATGAACCAGGGGATCTCCGTACACGGACAGCGCGCCAACTCCCGAGTTGCTGGCGGGTGGCCGCGCGGGCGCCCGCGGTATCGGATAGCAAAATCGTGGGACACCGAACGGCCGCAAGAGCGGGGTCGTTGGGAATCGCGTGTGGTGAGTCGTGGTCGCTCAACATCGACTACCACCTCGCTGGCTGCGGCCCCACGGCGTCGTGAACGTCGCGTTCACCTCCGGCGACATGAGCACGCTCTCCGCGCAGACCATGGTCGGCAGCATCGAGCGTCCGGCCCAACCGCGACGACCGCGAACACCACCGCATGCTCGCAACGCTTCCTGAGCGATCCGGGGACCTGTGATGAGCCAACGCGCGGAACGGCTCCAAAAAGTAGGACGTAGGTCGGCCATAGGTCGGTCGTAGGTCGGCCGTGGGTCGGCTGTAAGTCGGCTGTAGGCAAGTCCCAGGTGCGACCCAAGTGCAACCTGGCCCGCTCGCGGCGCACCGCTTGAAACGGGCGTCAGCCCCTCTTGCGGCCGTGCCCCGACCCTGACTGCGCCCTCCATTTATCTCCCGCGCGGTCCCGCTTCGATCGAGGGCTTCGGCGCCGGCTACGAAGTCAGCCCCGCGAGCGGCCTCCCCCGGCATGTCCTTCCCGCTGGAGGTCCCACCCGCCGGCGGCGATGTGCACCCGCGCTCCCCGATCAGCATATAAATGCACCTGCCGTGGTGCTTCCAGTCGAGGGACCGCGGAGGTAGCCTATGTGTCCTGATGGTCCAAGCGCGGCTGAAAACGATCCTTGAGCAACAGGCGCTGAGCGGCGTCACCCGCGAAAACGAGCTCGAACTCTTGATTCACGGCCTGGAGCTCGACGCCAACGCGCTCGGAAGATCGTCGGAGGACGTCATCGCCATATTTCAGCGCGGGCTACGAGCCACTGCATTGACCACGCTAGAGTGGCACTGGAGCAGCAACGATCAGCAGCGGGCGAACGGCGTCAACGGCGGGGTCTTCCTGCTCAGCAGGGTCAAGGGCGACGAGTACCGTCTGGACTACGGGTGGTCCGATTATGGGGCGATTGACCTCGGGCGGGCCCCCGACCACGCGCTCGAGCGGCGTGCCGAGAAGATAGCCCGGCAGGGTGGGCCCTTCGGAGGGCCAGTACCGGGGGACAGCCACCCGTTGCCCTGGTACTCGTGGCGCAACACGCGGGGCATGCTCCGTCGGGGGGGCTATGCCGGTGAGTTCTTGATCGACACCGGGGCGCTCCCGAGGCGGGGCGTCGGCGATCATGAACTGGTCTGCGCGTACCGAGATGGGAGCTTCTCGATCATCTCCCGTGGCGCCGACCGGAATCTCGTCTCGATCGCTGACAAGCTCGCAGAGGACGAACTTCTGCGAGAGCGAAGGCCGCCAGTCACCGCGCGGGTGGGCGAGTTCACGGTGCCCTGGCGCTTCCTCAATCACCCGTTGTTCAGGGGGATCATCGCCATGCCGGCCGCGGACCTACTGCTCGTCAATCAACGCGATGGTGACTATGGAATTCTCCTGGCCGGCGGGGTCGGGCATTATTGTCCGCTCGCGCTGCGGTCGCTCGAGATGCTTCAAGAATTCGACGTGGCTCCGCTCATGGAGGGACTCGTCGGTGAGGCTGAATTTGCAAAATGGCTCACGTTCATCGAGGGCGCTGAACATCGTGCGCCGGCAAGCGGCCCAACGCCGACACCATCCAGCAAGAAGCATGTCGTGTCATCACTGCCGCCGGCCGACCGGGGGCCGGCACAGCAGCGGTCAGGGGTGAGTGCGGCAGGGACCGCTCGGCCGACGGAGCCGGGCCCGCGGCCGATCGATCTCGACGACCTCGTGCTGGGCCACCTCAAGGCGTTTCACGCGGAGATACCGTCCGGCGAGGGTGGGTCGGCAACGGCGCGTGCCCTGCTCCTCGGGATCGTGAACGGGTACCTTCGCCGGGCACCGAGTGTGGAGGGGACCTGGCGAGAGGTCCTCGCGCCCTTCGTCGAGGCAGGTGACCTCGATGACATGCCGAGTGACAAGACCGCACGCGCTGCCCTCAACCTCTTGAAGGCCAGCCCGATCGTCTGTCGCGTCGACCATCAACGCTGGCGCATCTGCCTCGACGAGTGCCGTGACCCGAAGAGCGAGGTCGTCGCTCAGCTTCTGGGGATGTACACCGCGCGCCCACGGTGACTTCGGCGCGACCAGGTGGGTCCGTTTTGGCGAGCAGGGTTGCGCCCCATCACCGGCAAGGGCCGGGCCCGACGGCATCTCCGCCGAGATCGGCCGAATCTCGGCGGAGGACGGAGCTTTCCGGGTCGGAAGGTCCAAGAGTGAGCCGACGGAAGGC
>Ga0075163_10003329_pt1 | contig 21579 bp, 16 predicted proteins | sample JI1023141ADNA_FD_71478 | JGI IMG/M metagenome (GOLD analysis project Ga0075163, IMG submission 71478) | Wastewater effluent complex algal communities from Wisconsin, to seasonally profile nutrient transformation and Carbon sequestration -... | ecosystem: Engineered > WWTP > Effluent > Algae... | reverse complement strand
GCCAGGCTCTGGGTCTGGCTGAACATCAGGTGCTCGAACAGGTGCGCCAGCCCGGTCTTGCCCGGCTCCTCGTGGCGCGAGCCGACGCGGAACCAGGTCTGGTACGACACGATCGGCGCGCTGGCGTCGACCGCGCACACCACGCCCAGGCCGTTGCCGAGCCGCCAGCGGCGCACCGCGAGCCGGCCGATCGCGCCTTCGGCCTCGAGCGTCACGCCGGCGGGAGCCGTTGCCATCGCACGGTTCTACCAGGCTCGCGGCGATCCGCACCGCCGTCGCCGCGCCGAATCGCGCGCGATCGTCACGGCCCGCGGTGGCTGATCGTCAGCTCGGGGGTCGCGCCCAGCGCGCGCTCGCCGCTGACCAGCTGCGCCGGCGTGATCACGCCGGCGGCGTCGAGCGCGCCGGTGGCCAGCGCGCGCGCCAGCCGGCTGGCCAGCGCGGCAGTGGTCGCGTAGACGTCGCTGCCGCTGACGGTCACGGTGGCCGCCGCGGCGCCGCGGCGCGCGGTGGCGGTGACCGCGAAGCGCACGTCGGCGTGCTCGGCGTCGGCCGGCGCGCGCCCCGGATCGACCAGCGCCAGCGCGGTGGCGGCGGCGCTCGGCAGCCAGCGCAGCAGCGGCGCGGCGGCGCCGATCGCGCGATCGAGCCACGGCGCGCCGGTGGGCGCGACGAAGGTGTCGACGCGATCGACCGCCCACTTGCGCGGCACGGTGACCGCCTCGACGGTGCCGAGCGGTCGCGCCCGCCGCCAGCCCAGCTCGCCGAAGTCGATCGTCTGGCCGCGCGCCGTGGCGGCGATCTCGTCCCAGCGGCCGCGGCGCCACGCCAGCGCCGGGCCGGTCAGCGCCGCCACCAGCGAGCGCCCCATGCCGGTGGCGAAGCGCGCGCCGTCGAACGCGTAGCCGATCTCGATCGCGGTCAGCGGCGCGTCGTCGGCGGCGGTCGCGAGCCGGCTGGCGGCCCAGTCGGCGGCCCAGTCGCCGAGCGCGCCGAGCGCGCCGACGCCGCTGATCATGCAGCGCGCGCGGCGGCGCGCCGCCGACTCGTGCTCCTCGTACAGCGCGCGCACGAAGCCGGGCTCGACGGCCAGGTCGAGGTAGTGGGCGTCGGCCGCCAGCGCCGCGGCGGCCACCGCCGCGCCGATCGCCGCGTACGGGCCGGCCGCGCTGATCACGCAGGTCGCGTCGGCGAAGGCCCGGGCCAGCGCGGCGGCGTCGTGGACCGGCGCCACCGCGACGTCGGCGGGCACCAGCCCGAGCTGATCGGCCGCCGCCACCAGCTGCGGCCGATCGCGGCCGACCAGCCGCACCGCCGCGCCGTGCTCGAGCAGATCGGCGACGACCCGCTGACCGATCGTGCCGCTGGCGCCGTAGACGACGATCACGGCAGCACGAACCCCAGGGCCACCCGCAGCGTGTGGCTCTGCCGGGTGTAGTCGCCGGCCGCGGTGCTGGTGGCGTAGCCGGCGCGCACGCTGGCGCACGCCGGCAGGTCGTAGTCGTAGGCGGCGTCGGCGCAGGTGATCATCGCCAGCGGATCGTAGTCGCCGCCGCCGGCGGTGATCGGCAGCTGCCAGTCGAAGCGGTAGCCGAGCTGCAGCGTCCAGCGCTCGACGCGCAGCTGCGCGCCCAGCGCGGCGGTGAGCTGGCGGCCCCACGGCGCCCGCGCCGAGATCCGCTCGTCGAGCACCGCGCCGGTGTCGAAGCCGAGCCGGGCGCCGCCGCGCCAGCGCTGGCCGCGATCGGGCTGCTCGACGCCGACCTCGACCGCGACGGTGTCGGTGACGCCGGTCGGGCGGACCTGGATCTCCGGCAGGCCGGTGCCGGCGAGCTGGTTGCCGAACACCCGCACGTCCATCGACGCCGCGCGCGCCAGCCGGCGCATGCGCAGCTCGCCGTTGAGCTCGAGCCCGCGCGCGATCGGCCCGCGACCGCCGAACCGGATCACCTCGGGCAGGTGCTGGTAGAGCAGGGCCTGGCCCACGAGCGTGGCGCCGCCATCGCGCGGCGCGCGGGTGACCTCGACGTCGCCGGTCAGGCTGACCCGCCCGAGCTGCCACGGCCGCGCGGTGGCCAGCCCCAGCCACACGTTGCCCGGCAGCCGCAGCAGCACGCCGGCCGCGTAGGTGACGTTGTCGAACGAGAACTGCGGCGTGCCGACGTCGATGCGCCACAGCTCGCGGGCCGCCGGGTTGGCGATGCCGCACGGCGCGCCGCCGCAGTCGCTGCCGACGCCGCGCGCGGGATCGTGGCCGGCCTCGATCGCGGTGTCGCGTCCGTAGCGCAGCACCGCGTGGCGATCGGTGTACGTGATCGACAGCCCCAGGTACACGCGGCTCGCGAGGCGGTAGCCGATCGCGATGGTGGCGACGTCGAGGCCGCGCGCGCGGCTGCCCCGGGTGTGATCGATCACCGCCGGGTCGTCGATCGTCTCGTCGGGTGGCCGCAGCGACACCGCGGTGGCGAAGAAGCTGTTGGGCCGCACCAGCGCGACCCCGGCGGTGGCTCCGGCCCCGACCGTGGCGTCGGCGACGCGGCCGGCCGGCGTGATCGCGCCGGAGTCGGGATCGACCTCGCCGCGCGCGATCCCGACGCGATCGTACGCGGTCGTCGAGATCGCGAAGACGTGCCAGCCCGGCACCAGCCGGAGCAGCGTCGCCGGGTTCGCGGTGGCGTTGGCCGGATCGGCGCCGGTGACGCCGGCGAACACCGCGCCGTCGGTCGCCGGATCGTCGGCGGGGGACGCGCGCGCGACCGAGGCCATGGCGGCGATCGCCAGGGCGGCAGGCCAGGGCATTCGGCGCACCGCGGCACGGTAGCACCGTCCGTGCTGGTATGCTGCGCGCGTGCCGAAGTCCTTCGCGATCATCGTCGCCGCGCTGGCCCTGGTGCTCGGCGGCTGCGAGAAGACCAACCACGCCTCGATCGACAAGTGGCAGACCTCGAAGAAGGGCCTGCCCAAGCTGAAGGCCGCGCTCAAGAGCGGGTCGCTCGACCCCGATCTGTCGGCCCACGCGGCGGAGAACCTGTACAAGCGCGGCAACGATCAAGACGTCACCTCGGCGCTCGAGGCGATGGCGCCGAACCGCCGCGAGAAGGTGCTGGCCAAGCTGGCGCCGCGGCTGTGGGCGGTGGCGCGCATCGAGGGCGAGATGGCCAAGCCGACGCCGCTGCAGGAGATCGGCAAGGACGCGCTGTTCGAGATCCGGACGTACGCCGACGCCGACACCAAGGCGGTGATCGACGGCTACCTCACCGACTGGCTGACCGGCGGCTACTACGAGGGGCGGGCGGCGGTCGGGCGGTTCCAGGGCGCGACGGTGATGCGCACGCTCGGGCCCAAGGCCGGCGAGCGGCTGATCGCCGAGGCCAACCGGCTGATCGCGTCGCCCGACAAGGACGGCCGCCGGCGCAAGATCGGCGACAAGCTGCTGCTCGGCCTCGCGGTGTCGGGATCGCCCGACGCGGTCAAGCTGGTGATCGAGATCGCGATGATGGATCGCGGCGACGCGACCTTGACCGAGCGCGCGATGAACCAGCTCTACACCGCGTTCATCGATCCGGGTGGCCTGTTCCCGGTCGTCGAGCCGGCGGCACTGGCCGGCAGCCTCGATCGCCTCGGCGCGATCGCCCGCGACGACAGCAAGACCGCGCGCATCGCCAACGACGCGGTCGAGTTGATCCGCGCCGCCGGGTTGCCGGGCTGCCTCGATCCGCTGCTGGCGATGGTGAACCAGGCGCACCACGATCCGCGGTTCCGCTGGGTCGGGGCCAACAACGCCGTCCGCTGCGGCGGCGCCAAGGCGCTGACCGCGGTGGCGACCTCGCTGTCGACCAGCGATCCCTACGAGCAGAAGGTGCTGATCGGCGCGGTGGTGGCGCCGCTGCCGTCGCTGGCGGATCACGACGGGCTGGTGGCGGCGGCCCGCGAGCTCACCGGCGCGTCGAGCTGGGTGGCGCGGTGGATCGGCGTCGAGGCGCTGGCCGCCCTCGGGGCCAAGGCCGAGGTCGGGCGGCTGACCGCGCTGGCCGGGGACAAGGCCAAGCTGACCGGGTACTGGGGCGACCAGTCGAGCCTGCCCAAGAAGGACCAGAAGCCGACGCCGACCCTGGGGCAGCGGGCCAGCGAGCTCGCCGCGACCCTGCGGTGACGTGGCCGCGGGCGCGCTAAACAGGTGGCGAAATAGCGCGCCCGGGGCTGACAAGTAGTATTGTCATTTCGGCCCTCCCGGGAGGCCGCCCGATCGAGCAGTCATCGATCCGGATACGCAGGAGCTTTGCGCGCGATGGACCAGAGCAAGAAGACGATGCGCCACTTTTACTGCCGGGACGTCCTCTGGGAGACGTTCGAGCAGATGGCGAACGACTTCGACTGCTCGATCGACTATTTGATCAACGAGTCGATGCGCTACTACGCGCGGTCGAAGAACTACCCGGCCGCCAACGCGCCGGGCGCAGCGGGCGCCAGCGGCCAGCAGCCGATCGCGCCAGGCGCCACCAGCCCGCCGCCGTCGCGCCGCCCGCAGCCCGGCACCCAGCCGCCCGCGGTCGCGGCGCCGCCGATGGCCAGCCAGCCGCCGGCCGCGCGCCGCCCGGCGCCGCCGACCCCGGCGGGGCACATCGCCGGTGGCATGGGCGCGATGGGCGGACGCCCCGGCCCGACGTCGAACTACGGCGCGCCGGCGCCCCAGCCGCCGCCCCCGGCGCCGGCCCCCGCGCCGCCGCCGATGATGGCGGGGCCCGCGGGCTCGACCTTGTTCCTGATGTTCAACGGCCAGCGCTACCCGGTGGCGAAGGACCAGTTCATCATCGGCCGCGGCTCGAAGACCAGCGACCTGGCGATCAAGGACGGCAACATCTCGCGCAAGCACGCGGCCGTCATCCGTCGCAACGGCACCTTCTACATCAAGGACCTCGGGTCGACCAACGGCATCGACTACAAGGGCATGCGCATCGACAACAAGCGCATCGACGAGGGCGACGTGTTCCACCTGTGCGACTACGAGCTGCGGTTCACCTACCGCGGCGAGTAGCCCGCGCTCAAAGGTCGGCGAGGGTCGCCAGCGCGCGCGGCGGCGCGGTGTCGGCGGGCACGCGCTCGGCGGCGATGACGCCGCGGCGATCGGTGTAGGTCGCCCAGGCCGGGCCGGTGGCGCCGAGCAGCACGACGTACGGCTCCTCGCGCACCGGGCGATCGTCGTCGGGCTCGACCACGTCGAAGATGCGCCACTCGACGGCGGCGGCCGCGGCGGTCGGCGGCGCGGCAGCGGCGGCGCGCACCGCGGGATCGCGATCGCTGGCGGCCGCGGTGGCGAGCGCGGCGGCGATCGCGGGCCCGCCGGGGCGCTGGCCGAGCGCCCGCGCGGCGTGGCCGCGGACCCAGGCGCTGGGATCGCCGGCGAGCGCCGTCGAGAGCGCGGCGGTGGCGGCGGCCGGCAGCTCGCCGGCGCGCGCGCGCTCCCCGAGCGCCCACGCCGCGTTGCCGCGGACCAGCGGTGACGCCGCGGCCAGCAGCAGCGCGAGCTCGGCGCCGGCGTCGGCGCCGCCGATGCGGGCGAGCGCGGCGGTGGCGTTGATCGCGGTGCCCCAGCTGCCGTGCTGCGCGGCGCGACGCAGCGCCGGGGCCGCGGCCTCGGTCGGCTGCGCCGCGAGGGCCCACGCCGCCGCGGCGGTGAGCCGATCGTCGTTGGCGTCGAGCGCGCCGATCAGCGCCGTGGCGACCGCCGCCGGGGCGGGGCCGTCGGCCAGCTCGCCGAGCGCCCACGCGGCCGCGCGCTGCCGCTCGGGGACGCCGGCGGTGACCAGCTCGGCGAGCGGCGCTCGCGCCTCGCGGTCGCCCATCGCGGCCAGCGCGGCGATCGCCGCCAGCGCCGGCGCCGGCGGCGCGGTGCGGGCCAGCTCGACGAGCGTCTCGCGCGCGCGGCGCTCGGGATGATCGCGCAGCGCCGCGCCCCACGCGCGCAGCACGGCCGCCTGGGCCGGCCCCGGGCGGCGCGCGATCGCCGCGAGCCGCGGCGCGGTCGCGGGATCGCCGAGGTAGGCGAGGGCGTCGGCCGCGGCCCGGGCCAGCACCGGATCGGGATCGGCCAGCGCGGCGATCAGCGCCGGGCTCTGGGCGGCGTCGCCGACCGCGCCCAGCGCGTCGAGGGCGGCGCGCCGTAGCCGGGGCGTGCGCGGCGCGGCGGTCAGCGCGGCCAGGGCGGCGCCGGCGCGGGGCGCGCGCAGCCGGCCCAGGTACTCGCACGCGAGCACCTGGACGTCTTCCTGATCGTCGCCGAGGCGCTCGATCAGCGCGTCGACCGCGCGGCGATCGTCGCCGATCAGCGCGCCCAGCGCGCGCATCGCGACCACCCGCACCTCGGGATCGCCGGCGCGCACCAGATCCAGCACCGGCACCAGCGCGCGGCTGTCGCCGGTCTTGGCCAGCGCCGCGATGACGCGCGCCACGCCGAGCCGCTTGCGATCGAGCTCGGCGAGCAGCGCGTCGGTGGCCCGGGCGTCGCCCAGCTCGGCCAGCAGGTCGACCGCGGCGCCGGGATCGCCGGGTAGGCGGCCGTCGAGGTGATCGACCAGCGCCGGCACCGCGGCGGCGCCGGCGCGACGCAGCGCCTCCTGCACGACCGGCCGCGCCGACGGATCGACCAGGCTCGCGACCAGCGCCCGCACCGCGCGCTCGCCGGCGTCGCGATCGCCCTTCGCGGCGATCTGGCCGAGCGCGTAGCCGGCCGGCGCGGCGGTGTCGCCGCCCGCGCGCAACAGCCGGATCAGATCGTCGGTCGCGTCGGCGGCGCCGAGATCGCCGAGCGCGGCCACCGCGAGGTTGCGCACGTCGGGCTGGGGATCGCGCAGCATCCGGGTCAGCGCGGTGATCGCGGCCGGATCGCCGAGCTTGCCGGCGGTGACCACCGCGGCCTTGCGCACCTCGACGTTGCCGTCGCCGAACGCCGCCACCACCGCGACCACCGCGCGGCGATCGCCGATGCCGCGCAGCGCTTCGATCGCGGCCCGGCGCACCTCGGTCTTCTCGTCGCTGACCCGCGAGATCAGCGGCACCACGACGGTGCGATCGCCGCGCGCGCCGACCCGCGCCAGCGCGTTGACCGCCGCGAGCCGGACCTCGGCGTCGAGATCGCCCAGCGTGCGGACCAGCGCGGCGGTGCCGCCCGGCGCGCCGATCTGGCCGAGCGCGTCGGCGGCGACCTTGCGGGTCGCGCGATCGGGATCGGCGAGCCAGGTGATCAGCCGCGGCACGGCCTCGACCAGCCGGCCCTGGGCCGCGACCCGCGCGCCCTCGATGCGCACGACGTCGTCGTCGTCCTCGAGCGCGCGCAGCACGAACCGCCGGGTCAGCACCGGATCGTAGGCGCGCAGCGCGCTGACCGCGGCGCGGCGCTCCTCGGGATCGGCGTCGGGATCGAGCAGCGGCGCGCCGTCGCGCTCGATCCGCCCGGCCCACGCGAAGCCCCACGGCTCGGCGATCGCCGGGCGCGGCGCGACGAGCGGGGCGAGGGCGACGGCGCCGGTGGTGGCCGACAGGACGAACGCGAGGCGCCGCAGCATGCGCGTCGAGTATACGCGGCCGATCGGCTCGGCGCCGCCGTCAGCGGCCGAGCTGATCGATCGCCCAGGCGACCTTGGCCCGCACCGGATCGGGCAGGTCGAGGTCGAGCAGCGCCTGGTACTCGGCGCGCGCGCCGGCGCGATCGCCGTCGGCCCAGCGCAGCGCCGCCAGCGCCAGCCGCGGGCGGGCGTCGTCGGGCGCGGCGGCCTTGGCCCGGGTCAGCGCCGCCGCGGCGCCGGCCCGATCGCCGAGGTTGGCGCGGACGATGCCGAGGTCGTGCCAGGCTCGGGCGTCGTCGGGCGCCAGCGCGGTCACCGCGGCCAGGTCGGCGGCCGCCGCGGCGAGCTCGCCCGTCAGCATCCGGAAGTCCGCGCGCTCGGTGAGCGCCAGGCGGCGGCTCGGCCGATCGGGCGCGGCGGTCACCGCGCGGTCGTACGCGGCGGCGGCGGCGTCGTAGTCCTTGGCGGCCAGCGCCGCCTCGGCGCGCTCGACCTCGGCCCGGGTGGTGGCGGCGGGCGCCGCGGCGCGCGCGCAACCGAGGCACACGCACAGCGCGGCCAGCCACGCGCGCGGTGCTATGGTGGCGCCATGCAGCACGCGACCGCCGTCGAAATCCTGACCCGCCAGGGCCTGACCCGGGACGGCGACACGTTCCGCGCCCCGGCCGGCGCCGTGGTGTCGATCTACCTCGCGCACGGCGCGCAGACGCTGATCCTCGATCGCATCGCGGCGATCGCCGTCGCCAACGACACCGCGCTCATCACCACCGCCAAGAAGGAAGTCTACGGCGTCGAGCTCACCGACCTGCGCGCGGTGCGGGTGACGCCCGAGGCTGGCGGCCCCGGCTATCGGTAGCGGGCGGCGCGGCGTCACATCAGCACGCCGCCGGTGGGCAGGTCGCGGCGCGCGGCGTCGGGCTCGACGCCCGCGTCGACGCCGAGCTCGGCCGCGGGGGGCTCGACCGGCAGCGCGACGCCCGGCGGCGCCAGCGGCCGCTCCGGGGTGGCCGGGGTCGGCGGCGGCGCGCCGCTGCCGTCAGGGCCGGCGGCCAGGCTCGCGCCGAGCGCACGCACGAACGTCGCCCAGCGCGCCGGATCGCTGGCGTGGCGCGGTCGCTGGGCTGCGGCGTCGTCGAAGGCCTTGGCGGCGTCGGCCAGCGTGGCGGCGGCGGCCTTGACCTTGGCGGCGGCTCGCCAGTAGGTGACGTCGCCGCGCAGCCGCTCGAGCTCCTTGCGCAGATCGCGACGCTCGGGCGTGCGCGCCAGGAGCAGCGCCTGCTCGAGCTCGGCCTCGGCGCGATCGACGTCGCCCGGCGCCTCGCCGCTCAGCTTGGCGCCGGCCTGCTCGGCGAGGTGCTCGAGGAACCAGCCCTCGAGCTGCGCGACGTCCTCGGTCTCGCGCTCCGTGCACTCGGCCCCCGGCGGGATCGCGATCGGCTTCCACGCCGGGCCGCCGAGCCGCTCGAAGCCCCACGGCGGGAAGCTGCGGCCGCGCTCGGCGACGATGTCCTTGGCCCGGCAGCGCAGCCGGTGGCGCTGGCTGTGGACCTGCCCGAGCACGACCAGCGCGGCGATGGCCGCGGCGACGGTGCCGAGGCCCGCCAGCACCAGCGGCCATCGGCGGCGCGGGCGCGGGCCGTCGGCGTCCTCGGCCGTGGTGGCGCGACGCCGCGGGCGCGGCGCGGGGCCGGGCGGCGGCGTCGACGGTGGCGGCGCGCCGGCGGGCGGCGGGGCAGGCGCCGCCGTGGGCGCGGGCGGGGCCTCGTCGACGGCCGCGCGCAGCTCCGCTGCCGAGGTCGGGTGCGGCGTGGGCGGCAGCGTCGGCAGCTCGCCGTCGTCGCCGGCGGCCGCCGGGGCCGTGGGCGGGGCGTCGTCGGCGTCGGCAGCGTCGGGCGCGGCGTCGCGGTCGGTCGGGTCGGGCGCCGGACCGTCCGCCTGCGGATCGGGCGGCGCCGCCGGATCGCTCATGCGCCGGCGACGTAGCCGATGAACGGCAGGTTGCGGTAGCGCTGCGACACGTCGAGGCCGTAGCCGACGACGAACTTGTTCGGGATGGTGAAGCCCAGGTAGTCGATCGGCACCTCGCGCTCGGACCGCTCGGGCTTGTGCAGGAGCGAGCACAGCTTGAGGCTGGCCGGCGCGCGGGTCGCGAGGTTGGCCAGCAGGTAGGTCAGCGTGTGGCCGGTGTCGACGATGTCCTCGACCACCAGCACGTGCTTGCCGGCGATCGGGCGGGTCAGGTCCTGGGTGAGCTGGACCACCCCCGACGACTCGGTGGCGTCGCCGTAGCTGGCCACGCCGATGAAGTCGAGCGTGATCGGCAGCGCGATGTGCCGCACCAGGTCGGCCATGAACAGGACCGAGCCCTTGAGCACGCCGATCACCACGACGTCGTCGGTCGCCCCGGCCGCGACGTAGTCGGCGGTGATCGCGCGGCCGAGCTCGGCGACGCGCGCGGCCAGCGCGTCGGCGGAGATCAGCTCGATGAACGGGTCGGACGGCCGGTTCCACGCCGGGTATGCCGAGGGCGCCATGGCGGCGATGGTAGCGCATCGCCCGGCGGGCTCGCGGGATCCACGGTAGAATCGCAGTGGATGACCGCGCCCCACGATCTCGAGGCCCAGCTGCGCGCCGTGGTCGCCGAGGTCCCCACCGAGATCGATGTCTCCCGCCGGCGGCGGGTGTTCTGCAACCGCAACCTGCGCATGGACCAGGTCGAGCTGATCGGCTTCGACATGGACTACACGCTGGCGCTGTACCACCAGCACAAGCTCGAGCAGCTGTCGATCGAGCTGACGCTGGGCAAGCTGTGCGAGAAGCACGGCTACCCCGAGGAGATCCGCGGGCTGACCTACCAGCCCGAGCGCGCGATCCGCGGGCTGATGGTCGATCGCGAGCTGGGCAACGTCTTCAAGATGGATCGGCACAGCCACGTCGGCCGCTGCTTCCACGGCTTCCGGATGCTGCGCTCCGACGAGCGCCGCGCGCTGTACCGCAACGCCAAGATCGACTTCTCGAGCGAGCGCTACGAGTGGATCGACACGCTGTTCGGCCTGCCCGAGGCGGTCATGTACGTGACCCTGGTCGACTGGTTCGATCGGCGCGCCGCCGCCGGCGGGCCCGGCATCGACTACGACAAGCTGTTCGGCGACATCCGGCTGTCGATCGACGAGGCCCACCGCGACGACACGCTGAAGAGCGTGATCAAGGCCGACCTGGCGGCGTACATCGTCAAGGATCCCGAGCTGGCCGAGACGCTGCACAAGCTGCGCAGCTCCGGCAAGAAGCTGTTCCTGCTGACCAACTCGCTCTACGACTACACCGACGCGGTGATGCGGTTCCTGCTCGAGGGCAGCGCGCTGCCGTACCCGAGCTGGCGCCACTACTTCGACGTGGTCATCGTCGGCGGCGCCAAGCCGGCCTTCTTCAACGAGCAGCGCCCGTTCGTCGCGCTCGATCCGCACAGCGGCCAGCCGACCGGCGGCGAGGTCAAGCACCTCGGCCGCGACAAGGTCTACCAGGGCGGCAACGTCGTCGCGTTCGAGGAGATGACCAAGATCCGCGGCGAGAACGTGCTCTACATCGGCGATCACATCTACGGCGACATCCTGCGGCTGCGCAAGCAGCACATGTGGCGCACCGCGATGATCATCCAGGAGCTCGATCGCGAGATCGCGGTGGCCGATCGCCTGGGCGCGCAGATCAACGACCTCGACCTGCTCGATCGCCGCCGCCGCAACCTCGAGTCCGAGCTCGACTTCCAGGCGCTGCGGCTCAAGCGGGTGCAGCGCCTCCACGACGAGGCACTGGCGCTGCACGCCGCGCAGGTGATCAGCCCCGGCGTGCCCAAGGTCGGCGCGGTGGCCGCCGCCGCGACGATGGCGATCGGCGGGGCCGGGGCCGGGCCGGCCGCCGCGGCGCTGGCCGCCAGCCACACCGCCGCCGAGCGCGCGGCGCTGGCGTCGCCGGGCGCGTTCGGCCTGCCGGGCCCGGCGCCGGGCGTCGCCGGCGACGGCGGCAAGGTCGCCGAGCTGCCGACCTTGGCGCCCGATCTGGTGGCCCGCCTCGACGAGGTCAAGGCGCAGATCAAGGACAGCCTCGATCGGCTGCGCGACCGCGCGCGGCTGATGGCCGAGGAGGTCGAGTCGCTCGAGGACGCCACCGAGCGGGCCTACAACCCGTACTGGGGCTCGGTGCTGCGCGAGGGCAACGAGGGCTCGCGGTTCGGCGAGCAGGTCGGCGACTACGCCGACCTGTACACGTCGCGGGTGTCGAACTTCCTGTCGTACTCGCCGCTGCGCTACTTCCGCGCGCCGCGGCGCACGATGCCGCACGATCAGTAGCCGTCCCGGGCGGTCGGCGGAGCGCTCACGGCGCCGACGCGGGGATGACCCGCAGCCGGTAGCCGAAGCCGCGCCGGCTCTCGATCAGGTTGCCGATGCCGGCGAGCTCGAGCGCCTTGCGCACGCGGCGCACCAGCTGCTTCAGGTGGTTCTCCGACGGCGCGTGGGTGTCCCACGGCAGGTCGGCGATCAGCTGGCCGGTGGGGACGAAGCCGCGCACGATGGTCGCGATGGTCGCCTCGGCGGCCATCCGGCGCGCCATCATGAGCAGCAGCTCGAACTGGGTGTCGGTGAGCTGGATCCGCCGGTGGCGGACGTCGAGGTAGCCGCCGCCGCCCGACGGCGCCTCGAGGAAGGTGAGCTCGACGGTCGGCATGCCGGAGAAGGTGTCGTCGTCGGGATCGTCGTGCTCGACGATGCCCAGCGCCGGGCGCCCGCTCTCGGGGCGCACGGTCACCGAGGCGACCTCGTCGGGGGTCGCGTCGATCAGCCGGCCGTCGTCGACGACGAAGTACAGGCCGACGGCGCCGAAGGTCAGGCGATCGCCGGGCGCCAGGGGCTCCGCGGCGGTGACCGCCTGGTCGTGCTTGCGGGTGCCGTTCGACGAGCCGCGATCGGCGATCGTCCAGGTGCCGTCGGCGCCGCGGCTGATCGTGGCGTGCTGGCGCGACACGACGCCGTGCATGATCGCCACGCCGCGGGCGATCGGCACCCGGCCGATCGCGGTCTGCGCCTCGAGCCGGTGCAGCCGGCCCCAGCGATCGAGCAGCGCGCCGTCGAGCGGGCGCAGCGCGGCGGACAGGATCTGCTCGGGGACGAAGGCCGGCGGCGTGTCGAGCTCGTCGGCGCACGCCTCGCACAGGTTGGTCGCCGAGCGCTCGCGACAGATGAGGCAGATCCGCATCGACGCCGGCAGGATATCCGACGCGCCGTGGCGCGGCGGCGAGCCTACCCTGCGGCTCACCGACGGCAGGGCGCGGCGATCGCGCCCCGTCCGTCGGTCACTGGCACAGCAGGGTCGTCGCCGAGCACGTCGTGCCGGCCGCGCAGGCCAGCACCCCGGCCGCGACCAGCGGATCGTCGCACGAGCTGCCCGACGCGATCGTGCCGCGGACGTTCAGGTTGTACGCCGCCGGCGACGCCGAGTCGTAGGTGTCGACCACCACCGCGTAGTTGCCGGCGGCGACGTTGGTCAGGGTGATCAGCGACGACAGCGTCGGCGTGGCGCCGCTGTCGTCGTCGCAGGCCAGCGCGGTCCCGCACGCCGCGTCCATCACCACCAGCACGGAGTCGGTCAGCGCCGAGTTCTCGGTGTCGAGGCGCAGCGACGCGACCGGCACCGCCAGCTGCAGCAGGTGGACCCGGTCGCCGAGCGTGTTGGTCTGGCAGGTCGGCGTGAAGTTGTCGGCCGCGCCGACCGTCGTGCCGGTGGTCAGCGGTGCGGTGATCGTCGTGATCGGATCGGGCTCGATCGCGCACGCGACCTCGCTGGTGCTCGACGCGGCGCTGCAGCCGAAGTCGGCCGGGTAGTCGGTCAGCGCGTCGGTGTCGTCGTCGAGCCCGTTGGCGCAGGCCGGGCAGCCGGGGCCGCTCGGGCAGTCGTCGGTCTCGTCGCCGTCCGACGGCGAGGTGCAGCCGGGGTCGGTCGGGTAGCCGGGGAAGCCGTCGCCGTCGGCGTCGACGCTGTCGTTGCACGCCGCGGGGCCGCACACCTCGGCGCCGGGGGCGCCGGCGCAGGCGTTGCCCGCCGGGCAGCGCAGCAGGCCCGACGCGACCATCGTCGGCTCGCAGCGCGCGCCCGCGGCGAGGTCGCCGACGACGTTGAGCGTGTACGTGCCGCTGCCGCTCGACCAGCCGTCGACCGAGATCGCGTAGGCGCCGGCCGGCACGTTGGTGCGCGTGAACGAGTTCGGGTCCGAGCACTGCACCGTGGTGCCGCAGGTGATGTCGGTCATCGAGGTCGCCGCGTCGAAGCTGGACGTCAGGTTGACGCTCAGCGTGGCGACGGCCACCGGCAGGTTCAGGATGTGGACCCGCTCCGGCGCGGTGTGGCTCGACGAGCCGCACGTCGGCGTCAGGCTGTTCGACGCGCCGACCGTGGTGCCCGAGGTCGCCGGGCCGGTGATGACCACCAGCGGATCGGTCTCGGCCGGGCAGCCCAGCTCGGTGTCGCTCGAGGCGGCGCCGCAGCCGAGGTCCATCGGCCAGTCGATCTGGCCGTCGGTGTCGTTGTCGAGATCGTCCGAGCACTGCGGGCAGCCGGGGCCGCTCGGGCAGGCGTCGGTCTCGTCGTTGTCCGACGGCGAGACGCAGCCCGGGTCCGCCGGGTAGCCGCCGAAGCCATCGCCGTCGGCGTCGATCGCGTCGTTGCACGCCGCCGGCTGGCAGGTCTCGGCGCCGGCGGTGCCCTGGCACGAGTAGCCGCTCGGGCACGCCAAGACGCCGGCCGCGACCAGCGGATCGTTGCACGCGCCGCCGGCCAGGAGGTCGCCGGCCACGTTCAGCGTATAAGCGCCGCTGCCGCTGCCCCAGCCGTCGACGATGATCGTGTAGCCGCCGGGGGTGAGGTTGGCGCGGGTGAACGCGTTGGGGTCCGAGCAGGTCAGGGTGGTGCCGCACTGCGCGTCGCGCAGCGACGTGGCGGCGTCCCAGGTGGCGGTCAGGTTGACGCGCAGGTTGGCGACCGGCACCGCGAGGTTGAGCTGGTGGACGCGCTCGGGCGCGGTGTGGCTCGACGAGCCGCAGGTCGGGGTCAGGCTGTTCGACGCGCCGACCGTGGTGCCGGCGGTCGCCGGCGCGGTGATCGGGATGATCGCATCGGTCTCGGCCGGGCACGCGACCTCGGTCGCGCCGGCGGCCGACACGCAGCCGAGGTCGAGCGGGTAGTCGATCTGCGTGTCGCTGTCGTCATCGAGATCGTTCGAGCACACCGGGCAGCCGGGGCCGCTCGGGCAGTCGTCGACCTCGTCGCCGTCCGACGGGCCGGTGCAGCCGGGGTCGGTCGGGTAGCCGACGAAGCCATCGCCGTCCTCGTCGGTGGTGTTGTTGCAGGCCGCCGGCTGGCAGGTCTCCGCACCCGCGGTGCCGCCGCAGGCGAAGCCGCTCGGGCACGCCAGCACGCCGGCCGCGACCAGCGGGTCGTTGCAGGCGGCGTTGGGGGCCAGCTGGCCGCGGACGTCGAGGGTGTAGGTGCCGCTGGCGGTCGACCAGCCGTCGATCGCGATGCCGTAGCCGCCCGCCGCCAGGTTGGTGACGGTGATCGGCGAGAAGTCCTGGCAGTTGGCGGTGGTGGTGCAGGTGGCGTCGGTGAACGAGGTCACCGCGTCGAAGCCGGCGGTGGTCGTGACCGTGAGGCTGGCCACCGGCACCGCGAGCGTCAGGTAGTGGACCCGATCCGGGGCCGTCGCGGTGGACGAGCCGCAGGTGCCGCGCAGGTTGTTGGCGGCGCCCGCCGTGGTGCCCGAGTACGTCGGGCCGGTCACCAGGATCAGCGGGTCGGCCTCGGTCGAGCAGTCGATCTCGAGGGTGCCCGACGCCGACTGGCAGCCCGGGTCCATCGGGTAGTCGATCACGGTGTCGCCGTCGTCGTCGAGGTCGTTCGAGCAGGCCGGGCAGCCGGGGCCGCTCGGGCAGTCGTCGGCCTCGTCGTTGTCCGACGTGCTGGCGCAGCCCGGGTCCGTCGGGAAGCCGGGGAACGTGTCGCCGTCGGCGTCGACGGTGTCGTTGCACGCCGCCGGCTGGCAGGTCTCGGCGCCGGCCGCGCCCTGGCACGAGTAGCCAGCGGGGCACACCAGCACGCCGGCCGCGACCAGCGGGTCGTTGCAGGCGCCGCCGGCGGTGAGGTCGCCGCGGACGGTCAGCGTGTAGGCGCCGCTGCCGCCGGACCAGCCGTCCATGACGATGCCGTAGCTGCCGGGCGGGACCGCGGTGCGGGTGAAGCTGTTGGGATCGGAGCACTGCAGGCTGGTGGTGCAGGTGCCGTCGACGAACGAGATCGCCGAGTCCCAGGTGTTGCTGCTGGTGACGGTGAGCGTCTGCACCGGCACGCGTAGATCGAGGAAGTGGACGACGTCGGGGGCGGTGTGGCTCGACGAGCCGCAGGTCGGGGTCTGGTCGTTGTGGGCGCCGACCGTGGTGCCGCTGTAGGTCGCCGTGTTGATCACGACCAGCGGATCGGTCTCGCTCGAGCAGTCGAGCTCGGTGTCACCGTTGGCCGAGCGGCAGCCGATGTCGGCCGGGTAGTCGATGTCGCCGTCGAGGTCGTTGTCGGCGCCGTCGCCGCACTCCGGGCAGTTGGGGCCGCTCGGGCAGTCGTCGGTCTCGTCGCCGTCGTCGATGCCGGTGCAGCCCGGGTCGTTGGGGAAGTCGATGTGGCCGTCGCTGTCGTCGTCGCGGCCGTCGCTGCACACCGGGTGCTCGCAGGTCATCTGGGTCGCCGGCGGCACCGCGCGGCAGACGTAGCCGGGCGCGCAGTCCATGACGTCGGCGCAGTCCTCGCCGGCGCCGCGGTAGAACTTCACGTTGAGCGCGAAGTTGCCCTGCGAGGCCAGGTCGCGCGCGTCGACGACCAGGAAGTACACGCCGGGCGTCAGGTCGACGGTCAGCTTCGACTTGCTGTTGGTCGCGCTGATGTCGTCGTTGCACGCCAGCTCGGTGGCGTCATCGCGGCACGCCTCGCGGACGTAGAGCACGGTGTTGTAGTTCGTCGTGCCGCTGTCGGTCGAGGCCTCCATCGTGACCGGCTCGTCGACGCGGACCACGTAGACCGTCTCCTGGCCGCGGCCCTGGCAGGTCGGCGAGATCAGGTTGGACACGCCGGTGCCGGCGGTGCCCATGACCATCGCCGGCGCGCCGACCACCGCGGGGTTGCCGCCGGGCAGGAAGCTGATCGCGGTGCCGACGCCGCACGCCGAGGTGTCGAGGACGAACTCGTCGTCGTCCGCGGCGTTCTGGCAGCCGCTGTCGCCCGGGTAGTCCATCCGGCCGTCGCCGTCGTTGTCGCGGCCGTCGCCGCACTGCGGGCAGGCGGCGCCGTCGGGGCAGGCGTCCTGCTCGCTGTCCTGGTTGCCGTTGAGGCAGCCGGGGTCGAACGGGTAGTCGGTCTTGCCGTCGCCGTCGTTGTCGCGATCGTCGGAGCACGCCGGCGGCCCGGCGTTGTACTCGTCGTTGTCGGTGGGGCCGGTGCAGCCCGGGTCGGCGGCGTCGGTGAGCCCGTCGCCGTCGTTGTCGATGCCGTCGACGCACAGCTTGACCGGGTCGTCGGCCTCGCGCTCGTTGCCGGCGATGCACGAGGGATCCAGCTCGTCGATGAGCAGGTCGCCGTCGTTGTCGCGGCCGTCCTCGCACTCGGGCAGCGCGCTGGTGCCACCCCCGGAACAAGACAAGGCGATGCCGGAGCCGATCAGGACCATCGCCAGGAGCGAGCCCCGGACGAGTCGATGGAGACGCATAGGGGGCGTTCGTATCGGAGGTGGGGCGAGGTGGTCAACCTCGATCTACCGTCGACGGTGATTCGCGGGACGCGGGCTGTGGTCGCGCCCACGTTCACGGGCGCGGGGGATCTCGCGGCCGGCGGCGGCGATCAACAGCTTGAGGTACTGGCCTTCGGGGAAAGCGGGGAGCGTTGGATGATCGGGATCGTGGCCGCGGGCCTCGACCACCACCAGCGCGCGGCCGGCGGCGAGGCCGACCTCGGCCAGCACGCCGCGCAGGTCGGGCTCGCTGACGTGGCTCGAGCACGACGCCGCCACCAGCAGCCCCGCCGGGGCGGTGACCGCCAGCGCGGCGCGGTTGAGGCGCTGGTAGGCGGCCAGCCCGGCCGGGCGGGCGGCCTCGCTGGCGGCGAAGCTCGGCGGGTCGACCACGACGATGTCCCAGCGCTCGCCGCGGGCGGCGGCGGTGGCGAGGAAGTCGAAGCAGTCGGCGGCGACCGCCCGGTGGGCCCCGGCGGCCAGGCCGTTGTCCCGCCAGTGCCGGTCGGCGGCGGCGATCGCCTGGGGGGCGATGTCGACGCTGGTGACCGCGACGGCCCCGGCCCGGCCGGCGGCGATCGAGAACCCGCCGGTGTACGCGAACAGGTTGAGCACGCGCGCGCCGCTCGCGAGCGCCGCGATGCGCGCGCGGTTGCCGCGCTGATCGAGGAAGAACCCGGTCTTCTGGCCGGCGCGGACGTCGACGGTGAAGCGCGCGCCGTGCTCGACCATCGCGACCGTCGGGCCGCCGTCGCCGCCGTCGCCCGGATCGCCGCCGCGGGCGCCGCGCACGCCGCGCACCCAGGTCGCGGCGATCGGCAGGCCGCCGTCGCCGAGGCCGGCCAGGATCGCCGGCAGCCGCGGTCGCCACACGCTCGCCGCGGCGGCGCCGTCGAACACCACCACCGCGGTGCCGGCGTAGACGTCGATCGTCAGCCCGGGCAGCGCGTCGTTCTCGCCGTGGATCGCGCGCACCGCGTCGGTGGCGGCGAGGGCCGGCTGGCCGCGGCGGCGGCCGGCGGCGGCGGCGGCCCGGGCGCGACAGAAGCCGTCGTCGATCGCCTGCCCGGGATCGCGGGCCAGCATGCGCACCCGGATCGGCGACGCCGGGTCGACGAAGCCGCAGCCGAGCGGCGCGTCGCCGCGGACCTCGACGATCGCGCCGGGGGGCAGGGGCGTGGCGCCCACGGCGCGGTCGTAGATCCACGGGTGGCCGAGCGCCACCGCGCGGCTCACCCGCGCCGCGTGGGCCGGGAGCAACCGCAGCACCGACCGCATGGGGCCGCCGCTCGGCTACTGGACGCGCGAGTTCACGAGCAGGAACTGCGCGGTGTAGTTCGCGGTCTGGACGACGCCGACGCCGTCGACGAGGTAGATGAAGTTGACGAGCAGCGGGATGTCGCGCAGCGGGTTGGGCGGCGCCGGATCGATCGTGAGCTTGATCGTGGTCTCGATGCCGAGCTTGGCCGCCTTCCACGTGCCGGCCTTGGTGGTGACCGACTCGGGCGACTGGGTGACGATGTGGCGGGTCAGCGCCAGCGTGCCGCTGCGCATCGTCGGCAGCACCTTGCCGACGACGAGGTGCTTCCACTTGGCGTTGATGTCGTCGTGCCAGTCGGCCAGCGTGGTCAGCTTGCCGCCGACGATGTCGAGGGTCTTGCCCTTGCGCTCGACTTCGGACAGCTCGATGCCGAAGACGTCGCCCGGCTCGCCGTTGAACCAGAACGCGTTGGGCGAGATCTGGAACGAGGTGGCCGAGCAGGTGATCGACGAGGCGTGGACCCGACCGTCGATGTCCTCGGACAGGCCGACGGTGGTGACGCCGTCCTTGGTGTCGATGGTCTTGACCGAGATGGTGACCCGCTTGGGCACCACCGGCTGCGCCTTCATCTGCGCATCGGACAGCTGGCGGTCGGGCGGCAGGCCCGCGGCCTCGTAGGTCCACTCGTTGCCGACCGTCAGCGGGATCGCGGTCACGCCGCAGGCGCGCACGACCTTCGCGGCGGCGGGCTTGGGCTGAGCCTGGGCGGCTCCGGTGAGGCCGGCGACAGCGGCGAACGAAACGATGGCGGCGCGCTTCACGGCGGAGGTTGTACGGTACCGCCGACCCGCGCACAAGCGGCAACGGGCTGGCCGCGGCTGACCCGGTGCCGCCCCGTCGCCCCAGTGCGACGTCACGCCCGCGCGGCCCACGCTCTCGACGCCCTCGCCGAAGTGCGGGGCATCCGTCCCGCGAGCCCCTCGCGGTCAGGAGCAGCAACGAGCCCGCGCGAAAGGATCTCGCGTTTCGGGTGGGGTGTCGTCCCCCCTCGCGCCGCGGCGGTACATGCCGCGCGGCGCGCCACCTGCCACCACCTGGGTTTTTGCGAAAGACCCTCTCAGAATCTCAGCCGCCCGCCGCACCCGGGCCGAAGCACAGGGTGGGGGTCGCGGCGGCGATGTTGGCGATCACGCAGCGGAAGCCCGCGTCGTCGCGCATCTTGCGGAAGTCGGGGTCGATGGTCTGGCCGGCGCGGCCGAGCAGGCGATCGAACTTCTTCGCGACCTCGACCTTGCGGCTGTGGTGATCCTTCATCGCGATCAGCCGCACCAGCAGGTTCAGCGCGCACTGCTTGCGACCGATCCGCGCGTACGCCGCCGCCAGGTTGTACGTGGCGTGGACGTTGTACGGATCGGCGCCGAGCGCCGACAGGAAGTCCTCGACCGCGCGCGTGATCTTCTCCTCGCGGGTCTGCGGATCGAGCGCGTCGCCCTCGGCGCCGGCCAGCTCGGCGAAGCCCTCGTCGGCCAGCTGCTGCGCCTCGCCGATCGACGGCGCGCGCTCGGGGTAGGTCATCGCGTCCTTGGCGTTGGCCGGATCGGGGGGATCGCAGTCGACGCGGGTCGGCGCCGCCGCCGTGACCTCCTCGATCGGCGCGGGCCGGAACGGGTCGGGCGGGGGCGTCACCTTCTGGCCACCGCCGCAGGCGGCGGCGACCGTGAGCGCGAAGCAGAGGGCGGTCAGTCGGATCGCGTGCATCATCGTCCTCGCGCTCAGCGGTTGATGGCTTCGTTGGCTTGCTTGCGGAAGGGCTGGAACACCGAGTCGGTCTCGGCTTCGTCGATCTTGCGCTTCGCGTCGGCGGCGAAGTCGCCGTACTTCTGCAGGTCGGCGAGGCGCTTCAAGAGCGCGATCGCGCAGCCCTTGCGACGGGTGAGGGCGTAGGCGTGGGCGAGCTTGTAGGTCGCCTCGGCGTGGTACGGCGCGTCGAGCAGCGCCTTGCGCAGCTTGTTGATCGCCTCGGTGGTCTGCGCCACCCGCGCCTTGTCGTCCTTGGCGACGCGCGCGTCGTCGAGCAGCGAGTCGGCCTGCTCGACCAGGCGCTTGCTGGCGCCGGCGTTGCGGTTGTGCTGCTTGAGCGCGTCCTTGGGCTCTTCCTGGAACTTCACCGGACACTCTTCGGCGAACTTGATCTCCTCGGCGACCACCGGCGGCGGCTCGGGCTCGGCGCTCTTGGGCATCTTGCGCAGCTTCTCGGCCTTACCGGCGTACGGCCCCGAGCACGCGGCCAGCGGCGCAGCCAGCGCCACCGCGATCCCCAACCCGAGCGCGCGCACAGCGAGAACTCCCCGACGAGATGTCATGTCCCCAAACCTACCGCTGCGGCGCGGAGCGGTCAAACCCCGGTGGCCAGGAGCTGGCGCGCGATCGGCCGCGCGAACGGCGCGACCGCCGCCGCCAGGAGCGCCGCGGCGGCCATCGCGGTCAGGCTGACGCCGGCCACGGCCACCAGGCTGACGCTCGCGGCGGCCAGCGCGAACAGGCCCCACGTGCGGAGCTGCAGGAGCGCCACGACGCCGAGCACACCGAGCAGGGCCGGGGCGAGCGCGTACAGGTTGGCGCTCGCGACCAGCGAGCCGGGCTGGCTCGGCGCCAGCGCCCACATGATCAGGATCGGCAGGCTCATCGCGGCGCGCACGACCGACTTGCCGAGGCGCTGCACGCCGGTGTCGTCGAGGTGGTAGCGGCTCCGCCAGTCGGCGCGGCCGTCGAAGCCCGCCGCCATCGCCTCGCCGGCGAGGAACGCCGACACCAGCGCGTGGCTGGCGGTCAGCACCACCAGGATCGGCTCGGGCCCCATCTGCCACATGCCGAGCACGCCCGACACCAGGCCCCAGTAGCCGAGGCCCTGGGCGAACCAGCGGCCCCAGAACCAGCCGGCG
>Ga0075163_10003328_pt1 | contig 21581 bp, 16 predicted proteins | sample JI1023141ADNA_FD_71478 | JGI IMG/M metagenome (GOLD analysis project Ga0075163, IMG submission 71478) | Wastewater effluent complex algal communities from Wisconsin, to seasonally profile nutrient transformation and Carbon sequestration -... | ecosystem: Engineered > WWTP > Effluent > Algae... | reverse complement strand
ACGCCCACGCGGTCCAAGAGGTCGAAACGACCCCCGAGGCACTTCCTTGGCCCGTCGTCCTGGTCCTTTCCGCTCATGCGAACCTCCGCGGTCCATAGAGGATGGGGCGTGCGGGAAATCAAGCCTGAAGATTGGGCCAGTGCTCATGCACCCGCGTGGCGATCGGTGCTCGGCGACCCCTTGATGGCCGCAGCGTCGCCGCCGTCCCGCCGCCCGGCTGTCACATGACCCGCTACTTCGGCGGAGTAGTAGGCGTAGTACCCAGTCAGGGCCTTCTTCAGCCACGCGCCCACGACGGAGACGGGTCGGTGCATGACGCGCCGGAGAGCATCTTTCAGCTGCCGCAGATGCCCTCCTTGCGGATCACGACGGCCTCCTGCCGGCGCTCCTCGTGCCCGGTCAGCAGACGCGTCGGTCGACAGCCCGCGCAGTTGCACCACCGCCGCCACCTCGCGCTGCAAAGTCGGAGGCGCCCGAGGTCCTCGCCGAGATCCGAAAGACTGCTCGTCGTGTACGTCTCGGCGACCCCCTCCCCGCCGAGTCCTGTGCATATGTCAGCCTGACCATAAGTACAGGTCGGCGGCGTTGCTCGTTGCCCGGCTAGCTGCTCGCCCTGCCGTTCGCGCTCGTCCTGCCGCGCCGCCTCGCGCCGCCTCGGACCAGGGAACGACTCGTCGTCTGGTCCGGTTAGGATGGGTCGTGCGCCTCTATCCGCCGATTCTGGAGACCGCCGACGTCGCCGGCCACAAAAGCCTGGGGCTTCGGCGCCTTGCGCGGGCAGGGCCGGTCGCGTTGGCGGCAGGGAGGCCGATTCCGTTCTGCCGACCTCGGGACGATCCGTGACCCCGACCCTTGACAGTGGTACCGTTGGGCTCCTCGGACCCGCAGTATGACGCCGAACCTCACGATCGAGAAGGCCCTCCTCAGACACGAACGCGCGAACACGCGAAAAGCGGGACACGACTTTTTCGCAAAGTACACGGTGCTACACGAGCGCCTGACAAAAGTCGAGTATGCACAGGCGATGCAGGGCTTCGCCGGGGGCAACGACCACGGACCGCAGCACATCGGACGGGTGCTCCAGTACCTCGACGCATTGCTCGGCAAGCATCCACTCAAGGTACTTGGCCCGTATGAACTATTCATCGCCATGATGGCGGTGCTCTACCACGATGTGGGCATCCTGCTCGGGCGAGACACGCATGCGGAAAAGAGCGCCTACTTGTTGTCGCTGGAGCAAAATGATTATATCTTTGACGCGATTGACAAGGAGTACATGAAGATCGCGGTGCGTGACCACTCCAGCTCCAAATCTATCGAGGAGGACTGCCAGGCATATCCTCACGAACTCAAGATCCGCGGGGAGATCCTACGCATCCGTCAGGTCGCCTCCCTGGTGCGCCTCGCCGACGAACTCGACGAGGACGTACGGCGCGCTTCGCCGGACCTGGAAGCGAAGATGCGGCTCCCAGCGGGACCGCGCCCCCCAGAACTCGGAAACGAGGTCAGTGAACTGCCGGAGACTTCTCGGTTCTTCTGGGCCTTCAATCAGCGGGTCCAGGGCGTAGCCCCGGACCCCATTCGCAAGTACATCGCTATCACGATGAAATTCCGACCCGGGGACGAGACGATGGAGTTTTCACTCCCTGGCAAGGCGCCACAGCTTTTCGTGCGTCTGGCGATGGAAAAGATCCTCAAGATCAATAAGGAACGCATCTACTGCAATGGCTTCTTGTCCGACCCGATACGGTATTCCCGGCTCGAACTGACGCTGCTACCTCGCGATAACGACTCGACATGGACAACCCCCTCCGTACATCCCCTCGGGGATACGACGACTCTTGAGGAACTGTGGGGCCGTCTTCCCCCAGCGCTCACTTTCACAATGCAGCAAGCGCCGGCTTCACTTCCTCTTTCAGATTCTCGATCGTCGGAGCGATTGGATTACGCTTTAAGGCCCACGGTTTGGGTTCTTGGTTCATATAGCGAACTCGATGATTCCAAGGTAGCGATGAATCGGAAGATTGTAGCGGATTTGGGTAGAAGCCTTGCCGCGAGGGATGTTCGCCTTATTCTAGGAGTATCCGACATGCTTGGTGAATTGGCCGCGCACTATAGAACTAGTGCCATGGCAAAGGATCCTCAAGGTTTGGTGCCCGTAATTCTCGATGGTAAACTACGGCAGACAGATCTGAAACAGAGATTCTCTGGTACCATTGGCAGTCTCCCGGATTTAGCAATTATTATCGGTGGAGGAGTCACGCGAGGACGTGTAGCTGAAGAGTATTCGGCTGCCATTGCCGCAAGCATCCCGGTCTTACCGGTGCCATGCACTGGTGGCGCCGCGGCAACAGTGCGTCCAACTGCACATCTCGCCGATGACCTTTATGAAACATTGGCGAATGCTGCGACGTCTGATGATACTACGGTCCTTGTTGCTGCCTTGCTCAAGGCGGTAGAACGATATGTGCGGCCGCGGGTGGGTATAAATACGTCGGCTGACGGGCCTCTCCCCTCCGTACCGCCCCCCGACCACCCACACGCGCGCTTGAAGGCCGAGATCCTTCAGCACCTTCAGACAGACCTGCGAAGTTGGCAGATCCTCGCACCTCCTGGTCACCTGCTCAGCGCGTTGTTCGAGGATCTGGCCGTGACGGCCCCGCAACCCTGGCTGGTCGTGACGATCCATTGCCGCGCCGTCCGCTCCGAGCATCTGCTCGCCGAGCTTCACCATCGATTGATGACGAACAACTACTACACGGACCCAGCCGCGCGTGCGTCGCTCGCCCCGGCTCCCGCCGAGATGCAGCGTTGGCTGGGCACGTCCCGCAGTCGTAGGCTGCTCCTTATCCTTGATGAGGTCGACCACCTGTTCCCGTCGTCGCCAGACCCGCAGGCCGAAGACAAGTTGAAGACCATCCTCGCGGTCATCGGTGCAGTCAAGGAGCCTAGTCGTAACGGCATGCTCCTGCTTTCTGGAACGATCGCGCACGCCCATCACTGTCGGGCACGAAAGATTGGATCCCAGCTCGTGGTGTCCCACCCATACGACGGGATCCTGGCCGACGCATGGGATGACTGGGCCAACCGCCGCATCGTCCAGTCGTTCGACGGTGACGCGGAGCCGCTCGCCGAGCATCTCCGACAGCGGGCCCGTCCCTACGCACAGATCCTCGAAAATTGCCTGCCGCTGCTCCGTGAAGGGCGCACGATCGAGGACCTCGATCGTGCCATCGAACGCGAACACGTGCGTCTAGCGGACGAGATCGCCGACCTCGTACCCCTGTGCTGCCGGGCGGTCCTGGACGATATCGGGGCCGGTCGCCCGGTGGGCGAGGCCCCGCATCGCTGCCTCTCGGAGCTCATCGCGGCGCAAATCCTCGACACCTATCATCGACCCGTCGTCGCCACGTGGGCCAAGGGGTGGCTTCCGTGACCGGGGCAGGCCCATCGACCCCCGGCTTCAGCCGCCCGTTCGTGGTCGGCGACGCCGTGACGGGCAGACATTTCTTCGATCGCAGGAGCCACCTGCGCGTCTTGCGGGACGCCGTCCGGGATCCGACGCGCGACAAGGTCGTGATCCAAGGCGCCCGCCGCATCGGCAAATCCTCTCTCCTGCAACAGTTCCTCCACGAGACCCGGATCTCGCACAGCTGCGCCTACCTCGACGCCCTGAAGGTCGTCGAGGCGAATCCGGGCCTGCACCCTGCCGGCGAACTCGGCAGGCAGGTCTTACTGTCGCTCTACCCCCACATCGAGCAGGCGCTCCATCTGGACCGCGAGACCTTGCCCCGCGAGCTCACGGTCGAGCGGATCCGCGGCCACGTGCTGCCGGCGATCCGGGCCCACCTCCGCGGCCGCCTCGTGCTGCTACTCGACGAGATGGAGGTCGTGCAGGAGCTCGATCCGGCCGGCTTCAACCTGATCGTCCGGGCCTTCGAACGCGATCCGTTCGGCACCGACATCGCGCCCCTCCTGCTGATCGGGATCGGCCGCACGATCGGACGGCCGAGCAGCCAGCCCACACCCGCGAGCCTGAAGGGCGCCGAGACGGCGCTCGTGGAGCCATTCAACGGCGACGAGGCGCGCCAGGCGCTGTGCGAGCCCACCGAGTCCATGTATCGCTGGACCGACATGGCGGTGACCGAGGCGTTGTCGCTGGTCGGCGCCGGCGGCCACCACCACCCACTCTACATTAGTGCGATCGGCGCGGCGATCTACAAGGCGCGCCAGAACAGTGGTGGCGCCGGCCTCGTCGACGTCGACGAGGTCCGCGCCGCCCTCGAGCCGAGCATCGTCGAGTCGCGACACTCGCTGTATTACGCCTGGGACCAGCTACCCGTCGAATCACGCCTGGCCGCCCGCGCCGTCGCCGAAGCGGACGCGGCCGGACGCCCGGCGGCCCTCGCCGACGTCTTGCGGGAGCTCCGCGCGCGTATCAGCGGCGCCTACGACTTCACGGACATCCACAAGCATATCCTCCGGCCGCTCATCGACAATTACGTACTCGTTGAGGTCGACGGCGGATACCGGGTGTGGGCGCCGCTGCTCTGCCGGTTCATTCGCCATCAGCGATACGAGGATATCATCGCCAGCGAAAATACGCCGGAGCGCCCGAGGGCCCAGGCCAGCTTCGAGCTGGGCCGCACCGCGCTGTGGAATGGTCAACTGGCGGACGCCGAGGATGCGTTCCAAAATGCCCTCAGGCTGCTGCCGACGTTCATCGACGCCGAGCTGGCGCTCGCCGAGGTCGACGAGGCCCGGGGCCACCTCGACGCGGCGCTCGCCCGCGTCAAGGTCCGTCACCTCACCTCGCCGACCCACGAAGGAGCCGCCGACCTCTACCGCCGCCTGTCGGTCCGCCGCGCCCGCGCCGCGCTCACCGCCGACGCGCCGCCCGACGTCTGGCTCGAGCCCCTGCTCCTGCTCCCGCCCGAAAGCCGCCGACAGGAGGAGAACGAACTCATTCGCGACGCCGAGCTCGCCCGCTGGCGGGCATGCCTCGCCGGCGAGCCGCCGACGGCCTGGCGCGCCGCGACCGAGCGACTCGCCGAGCTCCCGTCCGGCTGGCAATCCAGCGCCCTGCACACCTACTCCGAGGCGCTCCGAAGGGCGCGCACCGGCGGCGCTCCACGCCAGCACGCGCTGTCGCTCGCACTCACGACCTTCCCGGTGCTCGTACGCGCGGCGCCGCCGGTGTCCATGGAGGAGATGGAGCTTCAAGCGGTGACGGCCCGCCTCCAGGCGCTGCACCAGCCGGATCACCCATCCTTCCAGGCCCTCGCGGTCGTCCGGTACGGGCTCGGACAGCTCGACGCCCCCGAGACATACACGCCGTGGGCCCTTACGCTCGAGCTGCTCGCCACCGACTCCCGCGACGCGAACCTCGACGAGCTCGCACTGCCGCGGCTGTTCGCCGAGCTCTCGCTGCAGGTCCACCCGTACTTCCGAGACCGCTTCCACCGGCTCATCGGTCAGGTGCTCCCTGGTCGACTCGAGGGGCTGCTAGAGCGCCACCCCGAGGAGGCGGTCGTCGCTGTGCGTCTACTCGCCCTGCACGACGACATCGGTTGGCTTTGCGCCGCCGAGGAGGCGCTCGAGTTCCAGATCCTGCAGCTGCAGGAAGCCGCAGACGCGGTCGTCCTGCGCTTCCTGGCGGTGGCGCCGTCGTTGTTCGCGCAATTGTTCGACGGCATGCGCAGGCAGCCGCCCGACGTCCGCCACACGCTGGCCGCGAGGTTGGTCGACCAGCTCCACGTTCTGCTGTCTCGAGCCCGCATAAAGGCCAGCCTGCACGGCGGCGAGCCGATCGAGGGCGTCCTGCTCGCCCGCATCGGCCCGGTGATCGACGACTTCCACCGGCTGCTCGCGCGCCTCGGCGGGCTGCCCGGCGTCGATGTCCGCCCGCTCGAGAAGCTCCTGCAGATCCCCGCGGGCATCGCCGTCCCGACCCGGCGGACGATGGACCTCGACGAGAGCGAAGTCTCGCGCCGCGATCACGAGACGATTCATCGACTCCTCGGCAACAACGTGCAGGTCCTGCACCGGCGCCCATTCGAGGTTCCTGGCATGCATACGAGCGCCGTCCGTCTTTATGAGACGACCCGCAACAACGAAAAGATCTTGGTCCGCCTCTACGACCTCATCGGCCGCTTAGACAGCGAGAAACACTTCCTCCGCTCGATATGGGAGACGGAGTATCGCGCCCTCTACAGCCTCAGCACGCGCTGGCCGGGCCGCGCCCTGACCACCCTGCGCCACGCCACCTACGACCAGACCCAGCAGATCCTCGCGCTGGCGACCGACTTCGTCGGTCACAGGACGCTCCGCGACGCCCTCGACGGAGGTCGGCTCGGCCTGCTCGCGGAGCACCGCCGCTGGGAGCTGTGGCGGCACCTCGGTGCGCTCCTTCAGGCGGTGGGCAGCCTCCACCGCGCACAGCACTTTCACCGCGCGCTCCGCCCCGAGACGATCGACCTGGACGAGGACGCCGAGCAGCAGGAGATGCGCCCGTGGCTGCGGCTCGGACACTTCGAGTGGTCGGTGTACGTCCGCGCCCTCGCCCGCGTCCGCCCGGCACCACGGCAATACCTCGACCGCTACCTAGCCCCCGAGGTCCTGGCCAAGGAGCTGAACGCTGCCGACGCACCGGCTCGGGTCGGTGAGGGCTTCCTCACGGACATCTACGCCCTCGGGCTCGTCGTCTTCGAGTGCCTAATTCGTCCGCTGACGCCGCTCGAGCTGCGGCGTTATCACGCCGCCGAGGCCTACAGCTATCGCGAGCACGTGGCCTGGGTCGAACAGCTGCGCGAGGAGGCCCGACGGGCCCGCCACGGCGAGCTGCTCGACGTCGACGAGCTCCAGATCGTCCTCGATCTACTGGTCGGAGAGCTCGACGGTCGGGTCTCCGACCTCGACGACGTCATCAGCCGCGCAGAGAAGCTGGCGCGCCGCTCCGGAGGGCTCGCCAGCCGGCTCAAGGATCGCCGCCTGACGGTGATCACCACGCTCCGCCCTGGCACCGATGAATCCATCGCCAAGTATCTGCGACCCGAGATCCATATCCCCGCGGACGACAAGCTCACCGAGGCCTGGCTCAGCGAATTCCTGCAACATGCGCTCAACGACGTCGAGGTCTCCCTCAATATGTTCGACCGCGAGCGGCCCTTGTACCTCCGCAGCCGCACGACCACCCTCGCCTTCACCCTCAAGCCGTACGTGCACGCCGACAGCGTGCGCTGCGACGACCTCGGCTTCTTGGAGGTCGCCCGCCCGTACCACCGCCCGCTCGGCGCCCCGCTCGCCCGCCTCACCGCGGGGATGCGCGTCCGCAGCCTCGACAAGAACCGCGACCTCGGATCGCTGCGAGCCGACGGCGGCTCCTGGGCGGAGGTGTTCGCCGTGGCCATGCAGCGCTACGACTATCTCGGCCCGGACCTGCGCAGGTTCCACCGCACGATCGAGCTGACCGTTGACGTCGAGCGCGAGCTGTGGTCCCACGCGATCTATCCCTACAGGATCGTCGGGACCAGGACCGAGGAGAGCCACGAATTCGTCGACATCTGCGAGCGTCACGACAAGAAGTTCGCGGCGATGGGGCTGCAAACCACCAGCGGGGCCACGAAGCGCGGCCGGCAGTCGATGGTGAAAGCGGTCGAGCAGCTCCTCGATCGCGAGATGCCGGGCTTCGAACTCAGCCGCGTCTCGGACCCCGCCGGGCGCTACGACGACACCCGCGAGTGGATGTACTGGAAGGTCACGGATGAGGGCAATCTGCAGCTCCGGCGGCGCAGGCAGCCGCAGAACCAGCCGCCTCCGGGGCAGGGGTATCTCCGACCGCGCAGCTTGCTCGGCAACGTCGCCCTCGCGCGCCGGCGCAAGCAAGTCCTCGACGATCTGCGCGACGATGCCTTCCTCCTGCGAGCCATCGTCCAGCCCGAGGCCGTCGCCCAGAATCTCGGCGCGGAAACGCCCGAATTCATTGACAAGAAGCTCGACGCCAACAAGCAAGCGCTCGTGCAGTCGATCTGGAACACTCGCCCCCTGTTCGTCGTGCAGGGCCCGCCGGGCACCGGCAAGACCACGCTCGCCGCCGAGGTCATCCTCCAGACGCTTCACGACAATCCCAGCGCCCGCATCCTCGTCACGTCCCAAGCCCACAACCCCCTCGACAACCTCCTGGTCCGCGTCCAAGCGGCCCTCGAGATCGCCACCGGGAAGAGCCATCAGAAGACCGTCAGCGTCCGCTTGCTGCCCCAGGAGCGCCTCGACGAGAGTCGCTACGACGAGGAGAGCCGGAAGCTCTGGCGGCAATTCAACGCCTCGAGGCGGGCGACCGAGATGCTCGACGACTGCCTCCGGGCTGGGCCGGTGGCGGGCAGGACCGTCCTCGAGGACCCCGAGAAGAAACCCTCCGTGTACGACCGCTGGCGGCAGCTCGTCGGCGAGCAACAGGCTCAGGGCAACCCCGCGAGCCTAGCGGCCCGCGTCGTCCGCTGCGCCAACCTTGTATACGCGACCATCAACGACCGCCAGCTCCACGACCTCACCGGGGAGTTCTTCGACCTCGTGATTATCGAGGAGGCCGCCCGGGCCTATCCGATCGAGATCCTAGCGGTCATGCGCCACGCGCGGCGCTGGCTGTTGATCGGCGATCAGCAGCAACTCCCCCCGTTCGGTCACAAGGAATTTAGCCGAATCCTAGACCGACGCCTCAAGAACGTCCTCGCCGAACCGCCGGATCCTCAGACCGGGCGGCGTGAATCCGTGTTCCAAACGCGTGACAGCGCGGAGATGCCGCTCAAGGAGGAATTGCTCGGCTACGACAAGCCGGAGGAGATTGTCGACGCCGCCCTCCACTGGCTGTATTTCTTCGATGCCCTGTGGAAGAGCGGCGAGCAGACGCGCATCCCCCTGAGCGGCCGCCTCGACGCCCAGTGGCGCATGCATCCCGACCTCGGCGACCTCGTGCGCGAGACGTTCTACCCGTTCCTGCGCAACGGGGACGAGGGGTTTTTGCGCAAGAACCGGGCGCACAGCCTCGATGCACCCGAGCCAGCGCGCAAGAGCACGATGGTCTGGCTCGATGTCCCGTCCTGTGCGGACGAGAGGACCGCTTGCGAGTACCCCGGATTCGGCGGCGGATACTCCAATCCCTACGAGGCGCGCGCGATCATCGGATTCCTCCAGGATCTGACGATGCGGCAATCCCACAAGTTCGCTATCTTGTCGCCGTATCGAGCCCAAGTCAACCTCCTCGTGAATTTGTTCCGCGACTGGAAGCATGAGAAGAGCGGCGACCTGTCCCAGCGAATCTACACAGTCGACAGTTTTCAGGGCCGACAGGCGGACGTGGTAATCCTCAGCCTCGTGCGTAACAACGAAATTGAGGAGGAAGCACCGGGCAAGGCGCTCGGCTTCCTGACCGAGCGCTCGCGTGCCACCGTCATGTTCTCGCGGGCCGAGCGCCTGCTCATCGTCGCCGGCTGCAAGAAGATGTTCGAACGATTCACCAACTATGAGTTTAACGATGTGCGAGAATTTATCGAGACCCATCCGCACGGACGGATCGTGAGAGCCGAGACCTACATCGGACGGAAGGAGATCGATGCGCTAAACAAGACCTATAGCCTGCACGGCCCCGCGGCGAGGAAGCGGCGCGCTTCGGAGGATCCACGATGAAGGTCCTGCGCCTCCACGGCACGCTCTACGCCTGTACGCCGCGGTACGTCTCGGAGAGGGGCCTCGACCCGTTGGCCCGGTTCTTCTACGAGGTCCTGCAGGAGGACCGCAACATCTCGCGATTGACCCAGTCCTTTGGGCTGCCCGTGCTCGTGATCGAGGACATTCTCGCCGAGCTCGTGCGCAAGAACTATGCGATGTTGACCCTGCACGGCGATCAGGGGGCGCACGAGATCCACCCGATCCTCAACCCCCAGGAGCCGCGCGAGTACGACGACCGGCCCGAGCTCGTCCTCTGGCAGGATCACTGGACGGGCGGGCTCCTGCCCGGCAGGGCGGTCCCAATCTACGGGAGCTGCCCCGCGGGCGCGGAGGTCGTGCCGATGCCGCAGAAGCCGAACGTCCAGGTCGAGGACTTCATGACCATCGCGGACGCCGTGCTCGTCAGCCTGGTGCGGCGCATCGAGCCGGACTGCGCGTTCGGGGACGACCGCACCTGGCCGCTCGACCGCCTGGTCGAACGGCGGCGGATCGGCGGACACGTCCTGTATGTACCGGTCGGCGAGGTCGCCCTCTTCGATCGCCGCATTATCTACATCGAGGCGCCCGACATCCCGTCGTGGATGACGCGCGCCTGGGGCACCGCGTGCCAGCAAAGCCTCGGACAGTCGGCGGCGGACCCGCTGACTATGGCGCTTGCCGAGCAGCAATACGCTGCGCAGGCCGAGAACCGATATACCCTGAACACGCTGAGGGACAGCGATCTCGCGGTCCACGTCAACCGCTGGGCTCAGGCGGCCCAGGACCTCCTCGATCACCCGCCGCCGGTCCGCAACATCGATCAGGCCCACGAGTACGACGCCCGCCACGACGTTCTGCGCGAGCGGCTGACGTCCATCGCACTCCTCCGGTTCCGGCCGGCGGAGACCGCATCCTTCGTAGAGGACGCGCTGCGCGACGCCAGACGGATCGTCGTGCTCGTGCTCGCCGACCTCGACGCCAACGGGGCGCGCCGGCTGAAGAAGCTCCTGCAGCGTAGGCCGCCCGGGCCGATCCATCTGTGCGTGCTGCGCGGTCGCCCCGCCGACGAGCGCCCGCGCGACGCGGCCGTATTCGACGACCTGCGCGCCCACTTCTCCGGCGAATCGGAGCCGTCGCGCGGCGAGCGGCTGCTGCTCGTTGCGACCCCTCCGGGGCTCGACGGTGACGCGATCCTCGTGGACGGAATGTACGCATGGATCGGCCCGCCCGGGTCGATCCTCTCGGACGGCCGCCAGCCACTCCTCCAGATCACTGGGCCGCAGGCGATCCAGCCGCTGCTCGGCCTCGTCCACGCCTGCATCTCGCCGGAGACCAGGGGCGGCGACTGGGTTCGCGCCCAGTCCTCGTATTCGGGCTCGCGCCAACACCAGGCCGAGGCGCCGCTCGCAGAGATGCTCACGGCGATGGAGGCCTGCCACCAGCACATCCTGGTGAGCATCCCGGACGCCGCGCGCGACGAACGATTGACCATCGGCGAGGCCTTGCCCGAGCTCCGCGAGGAGCTCGAGAGGGCCGCGCAGGTGCTCCGGACCGGCCTGCCCGAGCCCCTGTGCAGCCCGCTCTACCTCCGGGACGAGGACCACTCGGGGCTGCTGGCCGCCGTGCTGCGGCCCGATCCGGCGATCCACACCCACGCGACGATCCGGATCTTCAACGGCACCCTCGGTGACCCCGGCCGCGTCGAGACGCTGGTCGCGATGATCCGCTCGGTGGTGAATGTCCAGTGGTTGGTCGAGCTGATCTGGGGGACCACCGGCGATCCACAGGTCGACCACATCGCCCACCAACTGGCGCTCGACCTCCGCGCCAACGTCCCCGGCGCGCGGCTTGTGCTCCGCCGCCAGGCTACCCCCCTGCACCTGCGCGCGGTGACGTTCGACCACGTGGTCTGCATCGGCACGCACGAATGGCTCGGTAGGCCCGGGGAGGCTCACGAGCGTCCGACGTTCTCGTATGTCATGACTGCGCCCTGGCTCGCGCACGCGCTCGCGGTCTTTGCGCAGACGATTCCGCTGTTCCGCCCGTGATTCGTAAGCGTTCAGTGGACCGGCTCGGCGCTGCTCACTACCTGCGACGCGTGTTGGAGTCGTGCGTATTCCGGTGAACCTGAACGTTCGTTCTGTTCGGGATCTGAACGGTCGTACCGGACCACTTGAACGGTCGGAGCGAAGCGACGGCGGAGGCCGGTCAGGGAGCCAGGTGCGCCAGCCTCATCGCTTCGAGCTCGCTGCGCCGCACTGTTCACCAACGCCTTCGAGGACCGCGGTTCGCGGGGACCGTGAGAGTACCGTCTTCAATCGCTTCGAATACCCCGCGCAGGAAGCGGCGGCCGTCCCTCGACTCTCGGAACTCGGCTTCGAGGTCGCGGGACACGCTGTCCTCCCCGAGCAGATCGAACAACCGGACCACCGACCATTTGCGGCTCAGGAAGCGGTCGACAATTCCGCGGCGCAGGCGTTCGCAGCGATCCCATTCGCGCCACCACGACGCCTCCGGCAGGAGGTGGCTGACGAAGCCCCAGTTTCGATCGTCGAGCGATCTGTCCTTGGCGGCGAGATACACCCTGCCGAACGCCGCCAACACACCGGCGAACGTGTCGTCCCCTGGGGCGCCTAAGCCCAGTCCCAACAGGAAAGAGTCAATTCGGCACCGAGCCCATGCTGGCAGATCGCTGGCCTTGTCCAGGTGCCGAAGCCAGGGCCCGACCCCCGCGCGGCGAACGGCTGAGGCGTCCGGACGGAGGATGTCGGCGGCCAACCACACTGACCATGGCCCCGGTTCCTCGCTAGCGGAAAGCCAGGCCATCACCCGGTCCGGGTCGCCCACGAGAGTCTCCCGCCATCGCGGGCCGATGCCTTCGATATCGCCCGTCGCGGCGAGCCAGTCCATGACCGCAGGAACGACCCCCTCGCCAGCCGCCTCACTAAGAGCGGGTGCGGCCGCGTCCGAATGCGCAGCGAGAGCCGCCCGGACAACGAATGTCAGGTTTCCAAACGCGTCGGGCGAGTCGCAAATAACTCTTGCCAAGCGGGCTTGGACGCTGGGCGGTCCGCGCCACAATTCAGGCCGGCTTGCACAATCCGGCCGCCGTGCCGCGACCATCGCGTCGGCGGGCCGGTGCTCCGCCGCGAACTGCTGGATGTCGGTCACCGTTACAGCTCGCGCAACCCCGGTAATGAACGCGTCCCGCAATGGGTTGGTGGGGCCGCCTATGACTCGGGCGACCAGTGCGTAGTCGTTAGAATTCGCCCACCAGGTTTCGGACCGCGCCTCGACGTGGAGGGCGTCTGGCGGGAAAGCGTCGGACCACTCTGATTCGGCGAGCGTCGGCACGATATCATCGTCGGCCGCCAGGACGTGTGTTCTCGCCACTCCTGCCGGCCCGTCGAAGAGGGCCACCTTGAAAGCAATACCGCTGTTCGCTGCAGGGAAGGTACTCGCAGTCATCGCAATGAGCGACCGAATGAGCGGCGAGCCGGTAAGTCGATTGCAGGTCAAGTAAGCCTCAACGAGAGGCCGGAAGTAGGCGTGGTCGGCCGGAAGATTCCGGCCGACGGTACGGACGAATTGTGTAAGAGGGGCGGCGGGGAGTTCTAAAGCATCAGCCGCAGCTCGGGTCCACTCAGGCTGCGATTTATGCTGCGGAGGGGTGCCAAATCCCACGACTGTCGCGGCGGATCTCCTCCACACACGGCGGGCGTCGGCTTGCGGTGTGGCCTGTAGCCAGAGCGGCACGCCGTCGAGTGACCGCGGGGCAAGCGACCCCGTTGAGAATGCGAATGCAGATCGCAGTTCACCCCATTGCTGGTCCCAGAGGGCGAGGAACAACGCCTCCGCGTCCGCCGAGCAGGCGGCCGGCACTACGACGGGACCGGAGGCCTCATTCGCGTACAGCGCTTCGACTACCTGGGCTGCTGTTTCGAGCGCCCTCTTGGCGAGCCGCGGGGGCTGGGCGGCGGGCATGCTGACGTGGATCGGTTGATCGTACCCTTCAGGAGGAAACGACGGTCGACGGAACAGCGTGTCCAACGTCGCTGCCGAGTAGAACCGGGCGATATCGGCCACATCGACCACGAGGCTGTGAGTCCAGACGCACCCGGGTCGCGGCAACTCCGGGGCCGCCCAGGTCCGTGCGAAGGCGAAGAGCCCGACTGCTCGGAGCGGGTAGGCGGTCAGGTAGGACTCAAAGCCGTCCGGCATGCCCGGCCCGGCCGCGTCGCTCAGGATGAGCATGGCGCGTTCCGCCTCCCGCGGCAGTGGCCGGGAGCTGGTGAGGAGGCGGTGCCCCTCATCGTACCCGTGCACGGCTTGGTGAATCACCGTCGGGTCGGCGGTCGCGGCCATATCATCACGCTCACCTTGGGCGGACATCTACGTCAAGCTTTCGTCCGGCCGGAGGCCATCAGCCACCTTATCGGGGCTGTGATATCATTGCTCTCCCCTTCTGGGCCAGCGACGCGGATGCGGCTGACTGCCGCGGTATGGCTACGAAGTCCGTCGGCGCTTTTCAGGGGGCCGCCTTGGGCGCTCACGCCGTACGCACTGTAGATGATCCGGTCATCATTCGCCTTGAGGAATTGGTGCAACAGGGGAACCCGTGCCGACAGCCACTTTTCGGGGGTTGCCTGTTTTTCGATGACGCTGTCCCAGGCCGAGATGATAACGGCGAGCTGGACATGAGGCCCGGCATGGGAGAGGAAGAACTGCAGAAGTTCGACGAGTTTCACCTGCGTCGGCGTCCGCTTTGGGTCCCAGGGTTTTGCCTTCTCCGCCTCCGGCATCACTCCACTGGCCGGCGAGTCGAGAATTCCTACGAGCGCTCGGTCTACCTGAGTTATCGGATCTGTTTCGATCGTGACGTCCGGGTGCAAGAAAAGCAAGGCGCCGGCTGCTGTCTCGGCGAGGTGCGCGTATTCGGGCACCCGCTCGCGCTGGCCCCATTGCACGACTTCATACATCTCCCCGGACATATCAGGGATCGCCAGTTCAATAGCCTGTCCGCCACTCGGGTGCTGGACGCGAACCGCGACGGCTTGCCCCGCAACAGCCGTCCGTTCGATGGGTAGACACGCCATCCACTGCTGCTCGATGAGGTTCAGGTACCTGCGGTCTCCCCGGACCCCAGCCAACTGCAGTGCGCCTGGGACGGTTTCGGAGTTCCGGAGGACGTGCCAGAGGGCGGCCAGAAAGGTCGTTTTCCCCGTTCCCGGTAGGCCGATCATCAAGTGCGAGAGATCAGAGTTCGCCACGACTCAACCTCCTTTGGCGTCCCACGCCCGCCCGAACCTGTTGAACGGCCCAAGGTCTATTGGCGGGTTGGGGCGGCGCCCTGCCTCAGCCGGACGGGGGCATGAGGCCCATAGGCTGAACACGTTGTCGAGGCCGTGGCCGGGGAGCAGCGGGCTATTAGCCGCTGGCCGGGCCGCAACTTCAAACTGTTCAAACGTTGCAAGCCGCGGCCGGTAGCGGGCGTCGAGCCACGTCCACTTCGCCTTCACAAAGGTGCGGTGCGCAGAGTTCGGGTCTCCAAGGGCGTCCGCCTTTGTGACCAACAACTGAACCTGGGAGGTTGGCCCGAGCATACCCACTTCCAGGGCACTCGCCAGGAGGGCGTCAGCCTGCGAGTACGGTTCCTGGCGGTGGGCCGGCGAGGCGAGTTTCTCCCCATCGACCAGTATGGCCACATGGTCGGCGCGGGTCAGGACCGTCAACTGCTCGACCTCGTCGGTCGAGTCCGCCGCTTGGCGGAACGCCTCGCCGTAGATGTCCGTGAACAGTAAGTCCTGCCGGCCATCTTTATCGTGCCCGCGAACAGAGAGGTGGAGCAGCACGTCGGCCGCAGCGTGCGAGGTCCGCTCGGTCTCGGGGGTGTCGCGGCCGGAGGCTCGCCGGGATAGATAGCAACGCCTCTCGAAACCGACCAGGGTCCGGGAGCCAGCGAACAGGAACCCTGACAGCGGGCCAGCGTGGAATAACTCGTACAAACTCGCCACCAAGGTGGTCTTGCCGCTGCGCGCCGGGCCGGCTATCACGATGACCCGGGTCGGGGCAGCACAGGTGACCATATGGGCATCCTCCGCAGTTAGCGCTTCACCATCAGGGTAGTGGTTGCCAACATCGGCTTCCTCGGACGGGGAGGAGGCGGCTCCCTCAGCGAGTATAGCCACGGGTCAGGCCCCCCCGACGATGTCCGCGGCCGAGCGGATTAGGAGCCATTCGCGGTACGTTTGGTGGGCCAGTTCTACCCCTGTGAACTTGCAGGTTGCTTCCCGCTGGTACGCCTTACGGTAAAGCGGGAGCCAGTCGTCGGCTCCGTCTGTGGTGAGCGACTGAGCGGCTGCCCCGAGGACTGGGCACAAGTCTTTGACCCGGTCGAATCCCGGAGCCTCAGCGATGGCTGCCCGCCACGTATCCGGAAGCGCGTTCACGGCGGCCTTCAACTCCCATTGCTTGTTCTGCTTGGGTCCGCACGATGCGAGCACGCGGTCGAGGAACGCCTTCGCCGAAATGGGACCAGGTAGCGACACGAGGTCGGCGAGCTCTTTACCCGCCACTAAGGCGGCAGCAGGCAGTTGGACGTCGGCAAGTCGGCGATCCAAGTCGCGGCTATACTCCCCTGTCATCCACCATAAGATAGCCGTCTCTTCTTGGCGGAGTCGCTGTTCGTACTCTAGGGCGTCGAGTGCCTCTGAGGTCGCCGCGGAATACGTAGTAAGGGCGTCAACCAGGCTCTTGAGTCCCTTCTTCCCGGCGGTTTGAACAGCAGCCCAGTCGGCGGTCCCGAAGGCCGCGACGAACGCATCCAAATCGTTTTGCAGAGCCTTGGTATTGAAATGCCCATGGATGATCTTGGCGGGGCCGCGTACGGCCGCACACCGGCCAGTGTAGGCTTGCTCTACTTCTGCGACGAGGGGCCCAGGCCAAGCCGAGGCCAAGGCGCTCGTTGACACCCCGCTCGCGCAGAGCACCGCGAGGCCCGCACGGTCTCCGGGTGCCCACGGTGATTCCTCCATCCGCTCCACGATTGTTGCCCCGGCAAGGACGGCGATCTCGAGGTCGTTGCCCTGGTATGGGAAGGCGGCATCCGCCTTCTTGAACGCGGCGCGGAATTTCGCCAGGTAGGCGTTCGCGGGTTGTAGGGGTTTGAGGAGTAGCCGGACAAGGTTGATTTCCTCACCATCGGCGAGGTCAGTGCACACAGCCTCAACCCCTTCCCAGCGACGTTCGAGAAGATCGGGGGCGAGGGGGGCACCAAATCCAGGGGTAGTCAGTCGGTACCAGTCGGCGAAGTGGTCATGCATGCGCGGTTACATCGTATTGGGAAAGGGGTTATCGTCAGGCCGGCCGTCAGCGTGGTGGGACTCCACCTCTTGCCAGAGACGATGCAAGAGAGCCCGCTCCCTTGCCCGAACAAAGTAGCGGCGGTACCGCTCGTCCTCTCGTAGGGGCTCATCCTCGTCGGTAATCAAGCCGAGGGTTTGGACGACCTCCATCCGCCGACTGTAAGGGAGGTCGAAGAAGCGGAAGGCGAGGCGGCGTTCGGGGTTCATGAGCCGGCCCTCCACATCCATAGACGGACCCCTGTCGCGTGGTGGGTCACTGGTGTTTGCCAGGCTGGCCCTGGCTGCGATCGCCGGGGGTGGTGCCTCCCAGTCTGGTAGCGGAAGGCGGAAGGTTTCGAGTTCTTTCCCTTCGTCGGCGTAGTCCGGCCGGAACCGCCGGGAACTGTGCCACAGTCGGGACCACACGTCCACCTTCAAATACCGCTGCTTCTTCACACCTTCGACAGCGAGGGAGATGAAGTTGTATCGTGGCTGCCACTCGGTCTCCGCCCGGCTCGGGTGAACCGCCCCGGCCGCCACCCGGAGTGTACGGTTCAATTCCTCAACGTTGAGCTTGTGCTTGTGCCCGAAAAGCGTCACCGCAATCCGGGCCTTCAGGTCTTCGTTCACTCTGTCGCGATCCCAGATCCAGTCGAGCGGGTGGTGGCAAAGGGCCAGGTAGGCCACCCCATCCTCTCGCGGCGGCAGAGACTGGGTGGTGCCGATCACCATGCGGTTCAGGTTCTCGTCGTCCTGGTCGTCCGAGATGAGAGCGGAGTTAATGCCCCAGAGGCGAAGGGTCGAGCGATCGTTGAGGACCAAGTCGTGCTGCCAGTGCAGCCGGTCGCCGCCGACCTGGCAGCCGTACCCAGCCGCGAACAGGTTATAGTTCGTGAATGGCTTGTGGACCAGTTCCATCGTCGCATGGTCACCGACGAGCTGAGCAAGTTCATGTTCGACCTGCCGCGGGTCATTAGGCCTTAACGCCCGTCTCACCTTCTGAAGCCCGAAACTCCCCCGGACCTCGCCGCGGTCGACGTCATGGTTGCCAGGTGCGACCCAAACGTCCTCTGGAGGGCAGCCGAGCAACCCGCACAGTCGGCTGAGCCAGGCCTTCGCGGTCTCGTACTCAGCGGCTTGGCCGGAGAAGGCGATGTCGCCGGATACCAGGATGCCGGTGAAGTGGTCGAACCCTTTACGGACGGTGAGAGCGTCCGCTTCTAGCTCCCGGCGCACGTCCGAGTCTAGGTCCCCCATCCGACCGCTCCGCCTCGAGAAGTGGATGTCAGAGAGGTGCAGGAATACGAGAGGCTTCTCGGACATGGTCTCCACCGGGCGTCATGGCCGACGGGATGGGCCGCGCGCGATTAGAATGGAGCATGCCTACCAGATCGAATGGCTGGTTGTCCACACCCCCAGGGGGGGCGAGGCCCTAGGAGTTCAAATACTGGCGCTGCGGGCTTGCTGAAGGACCAGGCCGGCCTTGATTAGGCCGAGCCACTGGCGCTCGAGCTGGGCGGCGAACGTTGCGTCGTGGATCAGGGCGCCGGCCTCGATGTTGCGCTCCTGGCCGCGGCTGGTGAAGTTGGCGCTCGAGAGGAAGGCCCGCTTGCCGTCGACGGCGACGCACTTGGCGTGCAGGCTGCTCCACGGTGGGCCCGGGCGGAGCGCGCGGCGATCGCAGTAGCTCCGGGAACGGGGGGCCGAAGGGCCAGTTAGCGGCGATGAAGGCCTGGAGCTGCCGCTGGGCCGCGGCGAGGGGGTCGGCGACGTTGTGGGTGGCCTGCTCGACGTCGATGAAGAAGGTCGCCTCTACCTTGTGGTCGCGCATCGAGCGGTGCAGGGGTCCAAGGACCTCGGTGGCGTCGCGGAAGCTGTAGCCGGCGAGGATAACCCGCTGGCGGGCGCCCTCAAAGAGGTCGCGGAGGATGACGGCGGTGTCGCGGGCGGTGGTTTGGGTGCCCTCGGGGCCGGCCGATCTCGAGGTCCCAGAGGAGCTCGAGCGCGCGGCCCGGGGCGTCGTCGTCGAGGCAGGCGAGGCGTAAGAGCGGGGACTCGCGGTGCTCGCCGGGGGTCACGGCTTCGACGAGCCACTGGCGGCCGCGGGCGGTCAGGACCTGGCCCTCGCGCGGCGCGCATCGCTCGTACCTCGCCCTGTTCGATCAGACAGGTGAGGTCAAGGATCTGTGTGCGGCGCGGCGAACCTACGATCAGAGCCTGGCGACAAGGGGCAGCCGGAGAGCCAGCGGGCGAGCTTCGCAGCCAGGCCGCGAGGGATGCCGCGCTCGCCAGCGACTACCAGCGACTCCGGGCGCCGACGTTGGCGATGGCGCTCGTCGGCGGGAGCACGTCGATCATCGGGGCCGTGCTGGTCAGCGTCGGCGCCAGGCGGCTCGCGCGGGTCGCTTCACGCGCCGCCCTCCTGCCGATGCCCGGCGGTCTTGCCTTCCGCGCTCGTTTCTGACCTCCTGATCGACGAGGCCCTCATGCGCTCACCCCTTCGCCTGCTTCTCCCGCTCGCCCTGGCATGCCTCGCCGGTTGCCCCGTCTGGGAGCCGCTTGCGAGCTGCGCCGACTACGACGCGTGCGGGACCACCACCGCGGTGAGCAGCAGCTCGGAGGGCACGCTGCCGACCACGAGCCCGAGCGGCGGTACAGACCGTCACCGGGGCGAGCGACGACGAGGGCTCGACCTCCAGCACCACACGCCCAACACGATCACCTCGAAGCTGCATCAGCTCCAGGTGGCGGCCGGGCTCGAGAAGTCGGGCCCGCATCGGCTGCGGCACACGGCCTGACGATCCTCGCCGCGAAGGGGACGAACCCGTACAAGCTCCAGAAGCATGCCCGCCAGCGTCGCCGCATAACTTCCCCCCAACCCATCACAACCCTCAACCCCTCCGTTCGTCAACCCACCTACCTGTCTCGTTCACGCTGAGCCAATACAGCCGGAGGGCTGGACGAAGCCGGTGCCCTTCTTGGTCCCGCCGACCCGGCGGGTCCTCCATCTGTCCCAACGGTCACCAGCGAGCACGGCGCTCGTCGCCGCTACGCGGCTCCAACGCCTCCACCAGTTCTCCAAGAGGCGGGCCGAATCCCGAGAGTTCCGGGGACTCGCGGGCATTCAGGCCCTGGGCAGATTCATGAAGTACGACGCGGACTTGCGGCGAAAGGCGAGCGCTAACAAGGGGTTGGCAAGATCCGCGCTCTACTGCGTCGAACAGTGACGGGTGCGCTTGCCGCCTTGCGGCGCAGGTTGTCGTGCAGCCGCGCTCAGCGAGGCGGCTCCAGCGGGAGGGCCAGCGCCTCCGCGATCTCGCGGGCCCGGGCGAGGACCTCGGGCGTCGGCGCGGCCCAGGTCCATCCCCGCTTCATCTGCTGAAACAAGCGCACACGCGAGCCGTCGCGTCGCGTCGCGTCGAAGTACCAGTAATACGCCCCGGCCTGGAGCCCGACCGCGGTGAGCTCCGAGAGCCGCTCGGTCACCGTCGAACGCGAGAACAGGCTCCGCGAGGTGCGGGTCAGCTCGCCGGCCGTCCGGTCGATCGTCACCGTAACGCGGACCGGATAAAGGCCACACACCACGCCGAACCCCGCGCAGAATAGACCGGGCGCGAGCACCGTGCCCAGCTTGGTCATCACGACGCCGGCGATCAGGTTGAGCGCGCCGAGGACCATAAAGAACACGCCGATCACCGCGAAGAAGCGGCTCGCCATCACCACCTCGGTGGTATCGCTACCCGACGGCCTCGATACGGTGAACACCGCCGCAGGCTATCACGACGAGCCCCACGGGCGGCGCCCACCGCCTGGGTCGCAGCGGCGCGGATCTCGTCCGGGAGGACGCGCGGTCCCGCGTCAACGTGCATTCACCACGCAGGGGAATACCTGAGCCGCTCGCCATTGAGCAGGTCGACCCGGCTCTCGCGTATCCGCCGATCCATGCGCCTGATGGCCGCGGCGATAAAAAACGGCGGTGATTTGCTGCCCGGCGAGCGCCGCCACGGTCCGGCCCGGCATGACCACGCGCCCGCGACCGGTTATCATGCGCCGATGCGCAAGCTGGGCTTTTGGAACGACGAGCGCGAGCAGGTCCTCGCCATCAACCAGGCCGCCGACGAGCTCGAGGCCGTGCAGTCGGGCGTCAACTTCACCCACCAGCGCGTCGACCACCTGCAGCGCCTGGTCGAGCGCCAGAGCGCCGAGATCAGCCGCCTCAAGGCCGCCCTGCAGGCCGTCTGCGACCTGATCGTCGACCTCGACCTGATCGAGGAGGAGGCCCTGGCCTACCGCATCGACGCCGCCCTCGCCGACGCCGCCGAGCTCGCCGAGCCCGCGCCGCCCGGGCCCTTCGCCGCCCACGTGCCCGCGCCCGCCCCGGCCGGCAGCGAGGCCGACTGCTCCCGCTGCCGCCGCCGCGTGCCCGCGCGCGACATCTCCTTCACCGACCGCGGCCCGATGTGCGAGGCATGCATCGGCGCCCTCGCGGCCGCCAGCGAGTGAGCCCCGCCGCCGCCGACCTTCGCGCTAAGCTGC
>Ga0075163_10003327_pt1 | contig 21582 bp, 21 predicted proteins | sample JI1023141ADNA_FD_71478 | JGI IMG/M metagenome (GOLD analysis project Ga0075163, IMG submission 71478) | Wastewater effluent complex algal communities from Wisconsin, to seasonally profile nutrient transformation and Carbon sequestration -... | ecosystem: Engineered > WWTP > Effluent > Algae... | reverse complement strand
CTTCTCTTCCGCCACCAGCAGCGGCGCGCAGTCGGCGAGCGGCACAAAGCCAATCCGGACCGGCTGGATGACTCCGGAAAGAGTGCGTGCTGGGGCTGTTGAGGTGGCGGTCATGATGATCCTTCATCAAGCACCAGCGGTGCCAACAGGCGGCGGGCCGGTATAAATGACTCGCAAACTTTTTCACCTGATGCATGAATGTCATTCATGGACGACATCCTCGATTCCCGCCAGGTGCGCGCCTTCGTCGTGCTCGCCGGCTGCGGCAGTTTCAGCAAGACAGGCCGTGATCTGCACCTCACGCAATCAGCCGTGAGCCACGCCATCAAGGCGCTGGAAAACAATCTCGGCTGCCAGCTTTTTCACCGGCAGGGAAAAAGTGTACACCTCACACATCACGGCCGCGAATTCCTGCCGCACGCAGAAGACATCCTCCGCACTATGGCTCGTGCGCGCACGAGCCTCGGCTCACTCGATCAAACGCCGCGTGGCCGTCTGCGCATCGGCTGCACGGCCGCAGCTTCACAGTTCATCCTGCCCACCGTGTTCCGCGAGTTCAAGGAATCGTTCCCTCTCTACGACATCAAGGTCGTACCCGGCGAGACACCCGAGACCATCGAGCGCCTGATGAAGAACGAGATCGATCTCAGCGTCACCTTGCGCCCAAGCGACAGCTCCCGCCTCGAGTGCCATCCGATCTTCGAGGACGAACTGCAGTTTCTCGTGTCGCCCTTGCATCCCTGGACGCAGACGAAACCCAAGGCTAAGGACGCAGCCGCGCAAACGCTGATCGTCTCCAGCCGGAACAGCCTCACCTTTGCCATGGTAAACGAGTTCTTCCTCAAGCAAGGCGTGCGTCTCACCTCCTTCATCGAACTCGGAAGCACCGAGGCCATGAAGGAACTCGCAAAGCTCGGAATCGGGGTTGCCGTCGCTGCCGACTGGACCGCGCAGACCGAGATTTCCGCCGGCCAGCTCGTCGCCATTCCCCTGCCCCGTGCGAAGCTTCGCCGCCGTTGGGTCGCCAGCACGCTAAAGGGTCGACCACTCAGCCTCGCGGAGCGCACCTTCCTCGGTCTCTGCAAGGAAGCTGGTCGCAGGGTTCAACCGACGGACTAGAATCAGCACCTCCAGACCAACAATGAATACGGACCCCATTCAGATTGAGCACCTGGCACGGCCTCCGAGCGAAGCGGATCTACGTGAGCTAGCCAGCCTTCTGGCCGATGCAGTGAACTCCGGAGCGGCAGTGAGCTTTCTCGCACCTCTCACCGAGGCAGTGGCGACTGACTGGTGGCGCAAAACCATCGCGACTGCGGCGGACGGGACCGTCATTCTTGTCGCACGCGATGCTGATGGCATCTGTGGCACCGTGCAGATGCATCCCTCGTGGGCACCGAACCAACCGCACCGTGCGGACATCGCGAAACTGATCGTCCACACGCGCTGCCGTGGCACTGGCATTGGGCGACGCCTCATGGTGTCAATCGAAGACACGGCTCGCGAGGCCGGATTTACCCTTCTGACCCTCGATACGAAACTCGGCTGCGTCGCCGAGCAGTTGTATCGGCGCCTTGGTTGGACATGTGTGGGATCCATTCCCAAGTACGCCCTTGATCCCGACGGCACGGCCTTTCACAGCAATGCAATCTTCTACAAACTCATCGCCCACCATGCCTGAGTCCGCACCCTGTCGTTTCGCCATCACACCCTCTCCTCCCTACTACGCGGTGATCTTCACCTCGATCCGGACCGATGGGGACAATGGCTACAGCAGCATGGCGGACCGCATGGTCAGCCTCGCATCCTCACAACCCGGATTTCTGGGCGTGGAGAGCGCACGCAGCGCGAATGGGTTCGGAATCACCGTTTCGTACTGGGAGAGCCCGCAGGCCATCGCGGATTGGAAAGCGAACGCGGAGCACCGCATCGCGCAGGAGACAGGAAAGACGCAGTGGTATGCGGACTATCAATTGCGTGTGGCGAAGGTGGAACGCGCCCACGGAAAGCCAATGTCATGAAACTCATCACCTGCACCTTTGATCAACACGCGGAAGCGATCCTCGCAATCTTCAACGACGCCATCGTGAACTCGACGGCGCTCTACGACTACAAGCCGCGCGCGATGGAGACGATGCGCACTTGGTTTGAAGCGAAGACCAAGGGGAACTATCCCGTGCTCGGTCTGACGGATGACAAAGGCGAGCTCATGGGCTTCGCCAGCTTTGGTCAATTTCGCAATTTTCCCGCCTACAAGTATTCAGTGGAGCACTCGGTGTATGTGGACACACGCTTTCGTGGGCGCGGCGTGGGCCGACGTTTGCTGGAGGAAACCATCGCCGCGGCAACGGCGCAGGATTACCACATGATGATCGGCGGCATTGATGCGGAGAATGCGGCAAGCATCGCCCTGCACAAGAGCCTCGGGTTCGCCCACTGTGCCTCCATCAAGCAAGCGGGCTTCAAGTTTGGCCGGTGGTTGGACTTGGAATTCTATCAACTGCTGCTTCCGACGCCTGCGCAGCCTGCGGATGACTGAAGTCTTATGAAAAAGATCAACACCCACACCCTCGAAGAGCACACCTGGGCCTCGCCGAAAGGCAAGTTTGGCGGGGCGAGCAAGGAAGTCTCCGAAGCGCTCGGTCGTGAGCCGCTTTCGACGGATCTAATGAAGCGCCATCCCTTGGATGTCGAGATCCTGCGCATCCCGCCGGGCAAAACGCCGTATCCGTATCACTCTCACAGCGCGCAGTGGGAGTTTTATCACGTCATCTCCGGCTCGGGACTCGTTCGTGATGCGGAGGGCAAAACACCCATCGTGCCGGGGGACGCATTCCTTTTCAAACCAAACGAGCCGCATCAACTCATCAACAACAGCGCCGCCGATCTCATCATCTATGTCGTCGCTGACAACCCGCTAGGCGAATCATGCTACTACCCAGACAGCGGCAAGTGGCTCGTGCGCTCGCCCGAGCGGAAAATCATCCGCTCGGAGAATCTGGACTACTACGATACAGAGGAGTAAAACAGAGCAAGGTGACCCACCACCTGCTATCTTTACCTCATCACGTGGGCGCTCGTGGCATTCAGCCCTGGACCCGCCTCGATGTGTGTGATGTCACAAGCCACGCGCCATGGTGTGCGAGCGAGCTTAGCGGGCATCAGCGGCATTCAGACTGGAAATGTGATCTTCTTCACCTGCATTGCGATGGGCCTTGCCTCTGTCCTGGCCACGGCAACACCGGCGTTCACGGCGCTGCGGTGGGTCGGCGCGGCGTATTTGTTCTATCTCGGTGCGCGCATTCTCATCTCTACATTTCGGAGACCACCGCCCGCTGTAGCGGACATCCGCACCGCTCCCTCGAGATCGCGTAGTCTGTTTCTGCAAGGTCTTCTGATTCAGCTCACGAATCCCAAGGCGCTGCTCTTTGTCTTTGCGCTGCTGCCGCAGTTCATCGACAACTCCCGCTCCCTGGGACTGCAAATAATGCTGCTCGTTGTGATCACGGTGATCGCGGATGGCCTTGCGATGTTCGGTTACGCGCTGCTGGCGGAGCGTGGCTCCATTGCTCTTAGATCCTCGGCACTGGCGAGGTGAATCGAGCGTGTCTTTGGTGCAGCATTAATCATTTTCGGCGTACGGATCGTCACCGCGCCGAGATAGATCCTAGCAAGTCCGCTCTTGTGGTGACGTAGCTGCATGAACCATGAAATCGCTTCTCTTCCTCGCCATACTATCTTGCGCGCTCACTTCGCGGGCGGCTGATGATCTCGTCGAGCCGCTCGAAGTCAGGAAAGTCTTCACGAACGGCAAGCACAACGCTTTCACGGCCATGCGCCGCTTCAAAGGTGAACTGTATCTCGCCTTCCGCGCGGGCGATGCGCATAACTCGGCCACCGCCGATGTGCTGGTGCTCAAATCAAAAGACGGCAGGGAATGGAAGGAGACGTATCGGTTTGATGTCGCCAAGGATGACCGAGATCCGCAGATGGTTGTCACCGAGCAGCGTCTGTTTCTTTACTGTCCGTCGATGAATGGCAAGGAGCTGACCACCTGGCTGAAATACACGGATGATGGCACGACGTGGAGCGAGCCGGTCAAGATTTACGAACCGCAATTCATCCTCTGGAATCCCCGCTTACACAATGGCACCTTCTACGCCGCCGCACACAAGAAGGACGAATCGAGCGGCGGCAAAGGGCGTGAGGTTCATTTTGTAAAATCAGCGGACGGCATCAATTGGGAGAAGATTTCCACCATCCGCGCGGGTAACTGGGAAAGCGAAACAACGATGTTCTTCGAGGGCGATCACGCCATTGCCTTCCTGCGTCAGAAATACGGCAGCCCGCAGGCGCAGGTGCTGGAATCTGATCCGCCGTATGCCGAATGGAAAGCGCGCGATGCCGGCGTGCCGCACTTCAGCGGCCACAGCGCGCACACCTTCAATGGCGTGACCTATCTGCTCTCGCGCATCACCAAGCCCGGCAATGCCTACGGCTCGATGATTTACATCTTCGCGAATGGCAAACTCACACCGTATTGCGAGCTGCCTGCGGGTGGCGATTGTGCGTATTTGGAAGCGGTGGAAGATGGCCCGAACATGCTTGTGAGCTGCTACTCGACGCATGAAGGAACCACCGAGGTGTATCTAACCGTGGTGCCACTGAAGTAGCTCACTCCGACTCCAGCCGATAACCGATGCCGGGCTCATTTACGATGCGGGGTCCACCTTCGCCGAGTTTTTTGCGGAGGTGATTGATGTGGACGCGCAGGCCTTCGCTGGGGTCGCTGCTTTGACCGGCCCAGACCTGGCGGATGATTTGATTCTGCGTCACGATGCGCCCCGCGTGTTCGGCGAGAACTTTTAACAATGCGAACTCAGTGGGGGTGAGCTTGACCGGCGCATCGGCCAGCGTGGCTTCGTGATGCAGTAGATCGAGCTTCAAGGCTCCGACGATGATCTCGGGGCTCTGGCGCGTGAATCGACGACGCTGGATGACATCCAGCCGCGCCAGCAGCTCGGCGGTGCCGAAGGGCTTCGTGACGTAGTCGTCGGCTCCGAGTTCGAGGGCCTCGACCTTTACGGTTTCTTGATCGCGCACGCTGAGGATGAGCACCGGCACGTCGGTCCACTCGCGCAAACGTTTCAACACCTCGATGCCGCTCATGCCTGGCAGGCCAAGATCAAGCAGCACGACATCGGGACGATGAAAGGCAGCCTCTTGCAGGCCGAGCTGGCCATCAGCGGCCTCGCTGACCTCGTAGCCACGCGCTTCGAGCACCATGCGCAGCAGGCGGCGCATCTGCTGTTCGTCGTCGATGATGAGGGCTTTGGACATGGCTCAGGCAGTTCGAGTTTTCACCGGCAGACGCAGCGTGAACTCCGCACCGCCTTCAGGATGGTTCCGCGCTTCGATGTCACCTTTCATGGCCCGCATCAAGCCGCGTGAGATGGCGAGTCCCAGGCCGGTGCCGCCTGCGGGTGAATCGGGAGCACGGTAAAACTTGTCGAACAGATGATCCTCGCTGCCCAAAGGAAAACCGGGGCCGTGATCGCGCACGCGAAGCTCCAGCACGCCGTCCGCCAGTGTGACCGTGATTTCGATCGGTGTGTTCGCAGGCGCATGGAGCGTGGCGTTGTGCAGCACATTGCCGAGTGCTTGCGCGAGCAGGCGGCTGTCGAGCATCACCAGCGGCATGTCGGCGATGCCGCGGACATTCAGCGGATGCGCGGCGAGTTCGCGTTCCAAAGGCTTCCTGGCCTGTTCGAGCACGTCGATGACCTCGCACCAGTCTGGACGCGGCTTCAGCGCCTCGGACTCGACGCGGGTCATCTCCAAAAAGTTTTCCACGATGCGCTGGAGGCGGCGGTTGGCCGTCTCGATCTCCGCCGCGTAGGGATTGCCTTGTCCCAAACCGTCCAAGGCCGTGCGGATGATGGCGATGGGCGTTTTGAGTTCGTGCGAGACGCTATCCAGCAGCGTGCGATGCAATCGCTCGGACTCCGCGAGCAGTTCCGCGCTGTGTTTGGCTTCCATCAACTGTTCGCGCTCGGCATGATGCTGCTCAAGTGCTGCTTCACGCTCGCGCAACCGCGTGATCAGATGCCCCATGCTCAACGCTACGACGAAGAACATGGCGAACATGATGATGTCCTGCGGTTTCTCGATGTGCAGCGTGAACTGCGGAGGGATGAAGATGAAATTCCACACCAGCGCGCTCACCACCGCCATCGCCAGCACCGGCCCGCGATTCCACCGCGTCCCCGCAAGCACGATAGCCATCAGAAACACCAGCGCGGAGAAAAGATAGCCCGTGTAAGGCAGCAGCACCCAGCACGCGGAGGCCAGCACAAAGAGGATCGTCAATCCCCAGCTGAACTGCCCCACCACATGCACCGGCACCGGTTCGCGGGGTGGGTTGGGTTTAAAAGTGTCTTCAGTGCTCATGACGGGTCGGTTGGTGTGAAGCAGGCTCGTGCAAAAGACATCTGCCGCCAGTAAACAGCCAGACGGAAGGTGTTAAGAAAGTGTGAAAGCATGCCTCACTTTTCTACCAGCCGATACCCGATGCTGGGCTCGTTCTTGATCTCCAGTGACGAGCCTTCGAGCTTTTTGCGCAGATGATTGGCATACACGCGCAGGTAATGAGTCTGCTCCTCGGCCTGAGGCCCCCAGACGGCGCGGAGAAGATGCTTCAGGGTGACGACTTTGCCCGCGTGCCTCACGAGCTGGGCGAGCAGCGCATACTCGGTGGGGGTGAGTTTGAGCGGGTGGCCGTTCAACGCGGCTTCGTGATGTGCTGGATCGAGAATCAACCCGCCCAAGGTGAGATTCGCAGATTCATCGGCCCCGTGGCGGCGCTGGATGGCGGTGAGGCGGGCGAGAAGCTCGGCGGTGCTGAAGGGCTTGGTGACATAATCATCCGCACCAGCATCGAAGGCTGCAAGCTTCACCGCTTCTTGATCGCGCACGCTTAAAATCAGGACCGGAACCTGGCTCCATTCGCGGAGGCGTTTGAGAACTTCGACACCGTCCATGTCCGGCAGACCGAGATCGAGGAGGATGACGTCGGGTTTGTGAAACACGGCACCCTGTAGGCCCAGCGTGCCGTTTTCGGCCTCGCGCACCGTGTAGCCCTTCGACTCCAGCGCCATGCGCAGCAGGCGGCGGATTTGCACTTCGTCGTCGATGATCAGGGCGGTCATGGTTTCACATCGTAAAACGAGTTTTCCAACTCGTTTGGACTTTGATGAACGAGTTGGAAAACTCGTTCTACCTCAATCACAAACTCCGCGCCACCTTCGGGATGATTGCGCGCGGTGATGTCGCCGCCCTGGGCTTGGATGAAGCCGCGTGCGATGGCGAGACCGAGGCCTGTGCCGCCCGCCGGGGAGCCCTTGGCGCGGTAGAATTTCTCAAACACGCGCTGTTCCTCGCCAAGCGGCAGGCCGGGGCCATGATCGCGGATGGTGAGACGAAGTCTTTGGGCGTGCAGGCTGGCGGTGATTTCGATGGCGGCTTCCGCAGGCGTGTAGATGGCGGCATTGTGCAGAATGTTCGCCAAGGCTTGCGCAAGCAGGGTGTGATCGATTTTCACCAGCGGGAGGTGGTCGGGTATCAATACATTCACTGGATGCGTGCTCAAAACATCGCCTGCGGCCTGTCTGGCGGCAGCGATGACATCGCGCAGATCGCACCAGCCGAGATTCGGCTGCAAGACTTCGGATTCGAGGCGTGTCATCTGCAACAGATTGTCCACCACGCGCTGCAATCGTTGCGTCGCGGTTTCGATTTCGTCGATGTAGGGACTTCGCAGATCATTCATGCCTTCCAATGCGGCGTGAATCACGGCGAGCGGTGTTTTCAGTTCGTGTGAGACACTGTCGAGCAGGGTGCGGTGCAGTTTCTCGGATTGGGCGAGCACTTCGGCGTGGCTGACGGCCTGGATGAAGTGCTCTTTTTCCAACACGAGCGCAAGTTGCAGCGCGAAGGCCTCGATGGTCTGCCGCGTGGTGAAATCGAGCCGCGCCTCGCGTGACATCTGCACACCGAGCACGCCCATGTTTGAGGTGGAGGTTTGCAGCGGGAACCAGGTGGCGGAGGACTCGGGCAGCGTGTCGGTGAAACGTCCGGCGCATTGCTTGTTCTCGTAGCACCAAGCCACCACGCCCCACTCTTTCGGTGAAGGATGGAAGCTGCTGGCCCTGTGAGCGGCTTTCGGCAGCGAGCGGTCCTGTTCGCGCACGATGAGCGCGGTGTCCGCATGGAGCAGTTCGTTGATCGTGCGCAGAGCCTCGGCGAGGCCTTTTTCAGGCTCGGCGGCGAGCGCCGCGCTTTGGGTGACGCGCAGCAGAGCGTCGGTTTGTCGAAGACGACGGCGCTCGGCGATCTCGCGCATCCGCAGGCGGCTGGTGAGGCTACCCATGCTGATGGCGACGATGAAGAACATGCCGAACATGATCCAGTCCTCGGCCTTGTTGATGTAAAACGTGTACTGCGGCGGGATGAAGAAAAAGTTCCAGCACAGGGCGCTGAGCGTGGCCATGAGCATGACCGGTCCACGACTGAAACGCAGCGCTGCCAGCACGACGGCAAGCAGGAACACGAGTGCGACAAACATGTAGCCGGTGATCGAGACGAGACCCCAGCACACGCTGGCAATGCTGAAGACCGAGACGAGCGCCCAACTGTATTCGCCGATGATGGACTCGGGCACCGTCTCTTGCAGCGGTGTGCTGCTGCGTGCCTTGTCAGTGGCAGCGAGAGGCCGCACGACGCACACATCAATGTCGCCGCTGCCGAGGATGAGTTGATCCGCGAGCGACTTCTTCAAAAGCGAGGGCTTGTCCGGCTTGCCGACGACGATCTGCGAGACGTTGCGCTCACGGGCGACCTGTAGCAGCGCCTCGGTGACGTTTTCACCCGTCACGGAGACGACTTCGCCGCCGAGTTTGCGTGCGAGGCCGAGCGAACGGGTGAGACGGTCTTGTTCGGTGGGAGTGAGCACGCGTGAGCCTTCGACCCACACCACGAGCCAGGGGCAGTTGAGCCGCGTGGCGGCTCGCCGCGTCCAGCGGATGAGGCTTTCGGCATACGGACTCGGACCGACGCCGACCATGAGCCGTGCGTTGGTTTTCCACGGGCTGCTGACGCGCTTCAGACGGCGGATGTCCTCCAGATCTCGATCCACCTGCTCGGCAGTGAAGCGCAGCGCGAGTTCGCGCAATGCGGTGAGGTTGCCTTCCTTGAAGAAATTCGAGACGGCGTGCTCGGCACGCTCGCCGAGATACACTTTGCCGTCGGCCATGCGCTCCAGCAGTTTTTCGACACTGAGGTCGATGAGCTGGATCTCATGCGCGACATCGAGGATCGAGTCCGGCACCGTCTCGGTGATGGCCACGCCGCTGACCTGCCGCACGATGTCCACCTGGCTCTCGATGTGCTGCACATTGAGCGTGGTATAGACATCAATGCCGGAGTCGATCAGTTCCAACACGTCCTGGTAACGCTTGGCATGTCGCGAGCCGGGGGCGTTCGTGTGCGCGAGTTCATCGACCAGCACGAGCTGCGGCTTTTGCGCAAGCACCGCGTCGATGTCGAACTCCTCCAGCGTGAAGCCGCGATGTTCGAGCTGCTTGCGCGGAAGAACGCGCATGCCTTCCAGCAGCGCGGCCGTTTCGGAGCGTCCGTGCGTTTCGATAACACCCGCGAGCACCTCCACGCCTTCTTTGACCCGCTGCCGGGCCGTTTGCAGCATGGCGTAGGTCTTCCCGACGCCCGGGCACATGCCGAGGAAGATGTGGAGCTTGCCGGACTTCGATTTCACATCCTCCAGACGCATCTGCGCGAGCAGAGCGTCGGGGTCAGGGCGTGTGTCGTCGGCGTTCATAGAGTGGTCCGCACAGTCCTCTGTGCGGAACGAGCGTTTCTTGACTCCCAAGCCGCACAGGGGACTGTGCGGACCACTTTGCTCTCTGCATCATGGCCTTTCAATTCTTCAACCCGGCGAAAAAGGTGAACGTGACCCATGGTCATCTGCCGCATTGGGATCAGGAAGGGGCGACGTATTTCATCACTTGGCGCACGGCGGACTCCATTCCCAAAGAGGTATGGACGCGCTGGAAACAGGAGCGCGATGCGTGGCTTGCAACGCATGGCATTGATCCTTTTGCCAAAGACTGGCGTAGGCAGGTGGAAGAGCTTTCTGAAGAAGAAAGGCAGGACTTCCGTCGCTTCTCGAAGGCGCTGGAGAATGAACTGGATGCCGGTCATGGGGAATGCGTGCTGAGAAGGCCGGAGTTTGCTGAGATGGTCACGAACGCGCTGCGGTTCTTCGATCGGCAAAGATATGAACTGGGAGATTTCGTGGTGATGCCGAATCATGTGCATCTGCTCGTCGGCGGCATGGCCAGGAATGCGATGCTGAAACAGGTGGAGTCGTGGAAAAAGTGGTCTGCGATGAAGATCAATGAGGCACTCGGCAGAAGCGGCCGGTTTTGGCAGGACGAGAGCTTTGATCATTTGGTGAGAAGCGAGGCTTCGTTTGAGAAGTTCAGGATGTATATTCAGGAGAATCCGGTGAAGGCGGGATTAAGAAAGGGTGAGTTTGTGTGGTGGAGGCGGGAGGGATAGTGGTCCGCACAGTCCTCTTTGCGGAACGAGTGCCCCGAGACCCCAGAGCCGCACAGAGGACTGTGCGGACCACTTTAAGGCGCAGCGAGCGCGAGGTTGAGTTTGAGCACATTCACCGAGTCGGGGCCAAAGAAGCTTTTCTCAGTGTGGGTTACGATGAGTTCCTTCACCTTCTCGACGCTGAGGTTGCGAGCTTTGGCGACACGGGCGGTTTGTAGGTCGGCGTTCTTCACGCTGATGTGAGGATCGAGACCGCTGCCAGACGCTGTGACAGCATCGGCGGGCACGGTGGCATCGGCTGCGAGACCGTTCTTGGTGCGATAAGCGGCGACGCGTTCCTTGATGGCATCGTTCAGCTTTTGCGAGGTGGGTCCAAGATTGCTGCCACCGGAGCTGGCGGCGTCATAACCGGCACCTGCGGCGCTGGGACGCGGGTGGAAGTAGTGATCGGCGGCGAAGTTCTGACCGAGCAGGGCGGAGCCGATAACTTTGCCGTCTTTGTCGGTGATGAGGCTGCCGGCGGCTTGTTTTTTGAAGGCCGTTTGACCTATGCCGGTGACGAGCAGCGGATAGGCACCGCAGGTGACGGCCGCGAGCACGAGCGTGCTCATGATGGCGGGGCGGAGTTCAGAGAGCAGCGGTTTCATGGTGTTAGGCGAGGTGAAGGGTGGCGACGATGACATCAATGGCCTTGATGCCGATGAAGGGGACGAGGATGCCGCCGAGGCCATAGACGAGCAGGTTGCGCTGCAAGACGGCGGCGGCTCCGATGGCGCGATACGGCACGCCTTTGAGGGCGAGCGGGATCAAGGCGATGATGATGAGCGCATTGAAGATTATGGCGCTCAGGATGGCGCTCTGCGGGCTGTGCAGGCCCATGAGGTTCAGCGGGCTGATCGCCGGGAAGGTCACCATGAGCATCGCGGGGATGATGGCGAAGTATTTGGCGATGTCGTTCGCGATGCTGAAGGTGGTCAATGAACCGCGTGTCATGAGGAGTTGTTTGCCGATCTCGACGATCTCGATGAGCTTCGTGGGATTGCTGTCGAGATCGACCATGTTGCCGGCTTCACGGGCGGCCTGCGTGCCGGTGTTCATGGCGACGCCGACATCGGCTTGGGCCAAAGCGGGGGCGTCGTTGGTGCCGTCGCCGGTCATGGCGACGAGATGGCCCTCGGCTTGTTCGGCGCGGATGCGACGCAGTTTGTCCTCAGGCGTTGCTTGAGCCATGAAGTCATCAACTCCGGCCTCAGCGGCGATGGCGGCGGCGGTCATGGGATTGTCGCCGGTGATCATCACGGTGCGGATGCCCATTTTGCGAAGCTGGGCAAAGCGCTCCTTGATGCCGCCTTTGACGACGTCCTTGAGTTCGACGACACCGATCACCTTGGCACCTTCACACACGACAAGCGGCGTTCGCCCCGCGCGTGAGGCGGCTTCAACGGTCTTGGAGACTTCGGCGGGATAAACACCGCCGAGGCCTTCGACGAGTGCTTTGATCGAATCCGCCGCGCCTTTGCGGATGCTGCGGCCATCGAGATCAACGCCGCTCATGCGTGTCTGAGCCGTGAAAGGCATAAAGGTGGCATGGGGAGCGGCGAGATCGCGTCCGCGGAGATTGAAGCGTTCTTTGGCCAAAACGACGATGCTGCGGCCTTCGGGTGTTTCATCGGCGAGCGAGGCGAGTTGCGCGGCATCGGCGAGTTGCTGCTCGGTGAGGCCAGGCGCTGGACGGAACTCGGAGGCCATGCGATTGCCGATGGTGATGGTGCCGGTTTTGTCCAAAAGGAGCACGTCGATATCGCCTGCGGCCTCGACAGCACGACCACTGGTGGCCATGACGTTGCGGCGGATGAGGCGGTCGATTCCGCTGATGCCGATGGCGCTGAGCAGGCCGCCGATGGTGGTCGGAATGAGGCAGACGAGCAGCGCGATGAGCACGGGAATGGAGAAATCCATCCCAGCGTAAATGCCGAAGGGCTTCAAGGTGATGCACACGAGCAGGAAGATGAGCGTCATCGCCGACAGCAGAATGGTGAGCGCGATCTCATTCGGTGTTTTCTGACGTTTCGCGCCTTCCACCATCGCGATCATGCGGTCAATGAAGGTGTTGCCCTTCTCCGATGTGATGCGGATGACGATGCGGTCGCTGATGACGCGTGTGCCGCCGGTGACAGCGCTGCGGTCGCCGCCGCTCTCGCGGATGACGGGCGCGGATTCACCGGTGATGGCGGCTTCATCGACACTGGCGATACCTTCGATGACTTCGCCATCGGCGGGGATCACATCGCCGGTTTCACAGACAACGAGATCGTCTTTTTCGAGCGCAGGAGCAGGCACGCTGATCTCCTGGCCGTTTTTGAGGCGGCGGGCCATGGTGTCTTTGCGCGCGGCACGCAGGCTGGCGGCTTGCGCCTTGCCACGGCCCTCGGCGACGGCTTCAGCGAAGTTTGCGAAGAGCACGGTGAACCAGAGCCAGACCGAAAGCTGGGTGATGAATCCGTGATCGACCTTCGCGGTGAAGATGCTCACAGTGGTGAGCACCGCGCCGACGAGCGTGACGAACATAACGGGGTTCTTCACCATCAGGCGTGGGTCGAGCTTTTTGAACGCGTCGCCGATGGCGGGAACGAGAATGGAAGCATCAAAGAGAGATGTGGGTTTGTGGGACATGGACGTGATGGTGAGGGTTTAGAACAGCTTGCCCTGGCCGGTGAGGAAGTGCTCAACGATGGGGCCGAGGGCGAGGGCAGGAAGGAAATTGAGCGCGCCGATGAGCAGCACGGTGCCGATGAGCAGGAAGGTGAAGGTCGCGCCATTCACGGGGAAGGTGCCCGCGCTCGGGGGCGAGGCCTGTTTACCCGCGAGAGATCCGGCGAGCGCCATGATGGGCACGATCATGAGGAAGCGTCCGATGAGCATGGCGAAGCCGAGCGTGGTGTTATACCAAGGCGTGTTCGCGGTGAGGCCGGCGAAGGCGCTGCCGTTGTTGCCTGTGGCGGAGCTGTAGGCGTAAAGCATCTCGCTGAAGCCATGCGGGCCGCTGTTGTTCAGGCCCGCGACACCCCAGTCGCTCACACAAGCCCAGGCGGTGAAGCCGAGGATGCTGAGCGTGAGCACTAGCAACGTGAGCATGGCCAGTTTCACTTCCTTGGCCTGGATCTTCTTGCCGAGATACTCCGGCGTGCGGCCCACCATGAGTCCGGCGATGAAGACGGCGAGCACGACAAAGACGAGCATGCCGTAAAGACCTGCACCGACACCGCCGATGACGACTTCGCCCAGCTCGATCATGAACAGCGGCACGAGACCGCCGATGGCCGTGAAGGAGTCGTGCATCGAGTTCACCGCACCGCACGATGCGGCAGTGGTGATCGTGGCGAAAAGGGACGAATTGAAGATGCCAAAGCGCACCTCCTTGCCCTCCATGTTGCCATCCGCAGCGGCTATGCCGAGCTGCTGATGAATGGGATTGCCGACAGCTTCAAAGTGAGCACACACAAGCACACCTCCGGCAAAGAGCACCATCATCGCAGCCCACACGGCCCAGCCGTGCGCTTGATTCTTCACCATGCGGCCTAAATAATAGGTGAGGCCGCTGCCAATCGAGAAGATCGAGAGCATCTGGATGAAGTTCGACAGCGGCGTCGGATTCTCGAAGGGATGGGCTGCGTTCGCATTCACAAAGCCGCCGCCATTCGTGCCGAGCATCTTGATGGCGACCTGCGAGGCCATGGGGCCCTGGGCGATGACCTGCTCCGTGCCTTCGAGCGTGGTGGCCTTGGTGTAGGCGTCGAAGTTTTGGATCATTCCCTGCGAGACGAGGAAGATCGCGAATGCGACGCAGAGTGGCAGGAGCAGGTAGTAGGTGGTGCGGGTGAGATCGACCCAGAAGTTGCCCAGCGTCTTCGCCGAGCTGCGGGCGATGCCACGCACCAACGCCGCAGCGATGGCGATGCCAGTGGCGGCGGAGACGAAGTTATGAAACGTCAGCCCGACCATCTGCGAGAAGTAGGACATCGTGGCCTCACCACCATAGCTCTGCCAGTTGGTGTTCGTGGTGAAGCTGACGGCGGTGTTGAAGGCCAGGTGATGGCTCAAAGCCGGCAGCCCCTGCGGATTCCACGGCAGCACATCTTGCAGGCGCAGGATCGCATAGGTGAAGACAACGCCGACCAGACTGAAGGCCAGCATGGCGAAGGTATATTGTTTCCAGCCCTGCTCGCGTTGCGGATCGACGCCGAGGAACTTGTAAGTGATCTTTTCCAGCGGCTTGAGCACCGGATCGAGCCAGGTGCGGCCATTGGCATCGAGCACCTGCATGAGGTAGAGGCCCAGCGGCTTGGTGATGAGCGTGAGCAGCCCAAGAAAGAGGGCGAATTGAATCCAGTCGGCGGAGTGCATGGTGGTTGAGTTAGAATTTTTCAGGACGCAGCATCGCCACCGTCAGGTAGGCGAGCAGAGCGAGGGCAATGAGCCCGACGAGGATGGTTTCCATGGTGGTGGGCGGTTAGAGGGTTTCGCAGCCGTTGGCGTAAGCGCCGCTGATGACGAAGAAGGCCACGAGGAGGAAGAGGTAGATGAGGTCGTTCATGGTGCGAGGATGTTGATCCACTCCCACCATGCGCACTCCTCCGATCCTGCCGAGTTAAGGGCAGGGCTTGATGCGTCAAAAAGGCGTAAAAACGCCGCTCAAATCTCCACCTGCTGCCCCAGTTCAATCACACGGCCCACCGGGATCTGGAAATACGTCGCGGGCTGCTGAGCGAGCTTGCTGGCGAAGGAGAACAGGTGTTTGCGCCAACGGGCCATGCCCGAAGTCACGCTGGGGATGATGATTTCTCGGCCGAGGAAGAAGGTGGCTTTCTCGGGCTCGACTTCGAGGTCATGGGCAGCGCATTGGCGCAACAAACGCGGGACGTTGGGCTTCTGCATGAAGCCGAAGCGTCCGGTGACGCGCCAGAAGCCTTCGCCGAGGCTTTCGACTTCGACACGCCGGCTCGGCGGCACCCAGGGCTCGTCCTCGGTGGTGAGGGTCATGAAAATGACGCGCTGATGAATGGCCTGGTAGTGCTTCAAACTGTGCAGCAGCGCGATGGGGGCGCGACCGCTGGTGCTCGTCATGAAAATGGCGGTGCCGGGCACGCTGATGGGCGGGCGGCGTTTGAGGCTCTCACAGAGCATTTCCTGAGTGAGTGAGCTTTTTTCCATCGAGGCACGCACCAGACGGCGGCCGGTGGCCCAGGTGGTCATGACGATGAAGATCACCGCGCCGACGACGAGCGGGAACCAGCCGCCGTCGAAGAACTTCACGAGGTTGGCGCTGAGGAAGGCGATCTCGATGGCACCGAACACCAGGCATAGCGGTAGCGTTTTGAGCACGCTCCACTTCCACAGATGTCGCGCGGCAAAGTAGAACAGCACGGTGGTGATGAGCATGGTCATCGTCACGGCCACGCCATACGCGGCGGCGAGATTGGACGAGGTGCGGAAGGCGACGACGAGCGCGAGACAGGCGAGCATGAGCACCCAGTTCACCAGCGGGATGTAGATCTGGCCGCGAGCGTGCTCGGAAGTATGGCGAATGCTCAAACGCGGCAGGTAGCCTAGCTGAACCGCGGTGAGCGTGAGGGAGTAAGTGCCGGTGATGAGCGCCTGCGAGGCGATGACCGTGGCGGCGGTGGCGAGCAGCACGAGCGGCAGCGTGGCCCATCCGGGTGCCATTTGGAAAAACGGCGCGTGCGCGAGCTCCGGCTGCTTCATTAAAAGAGCGCCCTGGCCGAGGTAATTGAGCGCGAGGGCCGGAAACACGAGCGAGAACCAGCCGCGACGGATCGGCGAGGCACCGAAATGGCCCATGTCGGCATACAAGGCCTCACCACCCGTCACCGCGAGGAAAACGCTGCCGAGGATGACAAAGCCCGCGTGGCCGCCAGTGGTCAAAAAGTGCCACCCATGCCACGGATTGAACGCGGCGAGGATTTCCGGGCCGTGGATGAGTTGCGACACGCCGAGCGCTCCGAGGCTCACGAACCACAAACCGGTGATCGGTCCAAAAAAGCGGCCCACTTTGGCTGTGCCGAGAAATTGTACGGAAAACAGCACGATGAGGATCACCATCGTGATGCCCATGATGAGCCACTGCATGCGGTGATTCCACGTTTCGGCCTCCAAAGCGTCCACCGGAGCCGCGCCGAGCAATCCGCCGTCTTTGAGCCCTTCCACCGCGCTCAAAACGGAGATCGCAGGGGTGATGATGCCATCGCCGAAGAGCAGCGCGGCTCCGAAAAGCCCAAGGAGCACGATCACGACACGGCGCTTCATCGTTTCACTCATGCCATGCGAGGCCAAAGCCATAAGCGAGAGCACGCCGCCCTCGCCCTTGTTGTCCGCCCGCAGGATGAAGACGAGGTATTTGACGCAGATGAGCAAAATCAGCGACCACAGCACGAGCGAAACGACACCGAGAATGTGCTCATGCGAGGCGGCGATGTGATGCGGGCTGTGCGGGCTGAAGCACTCCTTCAGCGTGTAAATCGGCGAGGTGCCGATGTCCCCAAACACCACGCCGAGCGCCGCGATGACGAGCGTGGTGGTGGAGAGCTTGTGGAGGCCGGACTTGGCGGGGTCGTTCATGACGCCGCACGTTCAGCGCGGCACACGTGTTCACCAGTGAACGCGCCTGACGCGGGCGTTAAGAATGTGTTAACGATTGCCCAATCGCCTTCCACTCAAGCTCACGCATCAGTCTGCCGGGTTCTTGGTGGTATCAGGAGCCCACCAGATGACGATGAAACCGAGGGCGTAAATGGAGGCGCAGATCGTGCCGACTTTTGGGTAATCACCGCCGAGCGCGGAAAAGAGGAAGCCTGCCGCCAGCACGCCGAACGCTGTGGCGAAGCGGCCCGAATTGTAAGCAAGACCGCTGCCTGTGGCGCGGACGCGAGTGGGAAAGAGTTCCGGCAGATACAACGCAAGCCAGCCGAAGAAGAGTGTGGCGACGAAGCCCTGCGCGAAGACAATGGGATGAAACGAAGGCTTAAGTGGTAGGGTGAGTTGAAACATTGCAAAGGTGATCGTCACCGTGGCGAGGCTGATGAGGCCATAGCTGAGACGACGGCCGAGCCAGCTCGCGAGTTGCGCGCCCGCAAAACTGCCAAGCGTGGCACCGAGCGCCCACCAGCCTTGTGTTGCGGCTTTGTAGCCGACGTTGGTGGCTCCGGCGACTTTGTCGGCCCATGGAATCATCCACTTGCTCGCGGACCAGGCACCGACCATCGGAATCGCACTCAGCAGGATGCCCACGATGGTGAAGCGGATGAGCTGTGGCTGAAACAGTTCGCGCAATGGCGTGACTGGACCTTTAGCCGCACTATGTGATGCGAGCCACTTCGGCGATTCGGGAAGTGCGATGAGCACGAAGATGCCGAGCAACGCGGGAGCGCCCGCGAACTGAAACAACCAGCGCCATGAATCCGGCGTGATGGGCCATTCTCGAGCTAACTGGGAGAGCAACAGGATGCCCGCATTCAGCCCGGCCATCATCACGCCTGAGACCACAGGCTTGGAAGCACTCGACCAACATTCGGACACGAGCGCGATGCCGTTTGGCCACAATCCACCGACGCCGAGACCGACGAGGAAACGCAGCACGAGCATTTGCTCCTGCGTCTGCGCATACGCGCCAAGCGCCGCGAAGATGGAGTAGAACAGGATGCACACGCCCATCGCACGCGTGCGACCGATGCGATCGCCGAGATTGCCAAGCGCAATACCGCCGATGGCCGCGCCGAGCATGAGCGCTGCGGTGAAACGAGCGAACCATTCGCCGCCGAGTTCAGGCGTGAATGCGGAACCGAGCAGACTCTTCGACACCGAGAGTGATGCCACAGGCATGAGGCCGAGTTCGACTCCGTCGAAGACGAGCGCGAGGAAGGACGTGATGAGGACGAGGTAGCGTTGAGAGGCACTCATGGCTCCAGAATGGCTTTGATCACCGCGCTGTTGTCCGCATCGCCAAAGCCCAGCGCCTCGGCTTTTTCGAGAAGCTGGCGATGCGTCTCACTGAGCGGCAGTGGGATCGAGCTGGCAGCGAGCATGAGGCGCACGTCCTTCAGATGCTGGGAGAGCTTCGCCTGCGGCGTGAAGTCCTGTGTGATCATCTTCTCGCCCTTCGTGTCCATGATGCGCGAGTAGGCCATGCTGCGGCGCATGACATCGAGAGTCTGTGTGAGATCGAGATCAAGCTGCTGCGCGAACACGAGTCCTTCCGCCAATGCGGCACGATTCAAGCCGAGCACGAGATTGGTCACGAGCTTCATCTTCGCACCGTTGCCGCAGGGCCCGACGTGGACGGACTCGCGGGCGAACGTGGCGAAGAGATCGCGGCATCGTTCAAACACTTCGGCATCTCCACCTGCCATCACGAGCACATCGCGCTGCAAAAGCTGGGCACTGCTGCCGGAGATCGTCGCGTCAAGGTAGTGCACACCCTTCGTGGCGAGTTCGGCTCCCAGTGCTGCCATTTCGGTAGGATCTCCCGTGCTGGTGTCGATGATGACTTGTCCTGCTCTCGGGCTGGCTTGAGCGAGCACTTCGCGGACGACGGAGGAGTTCGGCAGGCATAGGAATACGACGTCGCAGCGGTCGAAGACCTCACCCAGCGTCACCGCGTTCACGCATAGGCTCGCGTCGATGTCCCAGCCGCGCGAGGCTCCGGTCATCTGCATCAGAGCAGACCCCATGAGGCCCATGCCGATGATGCCAGCATTACTTGGTTCAGTGGTCATGTTGGAGGGTGAAGGAGTGGTTCAATGCAACGCGACTGCGTAGGCCGTGGCTTTCTGCAAATGCAGCCGGAGGTGATACTTCCCGGCGCCCAGTTCTGCGAACTTCTTCTCCTTCCAAGCGAAACGATAACGTGTGGAGTCCTTCCTCAAAGGAATGCAATTGGCCTTGTCGAAGCCCGGGACGCGGAAGCCATCCTCGTCGAGAATCTCGCACCACACCGCTCCGCCTGCTGCATTGGCATTCACATAGATCTCGGTGCGGCCTTTCAGATCGAGCGGCTTGAGCGTGATCTGGCCGATGTCGGGCGGCGATTTGATTTTCGGCGTCGGTGCTTCCGGTTCGCTACGCAGACCCGCGAACCGATCCAGCGGCAGCGACACCATGCCGACGCCGCTCTTTTGCTGGTCGCCGGTGATGTTCGTGCCACCGCCGATGGCTCCGCTGCTGTAGGCACCGTAGTAGAAACGCATCTCGCGGCCTTCGATGATGATGTCGGCATTCGTGGCGAGCGTGCCGCTGTCGAACTGCTCGCCAGGACTGCGTTTCAGCCAGAGATCGCCGCGAAACGGACGTTGCCAGTCGATGCCGTCGCGGCTGAGCATGAGTTCGATGTCCATCGTGCCACCGCCGGGGCGATTGAGGATTTGATTGAGGCTGAAGTAGCGGTCGTGTCGGAAGAAGACAGGCGAGGTATGAAACTCCAGCGCCCCATCCAACTCGTCCGGGAAGCAGACGAACTGCGGCGTGCTCCAGTGCACCAAATCGCGGCTCTCCACACGGCCCATGCCGTGCTTCCACCCCAGTCCGCCATCCGGGCCAGCGATCCACGCCTTTCCGTAGATGGCCCAGACTTTCCGCTTCGGATCAAAGAGTGGATCGGCGGCATCCGACATACTGATGGGCCTCAAGAGCTGTCGCTTCACGCGACCATCCGGCGCTGTGGTCTCCGTGTAGGGATTCTCGCCCGCGAACGGCGGCTGCAGTTTCTTTCCTCCGAAAGCCGTCGTGTAGAGCGGTGCCTCGGCGTGCTTCGTCCAACGGATGCCGTCCGGTGAAAACGCGAGATGGAGTCCCGCGACGAGTTCGCCCTTCGCGGTCTTCGCCCAGTCGTAATAGAGCATCTTGTAGCGCTTCGTCGCATCGGGATCGCGGGCATCGACGATGACGCTGTTGCAGTAGCGGTCGCCATACAGCCCACTGCCGATGAGCACGATGTTGGTGTTCTTCTCGCCATTGAAATCGAAGAGCCCGACGTTTGGCTTCGTGAAGGTGATGCCATCCGCCGACTCTGCGTAGCACACCACGCACTCATGCGTCTTGAGCTGCGCCCGCTTGCCCGCATAAGCCTGATACCAGAGCTGATACTTGCCCGACTTGTCGCGATGCACGCTCGTCCACGCAATGGCCATCTCCCACGGCTTGTCCTCGGTGATCAGCGGATTCCGCGCGTGGCGCACCGGTTTCTCCAGCACACGACGCGTGCCAGCCCGGAAGAGGATGTCGTGATCATCGACGAGGAGAATCGTGTGGTCGGCGGCGCAAAGCTGTGCCGTGATGACTAGGAACAGGATGAGTGGCTTCATGGTTTGGGTTTCACATACACGGCGCTCAGGCGGAATACTTCACGCTGCCGGGTTCCTCGATCTTCTCCAGCCTGAAGATATTGGGATGAAGGCGAAACGCCCCGATCCATTGCCGGCCGGGATACTTATCCTCCACATCTGCCGCATACGTCCGAAGAATCACCAGCAGCATCGACGTTTAGTTGCCTTGATGAACCGACTACTCCTCCTTGTCTCCGCCCTCACTCTCCCACTCCGCGCCGAGCTGCGTGTGCTCGCTGATTTCGAGGGCGGCAATGCAGAGGTGGTGGCGCTGGATCAGGCAACGAGGACGCTGCGCATCATGCCCGCGCTGCGTGAGGGTCGCGGCTGGCCTTGCTGGTGGTCATTCAAGCTGGAAGGACTCACCGTGGGCGAGGAGTTCACACTCGAGGTTCAGGCGCAGACAAAGGCGTTTCGAGACAAGACGGTGCTACCCGCCGCGTGGTGCCAGCCAAGACATGCGTGGATCAGTGTGGATAGCGCAACGTGGAGACCATCGGACAAAGGCACGCTGAGCGCCGACAAGGTGATGCGCTACGCGATCAAGGCGGAG
>Ga0075163_10003326_pt1 | contig 21585 bp, 17 predicted proteins | sample JI1023141ADNA_FD_71478 | JGI IMG/M metagenome (GOLD analysis project Ga0075163, IMG submission 71478) | Wastewater effluent complex algal communities from Wisconsin, to seasonally profile nutrient transformation and Carbon sequestration -... | ecosystem: Engineered > WWTP > Effluent > Algae... | reverse complement strand
TGTCACCCCTACGGGGTTTAAGTCGTGGTTTTGTTTTGGGTTTATAAGAATGTCACCCCTACGGGGTTTAAGTCGTGGTTTTGTTTTGGGTTTATAAGAATGTCACCCCTACGGGGTTTAGGTCGTGGTTATGTTTTGGGTTTATAAAAATGTCACCCCTACGGGGTTTAAGTCGTGGTTTTGTTTTGGGTTTATAAAAATGTCACCCCTACGGGGTTTAGGTCGTGGTTTTGTTTTGGGTTTATAAAAATGTCACCCCTACGGGGTTTAAGTTGCAGTTTTGTTTTGGGTTTGTAAGATGTCACCCCTTCGGGGTTTTTGCTGGTTTTTATGGCTTTGCCAAGATGAGTGACATTTAAAGAAAGGAAGAAATTCCGGAGGGATGAAATTGTAATAACAAACTGTGGGTAGGAGAGAACAAACCCTAGAGGGGTGACATAAATCCGATCTGTCATGCATCTTTTATTAAAGTGTCGCCAGTATGGGATTTGATGACAGTATTTTATAACTGAAATAGATGAGTGACATTTAAAGAAGTGAAGAAATCCCGGAGGGATGAAATTTTTAAAACACAGCGCAGAGAAACGAAAACAAACCCCAGAGGGGTGACATAAGTCCGATCTGTCATGCATCTTTTCTTAAAGTGTCGCCAGTATGGAATTTGATGACAGTATTTTATAACTGAAATAGATGAGTGACATTTAATAGAGTGAAGAAATCCCGGAGGGATGAAATTTTTAAAACACAGCGCAGAGAAACGAAAACAAACCCCAGAGGGTTGACATAAGTCCGATCTGTCATGCATCTTTTATTAAAGTGTCGCCAGTATGGGATTTGATAACTGTATTTTATAACTGAAATAGATGAGTGACATTTAAAGAAGTGAAGAAATCCCGGAGGGATGAAATTTTTAAAACATACCTCTGAGAAACGAAAACAAACCCCATAGGGGTGACATAAATCCGATTTGAGGAGCGTTGATGGATTATAAAATATCGCAGCGGTTTTGATAATAGCGGCGAACCAGGAACTTAAATCTATAGTGTTGAATTATACTGATTAAATATATTTCATGGATTTTATCTGGATTGCTTTGGCTTTAATATTATCTGTGGTGGGGATCATCGGCAGTATAGTTCCCGGTCTTCCCGGGCATCCGTTGAATTACCTGGCAGTATTGGTTATCCAGTATGTGTACAGGCCTTTTGATAACTGGACAATTATAATTCTGGGGATAGCTACAGTTGCAATCTTTTTTTTGGATTATATGATTCCTGCCTGGACGGCTAAAAAATATGGTGCTACCAAGCAAGGCATAACAGGAAGTATTATAGGAATGGTAGCGGGAATGTTCTTTACTCCGATAGGTATGATACTGGGTACTTTTCTAGGTGCTGTCATCGGAGACATGATCGCCGGACGTAATGCTCCTGATGCAACAAGTTCAGGGATGGGCACCTTGTTTGGTACTTTATTGAGCATTGGATTTAAATTAATCCTGTCGGTGTTAATGAGCTCTATGATTGTTTTTGAGTTGATAAAAATCTGGATGTAAAAAATAATATAATTTTTCCAATATGCTTTTATGTGGAATTCTAATGCGCACATTTTCAAATTAACTAATTAGCTAATTTTCAAATTTCCTACGTTAGTTTGATGCTAGGAAGCATGACTGAACGATCTCTGCTGAAGCAGAGTATCGTGCGACAGCACGATAAGTGAAGGAACCGCGAAAGCGGCTAACGGAAAGGTCCATTGGTAAAAATTTTCAAATACTATAATTTTCACATTCTCACATTCTCACATTTTCAAATTAACTAATTAGCTAATTTTCAAATTTTCAAATTTTCAAATTTCCTACTTTAGTTTGACGCTAGGAAGCTTCAAACAACCACAAGCCAATTTTCAAATTAACTAATTCTCAAATTCTCCTATTGCCCTTCCATCATCAATCCCTGGCAGCTACAATTAACGCCATGACTGGTATTGCTTTGTCCGTTTACATCAAACGGAAAAACTGCGCCAGGTAATTCCCAATAAAATTTGGATCGTTTTTTATTCTCAGGATAAATTTGTTCCATGTCTTCTGAATTGTATAAGCGTCCATTGATCATGGTATGTGTTACGGATTCCGAATTTCTGATATCTTCCAAAGGATTTTTTTCCATGATTACCAGATCCGCGAGCTTTCCCGCTTTAATGGATCCGATTTCCTGATCCATGCCGATATATTTTGCTCCGTTGAGTGTGGCAGAACGAAGAGCCTGCATGTTGCTCATTCCACCCTGTACAAACATCCATAATTCCCAGTGCGCTCCTATGCCCTGGATCTGTCCGTGTGAACCAAGATTAATATTCACACCATTGTCCTGAAGTGCTTTGCAGGATTTGGAAGTGAGGATATGTCCATTATCATATTCTTCTTGTGGAATCATGGTACGGTGTCGGGCGCGGCCATCGATTAAATGTCTTGGTGTAAATTGTAAAAGTTTTTTGTTGTTCCAAACTTCCGTGTTTTGATACCAGTAATATTCACCATTGACTGAGCCGTAGTTTACGATGAGCGTAGGTGTGTTGTGTGAGCCGGAAGCTTTCCAAAAATTAAGTACATCTTTGTAAAGCGGAGCAACCGGAATGTTGTGTTCGACCCCGGTGTGTCCGTCTGCAACCTGACTCATGTTGTGGTAAAAAAAGGAACCTCCTTCAGGGACAACCAGCATTCCCAATTGTTTGGCAGCTTTGATTACCATTTGTCTTTGATCTCTTCGTGGTTGATTGTATGATTTAACGGAAAAAGCACCCCACGATTTAGTACGTTTTAATGCAAATACGGCATCCTCGTATTTATCGATGGTGGCTTTAAAATCTCCATCTGCTCCATAAAGTATGGTTCCGGTACTAAAAATGCGAGGTCCTACCATTGCACCTGTTTTTACCATTTCAGATTGTGAGAATGCCATTTCGCTGTTGGTGGAAGGATCGTGTGTGGTAGTTACACCATAGGCAAGATTGGTCCAATATTGCCAATGTTTCTGAGGACTTAATCCATACCGGAATGCACCGACATGAGCATGTACATCTACCATTCCAGGCATAATGGTCTTGCCACTTAAATCCATAATTTTTGCATTGGTTGGAATTTTGGATTGAAGTGATTCATAAGTTCCTACTTCTTTTATTTTATTATTCTCAATCAGGATACAACCATTTTCGATAACCTGATTCCCTTCCATGGTAATGATGCGTGCATTGGTCAAGGCGATATTTCCTTTCGGTACATCTGCAGGGATCGTTAAATTTATTTCAACAAAATTGCTGTCGTAGGGAGGCAATGAGTCAGTTTCTTCCCGCAGGAATTTGAATCGATCTCTGAGTTCTTCTGTGTAATATTCGTTGCCTTGCGTCCAGTGTAATTGTTTACTGTCAGAGGACCAATGCAAACTCACACCTGCTTTATCCGTGACCTGTGCCATAGGAATTGCATTGGTTTCTTTATTGAGTACAATCGATTTGCCGGGCAATGGCATGGCTGCAATATATACTTTGTATAATTCGGTGAAGGCAACCCATTTGTTATCCGGACTTGGAACAAATTGATTGGCATAAGTACTTGTGAAAATATTTTTTTCATCTTTGCCATCCAGGGCAATGGATTTTAATGACTTACTTAAACTTCCAAACAAGTAACCACCGGTCTGAAAGAAAATGCGATCATTGTCTTTAGAAAAATAAGGATATTCACCTGCAGCAGTAATTAATGTGGCCTTTCCTCCTGAAGCAGGCATAAAATAAATACCAGGATTTTTGACATGTTGATATCCCTGATGATCATTACCTGATTCTTTTCGGTAAACAATCATTTTTCCATCCGGAGAGAAAGATGGTGTACGATAAATTCCTTTTTCAGCAGTGAGAACTGTTTTTGCACCTGAGGCAAGATTTAACCGGATAATGGATCCCATTTTATCATCAGCCCAACTTACATAAACAATTTCTTTTCCATCCGGAGAAAAGGAAGGTTCAAATTCAAAATGGGTATCGTTTGTTATTCTTTTTGGTTTGCCTTTTGGTAATTGCATTTGATACAATTGTCCCACTGCATTGAAAATTAATAACTTTCCATCCGGGCTTGTTTTGGCTTGTCTCAAGGCATGAATTTTTACTTCCGGATCATAACAAATTTGTTTGCTTTGACAAGGTTCTACCAATTTATGCTCTACTTCAACTTTGAATGGTATGGTTGTAATTTCTGAGGTAGCGATATCAATTTTTTTAATTTTTCCATGCGCCCAAATGATGATGGATTTATCATCCGGAGTCCAATTGAATCCGGTATAAATTCCAAACACAGTCCAGGCTTCTTGTTGGTCTTTACTGAGTTCAGAGCAAATCATTTTTTCTTCACCAGTAGCCAGGTCGTGTACGATCAAAGTAGTTTTGGTGCGATCACGGCGTACATAAGCAATTTTTTTTCCATCTCTGGAAACTGTGGGACGAAAAGCTGATCCCGGACCACCAATAACATTTTCTATCTTGCCTTCTTTGCGGTCGTATCTTCTGATGATGAAGATTTGATTGTTGGGATCTTTGTTATATTGAAAGAATCCGCCATCATACATATCTTCACTGAAATAAACATACCTCCCATCCGGACTGCAGAATGGCTCATTTACATCTTGCTGATCATTTTTTCGTTCTGTCAGCTGGATTCCACTTCCTCCTGAATGATGATACATCCACATTTCGCCTGCACCAAGAGATCGTTGACTGGTAAAGTGTTTTCTTGCAACCAGATATTCGCCATCGGGCATCCAAACTGCATTGTTGAGCAATCTGAAATTTTCTTTAGTGACCTGATGTGCATGACTGCCATCAGCATTCATGATCCAAATGTTGTCCCCTCCTCCGGCATCACTGGTGAAGCTGATTTTCTTTCCGTCCGGACTAAATCTGGGCTGCACTTCGTATGGGAGACCACTGCGGAGAATGCGTGCACTCCCGCCTGTTGCAGGAATGGTAAAAATATCCCCCATCAGATCAAAAACAATAATTTTGCCATCCGGACTTATGTCCAGATTCATCCAGGTACCTTCTTCTGTATTTAACGTAAAAGTTTTGATTGGCAGATCCGGTTTGGCTACATCCCATTTCGCTTCTTCTTTTTGTGCTTTTGTTGGATTGCTGATCAGTACAGCAGCTGTTAAAACAAGAAGTATTCTGTTTAGATGAATTTTGAATGACATACTTTGTTTGTTTAAATGATAAAAGGAATGGCGAAGATAGCTAACTTTCCGGTCCGAATAAGTCTGATATCTAGCAATACTTAATTTAAAAAATGAAATTTATATTTTACAAATAAATTCGATATATGGTAATTTACAACCCAAAAGACTGGTGGAAACTCATTTTTAATTTTCACAAAAGCGATACTTTCCGGATGATGTGGCCAGGTATTCTTGGTGTAGCCATATACACCGGAATTATTGCCTTTCTGGAGAATGAAGTATTTCATGCTTCCTTTAAAAACACTACGGCCATTCATTCATTGGTTGGTTTTGTATTGTCTTTGTTGCTGGTTTTTCGTACGAACACAGCATACGAAAGATGGTGGGAAGGAAGAAAGCTTTGGGGGAGTTTTGTGAATAACTCAAGAAACCTTGCGCTGAAATTGAATAGTCTGAACCTGGATCCTGAGATGAGGAAGACTTTTAAAATATTACTCACCAATTATATTTATGCTGCAAAGGAATCCCTCCGAGGTAAATTACATCTGAAAAATCTTGTTTTTACCGAAAATTATCCGATTACATACTATGAATCGCACCATCATGTGCCAAGTCGAATCATGCAAGCGATTTATACAGAGATAAACCATTTGTTAAAAAATCAAATTATCTCCTCAGAACAAATACTTTTTATCAACAACGAACTGCAATCCTTTTCTGATAATATTGGTGCATGCGAACGCATTAAAAACACGCCTATACCTTATTCCTACAGTTTGTTTTTGAAGAAGATTATCTTTTTGTACATTTTTACCATGCCCATAGGTTTTGTGCGGGAGTTTGGTTATTGGGCAATGCCTATCGTAGCGTTGATTTTTTACATTTTTGCCAGTATCGAACTTTTAGCAGAGGAGATTGAAGATCCTTTCGGTACAGAGCCCAATGATTTACCAACCGACCAGATCTATGCGATTATCAAAAGGGATTTGCACGATATTTTGGATTAGCCTGATTTCGGGTTAGGAAGGTTGGCAGAAATTATTTTCAAAACAACTTTAAGAAGTGGTTGTTTTAATTAGTAAAATTCAATGATTTTTTTTGTTTTCAACTTTAATCAACATAAAACTTAAGTTATGAAAATTGGAATTCTTGGAACAGGTACGGTTGGAGATACCATTGGATCTCGTTTAGTTGAATTGGGTCACGAAGTCATGATGGGCTCTCGTACTTCAAATAATGAAAAAGCACAGGCATTTTTTCAAAAGCATGGCCAGTCAAAAGCAAGTGCAGGAACTTTTGCAGAAGCAGCTGACTTCGGAGAAATTTTATTTAATTGTACCAAAGGTGAAGTTTCCGTCGAAGCAATACTTGCTGCGGGTCCGGGAATAGCAGGAAAAATATTGGTAGATGTGGCGAATCCGCTTGATTTTAGTAAGGGCATGCCACCAGGACTCATCCCTTCTTTGTCCAACACACATTCCCTTGGTGAAGAAATTCAAACTAGATTTCCAAAGCTTAAAGTGGTAAAAACATTGAACACGATGTGGTGTGGTATTATGGTAAATCCTGCCATGATCAATGACGGGAACCACACTAATTTTATTTGTGGTAATGATGGAGATGCTAAATCCATAATTAGGAAATTATTGAATGAATTTGGCTGGAGAGATGAGCATATACTTGATCTTGGCGACATCAGTTCGGCTCGAGGGACAGAAGCAGTTTTGCCTGTATGGTTAAGAATTTATGGCGCTAAAAAAAGCGGTGCATTCAATTTCAATGTAGTAAGTTGAGCTCTTTTCGATTCGAAGAGAATTTGAACCTATGAATTAAATTGCATCGACCACAATGTATTTTTCTAAAGTGGCTTCAATTATACTAAATTAGCGAAAGATATTATTCTGGAAACGCGCCATACATTTCGATCAGTTTTTTGTATCTGAAATTAAATATTTCATCCAACTGATTTTTAATGAAGAGGCTTTGGGCGATGTCTCCAAGAAATCCAAAAGGTGGTACGTAATTAATGAGGTCGCTCATCAAAACACCATTTGGAATGGCTTCCAGATGATGTTCATGGTGCCATATTTTGTATGGTCCGGATCTTTGTTCGTCCACAAAATATTTTCCTTCTTCAATGTGGGTAATCTCTGTAAGCCATTTCATTTTAATACCCAATAGTGGGCTTACATGATATTCAATCAACATCCCCGGATATACTTTTTCAGGTAAATTTTCGGTGAGGATGTCAAAACCCATATATGGAGGAGTTATGGTTTTGAGATTTTTTGGTGAGGATATAAAATTCCAGATATCTTCAAGTGATGCAGGAATTTTTTGGGTTTTACGTAAAGTGTAAATGGACATCAGTTATTTATTGAGATACCAGATGGATGCATTCAACACGGTGGCAAAACTTACCCACAGCAGGTAGGGAATCTGAATGTATCCTGCCGTTTTATTGATTTTGACAAAAAGCGAAATCATTGTACTGATCAGCCACCACAGCAACATGATATCAATTAATGCAAAAAATGGATTCCGGAGATAGAAAAACAAAAAGGACCATAAAAAATTAAGTGTTAATTGTATGGAAAAAACCCACAATGCATTGGTGCGTTGCTTTGAATATTCGCTATCCCAAATCAGGAATAGGGAAATCCCCATAATCAGATACAACACCGTCCAAACCGGTCCAAAAATATAATTTGGAGGATTAAAAAATGGTTTGAGCAGGGTGGGGTACCATTCCTTGATTCCCTCCATAGTAAGCAACCCGGAGGTTGCACCGACCAACATTGTAATTACCATGCAGAGCAATAAAAGAATTATTTTTTGCATATCACAGATTGATTGATGAAAGTCCGCCATCCACATGAATTATCTGCCCTGTCATCCATGAAGCATTTTCAGAAAGTAGAAAAGCAGCAACAGATGCTATGTCTTCCGGCTGTCCAATTCTCTTCAATGGATGTCTTTTAGCATTCGCTTCTATCTTTTCTTCTGAATTCAATATTCCGGATGCCAGAGGTGTATTTGTAAGGGATGGTGCAACGCAATTAAATCTAATCTTAGGTGCAAATTCCGACGCCAGAGATTTTGTTAGGCCTTCAATCGCTCCCTTGGATGAAGAGACCAGGCTGTGGTAATTAAAACCTTTACAAACCGCGACGGTGGAGAAAAAGACCACTGAAGCATTCATTGATTTTTTTAGCTTCGGAAGAATCTTCTGGAGACTTTCGATTGCAAAGGTGACCTGAAAGTTAAAATCCTCATTGAATTCAGCAGGGCTTATTCTTTCAAAAGGTTTTAATTTTATAGTCCCCGGACAGTACACAAAACCATCCAATACTTCCGGAAGAAAGCTAAATGATGATGGCGCATCTTTTACATCCACCATGTGATAATGAATTTTATCACTGTCTACTTGTTTGTGATTGAAGTAGCTGCCATAAACCATATGCCCCTGGTTGCTTAACTGAAGAGCAATAGCTCTTCCTATTCCTGTTGAAGCGCCCAAAACAAAATAGTTTTTCATCAGAGGGTTAAACAATAAAGACACAGCAATGGTTTAATTTGGTGGGCTATTATATTTTTTAATATATGCGCCAAATAATTTTTGAAAAAAACTTATAATATGAAAGCAATTGTGGTAGGAGCTTCCGGGTTGACGGGTGGATTTTTATGTAAGGCGTTATGTGATGATCCGACATTTGAATCGGTTAAATTGTTGTTGCGCAAGTCCCTTGGTATTACCCATCCTAAAATCACAGAGTGCTTAGTAGATTTTAGCAATGAAGAGAGTATCCTTTCTCACATGGAAGGCGATGTTTTATTTTGTGCAAGTGGTACCACCATTAAAAAGGCAGGTTCCAAGAATGCTTTTCTTAAGGTAGATTATGAACTTCCTTTGCGTTGTGCAAAAATCGCATCCGGAAGAAATGTAAAAAAATTAGTCATTATTTCATCTGTTGGCGCTAACCCAAATTCAGGTAATTTTTATTTGAATACCAAGGGAAGATTAGAGCAGGATTTGGAAAAGCTTCCTTTTTCTTGCATTCACTTTATGCAACCAAGTCTTTTAATGGGGCCAAGAAAAGAGAATAGGTTAGGAGAACGAATGGCCATGTGGATAATGCCTGCATTGAGCAAATTATTTTTTGGTCCATTAACCAAATATAAGCCGGTGCATGTCAGAGATTTGGCTTCTGCCATGATCAGAGCTTCCAAAATTAATGAATCAGGAATCAGAAGATGGATGTGGAAAGAAATTAAGAATGGGGATGCACATTCTTAGTACTTTTCATAATTACTTAATTATTTTTCTATGGATTGTACCTTTTTCAGATTGTAGGGAAAGGGTGTATATTCCTGGTGATAGATGTTCAAGGTTTATTGTATGAAGACCTTTTGAAATTTGAAAGGATGAAATCAATTTTCCACTTTCATCATAAACCAATGCTAATCCCTCAAATTCTGAATCCATGGAAATGTCGTTGTTGAATGGGTTTGGATACAGTAAAAACTTTATTTGATCCGGATGGAAAGTTATGGTAGGATTTCTTTTTTGTGTGGGGATGGTGTCTAGAGATAATTTCCATCCTTTGTTTATACAGCATCCTGAGTAGGCACCCCGAAAAGTCCAATCATAATTTTCCTGATTAAAATCTTTTTGCCAATCCATTTGGTGGATAAAAAAATCATTTGCAGTTATATTTCCTGTTAATTGACCTGCACGTGGATATAAATCTAAATCGGATAAATTTGTGGATGCACTCAGGAAATATTTGTTGGCATTATCATAGCTATCCGTCACATTGTCCGTAAGACTTGTAAAATTACTTATGGCTTGTGTGGACAAGACCACATTGGCATAGCAATATTGTTTATAATTTGGATTTGGATTGAATAATCTTAGTCCTCCTGTACTGGTAGCTGACCAGATTGTGTTGTGAAATACTTTTATGTCCTGTGGATTAACCCCATTCTGTGGGGTGATATACACAGTGCGAAATCCGGATGGGTCAAAGTGATTGATGAAAATATTCGCGTACAAATTTATATTTCCTGTGCCTTGAAAAAGCGCTTCCACCGGATTGTTGTAAAATAAATTTCCATAAATTTCATAATAATCCAATGATCCCCATCCAGAAGATGGAAATCCACCTACCAATAAGTTGGGTCTTGCATTGCCTCCGGTTGAAGAATTTTTGTCCTTGGTAAAAACATTATAACGAATAATGGTTTTGCCATGTACCTGAGTTTCAGGAAATACATCACGAACTCCATCCAACTGATGTTTAATTTCAATATTATAACCTATAGTGTTTTGAATCAGGTTATTTTCAATAATTCCATTCACAAAAGGCATATTTCCCGGTGAATTACCCAGGTACATCCCGGTTCCTGCGCCAATGATCTTATTGCTTCTTATGATCCAGTTCCAGGCAGGACATTTGGTGCTAATCCCGACAGCCTGTTGGTCATATCCATAATTAATGATGTGTAGTTTTTCTATGGTGATGTGGTGTGCCCAATTTCCTGAGGTGCCTTCAGCTTTCACCGCATCTACAAATTTATTATTGCCGTTCAATTGAAAATTGCTCAAGATCAGATGTGCACAGCGGGTAAGACTTACGGTATTACAACAGGACTGCGCTTCAAAACTCGTGCCCAAACCTTCTCCTATGATGACAATTGGTTCCGCTATTGTACCCTGAATATCATTTAGGGTAAGATTGCTTAGGTAATTCCCTTTGGAAAGAACCAATGTGTCTCCTGGATGGAGTTGGGTTAGAAAGGATAAATAATCCTTTGGGGTAACTATAATTTCCCTGGCATATCCTGAAATTGAGAACAGAGAAATATACAAAAAATATTTCAATTTATTTTGGTCTATGATATAAAACATTTAAAAAAAATTCATTTTAAAAGAAATTATTTTAGTCGCAAAATTCTAAGAATGTAATTGTGTGAAGATAAATAAAAGTCATGATATATGTATTATTCGAAGGTTGCATCTTTACTTTGCATTTAGTTTTATAAATTTTAATGACATTTCTTAATCAATCCAAAAAGGTATTAATTAATATTTGTAATAATCCAACAATGATTATTAAAGTTTAATGGTATGGTTAGTAAAATGGTTATATTTTACTTTATTGAAATTGATAATGGGGGAGTAAGCATTTTTTGAAATACTCTAAGAAGTCAAGTTTTTTTTATTTTGCCATAATATTTGACTTCGATCCGTTTTGGCATATCCACTGTAATTTCAGACGTTGGCTTTGTTTATTTTTAAATTCGATGCTTTTATAGAATTATTTATGGTTTAAATAATTTCTATAGCCTACTTTTGCCCTTATGATTAAGAGATATTTATTTTTTGTTTTTTTCATTGTGTTGCCATTTTGTGTCTTCACACAAAGCACTGATTCCACTTCAATTAGGAGTTTTGATAGCTTAATGACCACGGCTCAGGGAATGATGGATAAGAAGGATTATCCCAATGCTATGATTCAATTATCGGTTGCAGAAAAGTTATTTCACAGTGAGATTCCAAGTGAATCCGTACAATTTGGCAATTTAAGGTTTCTTCAAGGTAGGGTTTCTTATCTTAAAAGAGACTTTTCACAGGCAGAAGTGTATTACAAAGAATGCAAACAAATAAGAGAAAAATTACTGGGTAAGATACACCCGGATTATACAAAATGCATCATGTCAATAGGTGTGCTTTTTTATGTTCAGGGAAAGTTTTCACAATCTGAACCTTATTTTCTCGAGGCTAAACTGAATTACGAAAAAACAGTAGGTACCGATCATCTGGATTATGCCAAATGCATGAATAATTTGGCAGGAGTTTATAATGAAGCAGGTTATTATGAAAAAGCGGAATCCTATTTTAAAAAAAGCAAGGAAATATGGGAGTCAAAAGCTCCTGATCATCCAAATTATGCCATAAGTATAAATTCATTGGCTGTTTTATATACAAACACAGGAGATTACAAAAAAGCTGAATTACTTTATCTTCAGGCGATAGAGGTAAGAAAAAAAATGTTGGGAGAGACACATCCGGATTATGCAGTAAGTTTATCCAATTTGGCCACCTTATATGCTTTTATGCGGAACTTTGAAAAGGCAGAAAAATTAATGCTCATGTCATTGGGAATTAAGGAAAAGGTATTTGGAAAAAGAAGTGAACAATATGGGACAGAATTGAATAATCTTGGGTTGTTGTACAAAAAAATGGGAAAAGACGGAGATTTAGAAAAGTATTTTTTAGAAGCGAAATCCATTTGGGAAGAAATAGGCGGACAAGAAACAGCAAGGTATGCCACAGTTTTAAAAAATTTAGGGGCTTATTATATAGAAGAAAAGAACTACATACTTGCTGATTCATTCTTAAAGTTGGCCTTGCCAATTTATGAAAAAATTATTGGTAAATCTCATCCGGATTATGCAAGTGTTTTGACCTATTTTGGTTATATCGAAACGGTCCACAATAATAATTTTACAAAAGCTGAAAATTACTTATTAGAGGCTAAAAATATTATGGAAACCAGTATTGGGGTAAAAAATGAATATTTTACATATAATCTGATAGAGTTGTTCAAATTTTATTGGAAATTCCGAAATTACTCTAATGCATCACCTTATTTGACTCAGGCACTCCATAATGATATGAATTCTCTTTCTGCAGCGAGTACATATCTCTCAGAAAGGGAATTGAGTTCCTTTATTTCTGATTTTTCCAGGCGAATAAACTATGCTTTTTCCTACATTCCGAACAGCGAAGAAATGACTGCAGAATGTTATAATGACATTCTTTTTTTTAAAGGATTTTTATTGAATTCTGGATCTCAATTAAAAAATTATGCTCATTCAGATTCAGCCTCATCCGAAAATTTCAATCAACTCAGAGCTGTTCATCGTCAGTTAGCAGCTGAGTACAGCAAGCCTATAGCGATGCGCAGAAATGTATCAGAATTGGAAGAAAAAGCAAATTCAATTGAAAAGTTACTGATTAGAGTCAATCGACAATATTCGGATGCAATTAGTCAAGTCAGTTGGAATCAGGTATGTGATAAGTTGAAGATTGGAGAGGCAGCGGTTGAATTTGTGCATCATAATTTGTACACCCCGGAATCAACGGATAGTTTATTTTATGGGGCTTTGATTTTGAAAAAGGGGGATAAAAAACCAAGGTATATTAGGCTTTTTGAAGAACGAGAATTAAATGCCTTAATGCAATCCCTTTCAGACAAAAGGGCGGACTATGTAAATGGACTTTATAACATTTCCAACAGAGGAGCTCTTGTTAAAAAAAGTTCAGATCAGACATTGTATGATTTGATTTGGAAACCGATGGAGAAAGAAATGGCAGGAGTTAATAGAGTATACTATTCACTAAGTGGTTTACTTCATAGGATTAATTTAGATGCAATTCCTATAGATCAGGATGTTATTCTTTCAGACAGATATGATTTAAGTGAGTTAAACAGTACACGTCAGTTAGTCATTCCAAATTCAAATGAAGTTAAAAACAATCTTGCTGTTCTTTATGGGGGACTAATTTTTGATTTTGACAGTAGCACCATGAATAACGATATAGTTTATGCCCCTTCTTCTAGAAATGCTGTGTCCCTTAACAAGTCGGATTCCATGAGTATCAATAGATCAGGAAGTTGGAACTATCTATTGGGTACGGAACGAGAAATTAATTCGTTGGAGAAAATAATGCGTACTGCAGGAATGGACGTGCTTACTAAAAAGGCTTATGATGGCACAGAAGAATCTTTTAAAGATATAGGAAAGATTGGCGCAAATTCTCCTAGAATACTTCACATTGCAACCCATGGATATTTTTATAGTGATCAAAGAAAGCATAGTCAAGAGTCTACAAGCAATGATCAGATAGAATCTGAATTTAAAAAATCAGATCAACCAATGTTGCGTTCAGGATTAATTATGTCTGGCGGAAATGCTGCATGGGAGGGAAAGCAGCCAAAACCAGGTCAAGAGGATGGGGTTCTCACCGCATATGAAATTAGTCAAATGAATTTGTCGAACACCGAGCTGGTCGTTTTATCCGCTTGTGAAACCGGCCTGGGGGATATTCAAGGCCATGAAGGAGTGTATGGATTGCAAAGGGCCTTCAAAATTGCAGGCGTAAAATATTTAATCATGTCCCTATGGCAAGTACCGGACAAACAGACTTCTTTGCTGATGACCACATTTTATAAAAAGTGGCTGGAAGAAAAAATGACCATACCAGATGCATTTCGGGCAGCACAAAAGCAACTTAGAGATAATGGTCTTGATCCTTACAATTGGGCAGGATTTGTTTTGGTTAAATAAAAATTGGATTGATGAATTTGCATTGTTAACTATAGTTGGATATTCACAATGCGCGTTTAAAGTTCTTATCAGAACTTATATTTCCTTCAAAAAGTAACTTGATTTTGCAAATTGCAAAATTGGTAAAAAAAATGGGCTAAATCTTGTGTATAACCGACGCTTATTTTTTACCCTTTTCTTTGGTCATCAAGGCTAGTTCTTCTTTCATGGAGGCTACGAAATCATTGCTGTCCGAAATTATTTCTTCTATGGTTCTTGATGGTGTGTCCTTTGTTAATTCTGTAACGTTTTTCAATTTGCGTACGATGGCATTTTCTTTGCTAAGGATCTTACTGTATTTTAGAAGAATTTCAGTCTCAGACCTTTTCTCCATAATTTCAGATTTGTTTGCGTTGACGATCTGGCCACCAATATTGGTATTATAGCCTTTGGGTAATTCTGTCTCACTTAGACTGTCCCGGTTTATTTTAGCAGGCTTGATGCGTCGGGTGCGTGCAGAAATACGGGCATTCAATTCCTGATGTTCTTCATTCATTCGAACTTTGAGCTTTTCCAATTTGGAATTGAGGTAATCTATATTATCAGACTTAGAGGTCTTGGAAAAGTCCTTGACCAACTTCCCAAATTCTTTAATGTCTTTCGATTCCTTTTTGAGTTCTTTTTTTGTATAAAGGGGCTTATACTTGATTATGGAATCTGTAAGTGCAGAAGACCTTGCAGCCGACATACATAACATAAAACCAACTAAAACCAATATAAATTTTACGTGCATCGGGTAGAATTAATTGCAATACATATTAAAGGCAGAAACAAGGTTGTCGGCTATCATTTGTGCAGACCTACCTTCGATGTGGTGGCGCTCCAACATATGAACCAATTTTCCATCTTTTATCAATGCAATCGCAGGTGAGGATGGAGGATAAGGCAATAAGAATTCTCGAGCTTTAGCTGTTGCAGCAGTATCCACACCTGCAAACACAGTAACCAGATGATCCGGTTTCTTTTCCTGGCCAAGGGCTATTCTGACCCCAGGACGAGCATTTGCTGCTGCACATCCGCAAACCGAATTAACCACAAGCAAGGTGGTGCCTTGATTACCTTGTAATTTTTGAGCTACTTCTTCAGGGCTGTTTAGACTTTCAAATCCAACCTGATTTAATTCCTGAGCCATTGGCCTTACTAGTTCTATTGGGTACATGATCTTATTATTTTTGGCTTAGTTAACGCTTGAAAGCCTTCCTTTGTTTCAAAAAAAATTAAAAGTTCTATCTTGGGATCAGACTTTTGGATCCGTCAGTTTGAGCAATTTTAGCAGATATTCGCCATAGATACTTTTTTTTAATTTTTCCGCTTCCCTGGCAAGACCCTCACGGTCTATATAATTCATCAGGTAAGCTACTTCTTCCAAACAACCGATTTTAAGACCCTGACGTTCTTCGATTACCTGAATAAACTGAGAAGCCTGCATCAGGGATTCATGTGTACCTGTGTCCAACCAGGCAACCCCACGTCCCAAAACCCCGACTTTAAGTTTGTTTCTTTCAAGATAGGTTTTATTGACGTCGGTAATTTCGAACTCACCCCTGGCAGAAGGTTTCAGGTTTTCGGCGATGTGGATCACCTCATTGTCATAAAAGTAGATTCCAGGAACCGCGTAATTGGATTTTGGCACTAAAGGTTTTTCTTCAATACTAATGGCGTGAAGATTGTCGTCAAATTCAACTACACCATAGCGTTCAGGATCTGCTACCGGATAGGCAAAAACAATTCCTCCATCGGGAGTTGTACTTTCCCGAAGTAATTCAGGAAGTTTATGACCATAAAATATATTGTCTCCAAGAATAAGACAGACAGAATCCTTGCCGATGAAATCTTTTCCCAATACAAAAGCTTGTGCAAGACCATTTGGAACCAATTGTTCCTGGTATTCTAATCGAATTCCCAGATGCGAACCGTCTCCAAGCAGGGATTTGAATTGTGGAAGATCCCGGGGTGTTGAAATAATTAAAATCTCACGAATTCCTGCCAACATGAGTGTGGACAGGGGGTAGTAGATCATTGGTTTGTCGTAAACAGGCATCAACTGTTTGCTCATCGCAAGGGTAAGCGGGTAAAGCCGGGTTCCTTGTCCGCCGGCAAGTATGATTCCTTTCATATTTATTTAATTGGGCCAATAAAGGCCCGCAAAGGTAAGGGATATTGAACAATCTCAAAGAAGGGCCAGATTGCAAATGCGAAAAAAGCAATTGAATATTTATTTTTTTAGAATAAACTTGATCGGGAGGTTGATTTCATAGGCAACATTTACCCCTTTTCTTTTGGCTGGAATGTAGGGAGGCAGCATCGCGAGAAAACGCAGGACCTCTTCATCACAGCCTCCACCAAGTCCCCGGGTTATTCTTGGTGAAACTATTTTTCCCTGAGTGTTTACTATGTATTTTACATAAACTACACCTTGAATTTTTTGTGCTCTGGCAGTATCCGGATATTTAATGATTCTGTACATGGAATCCAGCAATAGTTTTTTACTGCACTCTTTTGGATCAGAGTCATTGCCACAGGATTTAAAAATTGGTTCCACATCCGCTTTGTTGTATACATCTTCATATACAATTCGTACTTCTTCATATCCGGTAACACTGTCCATTGTATATATAGTGTCTATGATAAATCCCACACTATCCTGATTTTCTTTAACCATATTTTGATCTGAAAAATCAGGATTTACGGATATCGAATTCAGATTTTCAAAATTCACTTCAAGCTTAAGTTCATAAGCTACCGCAAATCCATTTCTTTTGCCGGGTGCATAGGGCGGTAAGGAAGAAATAAATTTGAGCACTTCCTCATCGCAACCCCCACCAAGGCCTTGAATTATTTCAGGTCGGACGATGTTTCCACTTGCATCCACGACATACTTGGCATAAACATAACCCTGTATTTTCTGAGCTTTTGCAGCTTCCGGATAATTCATCCTATTGTATTTCCACTCCTTTAGAATTTTTTTATTGCATTCCCGTGGATTAGGATCCTTCAGACAACTTTTAAAAACAGGAGGAACTCCTCCTTTATTGTAAATGATCGTTTTGGAAATCAGTGTTTCCTCCAGACCACTGGTTGGATTGAAAACCACAAGTGTATCTGCGAGGTAGCCCACACTGTCTGCATTTTGAGATTGGGCATGCAATGGACTAAGTAAGGTGGAAGCGGCAGATTGTATGAAAATGCATAGTAGAGCGAAATTTAAGTATCTCATCAGATGTGGAGTTTGATACAAATATAAGCTTTGGTTTTTACCAATGCACAATATCGGAAAGAATCTAACTAATTAATTCTTGGTGTTATGGTAAAGAGAAATGAAATAAAACTAAACCAATTCTTTTTTCGAAGTTTTTGGTTTGATCAGCAAGCGTAAAGCCTGATCATAGAAAATATATCCCCATATCCAATTGAGCAGTACGATAATTTTATTTTTGACACCAATCAAATAGTAGATGTGGACAAACAACCATATTATCCAGGCAAAGAAACCACTAATATGTCTTCCTGCAACGTCCACAACCGCTTTATGTCGCCCAATGGTTGCCATGCTTCCTTTGTCGAAATATTCGAAAGGTGTAGATATTTTTTTGCTCAAGTAACCGGCCAGCCATTTGGCTTGCTGTAAGGCTGCGGGGGCTACCTGAGGATGTCCGTTCGGAAATTTTTGTGCTTGAACCAGAGCAAGATCACCTATGGCGAAAATATCTTTCGTATCCCTAACTCTACAATACTCATCGGTAAGAATTCTGCCACTCCGGGAAATTGAGGATTCAGGCAGACCAGGAATAGATGAGGCGCTTACGCCAGCAGCCCAAATCACTTTATTGGCGTTTATGCAAAAGCCATTATCCAAAATAACCTTACCATCAGAAATATTTTTTACCTGTTGGTCCAAATAAAGTGTGACACCGAGTTGCTCCAAATCACTCTTGGCTTTGGCAGAAGACTTTACAGACATTCCCGGCAAAAGCCTGTCAGTGCCCTGAATCAAATGGATATGCATTTTTTTTGCATCCAGATCCGGATAATCTTTCGGAATCACGTGTTGCTTCATTTCTGCTAATGCACCTGCAAGTTCCACTCCTGTTGGTCCCCCGCCCACAATGACAATGTCCAACAAAGGAGAAAGATCGGTGCCTTCGGGACTCATTACAGCTTTTTCAAGATCAGACAGTATTTGATTTCTGAGAAATAGAGATTCAGAAACAGATTTCAAAGGAATGCTGTTGGCTTCAAATTCTGCATTGCCGTAGTAATTTGTTTTGGCACCCATGGCCAATACAAGTAAGTCGAATCGGATAATGCCCATGGAGGTTTCTATTTTCTTTTCCTCCGGAAGTATTTTATTTACTTCGGCGACTCTTACATAAAAGTCCTTTTCTTCCTGAAAACTTCTTCTCAGTGGGAAACAAATCGAACTTGGCTCCAGACCGGACATGGCCACCTGGTAATAAAGCGGTTGAAATTGATGGTAATTATTTCTGTCCAGCAGAACAATCTGATACTCTTTACCGGCAAGTTTTCTTGCTAAGGTGAATCCGGCGAATCCGGCACCGATGATGACGAGTCTTGGTTTGGTACTTTGTGGAATGTTGAGTGGCACGGTAGTAAATGATTTAACCTATCAATGTGAAAACTGGTAAGAATGTTCAATCTTAAATAATTGTCTCCTCACAAAATCAACGCTTAATGAATAATAATATAAGGCATTCTGGAAAATAAAGCAGGCGTTGTTTGTCCTATCCTTATTTTCAAACTTCGAATCATCGCAAAAAATATTTTAAACGCAATAAAAAATTTTTACAAAAAACTTGACAGTATTATTTTTCTCATTATCTTTGAAATTATAACACCAAATGTTTGATCAAACATTACACTATTTGAGAACATAAAATTAAAACATGATTTAGGATAATCTAGGACACCACCTTTTGGTAAAAATATTTGTTGGAATTCATCCGACATGGACATTTTATGTTCTGTGGGTAATTCAGAACGCACCACGCAAAAGAAGCGACTATGACGGATACCGGTGCCGATCACCGGCTTATTTTAATTTTCTAACACATGAAAAAGAACATTTTTTTATTCTGGCTGGTACAACTATTTTGTACAGCCACTTTTACCCAAACTATTGAAGAACTTAGGCCAAATCTGTATCTTGAAAAACTAAGCTACAAGGAAAAACATAGGGAGTTTTATACCGTTCCAAAAAATGCCAACCTTACAATTCTGGATCAGCAGAATCTGGAAGGAGTGGATGAAGAAAACTTTGTTGAGCTTTATTTACTGGAAGATTATTCCGAGGTTAAAATTGTTACGCATTTAAAGAGAAAATCAGTTTCCTATTTAAGCAAGATAGGCACTACCATCGTTACAAAAAATAGGATTTATATTTTTGACTTGAATGGGCATTTGATTACGTCTGAGATTATTCCACCTGCGGAAGCCTTGCCAACGGATAATACACTTTTGAGTAATTTTCTTTTTCTAACCAAAGAGAATTTAGATGATTTAATTGCTCAGGGTTTCCGTGTTGAAAAAATATCAGATGGCGTGCACCGCATAGGCAGAGAGCAACAGACACGATTGGTGGATGAAAATCAATTATACTATTACGATGTGGTCAAGGAAAATGGAGTTGAAGTGATTTCAGAAAAACACCAGTTTTACCAGCTTGGGAATGCATATGTGGATTGTGAAATTCAGAACATTAAGCCATATTTATTTCACAGTGGCGACAAGGGATTTTGGAATAAAATCATCAAGCGATATGCGTATGAATTTTATAATAACCGTGAGCTTAAGAATGCTTTGCAAAGAACATCCATATCGAGCGGGAAAGGATTGGATTTTGTGGTATTCAATGATGAGTTGAACAGAAATTGGAATGTTTCAATTGTTGATTTTAAACCGGAATTCAGTTATAAAATGCAATTGTTAAATCAGGCAGGGAAACTGATCAAGGAGTATGAAATCAGATCAAATCAGGAAAAAATTTATTCCGGAAACTTGGTTCCAGGACTCTATTATCTTCAATTGAGCTTTAACGGTTATAAGACCAGCAGGAAAGTTTTAAAATTTTAATTCACTTAAAAAAAATATAATAGTTATGAGAACTTTTATTTGTTTTTGTATATTTGTTTGCACCAACATCCTATCGATGAACACTTTTTTTGCACAGCCAGCATATGGAATTGCTGGATCGGCTGAAACCTATAACCCAAATAACCCAAGTGGTGGACCAAAATCCTGTTACAATCCAAGTACCGGCGATCCATGCCGTACAATATTCTGGGTACATGGCTTAGGGGGGGATGCCTTGAAGGCCTGGCAAAAGGTAGGACCTGATATTGAAACCAATTATTGGGTAGATTCAGAATTTCCTGAATATCCCCAGATCAGTCTTAAGTCTGCGGGTCAGGGATTATTGGATGCGATTAAAAATTCAGAAGGGGTTAACCGACCATTGGAGGATCGTTTGAAACCTTTTGTGATTGCACATTCACAGGGGGGATTGGCAGTGAGGGCGGCTGATTTGGAGCGTACAAATACCCAAAGGGGAGATCCATACTTTGGAGGTATTGTTACCTATGGAACACCACATGGAGGAGCACCTATTTTACAGCATGTGGATGACATGGTAGATCTAATGGAAGAGGGTTGTGTACATATTGCCAATTCGAAACTGACCGAATTTGTGGAGTCCAACTTTCTACTCGATTTGCTGATCAATCCGGAAAAAATTAAAGAAAAGATCATCAAACCCGCATGCGAATTTGTGTCGGGCTTGGCACCAACATTTGCCGCTGATTTTTTGTCACCAATTACAGATGAGTACAAGCAAAAGCCGGTATTTTTTAATGAGTTTAATTCAAAAATCCGTAACAATGTAGCCTTTTATGGAGTGGAAGAGGATCCCGTATTTTTTCGTTTGTTGAAATGGTTAAAAACTTCAGCA
>Ga0075163_10003325_pt1 | contig 21585 bp, 13 predicted proteins | sample JI1023141ADNA_FD_71478 | JGI IMG/M metagenome (GOLD analysis project Ga0075163, IMG submission 71478) | Wastewater effluent complex algal communities from Wisconsin, to seasonally profile nutrient transformation and Carbon sequestration -... | ecosystem: Engineered > WWTP > Effluent > Algae... | reverse complement strand
GCAAGTTGTATTCTTGCCAACCTCGCGATGAAGACCGGCAGAACCTTACGGTATGATCAGAAAAGCAGGATGATTCTGGGTGATGACGAAGCTACTCAACTACTAACTCGGACCTACCGAGCTCCATGGGTACATCCCGATCCTGCTAAAGTTTAGCGTCTGTTCTGAATAACAAAATCTACCAATTCTATAGAATATAGTTTACCTTTGCCGCTCTTAATTGACCAATAAATTGAGCGCAAACGTTGGATTTATATCAAATTCACTATTGGCCCTATCTCCTCAGGAAGGTCTTCGTTGGCTTTCGTTGCAGTTTCCGGATTCGGTTCGATTCTCCACCTCTCTGGGATTAGAAGATCAGGTGATCACGCACATGATTGGATCGGAGAAACTTGATATCAAAATCTTCACGCTTGATACGGGCCGGCTCTTTCAGGAAACGTATGACGTGTTGGACCAGACGCAGAAGAAATATGATGTTTCCATTCATGCCTTCTTTCCGCAGACGGCAGCAGTTGAAAAACTAATCACTGAAAAAGGACCGAACAGCTTTTATGATTCCGTAGAGAACCGGAAAGAATGTTGCCGCATCCGGAAAATAGAACCTCTGAAGCGTGCCCTTAGCGGAGCCAGTGTTTGGATAACCGGAGTACGAGCCGAGCAATCGGAAAATCGTGGGGCCATGAAACTCGTAGAGTGGGATGAACCACACCAGGTTATAAAATACAATCCACTATTAAGTTGGACAGAGAAAGAAGTATTAGATTTTATAGAAGTGAATAAAGTACCTGTAAATACACTGCACAAGAAAGGGTATCCTAGTATTGGGTGTGCTCCTTGCACCCGGGCCATTATGCCGGGCGAAGATCTTCGGGCGGGCCGCTGGTGGTGGGAAAGTTCCAGCAAAGAATGTGGCCTTCATGAACATCGTGTAGTTAACTCAAAGTGAGTATGTCAGAAAATCAGAAAACATTTCCAAGAGAATTAGAGGATGAAGCGATTTATATCCTGCGCGAAGCAGCAGCTCAATTTGAACGTCCGGCTATTCTGTTTTCTGGTGGCAAAGATTCTATCACCTTAGTACGGTTAGCACAAAAAGCATTCTACCCGGGTAAGATTCCATTTCCTCTGCTGCATGTTGATACCGGTCATAATTTTCCAGAAACGATTGTGTTTCGCGATTGGCTGGTTGAAAAAACTGGGGTGGATTTGATTGTGGGATATGTACAAGATGATATTGATGCTAGACGCGTTGCCGAGGAAAAAGGAAAGTTTGCGAGTCGAAACACGCTCCAAACCGTTACGCTGTTGCGGATGATTGAAGAACAAAAGTTTGATGCCTGTATTGGTGGCGCCCGCAGAGATGAAGAGAAAGCCCGCGCTAAAGAACGGATCTTTTCTGTGCGCGATGAATTTGGACAATGGGATGCGAAAAATCAACGCCCGGAATTGTTTGACTTCCTCAATGGTCGAATCAAACCTGGCGAGAATGTAAGGGTCTTCCCAATCTCCAACTGGACTGAACTCGATGTATGGAATTATATCAAGGAAGAAGAACTTGCTATTCCCTCCATATACTTTACGCATGAACGCGAGGTGGTCGTCCGTGATGGTGTGCTTTGGCCAATCTCCGATTTTATTTACCGCGATGCTGATGAAGAGATCATAAAAAAGAAAGTTCGATTCCGTACCGTGGGCGACATGTCGTGCACGGCTGCGTTGGCTTCAGACGCTAATACACTTGATACTATTATCGATGAAATTATCTCGGCCACGCTTTCTGAGCGCGGAACCCGCCTTGACGACAAACGGGCTGAAGCTGCAATGGAGTTGAGGAAAGTAAGTGGCTACTTTTAATTTTAATTTTTAAATCTGAATTACTTTGTGGAAGTATTACGCATAGCAACCGCAGGCAGTGTAGACGATGGCAAGAGTACTCTTATCGGTCGCCTGCTATATGAAACGAATTCAATTACAACGGATCGGCTGGAAGCTATTCATAAGGCCAGTCAGCGCAAGGGTATTGACTTTGTTGATCTCTCGTTGCTTACCGATGGATTGATTGCAGAGCGCGAGCAAGGCATCACCATTGACGTGGCCCATATTTACTTTCAGACTCCAAAACGAAAATTCATCATTGCCGATTCACCCGGTCACGTGGAATATACCCGTAACATGATCACGGGCGCATCGCATGCCGATGTATCAATCATTTTAGTAGATGCCCGACTGGGAATTCTTGATCAAACCCATCGCCATTACTACATCGCACACCTGTTGCGGATTCCGATTGTAATTGTTTGTGTTAATAAGATGGACCTGATTGGATACGAAGAAGAAAAATTCAGAGCCATCGAAAAGAAGTTTACAGAGTTTGCCGGGCAGATCAAGACGGCCGATCAGCACATCCAGTTTATTCCAATCAGTTCGTTGTACGGTGAGAACATCACCAAACGATCAGAGAAAATGAGCTGGCACAATGGAAATGCGTTATTAGAAATATTGGAGTCCCTGGAAGCACACCCTAAAGAATCTCATGCCCGGGCCCGGTTTCCGGTTCAATATATTATTCGTCCACGCACGGAAACCTATCATGATTTTCGTGGCTATGCAGGACGGGTAGCCAGTGGAAAATTTAAGGCTGGTGATTCGGTAACAATTCTGCCTTCCCAGCGAACCACCACCATCAACAAGATTTATCAATACGATACTATTGTTGATGAAGCAAATACCCGTCAATCGGTTGTGATTACCTTAAAGGACGATGTAGATGTTAGTCGTGGAGATATGATTGTAAAGACTGGTGAGGAACCGACACAGCGAAAAGAACTTAATGCCGACATCTGCTGGATGGATAATGAACCGATGAATGGAAGCAAGACCTATTTGCTTCAATCAGGTACTTCTTTATCAAAAGCAAAAATTGCTACAGTTGAGTATATAAAAATTCCTTCCACCCTGGAGCAGGTAGCGGCTACCTCTATAAAGATGAATGAGATTGCTCGGGTGAGAATCAAAACTGCTAAACCGGTTGCCACCGATTCGTACGAAGAGAATGCAAGCAATGGCTCATTTATTCTGATCGATGAGTATTCGAATAATACCGTTGCCGTTGGGTTTGTCAATTAATTCGGGTGGGGATCTCCAACCAGGTTGAAAGTAGTTATGCTTGTATGTTATCCAAATAAATCTGAACTCAGGTAGCGATCGCCCCGGTCGCAGATAATAAATACAATCACGCCAGTTTCAATCTTATCAGCAATAGTGAGGGCCGCTTGCAGCGCTCCCCCACTGCTCATGCCCGCTAAAATCCCCTCTTCCTTCGCCAACCGTTGTGTCATGTGTCGCGCATCCGTTTCACTTACATCAACGATGCGATCAACACGGTGCGGTTCAAATATCTTTGGCAAAAACTCAGGTGACCATCTGCGGATGCCCGGAATGCTGGAACCTTCTACGGGTTGTGTGCCTACAATTTGAATCGATTTATTCTGTTCTTTTAAAAAGCGGGATACACCCATGATTGTACCTGTTGTACCCATGGCTGATACAAAGTGTGTGACATTGCCTTGAGTATCGCGCCAAATCTCTGGTCCGGTTGTTTTGTAATGCATACCGAAATTGTCGGCATTGGCAAACTGATTCAAAATAAAATACCCTTCCTGGGCAGCCATGGATTCAGCTACTTCGCGCGAGTATTCTATCGTTTTGGCGGCCGGTGTTAATATTACCCGGGCGCCATAGGCCTCCATCGCCAACACGCGCTCGCGCGTAGAGTTATCCGGCATCACCAATGTCATGTTCAGGCCCATAATGCGGGCAATCATGGCCAGCGCTATCCCCGTATTACCACTGGTAGCTTCAATCAATTGGTCCCCTCGTTTAATCTCACCCCGGTCCAACGCACCTTTAATCATGCCGAATGCCGCCCGATCTTTCACGCTGCCACCCGGGTTATTTCCTTCCAGCTTTCCCAGGAGCTTTACTTTCTTGTTTACAGGAATGTGTTGCAATTCTACCAATGGCGTATTACCAATCAAGTCTACCAGCTTCATAGGTCAAATTTTTATCAACAGAGTTTCAGGATTGCCAGCTTCAGCCTGATAGTATACTTTCGAATGGGGGGCCAGGCTTTTTGTGATCCACACATTGCCGCCAATGATACTATCGTGGCCGATCTCCGTTTCACCTCCCAGGATGGTGGCCCCGGAATAGATAACCACGTGATCCCCGATGGTTGGGTGGCGCTTTTTTTCAGCATCTTCTTTGTTCACGCTAAGTGCGCCTAAGGTAACGCCCTGATAAATCTTTACATGATTGCCAATCACAGTAGTTTCTCCAATGACTATACCCGTTCCATGGTCAATGCAGAAATGAGTTCCAATACGAGCTGCCGGATGAATATCGATACCGGTCTTGCTATGAGCGTGCTCGGTAATGATGCGCGGAATTCCCTTAACATCCAATAGATGCAACGCATGTGCCAATCGGTAGGCGGCAATTGCATAAAATCCCGGATACGTGCGAATCACTTCATTCCTACTTTTCGCAGCCGGGTCCCCTTCGAACATAGCAGTCACATCCTGTTGCAGAGAATTGAATAAATCGGGCAACGACTGGAAAAATTTATCGGCAACAAAGACTGGATTACTCCCTCCGGGTGTGGGATTATGTCGAAGGATACGTTCTAATTCTTTCTGTAATCGCTGAAACAATTCCTCTAATTCCTTTTCACTCAGGTGTGCGAGCTGGGTAAAGTCAGAAAACATGGCACCCAATAAATCAACAAAGAATTGAGACACTTCGGCCGGAGCCGGACAGGTGGGGCATTGCTGGTGACTGAGGTAGAGTTGACGAATAAATGATTTATCCATGGTGTTATAAGCTAAAAAAAACGCAATAGGTTCACATTTGATTAACGGCTTAATCGACCCCGTGTTTGAAGGATCTTGTAGAAAAGAATTTAATTAACGAACTGTTAACAACAGCCGCTACACTTCCTTCCAAGTATGATCCGCCAGTAATTTAACGGCTGCTACAAAACTCTTGTATGGCGCCTTGCCCCGGCCCCACTCCTTTGGACTGATCATTGAGACCAGGTGTGAGGCATCATCCTTTTCATAGAGGTAATAAGTCTGACCGATCACAGGTGCAAAGCTAACCTGCGCATCGTAAATAATCATCGAGAGTTCTTTCCGCTTTTGAATCTCTTTGGCTTGTATAGCAAGCAATTCAATTTGTTGCCGGATCTGCGTAAGCTGCATGTTGGTTTGCTCTTCCATTGCCGATAAACCCTGATGACGAATCACTCCTGCTTCATTGGGTTTAATTACAGCCCCTGAAACCGAAGCTGAATAGGGAAGTACACTTAATTGCTTGTGATAAATTTCTTCATTGGTGAATTTCTCTCCCGCCTCATTGTAATGATGATGAGTAACTTTCAGGTATCCTTTAGGAGTAATCTCGTGCGATACCTCCAGCGATGGCTTCTTGTTTTTAGTAAACGTAGTATGGAATAAAAGTGAATTGATAAACTCACTCTTTACGGTATCTCCTGTTTCAAGATTATCGAAATCATAATCCAATCCATCCGGAGTTATCGAGTACTGAGAAGAAAATGCCTGATCTTCCAGCGAGACCCAATTCATGCTGATAGACAATTGCTTACCCGTGCCTGCCAATTCAATTCTGAAAATACCTGACTTGGGGCGATTGCCGAATTCATAGGTGCCCTTTTCAGGAAATAATTGCCACGAAGCAAGAAAGTTATATGCGTCTACCATAGAAGAAACAAACCTCAATAACGTATATAACCAGGAATGGTTATGCCAGGATTAATACCCTACTTTTTGTAATACGTCATGGCCTCGGGAATCCAACCCTCCAGATCTTTAATCCGGGTTGAGTGTGAGGGGTGTGTCGAGATAAACTCGGGGGGCTCCTGACCACCGCTCAGGGCTGACATTCGCTCCCAGAATTTAGGCGCAGTGTTAGGATCGTAGCCAGCCATAGCCATAAAAATGAGGCCCATATGGTCAGCTTCCGATTCATGGCTTCTGGAAAACTTAAGCATTCCCACGTTGGTACCAACCCCTACTGACTGCATGAATATTTGTTGAGTTGCCGTTGGGTTTTGCCCCATGGCAGCACCCAGCGTACTCATTCCAAACTCGGCCAGCATTCCCTGGCTCATTCGTTCGGCACCATGATTAGCGATTGCGTGTGCCACCTCATGCCCCATTACTACAGCAATGCCAGCTTCATCTTTACAGATTGGTAATATGGCAGTATAAAATGCCACCTTGCCACCGGGCATACACCAGGCGTTTACAGTTTTATCATCCTGAATAAGATTGAATTCCCACGCAAAGCCCTGTAGCTGACTGCTGATTCCCTTCTGTTGCATATATTGTTCGACAGCCTTTTGGATGCGAACTCCAACCTTTCTAACCAACTGTGTTTGCTCCTGATTAGTTGAAAGTGGTCCCTTGGCAATTACTTCCTGATACTGCTGGGCCGCCATCTGGTTGATCTCCGGGGCAGAGACCAGGCTTAACTGCTTACGTCCAGTTACTGCAACAGTAGCACAGGCATAGAGCAGGGTTACTATAAGGGTCGAAGCTATGATTCTATAAAACATATGTTTTCCTTTTGATGCGCAAAGATAAAGCCATTATCGATATGGGATCAAAATTGGCGATGAATTTGCCTGATTGGCTCAGATTGTTACTAAATTTGCACAATCAAAGAAATAATAACCCCATGCGAATTTTTGCCATTGGTAGAAACTATGCCGAACACATCAAGGAACTCAATAACGAGCGCCCGGATGAACCCGTAATCTTTACAAAACCTGACACGGCTATCATTCGCAATAACGGACCCTTCTATTATCCTGACTTCTCGAAAGATATACATCACGAAGTGGAATTAGTTTTAAGAATCAGTAAAGAGGGCAAAAACATTGAAGAGAAGTTTGCCAGCAAGTATTACGATGCTATTGGTGTTGGTATTGATTTCACGGCACGGGATATTCAGCAAAAATTAAAAGAGAAAGGCTTACCCTGGGATATCGCCAAAGGATTTAATGGCTCCGCTCCAATCTCTGATAAATTTATTCCGGTGGGTGAATTCAACGATCTTAAGAATATCAATTTTAAATTGGAAGTTGACGGACAATTGAAGCAACAAGGAAATACAAGCCTGTTACTTTTTTCGTTTGAGTATATAATCTCTTACTTGTCAAAATTTTTTACGTTACGCACAGGGGATTTAATTTTTACCGGAACTCCGAAGGGAGTAGGACCTGTGGCGATTGGAAATAAACTATCCGCCTATATTGAAGATGAGAAGCTGTTGGAATTTGAAGTTAAGTGAGTTAGTATTTTTTAGTCTTTTTCTTTTTTGCGGCAGTGCGTTAGCACAGTTCAGTCCCGACAAAGCCATTTTATCCCGCAAGGCAGAGAGGAGTAATTACCTGTTCCCGATAAAACCCGGAAACACCGCTATACTAACGGGCACCATGGGGGAATTGCGCAACACGCATTTTCATGCCGGGCTTGATATCGATACGCCTGGCATTGGGGTTCCGGTCTTATCTGCCGATGAAGGGTATGTGTCCCGGGCAACGGCAACTACAGGCGGATATGGAAATGTCTTATTTATTACTCATCCTGATGGCAACACTACGGTGTATGCACACCTCGATGAGTTTAAAGGCGCTGTGGGTGATTTCATCCGCAAGGAGCGCTATGCACGTAAAGTCTCAGAGATTGATTTGATTTTCAAACCCAATCAGTTTCCCATAAGTAAAGGCGAACTCATAGCGCTATCCGGCAACACGGGTGGCTCGGGTGGACCCCATCTCCATTTCGAAGTTCGCAATGAAAATAATGAGGCCATCAACCCGCTTACCTATGAGTTTGCAGAAGTAAAGGACAACCTTGCTCCGGTTGTATTCAAAGTTGCATTAAAGACTATGGATAACGACTCCCGAATCAATGATCAATTTGGTCGCTTTGAATTTTCGGTAGTGAAGAATGGTAATAATTACTCACTTCCCTACCCGATTCTAGCCAGTGGGCGAATTGGGGTAGAAGTTCTGGCCCATGATAAAATGGAGAACACCCGGTTTCGCTATGGTATTAATTACATTGATATGCTTGTGGATAGCCAGGTGGTGTTCAAACAGACAATTGATAAGGTAAACTTAAGCGAATCAAGGAACATCCTTGCCTTGATGGATTACCGCACGCTGGAATTGAAGGGAGTCCGTTATAATAAATTATATATTGATGATGGCAACCGGTTGGATTACTATCCGGGAGTTACCAAAAAGAGCAGCATTCTGATTGGTGATAAAGATACTCCGGTCGATATTCTGCTTAAAGATTATAACGGGAATGTGAGCAAAGTACATTTTACGTTAAGGCCCAATCAACGGGTTGCTGAAACCCCTTTACTCAGTGCAAGCGGCAAGCCCTTCGAAACGGAAATTCATGAAAACACCCTGAAAGTATCCGTGAAACTTTGCAATGCTGAAGAAAAACCGATTGAGGTTTGGCAAAAGGGAAAGTCAACTTCCATAAAATACAACTACCGGGGATCTAATCAGCAGGTATATTTGATTAACCTATTAAATATCTTACCCGATTCTATTCAAACCTGCCAGGGTACAATTAATTTTAATTTCAAAGACCGGATTCCATCAGCCACAGAATACAAATATTATAGCGACCTGGCGGATATTGAATTTCCAAATCAATCTCTTTATGATACTGCTTTTCTATCCATAGCATACGATACACTAAACAAACAGGAGTCATTTACACTGGGTAGCCGCACCATTCCTCTGCACAAGAATATTGCCGTAACACTCAAACCCAAACTGAATTACTTTCAATCGCGCGACCTGGGCCTGTACAGGAAAGAAGGACGTGGATTTGCCTACGTACCCAGTGAATGGAAAAACAACCGAATCAAATTTAATACTCGCGAGTTTGGAGAATTTACGTTGCTGCGCGATACCGTACCTCCTGTCATTACCAAAATTGGTTTATCGACTGCAGCTGCCCGGTTCAAAATCAAAGATAATCTTTCGGGTATTGCCTACTTTGAAGCAAACATAAATGGCCAATGGCTGTTAATGGTTTATGATTACAAAAACGGAATTTTAAAATCTGAAAAGCCCGACAGTACCAAATTCCTGCAGGGAGATTTTGAGCTGAAAGTGGTAGATCAGGCTGGTAACGAAAGTATCTTTAAACAAAAAATTTAGAACTATGGCTCTCACAGTTGGCTCTAAAGCTCCGGACTTTAAAACAAAAGATCAGGATGGAAACCCGGTTACTCTTTCTGACTTTAAAGGAAAAAAAGTAGTACTCTACTTTTATCCTAAAGACATGACTCCCGGTTGCACTGCTGAAGCCTGCAGTCTGCGCGACAATTATAAAGCACTTCAAAAAGCCGGGTACGAAGTGTTGGGCATTAGCTCAGACAATGAGAAGCTACACCGGAAGTTTATTGAAAAGGAAAAACTCCCCTTCCGGCTTTTGGCTGATGAGGATAAATCGGTGCACGCTAAGTTTGGTACCTGGGTCGAGAAATCGATGTATGGCAGAAAGTACATGGGTACCGCTCGTGTTACCTTTATCATCAATGAAAATGGTATCATCAGCGAGATGATTGAAAAAGTTGATACAAAAAACCACGCAGATCAAATCTTAGTTGGGGCTAAGTCCGCGCCACCAGCCGCGCAGGCAACAAAAAAGGTAGCTAAACCTGCTAAGAAGGCAGTGAAGAAAGTGGTGAAGGCGAAAGCCAAAAAGAAAAAGTAATTCTGGATCTATTATTAAGGATCTAGCCCGATGTAAGTATCGGGCTTATGTTTTAGCGGATAATCCCACGAGTTTTATTATCCTCAAATGTCTGATTATATTCGGGCAAAATTTGAACTTCATGGCCCAGCCCGACATAGCCCAATTAAAGAAACTAACCAGTCAAATCCGCAGAGACATTGTTCGGATGGTTCATGCCTGCCAGAGCGGTCACCCTGGTGGTTCACTAGGTTGCACAGACTTTTTTGTGGCCCTTTACTTCCACATCTTAAAGCACAACCCAAAATTTAATATGGATGGGAAGGGCGAAGACCTCTTCTTTCTTTCAAACGGACATATTTCGCCAGTCTGGTATGCTACCCTTGCCCGCGCTGGCTATTTCGAAGTAAAGGAATTATCAACTTTCCGTTTTCTAAACACCCGACTTCAAGGACATCCAGCTACCCATGAACATCTGCCTGGTATACGCATTGCATCCGGATCATTAGGCCAGGGATTATCGGTAGCCATCGGTGCTGCGCAGGCAAAGCGATTAAATGGTGATAATAACCTGGTTTATGTATTGATGGGTGATGGCGAACAACAGGAAGGCCAGGTATGGGAAGCAGCGATGTATGCAGCCCACAACAAAATGAATAACATCATTGCAACCATTGACTATAACGGTCAACAGATTGATGGTCCTGTAGATAAAATCCTTTCACTCCTGAATTTAAAAGCAAAGTGGGAAGCATTTGGATGGACTGTGCAGGAATTTAATGGCAACAAACTAGAGGATGTTCTTTCGGGATTAGAGAATGCCAAACGATTATTAACCCAAGGCAAGCCCGTGATGAATCTGATGAAAACAGAAATGGGCTTTGGCGTTGACTATATGATGGGCTCGCATAAGTGGCATGGAGTTGCCCCGAATGACGAGGAGCTTAGGAAAGCACTGGCGCAGTTGGAGGAGACGCTGGGAGACTATTGATTGTTAATCGAACGTGAACTCGTAACGCTTGTTCCAACCCATTACAACAAGACCCAATTCAAACGAATCCAATCCAAACAAATCCAGATCCGCCAGCTGGCGGAGAAGTATCCCCTTTTAGATGGGGAGATCCTTCGCTTAGTGTTGGTATTTATTTTGTAACACTTACTTCCACCTCAGAAGATCGGATTAGAAAGCCGCTATTCTATTAAGTACCTAGATACTAATTCTTCTTCAACCCCTGGATCACCACATTGCCCGTACCATCAGGATCGCAAGGGTATTGAAATTCATATTTCAGTTTTTTGGGATCGTTAATCGTTTTATAGAAATCATCCAGAAATTTAAGGGTGGATTTCAAATAGCTTTCTTCGACTAATGTATTACCTATATAGACTTTATAAAAATTTTCCTTACGTTGATTGAACCGGTCAATCACCTCGGTAAACTTATTCATATCCTGAATACAATAACCCCGATACCGTCTTTCCCGTGTAGAACTCAATTGTAATTCTACGGCAGGTTGTGCATACGGTGCTCCTACAATCCCGGCATGATCAAAATCGTAAGGCACCGTAACCGGGATAGAAGTTGAATCGCTTGCAATCAGTTTTACGTTCTGCAGGTACTGAACTGACCAATCCGTATTCCCAATCATATATTCAAACACGGCCAGGTTCAAAAAATCTTCGCGTTGAGTTTGTTCCGGTCGCACTAATTTTCCTTCGACAGAAACTGAATTATTTCTTTTAGCCATCTGCCCTTCATCTTCAATGAGCATCCCATACAGAGGTTCTGCTTTTTTGGATTTCGAATCAGGATCATCATAGGTCACTTTTACTAACCGTACCTTAAAACTCTTAGAGGTAAGCTGATTATGCAGTTTATAAACGAGGTATTCGCGCACCACATACTTGTCGCCCCGGCAAGGGGTTACCAATTTCAATTTGTCCTGGCCTGCAAAAAGTGTGTTGTGAGTGCTATCCTGGGCGAAGTTCAATAACAAGGGTGGATAGGTACAATTCTCCTTGGCTTTTCGAAAATGCCCGCGCGCTTTAATCTTGACCGGAATTGAAACCGGATTGTCTGCATTTTTATATGAGAGCGTGAGGGAATGGTATTGAGGATCATTTCCCCGATCTTTCATAAGGCTTCCGATATCCCCCGAAATTGTTAGTTCGAGGATGTCTTCCACATCAAACAGCTGATCTGGTTGAGCAAATAAGACCTTCGAAAAACAGGTAAAAATCAACACCAAACAGCTTAGGACTACATTACGGCAAGTATTCATAGCTTCTCATTTTGGTGAAATTGAGGCATTTTTGGTCAAAATACTGGCCAAATTAACAATTGTCTAGACAAGCAGTTACTTTGGTTCAGTTTTGCCCATTTATCAGTATATTACACTATTCTTACATTGGATCAGACTGTTTTGTAATATTATTCTACTTAAGACCTGCTATGAGAAACTGTATTGTAGTGGCCCATACTAAATCCGCTAAGGATTTCTCCGGTTCGGACAGTTTTTTCACCTGTTCGTCATGTTCCAATCACCAACTCCATATTATATAGTTAAGTTGACATTTGATTCTAATCAATTACACGATCCTTACATACGCACTTGCTGCTCTCACTAAAAATCTCCCAAACCCTCAACCCAAATGAAAAAGGTAATCTCTAGTTGGCTACGTGAAAATTTCAATTTTCACAAACTAGTCTTGCTGCTCTTCTTAATCCCAACCCTGGCGGTGGCTCAGCAAACGCAGCAACTTCAGATGTCTGACTTTGTTTTGTTCTCGGGTGCGGGCGGACCAGGAACAGCCACGTGTAGCAGCCCAGGCTATGCAGTTCAACTTGGAAGCTCTAGTAATGTAAATGGTGGTACTATAGGAAGTTTTAACCTCATTAAGACCACTGGTACGGTAAGTATTACAGGAAACGTTTTCAGTAAGGGAACCATAACACTTGCAAACAGTAATAGCGTAACGGGTAAGATTGCAGCTTCCAACTCCCCTTTCAAGACCGGCACTATTGTTTCCATCGGTTCAAACGCTAACCTTGGTGGCAACATCGATGTAAATGGCAATATCATTGTAAGCGGTGGAACTGTTTCCGGAAAAGTTACGCACCCAACAGGCACTACCTATTCAGGCCCAACTCCCGCAGGTGGAAATATTACAGGTGCACCTAACCTTCCCCTATTTCCAACGTTGCCTCCTATTACAACCTTCCCGGCATACCCGCAAATTGCTGATATCACTACAACAAGAATCATTACGCCAGGCGCTTATGATGATATTAAACTAATAGGAAACCAAACTCTTACTTTTAAAGGAACAGGTGTTTATACTCTCCACCTCATCGACAATAAGAACACCAACAGTTTTGTCTTCGACTTTCAAAACAACCCAACCGGTACAATCCTTATTTATGTTCATGACAATGTAAGATTGAGCAAACTTAACGTCAGCATAATCAATGGCGGCAGTGCGTCTCGCATTTTCACTGAAGTTCATGGAACTGGTTTAGGCTCATCAAAATATGCATTTGATATTGCCAATGGCTCCACAGGATCAAAATCAAAATGGTTAGGCACCGTATGGGCTCCCTATGCAGCTATTAATGTTGGATCCGGAACCGGAGCCAGTGATATTACCGGTGCACTCTGGAGCGGAACCCAGGTGAATATTCAAAGTGGTGTTACCGTTGTTTATGCTCCCTTTCAAACCTGTACAACCCCCAATGCAAATGCCGGGGCTGATAAAGTGATTACCTGCTCAGCAACTACGGTACAACTCAATGGATCTTCAACTACCATGGGTGTTTCCTATTCATGGACAGCAAGCAATGGTGGAAACATTTTATCTGGTGCAAATACGGCTACTCCTACTGTAAGCACTGCTGGAACCTATACGTTAACGGTAACCTCTGGAGGTTGTACAGCAACTGATGTTGCTTTAGTTACGCTAAACAATACTCCTGTTATTGTTAATGCCGGCACTGATGTCAACGTTTGTAACGATTCAAATTCAGTTACTCTTACCGCCACTGTTACGGGTGGCACGGGCCCTTACTCATACACCTGGAGCAATGGAATGACAACCCCATCAATTACAGTTGCACCGAATGTAACCACAACCTACTCAGTAACCGTTGCAAGTTTAAATGGCTCCAATTGCTCGGCCAGTGATGTGGTGGTGGTTAATGTGAATCAACCGTTATCGGTAAGCGCAGGCGCTGATGCTACCGTTTGTTTCGAAAATAATGTAGCTATTCTTTCAGCTACGGCTACCGGTGGAACCGGCCCGTATACATTTGAATGGTTTGCAAACAATGTTTCGGTAGGTACTGGAGCCAGTATTTCAATTGCAACCCCTGTCACTACCACCTATACCGTTGTTGTAAAAGATAATTTTTCAGCCACCTCAAACATTGCGTGCGATGCAACTGACGAAGTAGTGATTACGTATTCAGAAATCTGTCCGTACTACACACCACCCACAGAGGGAAAAACACCAGACCTGATAGGATCAGAATTGTTTTCACTTTCGGAGAATTTTGATCCTGATAATACCGACAGCACGGATGTAATTTATGCAATTACAGATGAACTGGTACTGATTGAAGTTATTTCTATAGTGGGTCAGTATGATGACCTGTTGACGTTGCTAAGAAGTCCAGCCTATGGTTTAATTGATACTGATTTTGATAATGATGGAAGTTCATTAATTATCACGGGTTTCTTCCCCATTGCTAATCTTCCTTCCTTGAATGAACTACCCGAGTTGATAAATTATGTACGTCCGGCTTATCCCGCTGTACAAAATACCAATGTCATTACCGGACTCACCACCACGAAAGGCGATGTTGCCATGCGGGCTGATCTTGCAAGACTTGGATATGATCTTAGTGGTAAAGGAATTAAAGTTGGTGTATTGTCGGACAGTTATAACAAACAGCCCGGCAATCCCGCACTCGCCAACGTCATTAACAATGATTTGCCAGCAGATGTTAAAGTATTGAAGGACTCCCCATTCGGTGGAATTGATGAGGGCCGGGCCATGATGCAAATTATCCATGACATTGCCCCGGATGCTAAACTTGCGTTCCGTACTGGAGTTATAAGTGCCAGTGATTTTGCCAAAGGCATTAAAGAACTTCAAAAAGATTCTTGCGACATTATTGTCGATGACATCACCTACATCACCGAGCCATTCTTTCAGGATGGCAAAGTTGCTCAAGCTGTAGATACGGTAACCAAAAAGGGTGTTGCCTATTTCACTTCTGCCGGGAATTTCGGAAGCAAATCCTATGAGGGCTATTTTTCTCCAGCACCTGCCCCACCAGGAATAACTGGAATGGCCCACAATTATAACAATGGTGATATCTTCCAAAGCATAACGGTTGAACCGGGAGAATTTGGTCCTGGCACGTATACCATTGTTTTACAATGGGAAGATCCAATTTATTCATTAGGGCAATCAACGGGCACACAAAACGATCTCGATATCTATTTAACGAATGATACAGGTGCTACGCTTTTTGGATTTAACCGCAATAATCTTAATGGCGACCCGATTGAGGTGTTACCCTTTACAGTGAATGCACTTACTTCTACCAATATTATGATAGTAAGGGCTGCCGGATCGGATGATGTTCATTTCAAATACATCGTTTTCCGGGGCGATAAACTTACCTTCAATGAACACAATACAAATTCCTCAACCATTGTTGGACAAGCCAATGCAAAAGGCGCTATCACAGTAGGCGCAGTATTATACAGCAATACGGAAGCGTTTGGGTATAATCGTCCCACAGGTGCTGAAGAATTTACAGTTGCTTCTTTTTCATCCATTGGTGGAACAAAAGTTAACGGTGAACAAGCAGCCAGAAACAAACCAGATATAATTGCACCCAATGGAGTGAATACAACGGTAACATTAGGCGGACTTAACGTGGATTTGGATTTGCCGGCTGGAAAAGATATTGACCCGATATTTTACAATTTCTTTGGAACCTCCGCTGCAGCACCACATGCTGCCGCAGTGGCGGCACTTTTACAGGAAGCCCGCGCTAAGTATTACAATGGATCAACGTACACACCGGAAGATATTCGTCAGGTATTAAAAGGATCTGCCCTGGATATGCACGATCCGGGTTTTGATTTTAAGTCAGGTGCCGGGTTTATTCAGGCTGATGCTTCCTTGCTAACGATTGCCAATCCCAGACCTACCATTACTGCGCTCAAGTATGACACAGCCCGTGTAACCCCTGGCGATACAACATTTGTGTTGACAGTTACTGGCTTAAACCTGACAGACGAATCAGAAGTTCTTTTTAGAGGTGATACGCTACAAACAGCTTTTATTAATTCAACTTCAGTAGAAGCTACAATACCTGAATTTACAGGTAATCCACCTATCCAGGTTTTAACTCCATCCATTGCACCAGGCCCTATTACTGATGGCGGCAAATCTGATTCGCTCTTCTTCAGAAATATTGCTAAAAAGCATGTTACCGTAATTGCCCATAATAAGACAAAAAAGTATGGCGAGGTACTCCCCGAATTTACGTCTACGATTTTAGTGGATGGTGATACCCTGACCGCAGATTCACTTGGACTATCCAGTCTTCAGGTTAATGTAGCCGACTCAGTAAACGCCTACACTAATGCGGATACTTATATTATTTATGTAAGCGCCCAACCCGATATTTCCTATAGAGAATTATACGATTATACGTTTGTCAATGGCTTTCTCACGATTGAAAAAATGCCATTAAAGATTATTCCCAATAACTTAATTGCTGAATTTGGAGAGAAGTTCGACAACCGGATTACATTCCAGTATGACTTTGATAGCGCCAACGTGGAAGACCCTGGTGCTTTGCTGAATACATTAAGGGCTGACCATAATGCAATCATCGCTGAAAATGCAATTGCTTTAGTAGATTCCAGGTCGCTGGTTAATTCCCGGTCATTAGTAAATTCAGATTTGAGAAATCTAAGCTTCCTCACCAGTTCACGGTCGTTGGTAAATTCCCGTTCGTTAGTAAATTATTCACGGTCCCTGGTTAATAGCGCACAGGTTGTTGATACAACCTATGTGGTAGATTTTGATAAACAGTCAATTTTTGATTACCAGAATAGCCCGGATACAGCTGAGATGATTACTCTCTATTCAAGATCCCTTGTCAACTCCCGATCATTGGTAAACTATTCAAGAGCCCTGGTTAATTCAAGATCCCTGGTTAACTCACGCTCCCTCGTGAATTACTCAAGATCCCTCGTGAATTATTCGCGCTCATTGGTAAACTCAAGATCCCTGGTGAATTATTCACGTGCCCTGGTTAACAGTGAAACCGTGGGCTCTGATAGTGATTCCACTAACCGAGATGCCATTGTGATTATTGATTCGCTGGATCTATTTAATGATAATCCTCCTATTATTGAGGAGGGTGAAGAGTTCTATGAACTTGACTCGTTGATTTCTATCAACATGGTAACGGGGACAACCGCGGGCACCCATTATATTGTACCGGGTGCATTCCTGACGGAGTTTTCAACTAACTTTGAGATCAGTTATGGAACCGGAGTACTCACTATTTTAAAGGATACACTTACAGTAACAAGCACTGCAGCCGAAATTACTTACGGTGACGAACAACCAAATTATGCTGTAACAGTTTCTGGATTTAAGTATGTCGATGACGTTGAATCAACGATTGACACCATCTCTTATCAACTGAAGGATACCCAGGGCAATCTGAAAGCAAGCACGGGCCTTGTTGATGCCGGCATGTATCAGATTATCCCGCAGGTGGAATTGGTGGGCACTGATCTGCAACCCGGAGAGCCTGTCAATTATGTGGTGGAATATGTTTTTGGAGACTTAACTGTTAATAAGGCAACATCCAGTATTAACTTAACGGGTGGTGTATTTGAGTATGATGGAACCGCCAAATTAGCAACCGGTTTTGCTTATGGTGTGGGTGGACTTGAAGATGTTCTAAGTCCAGCGATAACTTTCAACTATACAGGCACCGGAGAAACAACCTATGGCCCTACCCCATCAGCACCAGTTAACGCTGGTACCTATCTGGCAACGGCTGCATTTGTTGGTAATGGTAATTACCTTGCTACCGATACAACGGCTACGTTAGTAATCAATACGAAAGCTGCATCGGTTACACCGCTTGCTGTCAGCAAGATTTATGGAAGTCCTGATCCTGAATTTAATGGAGTACTAACAGGTTTTGTCGAAGCAGATAGTGTAACTGCGGCTTACGGCAGAACTGAAGGCGAGACCGTTCTAGGCTCACCTTACATAATCAGTGCTACATTAAGTCCTGCTGAAGTTTTGAGCAACTATAACATTACCTATGACACTGCTAACTTCACGATCCATGTGAAAGACGCATCGGTAACACCAACGGCAGCAAACAAGACCTATGGTGATTCCGATCTTCCATTTACCGGAACTTTATCAGGCTTCCTGGAGGCTGATGGAATTACGGCCACGTATAACAGAACATCAGGCGAGACTGTTCTAGGCTCACCTTACATAATCAGTGCTGTTCTAAGTCCAGCAGAAGTTTTGAGCAACTATAACATTACCTATGACACTGCCCATTTCACAATTAATGTGAAAGAAGCATCTGTAACTCCGACTGCAGCAAGTAAAACATATGGAGAAACAGACCTTCCGTTTATTGGAACATTGTCAGGATTCCTGGAAGCAGACGAAGTAGTGGCTTCCTACAGCAGAACTGCCGGTGAAACTGCTGGCGCTTATACGATCAGTGCTGCAGTAAGTCCGGTCCAGGTATTAAGTAATTATGACATAACGTATAACACAGCCATCTATATGATTGAAAAGGCTGCATTAACCGTGACGGCCGAAAACAAATCAAAAGTATATGGAGAGGCAAATCCTGAATTCACCGTTACTTATTCTGGATTTAAGTTTGAAGACTCTTCAACTGATTTCGAAACTGCACCTACGGCATCGAGTATCGCCTCAACTGTTAGCCAAACAGGCACCTATGAGATTATTCCTGCAAATGGAGTTGATAACAATTATGAGTTTATCTACATCAACGGAACATTAACTGTTGAGAAGGCACCTTTGATTGCAACCGCGGATAATAAGGTCAGATCGTACGGAGCCAATAACCCTACCTTTACGATTTCTTATGCTGGCTTTAAGAACAATGATACTGCATCTGACCTTGATCAATCGCCTGTAGCAAGCAGCGTTGCAAGCATTTCAAGTCCGGTAGGTGTTTATCCAATTGCACTAACAGGTGGAATTGACAACAACTATTTCTTCGCCAGTTTATCCAATGGTGTACTTGAAATTACCAAGGCCTTGCTTGTTGTTAAGGCCAATGATATAGTGATTGAGTGTTTTAATATTCCAACATTCACTTCAACTATAACAGGGTTTGTGAATGGCGACACAAGAAGTTCAGCGGTTTCAGGAGGTCCATCCTATAGAATTACGGGCAGTATTAATCTGGCAGGTATCTATACGATTGTTCCTAGCAATTTGCGTCTTAACAATCCGGCTAATTACCAGGTTGAATATCAAAATGGAACCCTTTATGTTAACCCTAATAGGTTAACTGCCAGAGCAATCACGCCTGTTCTACGATGTGTTGAAGAATTACCTAGAGACACTCCCGGCCTGAGATACAAGGCTCATTTTGAATACACAAACGACAACTGGTCTTCTGTCTATATCGCAGCAGGATCTAATAACTATTTGGAAAGCACTGGATCTTACTCCGGACAAATTCCACAATTATTTGAAGCCGGTGGCGGTCAATTTGATATTCTATTTGATGGCAACCCGCTTGCATGGACTGTGAGTAGTTACTTCTTTACTAAGAAGACCACATTGACTGCAGAAGCTAGCACAACTTCAGTCCGTTGCCAGGACAACGCTCGTATCGCTGGGACATCTTCTAAGCGCGAAGATCTAAATTTGGCTGAACAAATTGGTGAAGCCATTGTTGCTTATCCCAATCCAGTAGTTGATCGTATCAATATCTCTATAAGCGGAATGACGGTACAACCTGAATCTTCAGCAATCCAAATCGTTGACCAGATTGGTAAAATGTATCCTGTTAGAGCCACCTGGAACACCGATGGCCATCAGTTAGAAATTGATTTTTCTGAAATGAATAAGGGACTTTATATAATTAAAATAGCCCAGCCTCAAGGTGTAAAAGTGGTGAAGGCATTTAAAGAATAATTGCTTTTGTTAAACTAACAAAAGGATGAGGCTCCGCTTCATCCTTTTTTGTTTCATTTCAAATAAAATTCCCTATTTCTGAAATCATTTGTAACTTTAACAGTAATAGCATTCTTTAAATTGTGAGAGCTAAAAATTATTTCGTTATATCGCTGCTACTTCTGGCAATACCCGGGCTGGCACAGACCTACGAAATTCAAAAACTCAAAGAAACCATTGCCAAACAGCCGGATGACTCCCTGAAGGTTAACAATCTGATTTTACTGAGTAACCATTACCTGGGTGAAGATCCAAAGGAAGCTGTACGATATGGAATTGAAGCTCAACAACTGGCAAAAAAAATCCATTACAAAGGCGAAGCGTATGCATACAAAGCCATTGGCCTTGGATATTATTATTTAGCTGACAACCGTAATGCAGCTTTACAATTTCAAAATTCATTAAGACTGTTCGACTCGCTGGGTTATAAAACAGGTGTAGCCAATATTCTTACCAACCTGGGCTCAACGTATTTCAATGCCGGTGAAGGTACCAAGGCAATTGATTTTCACCTTAGGGCACTAAAGATTGGTGAAGAGTTGAATGACTCCGTCCGTATTGGCACGGCACTCAATGGTGTAGGTAGTGTCTACAATAATAAAGACGAAACACGAGATAAAGCATTGGAGTATTTCCTGAAAGCCTTACCCATATTTCGCAAAATAAATAATGAAGCTGGAGAAGGAACAGTCTCCATGAATATAGGCGAGATCTATAAGAAGAAAAAACTTTACGATTCAGCTATTCTGTACCTCGATGAATCACTTGAAATATATAGAGGAACTATTGATGCCACTTTCCCACTTAATCTTCTTGGTGAAATTTATGCTGAGCAGGGAGATTTTAAGCAAGCCCTCATGTATAATAATAAGGCGCTTGAGATTGCCCAAAAGTTAGATGGCAAGCTAGAGATAACCCAAAGTCTATTGGGGATTGCGAATACGCATAGGAAGTCTGGGAATTACAAAACATCGATTTCATACTATCAACAGGCAGCAATACTTGCACAAGAAATTGATGCTAAACTACAATTAAAGGATGCCTATGATGGATTGGCCCATTTGTATGCAAGGACAGGAGATTTCAAAAAAGCATATACGTACGATACCTTGTATAGCAGCATTAAGGATACGCTTTACATTTCTGATGATGATAAAAAGAATCAACTTCTGCAATTCAATTTTGATTTAGGCAAAAAGGAAGCAGAGATTAATTTATTGACTGCTGACCAGGAATTGAAAGCAGCTATCATTCAGCGTCAAAGAATTATGAATATCGCAGCCGTCATTACCGGATTTCTACTAATACTGGTTGTTATGGGTTTTTACAACCGGTACCGGTATGTACGCAAAACTAATAAGATCATCAAAGACGAAAGAGATCGATCTCAGGATCTGCTTCTCAACATATTACCAGAAGAAACAGCCCGGGAATTGGAATCCAATGGGCATGCAAAGACTCGCTTTTATGATAACGTTACCGT
>Ga0075163_10003324_pt1 | contig 21585 bp, 16 predicted proteins | sample JI1023141ADNA_FD_71478 | JGI IMG/M metagenome (GOLD analysis project Ga0075163, IMG submission 71478) | Wastewater effluent complex algal communities from Wisconsin, to seasonally profile nutrient transformation and Carbon sequestration -... | ecosystem: Engineered > WWTP > Effluent > Algae... | reverse complement strand
GCCCGCTACCCGGTGACCTGGCAACAGTTCAAGGCCTTTGTGACGGCGGACGACGGCTATCACAATCCGACGTGGTGGGGGGGACTGCAGTACAAGGAGCAGCCCGGTCGAGTGCAATGGGATTTCGCCAATCACCCGGTGATCAATGTGTCGTGGTACGACGCAATGGCCTTCTGCCGCTGGCTGACCGCCCGCCTGGGTCTGGAGGGCGAGGTGGTGCGCCTGCCCACAGAATGGGAGTGGCAATGGGTGGCCCAAGGGGGCGCGGCAGGTTTGCGTTTTCCTTGGGGGCCTGACTGGCTTGAGTGCGGAGGAAACTCAAGCGAATCCGGTATCGGACGCACGACCGCCGTGGGGCTCTTTCCGGCTGGCCGGGTGCAGGAGAAGGAGGTCTTCGACCTGGCAGGTAATGTCTGGGAATGGTGCCTGAATCAAAGAGGTGATCCCTCTCGACTTGAAAACGGCGAGTCCCGTGTGCTGCGCGGCGGGGCCTGGATCAACCTTCCGGACTACTGGCGCGCTGCCCTCCGCGGCGGCAGCTCGCCCGACGACCGTAACCTCAGCTTCGGCTTTCGGGTGTGTCGTGGTTCCCCCATCGATCCGCGGGACGCTGCTTCGCTGGGCGCTGAATCGCTGAGCCGCTGACCACTGGGCGGCGCGCAGCGCCGCCCGCCGTTTTTTGCCGAGCCCTGCCGCAGCCTGGGCATTCGACAGATCTTGGCAGACAGGTCGCCGGGTTGGGTACAGCCCTCCCGGGCCGCACACCAAGCAGAACACGATGAGTGATTTGCGTTAACCCGACGGTCAAGGTATAGTCGCGCCCTCTGCAGTTGGTTGAAACGACGGTTGTGACAAGTTTTGTGAATGCTGCTCCCGAAATCGGGGAAGACTGTCACAAAAGCGGTGTTAAAAGATTTCTTATAAATCAACAGATTATGATCTGATTGACGTTTAAGGCCGGTCTTGTGACACCTGGCTACGATTAACATTGATGTTAATCATCAGCCTCATAACCCGAAGGTCGCAGGTTCAAATCCTGCCCCCGCAACCAAATCCCCGGATGCGTCCTTAGCTCAGCTGGTTAGAGCGCCACGTTGACATCGTGGAGGTCGGCGGTTCGATTCCGTCAGGACGCACCAACAGATTTACCGCCCGGGCCCATCGCCTGAGCAGCCGCAAACCCGCCTCCCCGGCGGGTTTTTGCTTTGCGGCCCGGGCTCTCGGGCAAGCTCAGAAAGCCGAACTCCCGGCCGCCGGCGCCGCGCCACCGGCCACAATCCCGCCATTCTCCAGGCGCACCGCGTCGCCCCGCCGCCAGGCCGGCGCATTCTGCTGTTCGACGATCCGGTGGCTGCCGTCCTCCATGCGCACGCCGATACGGTAATGGCTGATCGCCCGGTAGCGCTTCTCGACCTCGTTGCCGGCCAGGCCGCCGAGCACGGCGCCACCGATGCGGGCGATCTGCTTGCCGGAGCCCTCGCCCACCTGGTGGCCGAGCACGCCGCCGAGGATCGCCCCGCCCACCGCACCAAGGCCCGAGCCTTCGCCCTTCTGCTGGACCGCCTCGATGCTCTCGATCACCCCGCATTCGCGGCAGACGGCGGGCGGCGCGTCGGCGACCCGGCGCGGGGCTGTGTCTGCCCGCGGCGGTGGCGGAGCCGGCACGGCGTCGGCCGGCGGCAGGCTGTCAGGCGACGAAGCTCGCGGCGACGGACGGGAAGATTCATGGCTGGCGGCAAGGTGCCGCTGCGGCTTTGCCTCGTGGGCCGGTGGCTGCGCCCTGGCGACGGGCCCCGCAGCCTGCTCCACCGCCGGAGCCGGAGCCGCCGCCAGCGCAGCGACCGGGGCCTCTCCCGGCGTGGGCATGAAGCCGGCAAGCTTGGCGACACCGGCCAGACTGACCGCTGTCACCGACGCGGCGGCCAGCCACAACATGGGATGCAAACCGGAGGTTTTATGGGTGTTCATGGCGAAGGACTCCTCGATGGATGAGGAGATCAACGCCCACCCCAGGCTGCCGGCAGACAGCGGCAACGCGCGCTTACAAAGCAGGCCCTACTCGTCGCCGGCCGAGCCGGGCCGCGGCGGTTTGAGCAGGTAACGGGCCGGGTCCATGGCGTCCACCAGGTCGCGCTCCAGGGGCAGCGGCTCGCCGTTCAAGTGGCTGGCCAGCAGCTCACCGGCCAGGCTGGCCCACACCAGGCCCCGGGCGCCGAAGCCCGACACGGCATAGAGCCCTGGCTGGCGCGGGATGTCGCCGAGGGGCGTGTCGCGCTCGGCCCGCTCGACGGCCGGCACGGCGCCGATCATCGGCAGACGGTCCGGCGAGGCGGGGCGAAAGCCGACGCGGCCCGCCAGGCTCGCCGGATCGAAAGGCGCCGCAAAGCCGGGCAGGATGAAATCCAGCTTCGTCATGTTCTCGCGGTGTTCGGCCTCGCGCAGCTCGCTGCTTTCGTCGTCGGCGATGAAGGTGGCGCCGGCACAGCGCAGGCCGTCGACCTCCGGGCTCACGTAGCCGAGCCGGCACACCACCACCCGGGGCGCGCTGGCCGGCTCGGCGGGCAGATGGGAGACCTGGCCCCGGGCCGGCCGCACCGGCAGGCTCGCCGCCTGGGGCAGCGCGCGGATGCCGACCCCGTTGGCCAGGATCGCCACCGGCGCCCGGGCGATCTCGGCGCCGGCCGGATCGAGGGCGACCCACTCGCCGCCGATGCGCTCAAGCCTGGCCAGCCGCTGGCCGAAACGCCGGCTGATCGCCTCGCCCCCGGCCGCCAGGTTGGCGGCGCACAGGGTGGGCGGCTGGATCCAGCCACCGCCGGGAAACCACCACCCACCGGCCTCAACAGGCCAGCCGGCGAGCTGCCCGGCCTCGTCGCGGCTGACGAAGCGCAGGTAATCGGCGGGCGGCTGGTGGGCCTCGACCACCGCCCGCATCTTGCCCTCCTGTTTCGCGTCGCGCCCCAGGTGAAGCACCCCGCAGGCCTCCCAGCGCGGCACATGGCCCGCCCGGGCGAGGCACTCGAGATGGCGCAGGCCATACAGGAAGCCAGCCCGGGTGATGCGCGCCAGGCGGTTGTCGTCGAGGCTGGGCAGCGGGCGGAACACCCCGGCCTTGTTGCCCGAGGCGCCCTGCCCGGGCCCATCGGCCTCGTCGATGACGGTGAGCTGCCAGCCACGGGCGGCAAGGCGCTCGGCCACCGAGGTGCCGGCCACACCGGCGCCGATCACCAGCGCGCGGCGCGCGGCCGGTGGCGCGAGCGGCACGGCATCGCCCTCGAAGCGGCCGGCCAGAACCTGCCGATCACCAGCGCCGGCCAGCTGCAGGTCCACCGCAAAGCCGGCCGCCTGCAGCCCCAGGCGCACATCCTCCCCCACCGCCCCGGTGGCCAAGGTTGCCCCCGGGGCGGCCAGGCGGGCGAGCTGGGCGAACCCGGCCGGCGCGAGGCTGCCGAGGTAGAAAGCGTCGGCCCGGGCCTCGAGCAGCAGCAGGGCCTCGACGGCATCACCGAGGAACAGGTCGAGGGTGACCCGGCCATCGTCGAAACTCAGGCGGTGGATGCCCGGCAGCAAGGCCGGCCACTGCCCGCGGAGTTCGGCGGCCAGCGCGCCCAGCTCGGGCCAGGCCGCCTGCAGCCGGGCCAGATCGGCAAGCTGGAAGGGGTGTTTCTCGATCGAGATGAAATGCAGGCGGCGGCTTCGCGCCGGATCGGCCCGCCAGGCCGCCCAGGTGGCGAGAAAGTTGAGACCGGGCCCGAAGCCCGTCTCGACGATCGTGAAGACCTCACGGTCGGCCCAGCGCTGCGGCAAGCCATGGCAGGCCAGCAGGGCCTGCTGCGCCGCCGCGAGCCCACCCGCATGCGCGACGCGGGCGAGGCAAGGCGAGTGGGGATGGCCGTCGGCATCGAAGGCCAGGGTGGCGGGGGTGATCGTGGGGAGCATGGGCGGGAGGAGTTTGGCGACCAGGCCGGATTCTAGCCCAGCCGAAAGTCATCCGCCGCCGGCCAGCACGCGCTCAGGGCCCCGTCGACGGGCGCACCGCGCCACGCACGAAAGCGCGCAGATCGGCCGCCAGCGCGCGGGCCGAGGCTTCGCCCAGGTAGGGCATGTGGCCCGAGGGGTAGCCTCTGATGATGAGCCGCTCGCGGGGGATGGGCGCGTGGGCCAGGGCGTATTCGGCGGCCGCCAGGGGCGTCACCAGATCGTAGTAGCCGGCCGCCACGAACACCTGCAGGGCCGGGTTGCGGCGCATCGCGACGGCCAGGGCGGCCGCGTCGTTGCGCGGCAGCGTGACGCCCGGCCCGGCGCCGTAGTTCCATTTGAAATTGACCCGGTCCCAGACGATCGGCAGGTAGGGCTCGGCGAACGCCACCCCGAGTTCCTCGGTGAGGTACTCATGGAAGGCCGCGACGAAGCCCGGGGTGTATTGCCCCATGGCGGGGTCGTCCACCACCGGGTCGCCGCCGTTGGGCTGTGCGGGCAAGGTGTAGCGCAGGTCATAGGCGCCGACCTGCTGGCCGCGCGCCTGCAGCAGCAGGTTCTGGAAGGCCGCCGGGCCGAGGCGCAGGTTGGCCTGCAGCCAGGCCGCCGCCGGCACGCCGGTGAGCGCGGCCAGCCGGGCGGCAATGCGCTCGCGCTCGGGGGCGTCGAGCAGGTAGCCGGCATCCAGGGCCTTCAGGTAGTCGTCGCGGGCAAAGGCCTGGGCGGCGGCCATGGCGGCCTCGACGGAGCCCGCCTCCGGCCCCAGCCGGCCGTGATACCAGGCCGCCCCCGCCATCGCGGGCAGATGGGTGAGGTGGCGCCGGTCGTCGCCCTCCACCCGCCCGCCGCCGAGCGTGAAGGCCGGGCCGAGCACGGCGATGCCGTTCAGGGTGACCGCCTCCAGGCTGCCGTGGGGCGGCAGCACGCCGCCGGTGAGCATGCCGGCGAGGGCGATGGCACGGATGGTGCCGTAGGACTCGCCGACCACGAACTTCGGCGCGTTCCAGCGGCCGTGGCGAGTGAGCCACTGGCGCATGAAGTCGGCCGTGGCGCGGGCGTCTTCGGTGACGCCCAGGAAGTCTTCGGCCCGGGCGCCGGGCAACAGGCGGCTGTAGCCGGTGAGGGGCGGGTCGATGAACACCAGGTCGGCCACGTCGAGCAGCGAGTGCGGGTTGTCGCCGATCTCGAAGGGCGGCACGGTGGGTGGATGAACCGGGTCGGCGAAGCGGACCTGCCGGGGGCCGAGCATGCCGAAGTGGGTCCAGATCGACGACGAGCCCGGGCCGCCGTTGAAGACGAACAGCACCGGCCGCGCCGGCGCCGGGCGCGGCTGGCGCTGCAGATAGCTGAAGCTGATGAGGCTCGCCGCCGGTTTGCCCTGGCGGTCGGGCACGATGACCTCCTCGACGACCGCCTCGTAGCGCAGGCGCTGGCCGCCGAAATCGCCCGCATGGAGGCTGGCAATACGGCGCGGCGCCGGATTGACGGCTGCGTCGGCCGCCGGCCCGCGCGGCACTTCGGCAGCCCCCGCCAGCTGGACTGCGGCCACCAGCAGCACGGCACCGCAACGCAGATGCCTGAAGATCGAATCGAGCATGGGTGCGCCCCCGACGCGCAGGATGAAAACCCGCGGCCTCCACGCCGGAGGCCGCAACGCGCAGATGCTAGACGAATCTTGCGGCGGCGCCTAATCAGGCCATGACGCCACCTTGAGACGGGAGCGCGGCAACGATCGGTGATGGCAGGAGAAAACCGGCGGGGAGCCGACGCGGCCCCACGAATGCGGCGCCGGAAAGAAAAAAGCCCGAGCACCTTGAGGGCTCGGGCTAAATCCACACCAAAGGAGGAGGGTGGAGGAGACAAACAGAATATTATTGCGACCCCTATTGCGTCGCAACATGATAATTTCTATTTATAAATAAGAACCCTCTATGGATTCTCGCTGCTGCGGCGCAGCGGCTCGAGGAGGCCCGCCAGGCCGTTGTGGTCGAGTTCGTGCATCAGCGCCAGCAGCTGGCCGATCTCGCCGGACGGAAAGCCCTGCCGGGCGAACCATGCCAGGTAGTGGCCGGGCAGATCGGCAATGAGACGCCCCTTGTACTTGCCGTAGGGCATCTCGCGGCTGACCAGCCGCTGCAGCAATTCGGGATTCATTCGCGCCTCCGTCTCGACGGGCCAGCCATAAACCCGCCTTCTTCAGGCCGGCAAAGCCGGCACACCGGTCAATGCCCGAAGCTGTCGGCGTCAAACATCTCCGGGTCGGGCCGGCCGAGGCTGCCCAGCTGGGCCATGTCTTCGGCGGACAGGCTGAAATCGAAGATGTCGAGGTTCTGGGCCATCCGCGTCGGGTTGGACGACTTGGGCGTGGCGACGAAGCCCTGCTGCGTCAGCCAGCGCAGGATCACCTGGGCCGTGGTGCGGCCGTGGCGCCCGGCCACCGCGCTGATCACCGGGTCGGCGAGCATTGCGTTGCCGCAGCCCAGCGGCCGCCAGGCGCCGGTGACGATGCCCCTGGCGCGGTGAATCGCCACCAGGTCGTCGCGCAGGTGATAGGGGTCGAGCTGGATCTGGTTGAGCTGCGGCACGAGGCCCAGGTCGAACAGCTTCTGCAGGTGGGCCGGCTTGAAGTTGGAGGTGCCGATCGACTTCACGAGCCCCGCCTCGAGCAGGCGCACCAGGCCCTGGAAGGCCTCCACGTAGCGGCCCTGATCGGGGTTCGGCCAGTGCACCAGCAGCAGGTCGATGTAGTCGAGGCCGAGGCGCTCGAGGCTCGCCTCGCAGGCGGCGCGGGCGCCGTCGATGCTGTGCCATTTGCGGTTGAATTTGGTGGTGACGAAGATGTCCGCGCGGGCCACGCCGGACTGGCGGATGCCCTCGCCCACGCCGCGCTCGTTCTCGTAGTTCTCGGCGGTGTCGATGAGCCGGTAGCCCATCGCGAGGGCCGCCGCCACGGTGACGGCGGCTTCGGCGTCGTTCATGGGCCAGGTACCCAGGCCGAGTTGCGGCATCTCGACGCCGTTGGCGAGGGTGAGGCGGGGAGCGGGCTTGATGATCTGAGTCATTCTTGTGGTCCGATATGGGGAAGGGACCGCAATGTTAGCCGGACGGCGGCGCCGAATCAGCGTTTCATGCGCGCGGGCCGGCGTGAAGGCGCTGCCGGCGGCACGCACAAAAAAAGAAACCCGGGCGCTTGCGGGCCCGGGTTAAATCCACACCAAAGGAGGAGGGTGGAGGAGACAGTTCAATCTTAGAACAGCATTTGCTGCGGCGCAACATTCAATGCACTGAATATTTCTATCGAATTATAAGGGCGCCCTATCGAGGCCAGCCGGGGCGCCCGGCGATAGCGCCCCGTCAGCCCTCCGCCCGGTAGAGCAGCACCTTCAACGAGCGCTCGCTCGACACATCCCCGAAAGCCGGCGGATTGGGCAGCCGCTCGCAGAAGACGAGCCCGGGCGCCTGCGCCTCCACCAGCTCCTGCAGGAAGCCGACCCCCAGCTTGGGGGAATTCAGGCACAGCAGCGCGTGTCCGCCGGGCGCCAGCAGATCGGGCAGGCGGCGGACCAGCCGGGCGTAGTCCTTCTCGGCGATGAAGCTGCCCTTCTGGTAGCTCGGCGGGTCGAGGACGACCAGATCATAGGGCCCGCCGCGGGTGATCTTGCCCCACGAACTGAAAATGTCGTGGGGCAGGAAGCTGGCCCCGCCGGTGAGGCCGTTCTGCAGGTGGTTGCGCTTGCCGATGGCCAGCGCGCCGTCGCTCATGTCCACGTTGGTCACCTGCCCCGCCCCCGCCAGCAAGGCCACCACCGAGAACGAACAGGTGTAGGCGAACAGGTTGAGCACCTTGAGGCCCGGCCGGGCAGCCACCAGCTCGCGCACCCGGCGGCGCCCCTCGGCCATGTCGAGGAAGAAGCCGTGGTTGAGCCCGCGCAGCAGATGCAGCCGGAAGGCGGCGCCGTTTTCGGTGATCACGTGGGGCTCCGGCACGCTGCCCGCCATCAGCCGCGTCTCGGCGCGGGCCTCGTGCCGGTACTGGAAGACCCAGTTGAGGGGCTCGACCGGGTTCAGCTGCGCCCAGCGCGCCGACAGCGCCTCGTGAAGGCTCGCCAGCTCGCCCTCCTCCAGCGGCTGGAAGCTGGTCACCAGCCACACCGGCGGGAAGGCGTCCAGGGTCAGATGCTCGCAGCCCGGGTAAAGCCCGCCCCGCCCGTGGAAGACCCGGCAGGCGTCGGTGGGCAGGGGCATCCGGGCGATGGCGTCGAGAAGGGCTTGCATGGGAAACGGGCTTTCGGATCGGGGAGCCGGAATCTACCTGAAGTTTCCGCGCGGCAGGCGCAAACCCGCCCCACAAGGCCGGTTTGGCCCTCCTCACGGCGGCACCCGACAGCGTGCCCGGGAAAGGCAGCGCGATGCCGACAGCCCCCCCAGGCCCGGCACTCTCGGTTTGACCGAGATCAAGGCGGGTGTGCCGCCGGCATGAGCTTGCTTCAGTTCCCGCTCGCCGAGCCGATGAAGGGCCGGTCAAAGCACGGCACTACGCGCGCGGTCGGGCGCCCGGGCCAGCCATTTCATCGGAGAAAAACAACGTGTTTCGCATCAAAAGCCTCGGGCAAAAACTGACCGCCGTCATCGTTGCCGTCCTGCTGCTGGCCTTCGCGGTCGGTTCGGTCGTGCTCAATCAGGTCTCCGACCGGCTTGTCACCGAAGCCGCCACCAGTTCGGTGGAATCCGTCAATGGGACGGTTCTCGACATGGTGGATGTCTTCGCCGTGCAGGTGGAGAAAGGCGCCGACCGCCTGATGACCGCCCTGCAGTTCAGCATCCAGGAGCCCTTGCGCCTCGACCCCGGCGGCAGCGCCAAGATCGGCGAGCGCACGGTGCCGGTGCTGCGCCTCGGCAGCAAGCCGCTCAACCTGGACTTCGGGCTGGTGGACATGTTCACCCGCGAGACCGGCGGCGTGGCGACCATTTTTGCCCGGGACGGCGACGACTTCGTGCGCATCACCACCTCGGTCAAGAAGGAGGACGGGGCCCGCGCGGTGGGGACGCTCCTCGACCGCGCCCACCCGGCCTACGCCAGGCTGATGAAGGGCGAGGCCTACCGCGGCCCGGCGCGCCTGTTCGGCCGCGACTACTACACCAAGTACGTGCCCATCCAGGAGGCCGGGCGGGTCATCGGGGTGCTGTTCATCGGGGTCGACTTCACCGACGAGCTGAAGGCCCTGACCGCACGCATCAAGGCCACCCGCATCGGCAAGACCGGCTACGTCTTCGTGCTGAACGCCAAGGAAGGCCCGGCCGCCGGCAACTTCGTGGTCCACCCGGAGCTCGAGGGCAAGAGCGGGCTGGAGATCACCGACTCCAATGGCCGTTTCATCGTCAAGGAGATGATCGAGAAGAAGCAGGGCATTCTCGGCTATACCGCGCGCAACGCCGGCGCCGCCACCGGCAAGGCCAAGATCGCTGCCTACGGCCATAACGAGCGCCTGTCGTGGGTGATCGTCTCGGGTGCTGGCGTCGAAGACCTCGGCCGCGACATGCACGCCATCATCTACCTGGCGGGCCTGGTCGGGCTTGCCCTCGTCGTCGTGCTGCCGATCCTGATCACCGTCGTCATCCGCAAGCTGGTGTCCGCCCCGCTGGGCGAGCTGCAGGCCTTCTGCCAGCGCGTCCAGCAAAGCCACGACTTCACGCTGCCGGCTCCGCCGCTGCGGGATGATGAAGTCGGCCAGACCGGGCAGGCCATCGTCCGCCTGCTCGACACCCTGCGCACAACCTTCAACGAGCTGCTGAGCACGGTTTCGAAGGTGGATCAGGCGGCCCAGGAGATGTCCCAGGCGTCGGTGCATGCCTCGCAACAGTCCCACATGGCCAGCGACTCGGCGTCTTCGATGGCGGCCGCCATCGAGGAGATGACGGTCAGCATCAGCCACATCACCGACAGCGCCGCGATTGCCGTCGACCGGGCCAAGGGCGCCGGCGTGCGCGCCCGCGAGGGCTGCGAGACCATCCTCGGCGCCACCGCGGAGATGACGGCGATCTCCGACGAAGTGCAGCGCGCCTCGGTGGTGATCAACGACCTCACCCGGGAAGCCGGCCGGATCTCCAGCATCGTCGGCGTCATCCGCGAAGTGGCCGAACAGACCAACATGCTCGCCCTCAACGCCGCCATCGAGGCCGCCCGGGCCGGCGAGAGCGGCCGCGGCTTTGCGGTGGTCGCCGACGAAGTGCGCCGGCTGGCCGAACGCACCTCGGTATCGACGGCGGAGATCTCGGCCATGGTGCAGTCGGTCCAGTCGCTGTCGGTGCAGGTCAACGAGATCATGGGGCAATCGGTGGATCAGGCCACCCACGGCTCTTCCCTCGCCCAGGAGGCGGCGACGGCCATCACCGACATCCGGGAAAGCGCCGACCGCATCATCGAGCTGGTCCAGGACATCAACCTGGCGATGGGCGAGCAGAACGTCGCCAGCCAGCAGGTAGCGGTCCAGACCGAACACGTGGCCCGGGTGGCCGAGCAGAACAACATCGCCTCGATCCAGGCCAGCAGCACCGCCGAGCGCCTGGAAGCCCTCGGCAACCAGATCGCCTCCCAGGTGAGGCAGTTCAAGATCTGAAGCCGGCCGGGGCGCGTCCGCCGGACGACGGCAGCGCCCCGGAGGCAACAAGGGCCACATTATAGATTTTATTATTTTTGATATTTTTAACGTATTAACACCTAGCGCGCCTCAAGTCCGATCGGCGCGAATCCGTAATCCATTCTCCGGATCAAAAACCCCCAGCCCCGGCAGACGGAGAAGAACATGGCAACCACCCCGGACAACCCGCCAAGCCCCGCCCAGGCGCTGGCCACCATCCTGGTGGTGGACGACTCGCGGATCAACCTAAAGGGCGTCAGCCGCATGCTCGAGGGGCACTTCCGGGTGCTGACCGCCGAATCCGGCCCGGTCGCCCTGCAGATCGCCGCCACCGAACCCCACCCCGACCTGATCCTGCTCGACGTGATGATGCCGGACATGGACGGCTACGAAGTCATCCAGCGCCTCCAGGGCACCGACGCCACCCGCGACATCCCGGTGATCTTCGTCACCGCACGGGTCAACGACGAGGACGAGCAGCACGGCCTCGCGCTGGGGGCCGCCGACTACATCACCAAGCCCCTGCGGCCGGCCATCCTGCTGGCCCGCATCCGCAACCACCTCAAGCTCAAGCAGGCCCAGGACGCCCTGCGGGACTACAACACCGCCCTCGAATCCAGCGTCGCCGAGCGCACCGCCACCCTCAGCGCGGTGCTCGACAGCGCCGACCAGCTGATCGCCATGATCACCCACGACGGCGCGATCATGGCCATCAACCGGATAGGCGCCCAGGAGTTCGGCACCACGCCGGCCCGGCTGGCGGGGCGCAACCTGTTCGACCTGCTGCCCTCCGAGTTCGGCATCCCGCTCGCCGACCAGATCGGCACCGTGATGGACACCGGCCGCAGCAGCGAGATCGACGCCGCCCGGGACGAGCGCATCTTCCACGTCACCGTCTACCCCGTGCCCGGCGAGCCGCCGCGGGTCGTGGTGTACGCCAGCGACGTGACCGACAAGGTGGCCGCCGACGCCATGCTGCGCACCGAGCGCGAGCAGTTCGCCGCCTCCCTCGCCCACCAGCGGGAGCTCAACCGCAAGCTCGAGGAAGCCCAGAACCAGCTTCTCCAGTCCGAAAAGATGGCCTCCCTCGGCCAGCTCGCCGCCGGGGTCGCCCACGAGCTGAACAACCCCATTGGCTTCGTGCGCTCCAATGTGTCGACCCTCAAGGGCTACCTCGACAGCCTGTTCGGCATCATCCAGGCCTACGACGCGCAGGCCACCCAGAGCGCGTCGCCGGAAGCGCTGGCGGCCCTCGCCGAGATCAAGCAGCGCGAGGACTTCGACTTCCTCCACGAAGACGTCTTCCAGCTGCTGGCCGAATCCCAGGACGGCCTGACCCGCGTGCAGGACATCGTCCAGAACCTCAAGGACTTCTCCCGGGTCGGCGAATCCGGCTTCGGCTGGGCCGACCTCCACGCCTGCCTCGACTCCACCCTCAACATCATCTGGAACGAGCTCAAGTACAAATGCACCGTGGTCAAGCACTACGACCCGACCCTGCCCCAGGTGCACTGCATCGCCTCCCAGCTCAACCAGGTGTTCATGAACCTGCTGGTCAACGCCGGCCACGCCATTGCCGAGAAGGGTGAAATCACCATCACCACCGGCCACAGCCCGGACGGCATGGTCCAGGTGGCGATCAGCGACACCGGCTGCGGCATCGCCACCGAGCACCTCCCCCACCTCTTCGAACCCTTCTTCACCACCAAGCCCATCGGCAAGGGCACCGGCCTCGGCCTGTCGATCACCTACGGCATCATCGGCAAGCACAAGGGCAGCATCGACGTCAGCAGCGAGGTGGGCAAGGGCACCACCTTCACCGTCAAGCTCCCCGTCGACCGGGGCGACGACGCCGAAGGCAGCGCCACCGACGCCCTGGCGGCCTGAAACCGCCTCCGGCGCCTAAACACTCACCGGGGCGGCTGCATCCAGCCCCGGCAGCAGCTCGTCCATGAAGGCCCGCGCCGGCAGCGACAGGATCTTCTGGCGCAGGTGCACCACCGACCACGGCTGCTGGAGCGGGAAGCCCTCGACCTCCAGGATGCGGATGCCGCCCTGCGCCGGGCTCTCGCCCAGCACGTGGCGCGACAGGATCGCGAGGCCCATGCCGGTGGCGACGAGGTCGCGGATCGCCTCGTTGCTGCCGAGGGAGAGCTTGACGTTGAGCGTATGCCCGCCTTTCAGCAGGTGCCGGTCGATGGCCCGACGGGTGCCGGAGCCCGCCTCGCGAAGCAGGAAGGGATGGGCGGCGAGGTCTGCCAGCGTGAGCGGGCCCGCCGGCAGCGAGTAGTCCGCCGGCGCAATCACCACCAGCGGGTTGTCGAGGAAGGGCCGGGCCACCACATCGAGCTCCTCCGGCGGAAACGACATGATGTAGAGGTCATCCTCGTTGGCGCGCAGGCGCTCGACGATGCGGGCCCGGTTGGCCACCTCCAGCTCGATGTCGATGTCCGGGTAGCGCCGGCAGAAGTTGCCCAGCATGCGCGGCAGAAAGTACTTGGCGGTGGTCACCAGGGCCACCCGCAGACGGCCTTTGCGGAGGCCCTTCAGGGCGTCGATGGCCGACGCGAAGCGGCTCCAGCTGTCGTCCAGCTCGCGGGCTGTCTGGAGCAGCTCGTGGCCGGCGGCGGTGAGGCGGATGTCGCGGCCGGTCTGCTCGAAGAGGGGCAGCCCGACGCTGTCGGCGATCTGCCGGATCTGGATCGACACCGCCGGCTGGGTGAGGTGCAGCGCCTCGGCCGCCCGCGAGAAGCTCCCCAGGCGGGCCACGGTGGCAAAGGTTTCGAGCTGGCGGGACGTAAGGTGACGGCGCGACATATAAGCTTTAGCAAATACAAAACCAGATAAAGTTTAATTGGATTTAATGCCCTGCGGCTGGAATAGTGCGCCCCGTCGAGATTGCCTCCGGAGCCCGTCATGCCCCTTGAACCCGTGATCCTGTTTTTCCTGCTCGGCCTGCTGGCCGGGCTGCTGCGCTCGGACCTGAAGATCCCCGCCGTGCTGCACGAATCCCTGAGCATCTTTCTGCTCCTCGCCATCGGCCTGAAGGGCGGCGTGGAGCTGGCCCGCCAGCCCCTCGCCGAGCTGCTGCTGCCGGCGCTCGTCATCGTCGGCATCGGCGCCGCGCTGCCGCTGATCGCCTTCCCGCTGCTGCTGGGCCCGGGCCGCCTGTCGCGGGCCGACGCGGCCTCGGTGGCGGCGCACTACGGCTCGGTCAGCGTGGTCACCTTCGCGGTCGGCGCCGCCTACCTGAGCAAGCTCGGCGAGCACTTCGAGGGCTACATGGCGGTCTTCCTGGTGCTGCTGGAGTTCCCGGCGCTGATGGTCGGCGTCTGGCTGGCCAGGCGCGGCCAGGCGCAGGCAGGCCTCGGCAAGGTGCTGCACGAGGTGTTCGCCGGCAAGAGCATCGTGCTGCTGGTGGGCGGCCTGCTGATCGGCTGGGTGGCCGGCGGCGAGGGCATCAAGCCGCTCGACAAGGTGTTCTTCGACCTCTTCAAGGGCGCGCTGGCGATCTTCCTGCTGGAGATGGGGCTGGTGGCGGCCAGCCGGCTGGGCGACCTGCGCCGGGCCGGCGCCTTCCTGCTCGGCTTCGCCATCGGCATGCCGCTGTTCGCCGGCGCCCTCGGCGCCCTCACCGCCAGCCTGCTGGGCATGAGCGTGGGCGGCGCGGCGCTGGTGGCCACCCTGTATGCCAGCGCCTCCTACATCGCCGCCCCGGCGGCGATGCGGATCGCCGTGCCGGAGGCCAACCCGGCCCTGTCGATCGGCGCCGCGCTGGGGATCACCTTTCCCTTCAACCTGATGGTCGGCATCCCAACCTACCACTGGCTGGCCAGCCGGCTCGGCGGGGTGGTGTGAGCACCACACCCCGCTCGGCCACGCCAGGCGGCCGAGCACCGGGCCCGCCATTCGGCTAAGGTGAATGGAGCGGCGCCGCGCGCCGCCCCAACCCAAGGAGAGACCATGCCGACCGGTACCGTCCGCCTGCACCGCGTGCTGCGCACCAGGCCCGAGAAGATCTACCGCGCCTTCCTCGATGGTGAGGCCCTCGCCCGCTGGCTACCGCCCAACGGCTTCACCTGCCGGATCGAGCAGCTGGACGCCCGGGTCAGCGGCAGCTTCCGGATGGCGTTCCGCAACTTCAGCACGGGCAACAGCCATTCATTTGGCGGCCGCTACCTCGAACTCACGCCCGACGCACGCATCCGCTACACCGACCAGTTCGACGACCCGAACCTGCCCGGCGAGATGGTGACCACGGTGAACCTGCGGACAGTGGCCTGCGGTACCGAACTGGACATCGTGCAGGAGGGCATACCGGAGGCGATCCCCACCGAGTTCTGCTACCTCGGCTGGCAGGAATCGCTGGAGCACCTGGCCCGGCTCGTGGAGCCCGAGATACCCGACTGAAGCTGCGGCGCCCCCTGAAATGCAGCGCCGCCCTTCGAGGGGCGGCGCGTGGGCAGGCGGGCCTGGAATGCGAGCACCTCAGTTGGTGCCGTCCCCGCCGATCGGGCCCATCTGGCGGCTGAGGTCGGACCACTGCGACCAGCCCGACGACTTGCCGGCATCGTAGCGATAGCCCCGCGAATCGTAGGCGCCGGCATCCTTCATCATGTCGCTGCGGACCGGGCCCTGCGGGCCGGCCGAGGTCGGCTCCATCGAGTCGTACATGTCGCCACTGCCTTGCGTGTAGGCCTTGTCGGTGAGCGCCTTCACGCTGTCGTAGAAATCGTTGTACTCCGCCTGCGCGGTGCCCATCGGCACCACTGCGAGGACGCCGCCCACCACGAAACCGGCTGCCATCCTGGCCAAGAGACTCTTTTTCATCGTGTCCTCCGTTGGGTAGATCCTCCCTGAAAGACAATGGAGACAAGGCCGGCGGGCCTGCCCGCGCGGCCCTGCCGGCCTGCGGGGCGGCGTTGGGCGCCGCCTCCACAAGGCCGTCGCGGACTGCTCCGCCCGGGAAGCGGTTTCGCATCCACGTTGACCACACTTCATGATAGTCGACGGTTTTTGTCGGAAAAGGACTATCTGAAGCCCGAATTCAGTCGGCCGAAGCCTGCAGCGGGCCAGGCGGGTGGGCCGACGGCACCACGTCGTCAAGGGCCAGCAGGCCCAGCACCCCGGCCACCAGCGCGCGGTGCGCCGGCGGCGTGCTGGCGTACCAGCGGGAGAGGTAGGCGCGCAGGCTGCTGCGGGCGTCGACCGGGTCGAGGTTGAGGTAGGCCAGCGCCTGCCAGTTCTCGGGGTCGTGCTCGAAGAGGGGCAGCAGCAGGTTGGCGAGCACCTCGTTCTTCTGGCGCAGGTAGGGGTCGCGGCGCAGGCTCGCCTCGTTGTCGCGCAGCCAGGCGGCCAGCGGCGCCTCGGCGGGCAGCATGCGGTGGCCCTCGCCGATCAGCAGCTCGAAGAAACCCCGCAGGCGCCCTGCCTCGCCCACCCACTCCGGGCCCGGCGGCTGCGCCTCCCAGCGCTGGGCGAGATGGCGCAGGGTGAACAACGAGGCCGTCTCGCACAGGGCCTCCTCGAACCACTGGTTGTCGCGCTGGATGGCCGGCTGGGCGTCGTAGTTGGACAGCACATGGCACAGCTCGTGGGCGAACTCGTAGGCATACAGATGCCAGTTGTCGTCACGGGCGTGCAGGCGGATGCGGTATTCGCCGCCACTGCCCCGGCCATACAGCGCCACCGGCGGGCCGTCGGTGTGGGTGACGACGATGGGCGCCCTGAACTGCCCCGGCGGAAACCACGCCATCAGCGTGTCGGCCACCGCGTGGAGCACCGTCTCGATCGCCTCCTTGCGCCCCCGCCCCCAGCCCCCGCCCTGCACCTGGATCGACAGGCCCAGCTTGCGGCCGGCGGGTTTCTTCTGCGGCAGCTCCGCCCCATCGGCCCAGGCCAGCGAACACGCCAGCGAAGCCAGGATGAAGGGCACGCGCATCCCACGCCGTACCCATTCGGCGGCGCGAGTCTTGTGGAAGAAGAAACGCTGGCGTTTGTGCATGGCAGCCCTGCCCTCCGCGGCCGCTGTGTTGATTCATGATAGCCCGGGCGGCGGATCTCGCCCACGCGGCAGCGCAGAGGCCTCGCCGGACGGCCAGCGCGGCGCGACAATAGGCACCCTCACGCTCACCCCCTGGCCCGCCCCATGCCCACCCTGCTCCGCCCCAGCGTCTGCCCCCACGACTGCCCCAGCGTGTGCGCCCTCCAGGTCGAGGTCACCGCCGAGGGCCGCATCGGCCGCGTGCGGGGCGGCGACCAGCCCTACACCGACGGCGTGATCTGCGCCAAGGTGGCCCGCTACGCCGAACGCGCCCATCACCCGGACCGCCTGACCCGGCCGCTGCTGCGGGTCGGCGCCAAGGGCGAGGGCCGCTTTGCGCCGATTGGCTGGGACGAGGCCCTCGACCTGCTGGCCGCGCGGCTGCGCGAGGCGATGGACCGCCACGGCCCCGAGACCGTGTGGCCCTACCACTACGCGGGCACGATGGGCCTGGTGCAGCGCGGCGCCATCCGCCGCCTCGGCCACCTGGCCGGCTGGTCGCGCCAGCGCGAAACCTTCTGCGTCGCGCTATCCGACGCGGGCTGGCTGGCCGGCGTCGGCGTCAAGCGCGGCGTCGACCCACGGGAGATGGGCGACTCGGAGCTGATCGTGGTGTGGGGCGGCAACCCGGTGCACACCCAGGTGAACTTCATGCACTGGGTGCAGAAGGCCCGCCGCAGCCGCGACGTGCCGCTGGTGGTGATCGACCCCTACCGCACCGCGACCGCCGCCAAGGCCGACCTGCACCTGGCGCTGCGGCCCGGCACCGACGGCGCGCTGGCCTGTGCGGTGATGCACGTGCTGCTCGCCGAGGGCCTCGCCGACCGCGCCTACCTGGCCCGGCTGACCGACTTCTCCCCCGCCGTCGAGGCCCACCTGGCCGGCCGCACGCCAGCCTGGGCCGCGGAGATCACCGGAATTCCGGCGGACGACATCGTGCGCTTCGCCCGTCTTTACGGCTCGACGCCACGCAGCTACCTGCGCCTCGGCTACGGTTTCACGCGGCAGCGCAACGGCTCGGCGGCGATGCACGCGGTGAGCTGCCTGCCGGCCCTCACCGGCGCCTGGCAGCACCGGGGCGGCGGCGCGCTGTACAGCAACGGAGGCCTGTACGGGCTGGATATGCGCTTCCTGCACGGCCTCGACGCAGCGCCGCCGCCGGCCCGCCAGCTCGACATGGGGCGCCTCGGCACGGTGCTGGCCGGCGAGCGGCGCGACCTGGGCGATGGCCCGCCGGTGAGCGCGATGCTGATCCAGAGCACCAACCCGGCGGTGGTCGCCCCCGACAGCCGCCGGGTGCGCGCCGGGCTCATGCGCGACGACCTCTTCGTGTGCGTGCATGAGCAGTTCATGACCGACACCGCCCGGCTCGCCGACCTCGTGCTGCCGGCCACCACCTTCACCGAGCACGACGACCTCTACCAAGCCTCCGGCCACACCTTCCTGCAGGCGGCGCGGGCGCTGGTGCCGGCGCCGGGCGAATGCCGCGCCAACCACGACTTCATCGGGCAGCTGGCGCGGCGCCTGGGTATCCGCCACCCGGCCTTCGGGATGGACGCCTGGCAGCTCGCCGATGCGGTGCTGCGGGCCTCCGGCAAGCCCGGCGCCGACGATCTGCTGGCGGCCGGCTGGCTCGACTGCGCCCCGCCCTTCGAGACGGCGCACTTCCTGGACGGCTTCGGCCACCCCGACGGGCGCTTCCGCTTCGCGCCCGACTGGGCCACCCACGGCGAGGGCCACGCCGGGATGCCGGCCTTCCCCGACCACCAGCCGGTGATCGACAGCGCCACGCCCGAGCGGCCCTTCCGGCTGGTGGCCGCGCCGGCCCGGCATTTTCTCAACACCACCTTCACCGAGACGGCCAGCTCACGGCGCGGCGAAGGCCGGCCGACCGCGCTGATCCACCGCGACACCTGCGCCCGGCTGGGGATCGCCGACGGCGACATCGTGCGCCTCGGCAACGCGCTGGGCAGCGTCGCGCTGCACGCCCGCCCGGCGGACGGCCTGCAGCCGGACACCGTGGTCGTCGAGAGCCAATGGCCCAACGCCGCCTTCATCGAGGGGCTTGGCATCAACGCGCTGGTGAGCGCCGAGCCGGGCTGGCCGGCGGCCGGCGTGGCCTACCACGACACCGCGGTGTGGCTGGAGCGCGTGGCCCAGCCCGGCCGCGACCTGCCGGACGCGAGCTGAGCCCCCCAGGGCCGGGCTCCGCCCAGCCCGCCCCCCGTGGGGGTCAAGGAAACTTGGGGCGACTGCCGGCAAGCACGCCCACCGCCAGCGCCATCAATGACGCATCCGCCGGCAACAGGCCGCAGGACGGGAACGGAAACCTACTGCCCGCTCAGGCGCTGGCCAAACGAAATGGCATAGGCCGGCGAGCGCATCCGCAGGATGGGGTCGGCACCGGCGCTGAAGCCGGCGCTCAGCACATTGGGGTCGAAATTGATGGGGGTGCAGGCCTCGCCACCCGACCCGACGACGCTCAGGGTGCCGGCCTTGAACACCGGCCGGCCTGCCGGCCACCGGTGGGAGGGGTCGTCATCCGTGTCCTCGGGCTCGCCGAGCACCATGATCCAGTCAAAGCGCACCGGCCCCTGGCGCAGCCGCTCCTCCAGCCGCTGCGGCAGGAAGTCTGCCGGCGCGCTGGCGATCTCGGCGGCATCGAGGCCCCGCTCGCCGTCCTGGGGCTGCAGGTACCAGCGGACCTTGAGCTTGTCCCCCTGCCGAGCCTGTACATAAAAGGTGTGGAGGCCGTGGTAGGCGGTGGTGGCGTAGCTCCAGGGGGGCGGGTTGCTGGCCAGCCACTCGGCCTGGGGCCGGGTGTCCGGGTGCGCCTCCCGGTAGGCGGCAATCCGCCCGGCATCGGGCTTGCCGTCCGGCCTGGGCCGCTGGGCGCGCAACAGGCCCAGGAAGCTGTCCGGGTCCTTGGCGCCGAAGACCGGCGTACTGAGCATGGCGAGGTGGTGCAGCGTGCCGTCCGGCAACTGGAACTGGGCCGCCAGACCCCGCGGCGAGCGCGCGCTATCCGGGACCCGGGGGTTGCCGCCGGCCATTGAAAAGCGCAGCTGGGCCGGCATGCCCGCCCCCGCGAACAAAGGGCTGGCAAGGAGCCTGCGCGCCTGCTCGCTCGGCACGAACTCACCCCGGGCACAGACGCCCTTGGCGTGGCCCTTGCGGATGCCCTTGTGCTCGCCGCTCAGGGCGCGGAAGGCGTCGATGAAATCGTAGGGGCTGGCCGCGGGCGTCTGGGCGGCCAGAGGCAGGGCGAGAGTGGCGAGAGCGGTTGCGAAAGCACGACGGAGCATGGTGGGTTCCTCAAAAGTTGGGGGGACGACAGCTGGCCATCAGGGCGCGGACACCCGTCGCTCGATGAGCGCGGCAACCGCGTATTCGGCCGCCTCCACGGCCCCGGCCAGATAACCGGCATCCCGGCGCGCGGCTTCGCTGCCGGCCAGCCACAGGCGTTGCCGCCATTCGGCCGGCGCCGCCGCGAGGCCGCCGGACACCGGATGCTCACCCGCCTGCGCGTCGTCGGCGGTGGCGGTGAATGGATCGGCGGCCCAGTCCTTGAACAAGGTCGCGCGCGGCGCGCCGGCCTCGGGGCCGAACAGCCGCACCAGCTGCCGGACGGCGGCCTCGACGATGGCCGCCTCGCCATACTGCGCCCGCTGCGGGGCAGGCACCCCGACAAAGCCGAACAGCGCCGCCTGGCCCGACGCGGTGCTCGCATCGTGGATCTCGACCAGCGGCCCCAGGCTGCTCTGGGCCGTGCCGGAGAGCCCGGCCTCGCGCCAGAAGGGCCGCTCGTAGCACGCCAGGAACTTGGCATGTGGCGCCATCCAGGTCGGCGTGTCGCGCCAGCTGCGGGCCGTGGTGGCATCGAGCGGTGGCGAGAACTCGACCGTCGCCGCAAGGAGGCGTGGCGGCAACGCAAACAACACGTCGCTCGCCACCAGGCGCTGCACGCCCCCATCCGCGTCGACAAAGCCAGCCGCCACCCCCGAGCCGCTGAGCGTGACATCGGTCAGCCGCGCCCCGAGCCGGATGCAGGACGCCGGCAGCCCGGCCGCGAGGGCCGCAACGAGGGCCCCGGAGCCGCCGCCGATCCGCATCGACGGCGGCTCCTGGCGCATCCCCTGCAAGCGCCGCGGCGGCTCACCGCGGACCCGCTCGAAGAGCATGTCGCCATCGCTGTGCTGCTCGAAGGCCGGCAGCCCGAGCCGGCGCACCAGCGCCCCCATGGCCGGCTGGATGTCGGGCCAGAACCACGACGGACCGAGGTCGAAACCGTCACCGGAGAGCGCCTCACCCGCCCCCGCCGTGAGAATCCGCCCCCCGAGCCGCGTGCGGGCCTCGAGCAGCACAAAATCGATGCCGGCCTGGCGGAGATGGTGCGCAGCGACGAGGCCGGCAAGGCCGCCACCGACGATGAGGATGGGAGGGTTCATTCGCGCGCTCCGTATGGCGGGCGGAAAGGGCGGGATGTTCGCACCACCGATCGAGGGGCTGCAAGCGGTGCAGGCCACGCCGGGCGCCGCATCTGGATCTGATTGGACCAGCTTTGACGCCGCTGCGCCCAGAAGGTCACCAGACAGTCCGGCCTGCTATGCCAGTCAGACGACCTCGGCCATCAGGCTGATGCGCTGCGCGGTGGCCCGGACTTCCTTCATCCGGCCGCGGCCCGGCAGCACCTTCTCCGAAACCGTCACCAGCGCCGCCCGTGCCAGCTCATCCACATCCCGCTTGACCGCACTGCGGTCGCGGTGGAGGCGCTCCGCGATCTGGGTGATCGAGCCGGGCATCTCCTTGATGGCACGCAACAGCGCGAGCCGCGCGGTGGTGATCAGCTTCACCACGTCCGCCGGGTCCTCGAAACTGGTCGTGCTCTCGCTGGGCAGTGCCTCGTTGCGATCCGCTGCGCGTGCC
>Ga0075163_10003323_pt1 | contig 21587 bp, 15 predicted proteins | sample JI1023141ADNA_FD_71478 | JGI IMG/M metagenome (GOLD analysis project Ga0075163, IMG submission 71478) | Wastewater effluent complex algal communities from Wisconsin, to seasonally profile nutrient transformation and Carbon sequestration -... | ecosystem: Engineered > WWTP > Effluent > Algae... | reverse complement strand
CCTGGCGCAGGCCGACATGGCCCTGCGGCTGCGCAAGGAGGGGCCGCGCTGGGTGCAGACCCTCAAGGGCCGCGGCGACGGCCTGATGCAGCGGCTGGAGCACGAAGTGGTGCTGCCGCGTTCGCGCGGCGTGCCGGCGCTCGATCCAGGGCTGCATGCCCACACCCCCGCGGGTGCTCTGCTGGCGCGGGTGCTGGGACCCGATGCCGCGGCGCTGTCGGTGGTGTTTTCGACCGACATCCGCCGCACCCAGCGCCTGGTGCGCATGGCCGGTGGCACGCAGGTCGAACTGGCGCTGGACGAAGGGGTGATCGAGGCGGGCGGTGCTCGGCTGCCGGTGTTCGAGCTCGAATTCGAACTGCTGCGCGGCCACCCTTCCGCGTTGCCTGCGCTGGCCAGCCGATGGGTGGACCGCCACGGCCTGTGGCTGGACGTGCGCAGCAAGGCCGAGCGGGGCGAGCGCCTGGCCCGCGGTATCGCGATCGGCCAGCCGGTCAAGGCCGTCGCGCCGAGCCTGTCGCGCGACATGGCTGCGCCGCAGGCCCTGCGCCTGATGGTCGGCAGTGCGCTGAATCAGGTGCTGGGCAATGCCAGTGAACTGATCGATGGTGCAACGCCCGAGCACCTGCACCAGTCCCGCGTCGGCCTGCGGCGGCTGCGCAGCGTGCTGCGCGACTTCGCGATGCTGGAGGGCGATCCGGCCCCGGCAGGGTTCGCCCGCTGGAGCGAGGACTTGGCGAGCCTGTTCAGGCGCCTGGGTGTCGGCCGCGATCTCGATGTGGTCAGCGAGTCCATCCTCCCGGCATTGGCGGCGGCGGGCGGCCCGTCCCTGGCCGAGGTGTTCCAGGGCGTGGGCAGCGAGCAGGCCGGCAGCGTGCTGCGCGAGGCGGGCAGCAATCGGCTGTGGCTCGAACTGCTGGCGTGGCTGCACCAGGCGCCGGCGTCGGGCGCCGATGGCCAGGTCGTGGCGGTCGACCCGAGCCGGTCGGCCGGGCCTCCAAAGCTGGCCGGGGCGGTGCGCCGCCGCTTGCGACAGTTGCATCGCCAGGTGGCGGCCGGTGCGGCGGACTTCGCGGCCCTGGATCTTGCGCGCCAGCACCGGATTCGCAAGCGGCTCAAGCGCCTGCGCTACGGCCTGGACTTCACCGGCGCGCTGCTGAACGACAAGGCCGTGCGTCGCTGGATGTCGGTCCTGTCGCCGGCGCAGGATGCGCTGGGCGAGTACAACAACCTGCTGGTTGCGAAGGCCCTGTTCGAATCGGCGGCAGACAGGCATCCCCAGGCCTGGTTCGCGCTCGGCTGGATCGCGGCGCAGCGCGAGCGTGCCGTGGCGGCCTGCACCGAGGCCTTGTCGAAGGTGGCGGAGCTGCCCAGGCTGTAGGCACGCTGTGCACCGATCGCAGGGCTGGATTGCGACAGCCGTGTGACAGATGCAGGCGGACCGCGCGTTCGCGGGATCGCTTGGGCCCATGTCACGGCATTGACACGGGCGGGCACGAGCATGTGCCCACCCACACAGTCGCCAAGAGGAACCCCATGTTCGCCACCCGATTCATCGCCATTGCCGCCGCGGCCGCAGCCGTCGGCTTGTCGGGCACAGATGCCCTGGCATCGCCCGCACTCATCGCCCGGGGTTCGCTGTCGGGCAGCCTGTTCGACCTGGCCACCCAAACCCATGGCGCGCTGGAGAGCGGCGTGGCGGGCAACATGCTCGGCGGCATCGGCTCGGGGCTGGCCTGGGCCGGCGGCAACACCTTCCTGGGCCTGCCCGATCGCGGGCCCAACGCCACTGCCTACAACAGCGCCGTCGACGACACCACCTCGTACATCGACCGCTACCAGACGCTCACCTTCAGCCTGGCCGCCGCGGCCGCGGGCTCGAGCCTGCCGATGAGCCTGACGCCCACGCTGACCGGCACCACCCTGCTGTCGAGCGCGACCACGCTGACCTATGGCACGGGCGCCGGCCTGGGCACGCGCGCCGACGGCACGCCGCTGGGCTCGGGCGCGCCCGCGCTCAACGCCGTGGACGGCAAGCAGTACTTCACCGGCCGATCGGACAACTTCGACGCGAGCAAGGGCTCGCTCAACCCCGACAACGCGCGGCTCGACCCCGAGTCCATCCGCGTGTCGGCCGATGGCAGGAGCGTGTTCATCAGCGACGAGTACGGCCCCTACGTCTACCAGTTCGACCGGGCCACCGGTGCGCGACTGCGCGCCTTCGCGCTGCCGGGCAATCTGAACGTCGCCAGCCTCAGCGCCTCGGGCAGCGCCGAGATCGCCGGCAACACCAGCGGGCGCGTCGCCAACAAGGGCATGGAAGGCCTGGCCATCACGCCGGACGGCAAGACCCTGGTGGGCATCATGCAGGCGCCGCTGATCCAGGATGCGGCCGTCACGGCGTCGAAGAACCTGCTGCGCATCGTCACGATCGACATCGCCACCGGCGTCACCCACGAATACGGCTACAACCTGACCGACGGCTCGGGCGTCAGCGAGATCGTGGCGCTGAACGACCACCAGTTCCTGGTCGATGAGCGCGACGGCAAGGGCCTGGGCGACGGCTCCAAGGCCAAGGTCAAGAAGGTGTACCTGATCGACATTGCCGGCGCCACCGACATCACCAATCTCGGCGGCGCGGCGGCCTCCGCGGCGGCGGTCGCCAAGTCGCAGTTCCTGGACCTCGTGAGCGCGCTCAACGTGCCAGGGGGCATCACCGACCCCAGCCTGGTGCCGTCCAAGATCGAGGGCATGGCCTTCGGCGAGGACGTGAGCCTGAACGGCGTGACCACGCACACGCTGTTCGTGGCCAACGACAACGACTTCCTGCCCGGCACGGCGGGCGACAACCAGTTCTTCGTCTTCGGCTTCACCGACCAGGACCTGTCCGCCGTGCGCGCCGGCGCCGTGTTCGTGCAGCAGTCGATTGCCACGGTGCCGGAACCGGCCTCCATGGCGCTCGTGGCGCTGAGCCTGTTTGGCCTGGCGATGGTGCGCCGCGGCAAGCGCTGAAGTCACGGCGGGCCGCTGCGCCGGTACCAGCGCTCGAGTGCGCGCTCGCGTTGGAGTTCGCGCTCGGTGCCGGCCGGGCGCCAGCGCCCGTGGCTGTACGCGGCGCGCAGCAGGAACTCGAGCAATGCCAGGTGGCGCCGCAGCGCGCGTTGGTACAGGTGGTCCGCCGTGCGACAGTTACTGCAGGCTCTGCGGCTACGAACACGTAGAGGTGGTGCGGCAACCAGGGAGCGCCATGTGTGCATTCGACCGGCGAAAGCACGCGCATCGGGTCTGCCATCGAACGGTCACACCGCATCGCCACACTGCGGACATGCCGGCGCCTCATCCGCTGAATCGCCGAGGCCCCGAGGTTCGGTCATTCAGCGCCGTCGGCCGGCGGGCGCCAGGCCTTCAGCGCACGCAGCAGCGGCCGCTTCTTGGACTGGTGCGACTGCATGCGCTGCAGGATGTCGCCGAGCATGCGAATCGCGTCCAGGATGTGCGGGCCCTTGTTGAGCATCACGCATTCGGCGCGCTCGCCCATGGCGGCGTCGGTGATCTCGGCGCGCGTGGGCAGGCCGCTCTTGGCCAGGGTCTCCAGCACCTGGGTGGCCCAGACCACGGGCATGTGCGCCGCCTCGCAGGCCCAGAGGATTTCCTCCTGCACCTCGGCCATGCGCTCGTAGCCGCATTCCACCGCCAGGTCGCCGCGGGCGATCATCACGCCCGCGGACTGGGCGCCCATCGCGGCAAAGAGCATCTCGGGCAGGTGTTCGAACCCACGTCGGGTCTCGATCTTGAGGATCAACCCGATCTGCGGCGCACCCAGCTCGATCAGGTGCTGGCGCAACAGGCGCACGTCGGCGGCCGACTGGGCGAACGACAGCCCCACCAGGTCGGCGTGGGCAGCCACCACCCGCAGGTCCTCGATGTCCTTGTCGGTCAAGGCGGGCAGGTGCAGCGCGGTGTCGGGCAGGTTGATGCCCTTGTCGGCGGTCAGGCGCTCGCCGCCGTCGCGGGCGGTGGTGATTTCCAGCTCCACCCCATCGGCGGTGCGGCGACGCGCGACCGCACCGATGCGGCCGTCGTCGAACCACACACGGTCGCCCTTGCGCACCGCGTCCAGGGCCTGGGGCAGGGTGCAGGCCAGGGTGGCCGGCTGCGGGCCGTGCCGCCCTTCGTGGGCTCCGTGGCCCAGGCCATCGCGCACCAGGTGCAGGGTATCGCCTCGGTGCAAGGCCAGTTGCCCGGGGATCGGCGGCAAGCCCGTCACGCCGGACTCGTTCAACTCGGCGTCGTCGCGGTGCAGGCGCAGTCCGGTCAGGGGCGTCAGGTAGGTGGTGCGGGCGCATTCGACCAGCACGCCGCCCTTGTGCCGTTCCAGCACACTGAACTTGCGCGGCACGGCCCGGGCGTCGACCACGTCGATGCGGTCCCCAGGTCTCAGCTGCGCCAGCCAGTCGGCCTGCACACCCAGGTGCAGCGCAGCGCCGGCCACGATGCCGCTGGAGCCCGCGGCGCGCAGTCCCAGCAGCACCGGCTGGGTCACGACGCCGAATTCGTCGCGCACCGGCTTCAGCCGCAGCACCGGCGGGGCCGGCGAAATCGGCCCGGTGCGCAGCTTGGGGCCGCCCAGGTCCATCAGCACGCGCACCGATCGTCCGGCCTTGCGGGCCGACTTGCGCACGTGTCGGCCCATGGCGATCCATGCGGCGGCATCGTCGTGCGCACAGTTGATGCGGGCGATGTCCATGCCGTTGGCGACCAGCGAGTCGATCAGGGCTGGCTCTGTGGCGGCTTCGCTGGGCAAGGTCACCATGATGCGCGCCGCGCGCTCGGTGGGCGGCGGGCCGAACAGGGCCTCGGCATGGCGCGAGAGCAAGGCCGGCCCCCGCTTCTGGCCGACGGGCTCGTCGCCGGAATGCGGTGTCCAGGGGCGCCCGGCCAGCACGTGCAGGATGCCCAGCACCTTGTCCAGATTGGCCAGCACGTGGGTCTCGGCGCGGCCGAGCGAGGACACGCCGATCCAGGCCAGGCGCTCCTGCACCTCGCGCAGGTCGATGCGACGCATTGCCAGGTAGTGCGCCAGGTTGCTGGCGCTGGCCTGTTGGTCGGGACCGATGTCGGCAATGCTGGGGCCGAGCCTCGATTGCGCTTCCAGCATCGCGTCGCGCACGGCCTGCAGCTTGCGGATCAGGCCGCCGCAAACCTTGGCATCCCAGGCCTGCTGTGCCTTGCCCGCCCGTTTCGCGGGTCGCCGGCCTGCCGTGGCCGCCTCCGGTGCTGGGGTAGGTGGCGCGAAGTTGTCCATGGCGGTTCGATCGGGAACACAAAAACCGAGTGTCGCCAGCCGATGTGGCAAGCCTGTGACGGCTGCCAGGCTGCCCGCGCGTTGCGTCCAGGGGCGACGCGCCACGGGGAGTTCGCTTCATCCTTCTGTCATGCGCGCTTCACGCCGCCGTCATGGTCGCGCACGACGATGCGAACTCATGGACACCACCACCCCTCTCGACCCGTCGATCGCCTCCCATGCTCTCGAGCGCCATCGGCCACCCGCCGCATCGCCCCAACTCGAAGCCGTGTGGGCCCGCCACGCCGACGAGGTGGCCGAGGCACAGCGCCTGCGCCATCGCGTCTTCGCTGGCGAGATGGGCGCGCGCCTGTCGCCGCCGGCCGGCACCGAGCCCGGCCTGGATGTGGACCTGTATGACCGCTACTGCGAGCACCTGCTGGTGCGCAGCCTCGAGACCGAGGACGCGCCGGCCCAGGTGGTGGGCACCTACCGAGTGCTGACGCCCGACGCCGCACGCCTGGTGGGCGGCCTGTACACCGACACCGAATTCGATCTCGTCCGCCTGGCCGGCCTGCGACCCCGCATGGCCGAGCTGGGACGCTCGTGCACGCACGCCGATTGGCGCACCGGCGCGGTGATCCTGCTGCTGTGGTCGTCGCTGGCCGAGTTCATGCATCGCAACGGGCTGGACGTGATGGTGGGCTGCGCCAGCGTGCCGATGCGCGACGGCGGCCATGCCGCGGCCAGCCTGTGGAACACGCTGCGCCAGACCCACCTTGCGCCCATCGAGGAGCAGGTCACTCCGCGCCTGCCCTTGCCGGTGGACGACCTGCGCAACGATCTCGAGGTCGAGCCGCCGCCGCTGATCAAGGGCTACCTGAAGTGTGGCGCCAGGGTGCTGGGCGCACCGGCCTGGGACCCCGATTTCGGTACCGCCGACCTGCCGCTGATGATGAAGCTGGCCGACCTGTCGGCCTCGTATCGCCGGCGCTTCCTGCGGGCCTGACGCTCGCGGTCAATCGACCAGCAGGCGGTAGCCCACGCCCGTCTCGGTCACGATGTGCCTGGGCCGCGCCGAGTCGTCCTCGAGCTTCTGGCGCAGGTTGCCCATGAACACGCGCAGGTAGTGCGTGCTCTGCGACTGGGTCGGGCCCCACACCTCGCGCAGCAGGTAGGGGTGGGTCAGCACCCGGCCCGCATTGGCGATGAGCACACCGAGCAGCCGGTATTCGATGGGTGTCAGGTGCACTTCGGCGCCGGCCTTCCTGACTATGCGCGCCGCCAGGTCCACCTCCACGTCGCCGAACCGGAAGGTCGAATCCGGTGCGGCGCGGCCGGCCCGCATCCTGCGCAGGTTGGCCCGGGTGCGTGCCAGCAGCTCGGCCATGCCGAAGGGCTTGGTGATGTAGTCGTCGGCGCCGGCGTCCAGCGCGGCCACCTTTTCGTTCTCCTGGGTGCGGGCGGACAGCACGATGATCGGCACGCCGGACCAGGTGCGCAGCTCGCGGATGAAGTCGACGCCGTCGCCATCGGGCAGGCCCAGGTCGGCGATGACCAGGTCGGGCCGCCGCGTGCCGGCCTCCACCAGGCCCTGCCGGACGGTGCCCGCCTCGAAGACCTGCCAGCCCTCCGCCTCGAGCGACGTGCGCACGAACTGCCGGATCTCGCGTTCGTCTTCGAGCACCAGGGCGACGGGGGTGGGGGTGGACATCAGTTCGACGGGTTCGACAAGCGCGGCGGCACATCTTCCGACAGATCGATGGTGGGCGGTGTGCCCAGCGGCAAGCTGAAGGTGAAGGTGGCTCCCTGCAGCGGCGTGGGTTCCACCCGGATGCGGCCCCGATGGGCTTCGACGATGGCGCGGCAGATGGCCAGCCCCAGGCCGACGCCGGGGGTCGCCGACTCGGCGTTGCCGCGCGTGAACTTCTCGAAGATGAGCTCCTCCTGGCCCTTGGCAACGCCCGGTCCATGGTCGCGCACGCCGACCTGCAGCTCGCCGTCCTGTGCGCTCACGAGGATCTCCACCGGGGTGCCCGCGGGAGTGAACTTGCCAGCGTTCTCGAGCAGGTTGACCAGCACCCGTTCGATCAGCACCGCGTCGCACTCCACCAGCGACACGCCGGGGTCGATGCGCACGCTCACCGGTCGTGCGGCCAGCGCAGCGTGGGCGGACTTCAGGGCGCTGCCGATGAGCTCCTCGATCGACTGCCATTCCAGCCGCAGCCGGATCTCGCCGCTCTGGATGCGGGCCATGTCCAGCAGGTTGGTGACCATGTCGGCCATGCGCAGCGACTTCTCGCTCAGGCCGACTGCCAGCTCATGCTGCCGGGGGCTGAGCGGCGGTTGGCTCGCGGCCAGCATCTCGGCCGTGGCGACCAGTGCCGCGAGCGGCGTGCGCAGGTCGTGCGACAGCGCCGCGAGCAAGGAGTTGCGCAGGCGTTCGGATTCCATCTGCACCGTCGCGTTCTGGGCGACCTCGATGTAGTGCACGCGTTCCAGTGCCATGGCGGTCAGCGCCGCGAAGGTCTCCAGCTGCTGGCGCTGCTCGGGGACCAACAGGAAGCGCGGCTCGCGCGGCTGAACCGCCAGCACGCCGCGCGAGCGCATCGTGGCCTTCAGCGGCAGGTACAGCCAGGCACTGCCGGCCAGGGTGTCCGTTCCCAGGCCGGCGGGCTGGTTGTGGTCCAGGCTCCACTGCGCGGTGCCGAAGTCCAGGCCGGCGCCATCCTCCGCGGGCGGCTGCAGCCGGTCGTCCATGTCGAGCACGTAGATCCCCACCTGGGCCCGGAATTCGCGCGCGATCACGCTGCGCGCCACGTCCACGGCCTGCTCGACGGTGAGCATGTTGGACAGGTCGCGCGCAGCCTCGTACAGGGCCCTCGAGCGGGCCTCTCGGTGCGTGGCCACGCTGGCCTGGAAGCGCAGTCCGGCCGTCAATTGCCCGGTGACCAGGCCGACGATGAGCATGACGGCGAAGGTGAGCAGGTACTGGACATCGGAGACCGCGAACGACAGCCGCGGCGGCACGAAGAAGAAGTCGAACGCGGCCACGTTGACGAAGGCCGCCAGCACCGCCGGGCCGCGCCCCTGCCACACGGCCACGCCCACCACCGACAGCAGGAAGACCATGACGATGTTGGCCAGGTCGAAATACGTCACCAGCCCGTGCGTCAGCAGGGTGGTGGCGGCGCACGCGACCAGGGCCGAGCCATAGCGGCGGACCAGCGTGCCCGCGCTGGACGCCGCCTCCGCGCCCTCGCCGGCGGGTCTCGGGGACGGACGCGAGCGCTGCATCTGTCCGACCTCGATGCGGTCGATGTCCGGCGCCAACCGGGACAGGGCCGGTCCCAGTCCACGCCGCGGCCACCACGACGAGCCCTCGTGCTGCCCCATCACCACCTTGGACAGGTTGTGCCGACGCGCATGCTCGACCAGGGCCTCGGCGATGCCCTGGGCCGACAGCACGGCCGTGCTGGCTCCCAGTTCCTGCGCCAGCTTGACGGCCTGCAGGATGCGGTCGCGCCGGGCACCATCCAGGCGCTGCAGGGCCGGGGTCTCGACATACACGGCGTGCCATCCGACGGCCAGTTGCCGCGCCAGTTGCGCGGTGCTGCGCACCACGTGCTCGGCACCCTGCCGCGGGCCGATGGCGCACAGCAGGGCACCCTCTGTCTTCCAGACCTGCTCGATCGAGCGGTCGCTGCGGTAGGCCTGCACATCGTCTTCCACGCGGTCGGCCGTGCGGCGCAGGGCCAGTTCGCGCAGGGCCATCAGGTTGCCCTTGCGGAAGAAGTTCTTCGCCGCGCGCTCGGCCTGTGCGGGCAGGTACACCTTGCCGGCGGCCAGCCGCTCGATCAGCTCGTCGGCCGGGGTGTCGACCATCACCACCTCGTCGGCGCGGTCGAAGAAGGTGTCGGGCAGTGTCTCGTGCACCACGATGCCGGTGATGCCGCCGACCACGTCGTTCAGGCTCTCGAGGTGCTGGACGTTGAGCGTGCTGTAGACGTCGATGCCGGCGGCCAGCAGCTCCTCGACGTCCTGCCAGCGCTTGGGGTGGCGCGAGCCCGCGACGTTGGAGTGCGCCAGTTCGTCGACCAGGATCAGGCCGGGCTTGCGCGCCAGGGCGCCGTCGAGGTCGAACTCGGCCAACTGCCTGCCGCGGTAGTCGATCCGGGCCGGCGGCAGCACCGGCAGGCCTTCGAGCAGGGCCGCGGTCTCGCCGCGGCCGTGCGTCTCGACCACCCCGGCCACCACGTCCACGCCCTCGGCCAGCAGCTTGCGCGCCGCCACCAGCATCGCATAGGTCTTGCCCACGCCGGCCGACGAGCCGAAGTACACGCGAAGTCGGCCGCGGCCCTCGCGCCGCTCGTCTTCGCGGATCTGCGCGAGCAGGGCGTCCGGGTCGGGGCGTTGGTCCTCTGTCATGGGCTACCGGGATTGTGCTCAATCGGACAGCGCGGCCGACCTGTGCGACCCCTCAGCCTTTTGCGGCGTCGAGCGCCAGGTTGAGCTTCAGCACATTGACGCGCGGTTCGCCCAGGAAGCCGAACAGGCGGCCCTGGGCGTGCTGCTCGATCAACTGCTGCACCAACGGCAGCGGCAGGTTGCGCACCCGCGCGACGCGAGTCGCCTGGTACTGCGCGCCAGCCACGCTGATGTGCGGGTCGAGCCCGCTGCCCGAGGCCGTGACCAGGTCCACCGGTACCGCTGCGACGTTGCCCGGATCGGCCGCACGCAGCGCCTCGATGCGGCCCTTCACCGCATCCACCAGCGCCGGGTTCAGCGGGCCCTGGTTCGAGCCGCTGGAGTTGCTGGCGTTGTAGGGCATGGGCCCGGTGGCCGACGGGCGGCCCCAGAAGTACTTGGGGTCGCTGAAGTTCTGGCCGATCAGCGACGAGCCGACCGCCTTGCCGTCGCGCAGCACCAGGCTGCCAGCGGCCTGGTCCGCAAACGCCGCCTGGCCGATGCCGGTGACCACGAGGGGGTAGACGGCACCGGTCAGCGCGGTGAGCACCGCAAACAGCACCAGGGCCGGACGAACGATGGTGTTCATGTCGATTTCCTTCAGTCGAGACAATCAGACGAGGTGCGCGGCCACCAGCATCAGGTCGATCACCTTGATGCCGATGAACGGCACGATCAGGCCGCCCACGCCGTAGACGAGCACATTGCGGCGCAGCAGCGCGGCCGCGCCGATGGCGCGGTACTTCACGCCCTTGAGCGCCAGCGGGATCAGGAACACGATGACCAGCGCGTTGAAGATCACCGCCGACAGGATGGCCGACGACGGGCTGGCCAGGCCCATGATGTTCAGCGCCGCCAGCTGTGGGTAGGTGCTGACGAAGATCGCCGGGATGATGGCGAAGTACTTCGACACGTCGTTGGCGATCGAGAACGTGGTGAGCGAGCCGCGCGTCATCAGCAATTGCTTGCCGGTCTCCACCACTTCGAGCAGCTTGGTCGGGTTGCTGTCCAGGTCGACCATGTTGCCCGCCTCCTTGGCGGCCTGGGTGCCCGTGTTCATGGCCACCGCCACGTCGGCCTGGGCCAGCGCGGGCGCGTCGTTGGTGCCATCGCCGGTCATCGCCACCAGCCGGCCCTCGGCCTGGTAGTCGCGGATCATCTTCAGCTTGGCCTCGGGCGTGGCCTCGGCCAGGAAATCGTCCACGCCGGCCTCGGCGGCAATGGCGGCGGCCGTCAGGCGGTTGTCGCCGGTGATCATCACCGTGCGGATGCCCATGCGGCGCAGTTCGGCAAAGCGCTCCTTGATGCCGCCCTTGACGATGTCCTTCAACTCGACGACGCCGAGCACGCGCAGGCCGTCGCACACCACCAGCGGCGTGCTGCCGCGCCGCGCCACCTCGTCGGCTGCGGCCTGCACATCGGCCGGGAAGCTGCCGCCCAGCGCCTCGACATGCTTGCGGATGGCCTCGCCCGCGCCCTTGCGCAGCCTGCGCGCATGGCTCGGGTCGCCGTCGACGCCCTCGATGTCGACGCCGCTCATGCGGGTCTGCGCGGTGAACGGCACGAAGGTCGTCTTGTGGCTGGACAGGTCGCGCTCGCGAAGGTTGAACTTCTGCTTGGCCAGCACGGTGATGCTGCGGCCCTCGGGCGTCTCGTCGGCCATCGACGCGAATTGCGCGGCGTCGGCCAGCGCCTGCTCGGTCACGCCCCGTGCGGGCACGAAGGCCGAGGCCTGGCGGTTGCCGAGCGTGATGGTGCCGGTCTTGTCGAGCAGCAGCACGTCCACGTCGCCAGCCGCCTCGACCGCGCGGCCCGAGGTGGCGATCACGTTGGCGGCCATCATGCGGCTCATGCCGGCCACGCCGATGGCCGACAACAGCGCGCCGATGGTGGTGGGGATCAGGCAGACCAGCAGTGCGATCAGCGCGGTGATGGTCACCGGCGTGCCGAGCTTGTTGGCCTCGACGCTGAACAGCGAGTAGGGCAGCAGCGTCACCGTCACCACCAGGAACACGATCGTCAGCGCCACCAGCAGGATGGTCAGCGCGATCTCGTTGGGGGTCTTCTGGCGCGTGGCGCCTTCGACCATGGCGATCATGCGGTCCAGGAACGACTCGCCCGGGTTCACGTTGATGCGCACCACCAGCCAGTCGGACAGCACCCGCGTGCCGCCGGTCACGGACGAGAAGTCGCCACCGGATTCGCGGATGACCGGCGCCGATTCGCCGGTGATGGCGCTCTCGTCCACCGAGGCCACGCCCTCGATCACCTCGCCGTCGAGCGGGATCGTGTCGCCGGCTTCGACCAGCACCACCGCGCCCTTGCGCAGTTCGTCCGCCTCCAGCGGATGCCAGGCCGAGCCATGTCGCGGTTGCTGCAGCACCTTGGCCACGGTCTTGCGCTTCATGCCGCGCAGCGACGAGGCCTGGGCCTTGCTTCGCCCTTCGGCCAGTGCTTCGGCAAAGTTGGCGAACAGCACCGTGAACCACAGCCACAGAGCAATGGCCAGGATGAACGCCTGTGGCGCCTCGCCCTGGCCGGCGAGTGCCTGGACCCACAGGATGGTCGTGAGGATGCTGCCGACGTAGACGACGAACATCACGGGGTTGCGCCACTGCACGCGGGGGCTCAACTTGGTGAACGCGGCAACGATGGCCGGCTTGACCAGCGCCGGGTCCAGCAGGGTGAATGTCTTTGAGCTTGTCATGGGTTTGTCCTGACGATGCCTACTTCGGGAACCACAACATGAAGTGCTCCACCACGGGCCCGAGGGCCAGCGCCGGCACGTAGTTCAGGAGGCCGACCAGCAGCACCGTGCCGATCAGCAGCGACACGAACAAGGGGCCGTGCGTGGGCAGGGTGCCCGCGGTGGTGGCGATGCGCTTCTTGGCGGCCAGCGAGCCGGCGATGGCCAGCACAGGCACGATCACGCCGAAGCGGCCGAACCACACCGCAAGGGCCAGCATCACGTTGAAGAACGGTGCGTTGGCCGACAGGCCGGCAAAGGCGCTGCCGTTGTTGTTGGCCGCCGAGGTGAAGGCGTAGAAGATCTCCGAGAAACCGTGCGCTCCCGGGTTGGCGATGCCGGCCTTGCCGGCGTCGGCCAGCACCGCCACGGCGGCACCGGCCAGCACGAGTGTGGGCGTGGCCAGGATGGCGATCGAGGTCATCTTCATCTCGAAGCTCTCGATCTTCTTGCCCAGGTACTCGGGCGTGCGGCCGATCATCAGGCCGGCGATGAACACCGCCAGGATGGCGAAGATCAGCATGCCGTACAGGCCCGAGCCGACGCCGCCGAAGACCACCTCGCCCAGCTGCATCATCACCAGCGGCACCATGCCGCCCAGCGGGGTGAAGGAGTCGTGCATTCCGTTCACGGCGCCGCACGAGGCGGCGGTGGTGACGGTGGCGAACAGGCTGGTCGCCGCGATGCCGAAGCGGGCCTCCTTGCCTTCCATGTTGCCGCCGGGCTGCGTGGCCGTGGCGGCCTGGTCGGCGCCCAGCGTGGCCAGCAGCGGGTTGCCCTGCTGCTCCTGCGGCGTGACCACCAGCACCGCGACCACGAACATCACCGTCATCGCGGCCAACACGGCCCAGCCCTGCCGCATGTCGCCGACCATGCGGCCGAACATGAACACCAGCGCCGCCGGGATCACGAAGATCGCCAGCATCTGCAGGAAGTTGGTCAGCGCTGTCGGGTTCTCGTACGGGTGCGCCGAGTTGGCATTGAAGAAGCCGCCGCCGTTGGTGCCGAGCATCTTGATGGCTTCCTGCGAGGCCACCGGCCCCATGGCCAGCGTCTGCTTGTCGGCCTTCAGGTCTTCCATCACCGGATTGCCCTTGGCGTCCTTCAGGGGCTGACCGTCGGGGCCGTTCTTCGGCTGCTGGTAGTTCGTGACCTCGAGCGTCGCCACGTCCTTGTAGGCCGCGAAGTTCTGGATCGAACCCTGGCTGACCAGGAACACCGCGAACACGATCGACAGCGGCACCAGCACGTAGGCCGTCACGCGCGTCAAGTCGACCCAGAAGTTGCCGATCGACGCGGACGAACGACCGACGAAGCCGCGGATCAACGCGATCACCACCACGATGCCGGTGGCGGCCGACAGGAAGTTCTGCACCGTCAGCGCCAGCATCTGCGTGAGGTAGCTCATGGTGGCCTCGCCGCCATAGCCTTGCCAGTTGGTGTTGGTGACGAACGAGAACGCGGTGTTCAGCGACGAATCGGCGCTCACGGCGGCCATGCCCTGCGGGTTCAGTGGCAGCACGCCTTGCAGGCGCTGCAGCGCGTAGACGGCGAGCACGCCGAGGAAGTTGAAGACGAGCAGCGCGATGGTGTATTCGCGCCAGCCCATGCCCTTGGCCTCATCGATGCCGCACAACCGATAGATGCCGCGCTCTACGGATCGCAACGGTGCCATCCATCGCGGCAAGCGGCCTTCGGCCACGCGGGTCAGCCAGATGCCCAGCGGCCAGGCCAGCAGCAGCAGGGCCGCCAGAAAGGCGATCAACAGAGTCCATGCTTGCGTGTTCATCAGAACTCCTCTGCCCGCAGCAGGGCGTAGACGAGGTAGACGAGCAGGCCCAGCGACGCGGAGCCCGCGAGCCAGTAGAGCCAGATCATTTGCGCACCCCCAACTTGTCGCAGCCGATGACCAATCCCAGGATGGCCGCGAACATCACCGCGGCGATGGCAAGGTAGACGAGGTCCATGGTTCCTCCGTGTGTCGAATTCGGATGTCAGGAGCTTAGGAATTGCGGCATCAAGTCGGTGTAGAGATTCGAGCGTCGGGCATCAAGAAAGCATCAAGACAGGACGTGATCCCTGCTCCAGCTTGCGCCGGGCAGGGCCCGGCAGATTGAGCCTGGGCAGCGTTGGCTGAAACACATCGGTTGCGCCGCCACATTGGCAGTCAACTGAAACGGCGTTACGCTCGAATCACTTGTTGCTCAGGACAGAACACCTGCCCCATGCCCCCGCAATGCCGCTTCCGTCCCGTGGGTCGCCGCCGGTCGGCGCGATGGCTGGTGCTGGTGGCCGTCGCCGTTTCGGTGTCCGCGTGGGCGCAGCCGCAGGTGCCGCTCGAACTGCGGGTCGTCGGCGGCCTGGGTGGCGTGAACCAGTACACCCGCTACGAGGCGCCTTTTTGGACCCGCCAGCTCGAGCAGCTCAGTGGCGGCAAGTACAGCGCCCAGATCGTGCCCTTCGACCGGGCTGGCATCCGAGGCCAGGAAGTGCTGTCGATGGTGCGCTTGGGCACCCTTCCGTTCGGGACGCTGCTGCTGAGCCAGGCCGCGCCCAAGGACGCGGAGCTGGCCGCACCCGACCTGGCGGGGCTCAATCCTGACGCGGCCACGCTGAGGCGCACGGTGGCCGCCTTCAGGCCGCGCCTGGAGGCCCTGCTGCGCGAGCGCCACGGCGCTGAACTTCTGGCCGTCTACGCCTATCCCGCGCAGGTGCTGTTCTGCAGCAAGCCATTGGCCGACCTGAGCGGCCTGCGCGGCCGCACTGTGCGGACCTCCAGCGCCACCCAGGCCGACTGGGTCGAGTCGCTGGGCGCAAGGCCGGTGCAGACGCCCTTTGCCGACATCGTGGACAACGTGCGCGCCGGCAATGCCGACTGCGCCATCACCGGCACGATGTCGGGCAACACCATCGGCCTGCACCAGGTCACCACGCACATCCACACCCTGCCCATCAACTGGGGCCTGTCGGTCTTCGTGGCCAATGGCGCGACCTGGCGGGCCTTGCCGGACGACCTGCGTGCCTTGCTGAAGAGGGAGCTGCCGCGGCTGGAGCGCGACATCTGGATGGAAGCCGAGCGCGAGACCGAGGCCGGCGTGGCGTGCAATGTCGGCGCGGCCACGTGCGTGGGCGGCACGCCAGGCCACATGACGGCGGTGCGCCCCGCCGCCGCCGACAAGGCGGTGCAGCGCGAGTTGCTGAAGGCGACCGTGCTGCCCCGTTGGTTGCAGCGTTGCGGCGCGGCGTGCGCCGAGAGCTGGAACCGCTACCTGGCGCCCGTTGCGGGCATCGACGCCAAGCCGAAGCAGCCCTGAATGCCGCGACTGCAACCGCTTCCCCGCCTGCTGGCCCTGTGCTGGGCGACCGCGGCGCTGCTGTCGTTGGCGATGATCGGGGCGGCGGTGTCGCTGATCGATTCAACGCGCGACGAGGCGCTGCGCGATGCCGACAGCCAGATCGGCCAGCTGGTCGCCGCGGCAGAGAGCGATGTCAACCGCAACCTGATGTCGGTGGACCTGATTCTGGCGGGGCTGCCCGATTCGCTGCGGCCTGCGCTGACGGCCGGCGGGGTCGACGTCGAATTGGCGCGTCGCATCCTGGGCGGGCTGCAGGAGCGGCAGCTGATGTTCGCCGACCTGAGCCTGGTCGACGGATCGGGCCACACCCTGGCCTCCGCCATGGCCGCCACGCAGCGCCCCGACATCGGCGTTCCGGCCGAGTTGCTGGCGCGTGCCCTGGGCCCGGCCTCGCGCGCCCTGCAGCTCAGTGCGCCGCTGATCGGCAAGGTCAGCGGCGAGCGCAGCCTGCTGCTGGCGCGCGCCGTGGACTTGCCCGGCCGGCCCCCGGTGGTCGCCATCGCCGAGGTGCCGTCGTAGGTGCTGATGTCCATTGCCGCGTCCCGCGTGGCGACCACGGGCGCCGTGCTGACGCTCGAACGCAGCGATGGCGTGGTGCTGGCCAGCCAGCCCGCCGAAGACCGCCTCACCGGGCGTCGGCTCGGACAGCCCCTGGACGCAGGCCAGGCCAGCAGCGGGGCGGTGGGCCAGCCCAGTCGCTTCGACGGCCAGCGCGTCCGCCAGGCCGTGCGCCCCACCTTGTACGCGCAGTTGCTGATCGCCGCCACGCTGCCGGAGGGCATCGCGCTGGAGGAGTGGGCGGCCCAGCGGATCCGCATCGAGGCGATCGCCGCCGCCTTCGTGGCAATCATCCTGGGCGTGGCCGGGCTGGCGCATTGGCAGATCACCGGGCTCGCCACCGCGCGCCAGCGGGCGGCCGCATCGGAAGCCGTGCTCCAGGAGGCGCTGGCCTCGATGGGCGACGCCTTTCTGCTGTGCGATGCGCAGGACAGGGTGGTGAGGTGGAACGCCCGCTACCTGGAGCTGTTTCCGTGGTTGAAGCCGGTGATCGGCGCCGGCGTCCCCTTCCGTGCGCTGGCCGAGGCGGCCGGCCGGCACGAGGCGGGTGCCGATGCCGACCCTCGCACCATCCAGGCCTGGGTCGAGGCGCGGCTCGAGGCGCGCCGCCAGATCAGCGACGAATTCGTCCAGCCGCTGCAGGGCGGCACGGCGGTCAGCACCGTCGAGCGCCGCACGCCCGACGGAGGCATGGTCAGCGTCTACCGCGACATGTCGCGCAAGGAGGCCCAGCTCTCGCGCGCCATGCGGGCGGCCGAAGCGGCGAGCGAGGCCAAGTCCCAGTTCCTCGCCAACATGAGCCACGAGATCCGCACGCCGCTGAACGCGGTGCTGGGGCTCAACGGCCTGCTGCTGAAGTCCACCCTGGACGCGGAGCAGCGGCGCCATGCCGAGCTCGTGCAGAGCTCGGGCCAACTGCTGCTCTCGCTGATCAATGACATCCTGGACCTCGCGCGCATCGACGCCGGCCGCATCGATCTCGAGCCGATCAGCTTCGACATCCGCGCCCTGGCCGGCGAGGTGGTCAACCTGCTTCAGACCCGCGCCGGGGCCCAGGGTCTGCTGCTGACATGCACCGTGGACCCGGACGTCCCGGCCCGGCTCGTGGCCGATGCGATACGCGTGCGCCAGGTCCTGTTCAACCTGGTCGGCAACGCGCTGAAGTTCACCGAACGCGGCAGCGTCGAGGTGCGGATCCATTTCAGGACCGCGGACGACGGGCATCGGCTGGTGATGGAAGTCGAGGACTCAGGCGTCGGCATCGCCGCCGACGCATTGCCGCACCTGTTCGAGCGCTTCACGCAGGTCGATGCCAGTTCGGCCAGGCGCCACGGCGGCAGCGGGCTGGGCTTGTCGATCACGCGCGAGGTGGTGCAGCGCATGGGTGGCGAGGTCACCGCGCGCAGCACGCCGGGCCAGGGCAGCTGCTTCACCGCGACGGTGCGCTGCGAACTGGGTGCGCCAGCGGTGCCCGAGGCAGACGCCCCGGCCGGGTTCGAGCGGGCATCGTCGTGGGCGGTGGCGCCCGAAGGCGAAGGCCTGAGGATCCTGGTGGCCGAAGACAACGACGTGAACCAGGTGGTGATCGAAGGGCTGCTGAACCTGCTGGGGCATCGGGCCACCACGGTCGGCAACGGCGCCCTGGCACTGGAGCGCGCGGCCGAGGGGGGCTGGGACGCCGTCCTGATGGACATGCAGATGCCCGAACTGGACGGCCTGGAGGCGACCCGTGCCATCCGCCGGCTGGTTCCGCCCTTCAGCGGCGTGCTCATCATCGCGATGACGGCCAATGCCCGCGACGAGGACCGCGCGGCGTGCCTGGCGGCTGGCATGGATGACTTCGTCTCCAAGCCCATCGACGTGAAGGACCTGCAGACGGCACTGGCCCGCGCCGGCCGAGCCCGCGTGACTTCGGCATAGCGCTCGCGGCCAGGCCCTGTCCACGTCAGCCGGCGTCGTCTGCCGCCCGCTCGAACGCCTGCAGCAGCGCGGCGATGGCCGGCCCGGGCCGGGCTTCGCGCCAGACCAGTCCCACGTCGCCCATGTCGTGGGTCAGCACCAGCGGCAGGCTGCGCAGCACGCCATGGGACTCGAGGTGGGCCGCGGCGGCGCTCGACATCACGCCCAGCGCGTCGGTGCGGCTCAGCAGGACCGAGTTGTTGGTCGACGACGCCGAGGACAGCAGCACCTCGGGCAACGCGATGCCGGCCGTGGCAAAGGTCATCTCCACGGCGTTTCGCAGGGGCGTGCCGGGCGGCGGCATCACCCACGGACAGCGCGCGAGGTCGCGCCAGGTCGGGCGGCGGTGCGACAGCAGTGGATGGTGCACACCGCAGACGATGCGGTGCTGATCGGCAAACAGGCGCTGGTGCGGCAGGCCCGAGCCGAGCGCGCGGGCGTCCAGGCGGGTGACCAGCATGTCCAGCTCGTTGCGTTCGAAACGGGCCCACAGCCCGGCGGCGACGTCCTCGACCACCGTCAGGCCGATGCCGGGCGAGGTCTTGCGCAGCGCCAGGGCCACCGTCGGCACCAGCGAGGCGGCGGCCACCTGCATCATGCCCAGCCGCACCTGTCCCGTGCCTCCCGAACGGATCGCGTCCAACTCGTCGACGACGCGCTGGGCATCGTTCAACACCCGCTCGGCATGGGCCAGCACCGGCGCCGCAAAGGCGGTTGGCCGCAGGCGCCTGCCGCGCTCGAACAGCCGGGCGCCCGCGGCCGACTCGATGTCGGCCAGCCATTGCGAGGCCGCCGGCTGCGTCATGTCCAGCGCCGCGGCCGCGGCGGTCAGGCTGCCGTGCCGCGAGATCGCCAGCAGCACCTCGAGGTGCCGGTAGCGGATGCGGCGCAGCCAGGCCGCGGCGCCGTTGGCGGTGGGGCCGGCAGTCGGTTTTGTCATAAGCAAATGCTAATGGCAAAAGAACCATATCTCTCTTCCTGATAATGATCCGGACGGTGATCATGGGGGCCAGGCCTGCGTTCCCCGGGCCACGGAGGAAGATCGCCATGCACCCCGACATCGACACACCTACCCAGGCCGCGCCCCGGTCGATCGAGCGCCGCCATGCCCTCGCGCGCATCACCCGGGCCATCGGTGCGCTGGCCGTGCCGGCGATGGCAGGCATGACCTCCAGCGGGCCTGCCCAGGCCCAGTCGGGCGCGGCCGGGGCGGCGTGGCCGCGCCGGGCGATCCGGGTGATTTCGCCGTTCGCGCCCGGCAGCGGCACCGACATCGTGGCCCGCCTGGTGTCCGACCGCCTGAGCGCCGAATTGGGCGTCCCGGTGGTGGTGGAGCCCCGGCCCGGAGCGGCCGGCAACATCGGCTCGGCCTTCGCCGCGCACCAGGCCGCCGACGGCTACACGCTGCTGGTGACCTCGGCCTCGTTCGCGATCGCGCCGGCGCTGTATCGCAACCTCGGCTTCGATCCGGTGAAGGACTTCGATGCCGTCACCAAGATCGCCACCGCGCCCTTGCTGGTGCTGGTGCGGGCCGACTCGCCGCTGAAGACCATGGCCGACCTGGTCGCCATGGCCAGGAAGGACCCCAAGGCGGTCAGCTACGGATCCTTCGGCAACGGCTCGCCGTCGCACCTGATCGGCGAGAGCATCAACAGCCTGGCGGGCATCACGATGACCCACATCCCGTACTCGACGGGCGGCGGCGCCACCGACCTGGCGGGCGGGCGCCTGACGATCGCCATCCTCGACGCCCTGTCGCAGACGCCGCAGGTCAAGGCCGGCCGGCTGCGGGCGCTGGCGCTCAACGGCACGCAACGCCTGCCCTCGCTGCCGGACGTGCCCACGCTGGTCGAGTCGGGCATCGCCTTCGACACCGTTGGCTGGCACGCGATGTTCGCGCCGGCCGGCGTGCCGGCGGAGATCGTCGCCAGGCTCAACCGCAGCGTCAACGCCATCCTGGCCGCACCCGACGTGCAGAAGCAGATCCACGACGTGGGCGCCTTCCCCGTCCTGCCCGCGACCACGGCGCCGCAATGGGCCGAGATGTTCCGGCGCGATGTGCAGACCTGGGCCGAACTGGTCCGGCGCTCCGGCGCCAAGATCGATTGAGCGGGGATGTCGATGAGCCAAGCCACCAAGCACCCCTCTGCCGACGTGACGGTCACGCGGGATGTCGAATACGGCCAGGGCCAGATCGGCCACGGCACTGCCACGCCAGGGGTGCGGCCGCTGATGCTCGACATCTACGCGCCGTCCGGGCCCCTGCCGGCCGTGCCGCGGCCTGCGCTGGTGCTGTCGCATGGCGGCGCCTACCACCGCGGCTCCAAGCAGCACGACGTGTTCGAGCAGGACGGCTCGTTCAACACGCCGGTCCACGAATACTGCGAGCGCTTCGCCGCACGCGGGTATGTGTGCTTCAGCGTCGGCTATCGACTGACGCAGGAGCGCGCCGCACCGCAGCGCCACCCGATCCGACGCAACCGGGGCAGCGTCAGCCGCGGCCGCATCGACCATGTGCGCGGCCTGCTCGGCCTGCCGCCAGCCACCGACGAGGAATTGCTGCACGGCGTCGAAGGGGCGATCGCCGACGTGGCGGCCGCGTTCCGCTTCGTGCACGGCAACGCTGCTCGCTGGGGCATCGATCCGCAGCGCATCGCCATCGGCGGCTTCTCGGCCGGCGCCTTCTCGTCGATCTACGCGACCTATGCGCTGGGCGTGCCGGCCGCCGCCGTGGTGTCGCTGTCCGGTGGCATGGACCTCGAGGATGCCGTGCACTACCTGCATGGCGGGCGCGGCCAGCCGCCGGTGCTGCTGCTGTCCAGCGAGTTCGACCTGCCCGGCATCCATGACCGCACCATGGCGCTGGCCACGCAGGCCGAGCGCGTCGGCCTGGGCGTGCGCCGCTACTTCGTGCCGGGCAAGCCGCATTTCTACGACCGCGACACCGACGTGCTGCTGCAGCCGTCGAGCTTGCCAGGCGGCGCCGCGCGCTGCACGCTGGGGTCGGCGATCGAGACCTTCCTCGACGACACGCTGGCGCCGGTCGGCGTCGACCTGGGCACGCTCGAGGCCTTTGCCGAGGCCTTCAACCGCCACGACGCCGATGCGCTGATGGCCATGCTCAGCGCCGACTGCGTGTTCAACGCCTCGGCCGGGCCCGAGGCCTGCGGCACGCGCCATGTGGGCCCGGCGGCGGTGCGCGCGGCCTTCGTCCAGA
>Ga0075163_10003322_pt1 | contig 21594 bp, 12 predicted proteins | sample JI1023141ADNA_FD_71478 | JGI IMG/M metagenome (GOLD analysis project Ga0075163, IMG submission 71478) | Wastewater effluent complex algal communities from Wisconsin, to seasonally profile nutrient transformation and Carbon sequestration -... | ecosystem: Engineered > WWTP > Effluent > Algae... | reverse complement strand
TTGGTGATATGATGTATAACAAGCTCCAGACCCATCCACGGGCCGGTTTACGAGGGGTTGTCTCGGAAACCGCCAGATTCGCGACAAAATCGGGACGAATTTTCGCGACGAAACCGAGATCGCGTCTGTGCGCATCGTGCTCAGGAGACGAGTGGCGAGGGCATGCGACCAAGCCCCCGAGCCGATGATGTTCGTCGATCGGCACAAGGTCGCGACGACACGATGCGCGACGTGAGCGACGGCGCCACACGCGATGAGCGACAACGCCACGCACGTCGTCGCTCATTGTTGCCGTCGTGACCTCGAATCGCGGGTCGATGTTGTTGACGTCGCCCGTCGTCGTCGTCGTCGCCTCGAGGTGCAGAGAGCTCAAGCTCGGATCGACGCTCGAGGTAAGCACTTGTCCGTTCACACTCCCAGAGTCGAGCTCATCAGCGGTGTTGAGGTACGAGGTTGAGGTCGACGTCGATGGCTGACGAGGTCGATCGAGATCCGCAGCGGCGGATTGCACCCGCACTCTAGCGTCGCCGATCGCCCCGAGCTCCCCGTCAGCGCCGCCTTCGCCCCTGACGACGCCACGCGCCACGCGCGACGTCATCGTGGCGAGCGACGACGTCAAGCACGGCGACGACGCCACGCGACGTCAACGTGGCGAGCGACGCCATGTCGATCATGGCGAACCCCGGCGGCCTCCCGTGATCTGCAGGCTGTAGCGACGCCGTCCGGTCCACGCGGGATGATCGACGGGCCTCGAGCCTCGAGTCGCTCGGTCATTTACGCTGCTCACGGGGTCCGCCAGCGGAGCCTGCTTCTGCCGCAGATGAGCCCCATGTCTCGGGCGAACCAATCGCACGTGGCGGCGATCAGTTGTCCCTCGTCGGAGGCCGACAGCGCCGCCGCTCTCGCGGACTGGAACATTCCCCTCGCGTTACCCGCAGTTGTTGTGCGGATGACAAAAAAAACGGCGTTCTGGGCACTCGGAGAGCTGAGACGTTCGTACCACCGCTTACCGCCCGCGGCCGTTGGCGCCGCAGCTCCGAGCGCGAACCCTCTTCCCCAGCAGATCGAAGAGTTGTCTTATATTCCCCACTAATTATGATATTTTTGATGAGCGGACTTGACGCGTGGCTCGTGAGGGGGAAATCTCTGCGAGATGGCACCTCCGACGAATCCACCGGATCCAGCCCCTACTGGCGTAAGCACGCCAGCGATCGTCGGAGCCCCGCCCGCTCCACTCGTCGTTTCCCCCGACTCAGTGCCGACGGCTACAGTGCCGCCCCCCGACGGGCCTACGGCGGTTGACGGTACAATGTCATCTAGTACCGACACCAGCGGCCCAGAACCCGGCGCTTCCGGGGCAAGCGCCGGTGTCTCTGAAACACCTAACCATAATGAACGGCCCGGTCCCCCAAAAAAATCTGAGAAGATCTTTGTTAGCTCTACCGATTTCGATCTGCTCGACGTCCGAGCCGAGGTTCTGATTCATCTACAAGATTTGGGTCTCGTTCCTTCACTATTTGAGAATCCAGGGCCCGCTTTTCAACTCCAGCCAACCAACAGCATCGACACGTGTCTAGTTAACGTTCGAGACTCAAGCGTTTTCCTTTGCATAGTTTCACAGCGCTATGGAGCGAAGCTCGGGAAATACGGATTCGCGGACATCTCGGCAACCCACCTGGAGTATCGCGAGGCCCGCAAAGCGGGAATTCCCATCATCTTCTTCGTACGCGATCGTGCGCTGGCAGATTACGAGGCATGGCGTCGCGCAACGGATCGGTCTGCGTTCAGAGGGTCCTTTGTGAAACAAGATGCCGACGACAAGTATCACCTGCTTGAATTTATTGACGAACACTGCCAGCTCACAGGAGGGGCAAATAACAACTGGCGCATCGTCTTCTCGACCTCAGTTGATTTAAAAGTTCGAGTTGCACAGGTTCTCCAGAAAGAATCTCTCCGGGCAATCTTAAAACAACTTCGTGAGCAGGGTCTGCTTCCCTGGATCACTATCCTGGTTGGGATCGACAAGGGCGCCGAAAGGACAAAGTTCGTCGTTCGCAATCTAGGCAAGTCCCCCGCTATAAACGGAACATTTCAGCTCACTAACGGCACTCACGGCCTCACCGACCTCCATCGCGTTCCTTTGCTTCACGAGTCAGGCTGGGCCTACGACCACAAAGGAGTGTTTGAAGACGACAAGCCTCTTTGGGTTCATATTACATACATCGCGTATGGCGGTCACCTCGTATTCGAAAAGCATGAGGTCATTGTAAAGGGAGGCTTTGCGTATGTAGTGCAGCGCTTACAACATCTTGTCGCTACAGACTTGGTGGAGTTAAAGGGCGGCGCATGACCTTGACCTCGCCGCAGGCGCTGGCATCGACCGCCGCGGTCGCCACCAGACTCAGTCGTGCGACGCGCTTGCGGAGCCGTCGAGCTCGCTCAAGTTGAAGCGCAGCACCGCATGCAGCTCGCGCGTTCGAGCTCGATCCTCGGCACGGATCGCCGCACCCAGGCGGCGGTCTGGTTTACCCGTTCCAGCGGAGGTCGCCGGGTACGACTCGCGGCGTCCCGTTCTCAAGAAGACCTAACGCGATCACCGCTGACCGGTTGCAAAAGCTCTCGACGAAGACCTTAAGGAGCTTCGACTGGTGCAATACTTCCACCTCACTTGCGAGGTGGTCTACGACCTGTCGAGAGACGAGCACGATTAATTTCGCCCGGGCACGAGAGGCCATTACGTTAAACCGGTTGAGGCTCAACAGGAATTCCTCTTCTTCGCCGATTTGGTCCATGTCGCCGAGTGCAAAGGACGCGATGATCACATCTCGTTGTTGACCCTGAAAACGCTCGACCGTGTCCACTGCACCTCGAATCGAATCCGCGACGGTCCCAGTAGCATTGAACACGCGGTGCAGTCGGTTGATGATTAGAGCCTGCTGTGCGCGGTGGGGTGTGACGACCCCGACCGCTGTCTCCCAAAATTTCTGGGAGGTGTATGGTGTCGTACTAGCAGGAATCTGAGACCCAGTACCCACATCGATCTCGTTGCGCAACCGACTCGCCAGTCGCCCATGAAGCAGCCACAACATGGCTGCTACGGCCTCGGCCTCGAACTCGTTGCGCTGGCTGCTCCGGCCGTCATCGTACACGAAACAGACGGTCGGCTGGTCCGGGTCAAGCAACGAAATCCAGTCAGAGCACCAGTATAGCTCCGCCGGCCAGTCGATAGGCCGACTGTCCGGCAACGGCGTGAGAAGTTCTACCCGGAGATCCGGTGAGTGGCTCTTGAGGCCTTGCTGATATCCCGATGCCCGTGCAAACGATACGATCGTCTCGTTCGACCGGTAGTTGACTCCCAGCGGGCTTTCGGGGACACGATGGACGGTGCGGAAGAACTCGTAAGCCGAGCCGACCATGGCCTCGAGGCCGGCTGGCGCCTCCGCGGGTTGGATTGGGGGTAGTTGCAAGGGATCGCCCGCCAGAACGACCGTGCCACCAACCGCCAAGCCGCAGAGCGGCAAGAGCAGATGCGCGACGTCCATCTGGGACGCCTCGTCGACTACGATGAGGTCAAACCACTGTTGCATCGTGATGTCTTCTGTCCCATCTGTCAGCCGGCGGTACGGAAAGAGGTTGTACACTTGCTCAGGCGGGCCTCCGACCACCACCAATTCCGTGCGCTGGTCGAGCGAGACGCGAAGTCGGTTTAGCGCCGCGCCTGGCGCGGACCTGTTGACCTCGGCGTCGATAGCTGCCCCCAAGTGCCCCGCGTCCGGAGTCGCTTGGAAACTCGATCTGAGCCGATAGGTGGTGCTCGCGCCCACAAGATGGTGTTGGAGGTCGTTCGCTACATCGATGAGCACGTTATCGATGGCGGTATAAGTGAATGCCGTCAAGAGAACACGCAAGGGCCGAGCTGCCGCTTGAGCCTCCATGATGGCCCCGACGATCATCGTCCGCATCGTCCGGCTTTTTCCAGTTCCAGGCGGACCCCACACAAGCCGGGCGCGTACCGACAACGCCTTCTCCCACGCCTCCCACTGGCTCGGGTTCAAATCCAGACCACTCGCGGCCAAGCGGGCACGAACTGACGGCAGGCTGCGAGATACGGGCGTTGCCGCCATCGCGCTGGCGCTCCAGACGAACTCTGCCGCTGGGGTGTCTAGAGTCGCGTTCGCCCCGCGCGGCCGCCGGCCAGCCGTCGGGGCACTCGTGGCAGCCTGAACTTGCGCGGCGAACGAACTGTTCCGGGCAAGCGGCGGATTTCCGATGGCGCGGAGAGCCGCAAGCAGCTTTTTCAAGAAAAAGTCGCCGTGAGTAGGGTCTAGGATAACGTCCTGATCCAAATCGGCGAGCCCGGCGGCTTGAATGTCGTCTACGAACGTACTGAGCGGACCATTGGGGAGGTCGACCGCGATGAGTCCGACGTTGCGATCTAGTGCCACAATGGTGACCTGGGTGCCGCGCTCCACTGGAGTTTGCCAGTAGCGCTGATCTGCGTAGACCTGCTCCAGACCAGTCCTAAAGACGAACCGGGCGATGCTGTCGTCAAGGAACCCATCCTGTGAAGCTGGAGCGAGCGCGAACGAGAAATCGTTTACCTTCGCTTTGACGTCCCGGGAATCAGGAGCCAGTTCATATACACGACGGCCGGCACGGGGTGGAATGCCCAAATGAGTAAGTGCCGCCACTTCGGCCTGTCCTGTCAGCCGTGTTGGGAGCCTGGCGCTATGGAATCGGGCGGTCCGCTCGTGAGCGGGCATCGCGCGGATCTGGCGAACCTCTAGCTCCGCAAGATTTACGTTGAGGCGAGCAAATGCGTACCAGAGTTGTCCGTCGATGCTCAATCGCGGCTCTCGGGGCGGCGGCCCAATATTAATCTGAGGCGCCGCCTGATTGAGTCGTGGTCGAAGGTCACTTTCGAGACGCTCCGTCACCGAGGAGAGAGCGTCGAGCCTAATGACCACCGTCCTTCTATAAGTTGTGAGTTGGTCGCTCCAGTGCCGCGGGGCGGTTACGCGACTCCAGATCTCGTGAGCCCGCTCGGAAGGAATCTGGTCACTCAATGATGTCCCGAACAGCGGATGAGTCTCAAAGAGCACAAAATCCGGATCACCCGCCTGTTTCTGTGCGTAGTAGGAAGCGGTCCGGGGATCATGGAAGTTTCGCGCGATTTCGAGCAATCCGTAGTAGTGCGGCACAGGTGCGGCAAGCAAGCCCTTAATGACATCTCTTACGATCGTAATGGGAGAACGACGACTCGCCATATCCGGATTCGGCAGCAACTCTTCGGGTGGAAATAACCACGCCAGATAGTTGACTTGGGTATTGGGCAGAACAAAAGGCAGATGCCGGCCGATGACGCGCGTTACATGGTCGAATTGAAGACTGTCCCAGAGGTAGAACTGTACCGTCGTCCGGTAGGCTTGCTTCTGCCGGGTCGACAAGTTGGCGACAGCAGGCAAGGCCGCGATCTGCTGATCTTTCTGTCGGCACCAGTCCAGAATGTCGTGAATCTGCGCGAGGAGCGCCAATAATTCGCGGCGTTCAATGGGGAGATCCGGATGGTCAACGAGAAATGCTTTCGACTCCCACAATTTCGTTTCGCGAGGCGTGATAATCGGGGAGTTGATCGGGCGCGGTTCAATCCAGAAAGCTTTTAGTCCGAAGGACACCGTGATCGCACTGCCGATGTCGAAGTCAACCGACAGGTAGACACGAAGATCGGCCCACTTGGGCATTGCGGCGGATGTCCCGCTCTGCGGCGGTATGTTGACCTGGCCAGTCTGAAGGGACTCCGCCCTACCGGCCACCACCGTACGTGTCGCGCGAAGAGTCTGGTGGGTATCGAAGATAGCGTCCGTCGGCGCCCGGCCCGCAAGCGTTCCCACCTGCGAAACCCCTGCCTGGGTGAGGCTAATCCGCGCCCCTTGAGAGATGAACGCCACTCGGCTCAGGTGATCTGAGCGAGAGGCCATTGGAAGGCAGTGATCCGAGTGCGGAGCAGCCTTCGGGTCTCGTGCGATCTGGCTTGCCGGCCGCTCCTCGCCAAGGTATTCGCAGAACGAACACCGGTTATCGACGTGCCACTCGAGCTCCTGCCACGGCCTGGCAAGTGATTTCACGATGTCTACTTGAAGAAAGCGCCGCACGCGCAGGGCGAAAACCTCGAACGGGACCGGCTCTAAGTCGTGCTGCATAGCATTCCACAACTGATCAGTTGTAGGCACCCGACCCTGCTGGGACTCCCGACTAGCGAACCGTACCAAGTGTGAGGCTTCGTGCGATCCTGGCCACACCGCCCCATCCGGCACTACGACATAGCTGCTGTCAAGGCCCCGATCAAGCAGCCAGCCCGCAAGGGCCATACTGTAAAATGCAATCTCAGCAAAGTATCCGGGTGATGCCTGAGCGGTCAGTTTGATATCAATCACTCGAAGCTGTTGTCTTCTGTCCTCCGAAGGTAGCGCGAGGACCGTCCCGTCCGGTGTAATGTGTTGCGAAAAGACGCCTGCCGGCAGCACTACGATGATATCGGGGCGCAGGTCGGAGTAGTGAAGATTCAGATTCGTCGTGTGATCGGTAATACCAAGCGCGGATTTGAACGAAGTACCGACCGGGAAATCAGCTTCGACAATAAACTGCACCGGAGCCGCGGCAGGGAGGTACTGCTCAAGGCGGACGTCTCTGTAACGGGTCTCGTTCTTGTCGGTTGTGTACCGGTCGCCCAGTACAGCGCGCGGGCCGAACGTCTGTGTAAGATCGTCGAGCTTCTTCTCGGCCCACTCGTCGCCTGCTTCTTGGATCTGCCGGAGTCCGGGGCGTGGGGATTGAGGATGAGGCATGCCGCGCGAGATTCGCTCCGCTTGGTACGCGGCATTGTCCGGAAACAGGTCCAAAGCGAGTTTCCGAAGACATCCGCTTCTGATGAACTGGGAGAGGAGTTTCTTGCTGACGTTGGGCATCGTGAACTCTCCTTACGGCCTCTCATCGGTGCCGAGGCTCGATTCGAGTACATCTAGAAGCGGTTGTGCGTAAGGGCCAGAACAGGGCCCAAACATGCCAAGGCTAGCCGCCACCAGGGAGGCGGAGAATAGATTCGCATGGTCCGCAGTTCGAAATTCGGTCGTAACATTTGAGAGACGCCGCTCCCACCGTTTCACATGGTGCGACGCAGCGGTGACGGCCGCTTGTGTAATCGTAGGCGCACTTATGGGAGCAGCCTTCCCCGCCTTCATGCAGACTGTCACAGCGTCCCAAAGAATAGTTCCGTCATGCTGATGGGGACCAGCCGTGCTGTTTCCAAGGATGGGAAATACCTGCACCGGACACCAACCGCCGGCCCTGAGCGCAGCCGCTAGAGCCGCCCAGGCTAGAGGCACTCGGTGCTGGTAAGTGAACACTAGCCTGCCGTCGTCCTTCAGCACACGGCGCATTTGGACGAAGCAGTCGCTCAACCCCTCGCGGAACCCTTGGAACGCCTCTTCTCCTCGCGCTTGCGCAGCCAAGTTCCGTGGGAGCCGACCTCCGCTGCCAACCAGGCCGAACGCTTGTAACCACGGTAAGTAGAAATCTGAAAGTTCTGAGTACGCGATATTGTCAAAGTAAGGTGGGTCGGTCAGGATCAAGTCAATGCTTCCGTCGTGAATCCCGCGGAGACGCCGGCTATCTCCTCGAATAATCCTCCCCGACCTCTCACTCCGGTTCGGTGCGAATGGCCTGAATCCCCCATCAACGCACGCGATCTGAGGACGTCTGGCTGATTCTACCGCGCGCTGAATCTGCCGAACGGCGTTTGGAAATGTTCCTCTTCCGGTGCCATCGAGCCATGGATTTAGTTCAACGGGGCGCGTAACGTGCCGAAACGCTCGGATCGAGAATAATGGGGATAGACGCCGCCATCCAAGGGCATAGTAAGTCATCATGCAGTTGGTCGTCAGGTGGTCGCTGAACGCTAAAGAGAGGGCGTCTTTTAGAGTGCCTTCGAACTTCTGGATCTCCTCGGCCAGCAAAGAAAGATGCAGGAGTTGACGATGATTGAACAACTCATGGTATTTTCTATAGCCGTAGTGAATGAGGCGATTGTCCGTTCTGCCTTCCATGGGAATCGCACGGTCTGGGACGCCAATCCATCCACCCTGTTGCTTCCGGCGCGCGAGCGCCTTGCGGGACTTTCGATACATGGCAACGTCGTGCTCGGTTGCTTTCTGAAATAGGCGGTCCGCAATCGGAACCCTGCGATGGCGCGGTCCTGCCGGTATCGTTTCAAGGGCGAACAGGCGCCAGTCCGGGGGCTGGCCAACCCGAGCGGCTACTTCAATCAGCGGCTCTACGGTAGAGCAAGAAGGGCACGTAAGGACCCCCCTTTCGACCGTGCCGCATTCGATGACGGTGACCTTTCGGCAGGTTCGGCAGCGCAAGCTAGTCGCTTCCTGAGAACACGATTGAATTTCATGGCAGTAGCGACAGAACACCCACTGCCGGTGTTCGTCCGCTTCGACCGCCAGTTGAAAGTGTGGGTGAGCCTCGATTACCTCCCTGCATCCTCGGCAGGAGACCACCTGCACCCAGAAAAAGTGTACTACGTCGCGTAGCTCCCCGTCTGGTCCGACCGTCCGGTAGTACCGTGACAACCGTTTTCCGACACGCGCATCGAGAGTTTCGACGACATCCTCTAGATCCGGCGTCGAAGCTGCTCTCAACTCGAATTTAGTAATTGCGCAGGCGACAGGGTCGATGTCTACGCCGAGGGTGTTCGCACCCATAAGGCGCGCTTCGACTACGGAAGTTCCGCCACCAACAAACGGATCAAGGACAGTCAGTCCTCGGTAGTCGACGCCATTATAGTATGCCTCCCAAAATTTGGCGTCCGACGGCACTTGCGCTGCGACGAGGATAGCGCGAAAGGCGCAACTAAACCGGCGAGCAAACCACTTGTGAATCTGATAGATCGGATTTGGGCGACGACCTTCGCGCTCGGCGAGGCATGCGATCTCTGCGACTGGCAGAACACCAGCGTCCAGCATTGATATACGCGGAGAGGATGGCTTGGAGGCCTCTTTTATTGCGAGAGTTGGCGGCATGCCTGCAATTTGAGACTACATCCTACACTACATGCGTCGGTTGACGGCGAGGTGCGGGGAGAATCCCGATCATGCGGCTAACATGGAGCGTGCGTTAACGCGCGACCGTGGGAACCGCAAGTGGTTGCGTTTTGAGACGCGACGGGGGTGCAGCGCTGACTGCTCTGGCTCACGAGCCGACGAGGATCCGGCTGCACATGCATTCAGGTGAGCGGAGATGATTTCTCCTTGCCTTCGTTGCTGGAAACTCTTCCTTATACGGGCATGGCCAACCCTCCGAGCCAAGAGCCGCCGCCGCCCGAGCTCCCCTCGACATCGAAGCTGTGGAACGGCGTCGCCGTCGGTCAGGTTCTCGCCAACCGTTTCAGGATCGTCGCGCCGATCAGTAGTGGCGGGACCGCGACGGTGTACACGTGCGAGGACCTGCACCTTCACGCCCCGGCGGCCGTGAAGATCCTGACGAACTCCACCGAGGACGCACGGCTTCGTTTCCTCGACGAGGGCCGCATCCTCGCCAACCTCAAGAGCCCGCATCTCGTCCAGGTACTTGCGGTCGGTGAGCTCAACCCAGCCAACTCCGAGAGTCCCGGCATGCCGTTCATGGCGCTGGAGCTGTTGCCAGGTCGTAGTCTCGAGCAACGCCTGCGACAAGACGGCCCACTCCCGTGGCGAGAGGTGGCGGAGCTGCTAGGCCAGGTCGCAGGTGCCGTCGCGGACATGCATCAGGTCGGCGTGATCCACCGCGACATCAAGCCCGGCAACATCGTCGAGATCGGCAGCGTGACGCGGCGGCGCCTCGTCAAGGTCGTGGACCTCGGCATCGCCAAAGTGACGGACTGGACCGCCGTCGACACGACCGGCCTCACCCCGTCGCCCAGGCACCAGACCGAGGCGAACTTCGTCGTCGGTACGCCCGGCTTCATCGCGCCCGAGGCGCCCTCCGACGCTGCCAACCCGCGCTTCGACACCTTCGCCCTGGGCGTCACGCTCTACCTGCTCTGCACGGGCGTGATGCCCAAGCTCGCCGACCTCCGGCCGATGAACGAGGTGTGCCCGAGGTGCGACGCACCCCTCGAGCTCGAGGCGTTGGTCGTCTCGGCGCTCACGGTGCTCGCCGAAGATCGCATCGCTACGGCCGAGGAGTTCGGGCAGCGCCTCGATTCCATCCGCGCCGACTATGCCGACGAGTCCGAGCCGTACCTGTTCGCCGGCTGCTTCGAGCTGCTACAGCCCCTCGGAGTGGGAGCCAAGGGCGAGGTCTACAAAGCCTACAACCACGACGCCCCCTCCCACGTGGCGCTCAAGTTGCTCAGCGAGCAGTCGAAGACCAACCCCGAGGAGCGCGCCCGCTTCGCACGCGAGGCTCAGGTGCTCAAGGCCGTGCGTCATGCCGCGCTGCCCGAGCTCTACGAGTGCCGCACGTCGGAGAAGGAGCGTCGGCCTTACATCGCGATGTCGCTCGCGCCAGGTCGACGCGCGGGCGAGTTCTGCACCAGCAAGAACCTCCTGCCGGCTGCGGAGGTGATCGAGGTCGGGACGAGTCTCGCGGGCGCCCTGGCGGCCCTCCATGCACGGGGCATCGTCCATCGTGATGTCAGCACGTCCAACGTCGTGATCGATCGCGTCCCCAAGACGACGACAGCGACACTTATCGACGTCGGGATGGCCGAGCTCGAGGACAAGTTCTACGCGGTCGTGGACCAGCGCTATCCCCCACGCCCCAAAGAGCGCGTCAGGCTGGGGACTGGGGGGCTCGAGCAGTTTGACTGGACCGCGCCCGAGGCAAAGGCAAGCCGCGTGTGGACCGGCAAGAGCGACGTGTGGTCGCTCGGGCTTCTGCTCTACCGACTGCTCACCGGCAAGCGACCTGCGACCAACGCGGCCGGGGTGCTGCTATCGCCGCGCGAGGTTCAGCCGCGATGTCCTCACGCGCTCGCGTCGGCGCTGCTCTCGGCGCTCAACCCCGACCCCGACGAGCGGGTCGATGCCGCGGAACTGCTCGAGCGGCTCGCGGCCGCCGCAGACGAAATGACCGAAGAGGCGGAGGCCGAGTCACCAGAGGCGGAGCTGCCGGCGGCGCCGAAGCTGGCCGTGCCGAAGCCAGCCGCTCCCACAGCCGCTCCCACGAGCCCCGGCCCCAGACCCGCCCGCGCATGGGTACGGATTGGCCTGGAGGCCCTGGCCGCCGCCGCGCTGCTTGTCCTCGCGTTGCGCGACGGTAACGGTGACGTATCCGCGGAGCCGTTACCCCCGCCGCCCTCGTCGGGCGCGACGCAGGCCACGATCGCAGCCCCGTCCCCCACGTCGAGCGCGACGCAGGCGGCGGTAGCGATCCCACGACCGCCGAAGCATGAACCCCTGCTCGCGTCGTCGGACCTTCCGAAGCCGCCGATGCATGAGGCCCTCGCTGTGGCAGCCGCGGAGCTGCGCCGCTGCTCGGACCTCGCCGGCGGACTTCTCGTCGTCCAGTTCGCGACGGCCAAGCACAGCGACAAGTTCGCCGATGTCGCCGTCCGTAGTCGGACCAGTCCTGCCGTGGACCGCTGTGTCGGCGACGCCACCGCGGACCTTCGCTTTCAGCCGCTCGAGGAGTCGCAGCGCTTCACCGAGGAGTACACCCCATGACCGCTCTACCCACGCTTGTCGCCGTCCTCGCACTCAACGGCGCGACGCCTGCCGTGGCGACGGCTGACTGCACGCCCATCGACCACGGCTGCAAGGCCAAGCGCTCGGAGTCGCGGGCAGCGGGAGCAACCGAGCCGGACGAGCGGGCGACCTACCTCCGGAGCGCGCATCTCTCGTACCTTTCCCTGTTCGACAAGACAGGTGACGTGCACGACCTGTGCTCGGCGCGGCGGGTTTTCGACGAGAGCTTGGCGGTCAAGGACCAGTCCACCGACGAGCGTGCACGTACCCGGAGGCTCCGAGACGATCTCGTCGCCCGCGAACGGGAGGCGAACGCGTCTTGCAAGGGCACGGTGAAGCAACGGCGCGCCTCGAGGTCAGAGGCGCCGCCCGTTGTTGCGAGCGCGACGAAACCGAAGGCGCCGCTCATCGACTCACCCGCCCTCGCCGCAGAGCCGACCAGCGAACCACCGCCGCTGCTGACGCCCGAGCCGCCTCGAGCGCCGGAGCACTCACCATTGGCGCTCCGTCCACCGCCTCCATCGGCGAACGTTCCAGCCCCGGACGAGACGCTCATGCAGATCCCCACCCGGCGCGCGCCCCCGAGGCCCCACACCGACGAGCCGCGTCCCGGCCGCGGGCTCGTGATCGCGGGCGGCGTCACACTGGGCGCCGGTGTCGTCCTCACCGCCGTGGCCGGTCTCATGGGCCGCCGCATGAACGAGACCCGGCAGGAGTACTTCGGACTCGTCGACTCTGTCAGCGGCTTCGCGACGCCGGACCAGGATGCGAAGGCGGGTGGCCTGTTCCGCGACTACAACGCGATGCGGACACAGGCCCTCGCGCTGGGCGTTGCCGGCGGCATGACCATCGTCCTCGCCGCCGTGCTCGCGGGTGTAGGCGGGCGACGGATGGCTCGTGCAGCTTCGCGGACCGCCCTCGTTCCGGTCCCCGGGGGCCTTGCGCTCCACACTCGTTTCTGAACAGTCTTGGAGGTCCCCATGAACCCCCGTATCAGCCCGTATTTCGCCCTGCCGCTCGTGTTTATCTTCGGGTGCCCCCAGTTGTGGCCCGACCTCGTAACTTGCGAGGAGCAGAACGCGTGCGGGACCACCGAGCTGGCCTCTACGGGCAGCGGCGGGGCGCCCACGACGAGCGACGGCGTGAACACGGTCACCGGCGACAGCACCGGCGACACGGGCGACAACTCCAGCTCGGGTGCCGACTTCGAGACCGGCGCCGAGACGATCGGCACGACGACCGGCGAGCCCGCCGAGTTGCCGGCGATCCTCACCCGCGAGGTGAAACCAAACTACACCGACGTGAACGCCATCCTGGACGTCCACGTCACGGCCGACCACGCGGACGGGGTGCGCATGGAGCTCGAGAACGGCGAGGTGCTCGAGCTGACACCGCTCGGCGCCGGCGAGTTCAGCGGCCAGATTTTCGCGTTCACCGGGCTCGACAACGGCCAGAGGACGGCGTGGTTCACGCCCTGGCGCGACGCGCTCGTCGGCGAGGCGGTAGGCGCCGAGTACGTGATCGCCTTGCCGCCGCCCGGCTATGAGGTCTCGTGGGACGCCGATGACCTCGACGTCGACGGAGACGTCGCGGCGATCGGCGTGCTTCCTGATGGAAGGCCCGTCGAGTTCGGCACCTTCCACGAGATGGGCGAGCCACGCTGCTACCTCCGCCTCCGCGACAAGAGCGGGGAGCCGGTGGAGTTCGTCAACGTCCTGCCCCCGGCGCACTGCCGGGCGATCGACTTCACGATCGACCGCAACACCGGCGTGATGCACCTCCTGCTCGAGCGCAAGAGCGGCGACGGCCTCGTGTGGTGGGCCGGGGAGAGCCCCGGGTGGGGCTTCGCCCCGAAGAACATCGGCATCGGCAAGGTCGGCGACACGGCGCTCGCCTTGGCGAGCCGGCCCGGCCTCGTCGCGGTCTGTGGCGCCAAGCCGGTGGCGACGCCCGACAAGCGCGACGCTCTCGCGGTACTGCTCCGCCCGAATCAGCAGGCGGAGGAGCGACTATTTGATCATACTCCAACCGATGATCACAGATTCGCGGAGACGGCCCGCGATTGCAGGTTCGCGGGCGATACGCTCGTGCTGGTCGGCGAAGCTCGCGGCGACCATGGCGACGACAACTTACCTGAGACGCGCGACCGCCGCATGGTGATCGAGCACGACGTCGCCGCGGACGTCACAAGCTGGATCGTCGGCGGACCTGGGCCCGGCGTGCAGAGTCGGGCCCTAGCGGTCGATGTCGACGACCAGGGCCGCTACCACATCGTCGGCTACACGTGCCTCGACGTTTGCGAGCCGGACGGTGAGGTTAGGGTCTACTCGCCGGGTGGCCCCCTCGAGAGCCAGGTGCCGATGGGTCCCCTCGGGTCTGACTGGTTCGGACCGCATGACATCGCCTGGAGCCCGGCCGGCTACGCCGTCATCGCCTTCGCCGAGTTGCAGGGGCAGTCCGTTGTGTTTAAAGTGCAGGCGTTCGCGCCCAACATCTACGAGCCCCTGTGGACTTTCACGCCGAGCGACAAACAGGGGATCCAGATCGCGTTCGCCGTGGCGATCGGCCTCTTCGGCGAAGTCTACGCTGGAGGGATCGGCGCCACGAACCACCCCGCGTTCGCAGTCATCGGAGGCTAGCCGAGGCTGAACTCTTCGGCGGAAGTGCTTGCACACGCGCTGGCGCGTTCATAAACTCTGCACTACTAACGACCTCATGAGCCGCAAGCCACAGAATCGAGTCCTACTCTCCGAGACCATCGATACGCTGATTGACGAGCTGTCGCTAATCTTCTCCGGCATCGAAAAAGTGTCTGTCGAAGATTATGACCAGCTTCGCCATACTGATGATCCTCCAAGTGCCGAGACTCAAGAAAGAACCTTTGTCGCGTGGAACGAACCGTCGAATTTGCTATTCGTATTTCTCTGGTCGCCAAGTCAAGCCGACGAAGCGCCACCGCTCAAGGCAATTTCGTTGCGCACCGCACAGAAGCCGCAAGCCTATGATCTGAAATTTGCCAATAAGTATCTCCGCGTCTTCCACAGCGACATGGAGGCTGCCCCGTCGACGCTGGAGGATGACGAGCATTGGAATGTCCTTACCTTATCTAGACCTGTGCGCGCGATTAGCCGCACAGCATCCTTTAATACCAGTGCCTTGTTGCGTTGCATATTCTTGATGGAGTCTGCGTTCCATCTCAAATATGAAGGGGAAGACTTCTACGCCTCTGTGGTGCTGAAGCAGCACTGGAAACGGGACGACACTAACTCCCAGTACATCTGGCTCAAAGAGCCCATGCCTTTTAGTGCGATAATACATGAGAAGTGGCTGCGCGCGATCTCTTGCCAAGAGGGCATTGGGCTTATCAGTAACCTCCACAGTGTGCTCGCGGTGGCTTCGCTTCCGGGCGGGCCGGTTGATACCGTTGATGGGGGCAATCTGCTCCTCCCAAGTGAACTCCGGCGAATCAAGGTTGCGATGCAGGTTCATGGCACTCGTGCACTCGTCCGCTCAAAGAACGGTGACTTCTTTTTTGTCAATCCAAACGCGTCTTTCGTAATGACTCAAGGGCGCTGGCACTACCGCAACTACCGCTATTTTAGCAGCTTGCTGGCCGAGAATTTGGAAGCAAAGATCTCAGCTTATATTCTTCAGCTCATCGTCGATCTCAGCCACGGTCGTCACGGCGCGCTGATCTGCGTCCCATTCAACGCCACGGACATCAAAAAGCTCGTTGCCGATCATGAACTTGCTGGCCGTGCAAACCAAGCCCTAAGGCAGACTGCTTCGCTTCTTCGCATTGAAGATGAGTCGCATCGCAAGATCCTTCATGCGGCAGCCGGCATCGATGGCGCAATCATCATTAGCACGAGCGGTGCGGTATTGGATGTGGCTTGTATGATTCAGAATAGGGAAGATTCGGAAATAACTGCTCTTGGAGTTAGGAGGGTCGTCTTTCCGGGCGCCCGCTCGAACGCTGCGTGGAACGCAAGTTTATCCGGGATAGCGATTAAGGTCTCCGAGGATGGCCCCGTCACCTTCTTTCGCAAGGGGCAACTCGTCGCACAGATCGGCTAGCAAGTACTCGTGGCCTGCGCGAGAACTGGTCAGAACCCCTGTGTCGATGTGCTACGCCGGAGGCGTGAACCCGGCGCACGCGGTCTCGACGAGGCTCGCGGCCTCGACGAACCCTGGGCCATAGTCGGGCTCCTCGACGTAGACGAGGTGGTGGTACGTGAACATCATGGCCATTTGGCAGACCCGATCGGAAGGCTTGCACTCCGTTCCGCCTATGTTGAACATGACGACTGACTGTTCGTCGCCACCCTTCGCGTCGATCACGGCCTGCGCCCACTGGGCGGGCGTTCCCTCCGAGCCAAACTCCGCGTCATCAGGGTTGGTGGCGATCGTCGTCACCATCAGCAGAGCGTCCTCCCGGAGAAACCCATCGTTGCAGCCACCCGGATCGTTGATCGGCTTCTGTACCGCCGCCGTGAGCGCCTGGCCGAGGGCGTCCCAGCCAGCAGTTCCAACGTTAGCGATACACGGGAAGGTCTTGTCGAGGTCCGTCTGCCCCCTCTCGAGGTAGCGACGACCGCCGTCGATCGCGCAGGGCTTGTCGGCGGTGAACATGCCGGCGGGGAACACGGTACCGGCCCCCCAGGCCCAGTCGCACGCGGTTACGAGGTCGAGCTCCTCGCACGGGTAGTTCGGATCATTGCAGCACGGCATGCCCACGTCGGGAAGGTTGTTCCACTCGCAACACTCCTGTCCGACCTCGCAGGCGAGGTTCGGGCAGACCTTGTTGCAGCGGGCGCTCCCCCATCCCTCACCATTGTCGGCGTCCTCGCCGTCTCCATCCACGACCATGATATGGTAGTCGAAGTCGTCGAATTTCACCTTGATCGCGTCGATAAACTGAGGGACCGCTAGGGCGAGCTGCGCCTGGCGCCCCTCCATGGTGTGCAGCCTCGAGACGACGAACAGGAAGTCGATCTTCCCCTTGCAGCCCACGGGCGTACCGGGGCCGAAGTCCGGCATGTTGCCGAGGTCGCGAGCCGGTTCGGTCGTTGTGTCGGCGCTGCCGGCTCCCGAGCCGCTGTCGTCCGTCGTCGACGTGCCCGAGCTGCTCCAACTCGACGATGATCCACTCGACGAGCCTTCGGGCACGGTCGTGACTCCTGGCGTCGTCGTGAACGCAGACGAGTCCGAGGACGGCGCCTGACAGGCACTGAGGACCAGGAGCGCGACGTGCCGAAGCCTCACGGCCTGGACTGTACCGCTCCCGGAGCACGCGGGCCAGCGTTGCCGCGCCGATCCCGCACCAGCCGCCGCTCAACTATCAGGCGGGCCGCGAGGGCTCACCCCTGGGAATCGACTCGGACTGTCCTCGTCCGTCTGGCCATAGCGCCGTTCGTAATACGTCGGCCTCTCTCGCCGGAGGGTCGAGTGCCAGCCACCGACGACCAGCTCGCCCGATCCCGGCTCGTGGTCTCCCGGTTGGGGAAGGTCGCCCACGGGCGGTTCGCTGGTGAAGCTGATCGGCGACGACATGCCGGTCGGTGAGGCGGAGGCCCATGCGCCCGCTTGCGGCGGCGACGGCGAGCTCGACGGTGCGGGCGCTTCGGGCGATGCGCCCGCACGCGGCGACGAGCTTGTCGGCGCCGTGGGTTCGTAGTTCGCCCGAAGCATCGAAAGGAGCCGTTGCCGATCGCCGAAGTGGAGCTGGTAGCGACGGCCCACGCGCTCACCGAGGCCGGTCTCCGCCAAGAACCGCATGAGCCCACGCATGAGTGTCCGATCGTGCCCGGGGATCGGCGCCCCGAGCTTCTCCTCGAGGCGGCGGCGTATCACGTTGATGCGGAGGGGGTCGGCAAACAGCCGCAGCGCTTCGGCGATGCTCTTGAGCGCGTCTTCTGCAAGAAGTCGGAAACCCCTGTAGAGGTGCGGCATCACCATCGCACCCGCGCCGCCGTAGTCTGTCCGGCGCGGCGTCAGGCAGGTGTCGAGTCGCTGGCGGTCTTCCTCCGTGAACCGTGGCGGGGGCGGGGGGTCTTGTCTTGCGGCTGGTGGCGGCTCGCGTCGAGTTGGTTGCGGCGGAGCTGGTGGTTCGGGCCGCGGCGCGGTCCGGTCCATCGCCGGCCCTACTCGGCCAGGCGGGTGTCCGTGAGCGGCGTCAGGGTCAACATCCACGACATGATCGGCAAACACGCCCTGTTGCGCCGGGCCTGCGAAGAGGATCGCCCCGAGGTCCCCACGGAGTAGATCGGCGCCGGAGTAGACGCCGAGCAGGCCGCACGCGTCGCCGATCGTAGCGACGTGCATTTCGAACCGATCGTGATCGACCTGCACGAGCACGACTCGGATGTCGCGCGCGAGCTCGGCCTGGCCGACGACTCCGACGACTCCAACGCCACGCAGGGACAGACGCCGTCCCGCGAACCAGGCGTGCAGCGGGGCCCCCCGGTGTTGTCCGAGGCGCTTGCCCGCGGTCGGCTTGAGCGCATCGATGTGATCCTCGCCCAGGAAAAAAACAGCCCCATCCTGGCGGACGAATACAAGACCGCCACGCCCGCCGTGCTGCACCATCAAGCGGAACGACCCATCGCCGGTTTCGTGGTGGAGCGACCCCTCCTCGAACCCCCAGGAGGGACGACCAGGACGCTGGGCCCCGCCAGGAAGCCCGAAGAGGATGACCCCGTGGGTGTCTTGCTCGATCTCGCCGCGTGACCCGTGCGCGATCGGGCGAACCTCCGTGGGCGACATGCACCAAGCAAGCACCCAGCCCTCGGCGGTCTGGCGCAGCAGGAGCGTGCCCTCGGGTATCTCGCGGCCGTGGCCCTCGCCGACCGGGCACCACTCCCGGTCCGACGCGGCCACTCGTCCGGCGCAACGGGCGAGCAGTCCCCGAACGAGCATGCTGCCCCTCTGGTCCGCGCCCGACACGCCCATAGCTACTGCCGTCCCCATGCCGTCCCCATCCCCCGTCCTCACGCCCCGTTTTCGACGCTACACCGGGCCCCGTGAAATTCAAGGCCGTAGGATCGCGCCTGATGCTCGCAAACACTCTCGGGAGCGCAAGTCGTCTATGCTCGAATATATCTGACACAAATCGGATTCGAATGTGACACGTGCCCGCAAACGTCGTCGCCCGGTTCAATAAACGCCAGTCACATTTTCCGCTCGCTGTCTGTGTCCAGTATGATGGGACTCTGGGTGCAGATGGCGTACGGCCGCACCGTTTTGCGGCAAGAACACCGCTTGCAACAAACGCGCGTCTTAACCGGCCCAGCAAATTGGACAAAACCCGCGGAGCGGCACCTGGACCGCCCTAGGCGGCCTTTAGGGTGATCTCTCCGGGCTACCGTCTCGGCCCGAAACCAGGGACAAGCGCCCGTGCCCCCGCCGCGACGGCGGAATTCGTGCGCGTCGTCTCCCTCGTCGTTATGTGACAAGCGGCGTTCCGCCGTCGTTCTCGCTGGTCACTGATTCGTTTGCGAAGTCGTGTCTTAATCGACGCGCTGGCCGAATCCATCACTGACAGTATCGCAGCACTGTAAATTCCTCGCTTGGACCGTTTCTGACAGGAATTAGACACGGATGTGACACAATGGGGCCCGCCCCCGCTCGAAAATAATTGTTGTAATGGGCTTGCGGGGTCTGTCATGTGGACCCGGTGATGGCTGGACCGAATCGAATGGATGGGGGTACTCACGCATTGCTCGTGCTCGAGGGCGGCCACGTCCTCGACAGGAAGGTGGGCGTGCCAGCGACTGAGCTGGTGCGCGAGGTCGCCGCGATGCGCGCGCGTCATGGTCAGTCCGCGGAGATCCTCGTGGACGGCGCCGAGTTCGATCAGAAGGCCGTAGCGAGGATCGCAGCGGAGATCGAGCCGCAGGTCATCCCGCCGCGGTCGCCCGCGCGGGTGGTGTCCACCGATCCTGGGACGCTGGCGGCCGTCGACCTCGCCCACCACTTGATCTGGGACACCTACGACCGGGCTGCGAAGACCCAGGCATGGATGCTCGCGCAGGCCAGCAGCTTCACGACGACGCTACTGGAGAACAACAAGCGCCTCGCCGACCAGGCGAGCGAGCTGCAAAGGCGCTACCTGGAATCGCTCGCAAAGATCGACTTCGTGGCCCACGAAAAAATGATGATGGACGCGGAGGCCGCCGCGAGCCGGCATTCCCGCCATTTGATCGAGAAGGCGAAGATCGAGGCCGAGGCCGCGAGGCCAGCTCGCGCGCCGGGCGAATGGATGGACGAACTGATCGACGGTGTCGCGATGGCGGTCGGCGTCATGTGTGGCGCGCGGACGTCACGAGAACCGTGGAATCCAAACTGACGGGGGGACGACCAATGGCAGCGGAGGACCAGAGAGATACGCCCGAATCCTTCATCAAGGGTATCGAGGCTGGAGTGGAAAAGAAGTTCACGGCGCAGATGGAGGATTTGCGCGCCCAGGTCCGCGACGCGCGGGACAAGGCCAACGCCGAACGGATCTGCGGGCAGAAGGCGACCGCGGAGATGACGGCGCGCATGGCCGAGTACCGTCGCGGTCGCTGGTACCATATCGGCGCCGTGGTCGGCAGCGCCGCGGCCGGCTTCACCGTCGGCTACAACGCTCAGCGATTCGCCGACTGGCGACTCGGCGGCGTGCCCATGGCCGCCGTCGCTGGCGTGCCCGGCGTCGTCGCCGGCGCGATGCTCGACGAGAGCGTCGTGACGCGGTCGGTGTTCGCGGTCGGCGGCACCATGTACATGGTCGGCGCGACGACCTACGCGCTGACCCACCCGCAGACGGAGCAGGTATGACGACCCAGGCGTATCGCGTGGTGCGCGTGCGGGCGGCCGAGCTGTCCCCCGTCGCGCGGATCGAGGCCGTCGACGAGGACGGCCACGAGCTGCGCCTCGAGGTCCCCGCCGCGGCGGCGCGCGGGGCGGGAGAGGGCCAGATCCTGCTGGTCCACTGGTCGCTCCACAACCAGGCCGGCGCTCCAGCTCCGGGCGCCCGCGCCCCGATCACCGCGAGGACCCCCACTGCCGCGGGTGCGCCGGCCGTCATCGTGGACGCGGAGTTCACGACGTCCAGCCCTGCGGCGGTCGATGAAGAGTTCATGTCGCTGATGAACGGGTCGCGTTCCAGCAAGACGTTCACGAGCCGCGATATCGACAACGAGCTGAGCAGTCTCCTCGGCAGCGCCGGGGCGAAAGGACAGAAGTGATGGATACCGAGACCGAAGAGAAGCTGACCTTCATGGCGCGGCGAATCGCCGCAGAGATGTGCAACAACCCCGGGGCGCTGATGACCGTGACGTCGACCCCCGCAGCAGCGGCGGCCGCAGCGGCGGCCGCAGCGGCGGCAGCGACCGGCACCGTGTACCCGGCGTGCGGCACCCTCATGCCGCTCAACGGCTGCGAGAACCTGCTCTACGCGCCGATCACCACGTTCCGGTTTTTCCGGGGCGGGCGCACCGACATCAACGTCATCCAGGAGGGCGCGATCCCTGTCGTCCCGGGGGCGTCGGTGCTGCTGTCGCAGGACGCGAAGCCGCCGTGGCCGACCGGCTGCTACAGCCTGCGCTACCGTCTCGCCAACAACGGCAGCAACCACGACGAGATCCAGATCGAGTGGTTCCTCGACGACGAGCTGCTCGACACCAAGCACTACGGCAGCGAGATCTACAACGGGGACGGCACCGTGATCGGCGATGGTCTGCTCCCGGTCCCGCTGGCGATGGGGCAGCACTGCTGCGTCGGCGGCAACAACCGCCTCAAGGCCCGCATCCGCCACCTCGGCAACAACAACCAGATCGAGAACATCCGCCTGTTCGTCCACCACGGCAAGGGCATCAAGTGCTGC
>Ga0075163_10003321_pt1 | contig 21596 bp, 35 predicted proteins | sample JI1023141ADNA_FD_71478 | JGI IMG/M metagenome (GOLD analysis project Ga0075163, IMG submission 71478) | Wastewater effluent complex algal communities from Wisconsin, to seasonally profile nutrient transformation and Carbon sequestration -... | ecosystem: Engineered > WWTP > Effluent > Algae... | reverse complement strand
GGCCACGGGGGACGCATCGTGAGCTGCAAGGGACGGCACGTCTCTGTGCAGACCTACACCAGCAGGGAGCTGCACGAGGGTCCCCTGGTGACGGTCGAGCGCACGACGGTGGTCGACGTGCAGGAGCCTAAGGTTCCGGCTGACTTCGAGGGCCTGCTCTGCGGCGCGAGCTGCGAGCTGTGCAAGCAGCTACCGCGCAGGGGCAAGCACGGCGGTCGCGACCTGCTCCAATAAGCAGAAAATCTTCCAAAAGATTGTGCATTCTGCACGGGATCGTGGTAGTATCGTTACACCATGACGGAACAGGCAAAGAACGACGGTATCCCAGCTCTGACCGCGCAACGAGCGATAGCAGAGATCTTACAGGAATCCAACTTCACGCCCCTGCGGGCGCTCGAAGCCGTACGGCAGCGCGTTGCATTTGTGGCGCAGGGCGAGCGGTTTGACAGCAGCCAGTACTACGAGCTGCAACATCCAAATCAGCAACGTTACACTGTGACGCTTGAGATCCTTGTCGACTCCTTTGGCCTGGCCGGCAAGCTAAGCCGCATCGATGAACGCGGCGATCGCATCGTAACCGTGAAGCCCGAGGTCAAGGTGAACTGGGGTGGGTACGGTGCTGTGAGCATTGCAGACGCCAGGTCGATGGCCGAGGTCATCACCGCCGCGATCACGATCGCGATGAAGCTGAATGCGATACTTCGGGACGGTGTCACGTACGTCTCGCAGACGGCAGCCGAGATCGCGGAGGAATCCTCCCGGCGTGAGGAGCAGGAGCTCCAGCGTGCGATCATCAACGCTTGGGCAGGTGATGAGGGTTTGCGCCACGCGCTCTATGACACTCGCAAGGGCGTCACCAAGCACGCTGCGCTGCCGACGCTCCTCCGGTCGCAAGCCGAGCGCTGCCAGAGCGCGTCGCAGCACGTCACGTACAACCTGATGATCCCGGGCAAGAAGACCAAGGTTTACAAGCTTGGCATCTCTGGCAACAACACGTACGCAACGCGGATAGGATGACAGCGATGAGCTACCACAAGCCTGCAAGCAAGCGTGGTCGTAGCGCGAACAGACGGTTGAGCATGCGTGGGATGAGCGCAGCAAGGCATGATTTTGAAATCATGAACAGCATAGCTAAGCGCGCAGGCGAGCCGCCACCATCATTCATCGCCCAACCATGCGGGTGCAGCGCGGAGTGTACGTTCGTGCACAATCTCAAGCCGAAGGAAGCTGTCGTAGAAAACACAACCGATCAGCGCCGCTGGTGGCCGATAGAATCACAAGGAAGCGCAAGTGCCGCCAGCGCACCGCACGCAGTCCAGGCGCGATAACGGCAGGCAGAACGGTCGCATGAAGAGACGAGCGCTGCTAGGCGAGCTGGGCATCTCGCCCGGGAACCTGATGCACGCCCACGGGCACATTCGGTCAACGAAGCGCATCGATGCCGGCGACCTGATGACAAACGTCGCCATCGGTGGTAACGGCAGGTGCGTTAAGCTGCTGGTGCTGCTGGTGCGCAGCGGCCAGGCTGTCATCACGTTTAACGCAGATGCATTCAGCGCGGTGGCGTTCTCGAGGGTGGCGTAGTGCTGCCTGGCAAGCTGGAGGCACGCGCTGTTGAGGCAAAGCGCTTTGACGCTACGCGGCGCAAGCTTGTGCCGACGAGCAGCGTGCTCCTGGGAGTGTGCCTAGCGTACCACGCCGGCATCGATAACGTCAGGTGTACCTGGACGTTAGCGCTCGCTGGCAACGTGACCGTGAAGCACCAGCTACCGCCGAACTTCGACGCAGCGATCTGCGATTAGCGAGCCAGCGAGGACACCGCTCGCTCGGACCGCGCTAACGTGCCCATCGTACCACACCATCCACAGGCGATCGCCTTCGATAGCGCAGCACGTTCCCTCTACGTGCTCAGCGCGGCGTGGCGATTCGCTCAGCATGACATCACCAGGCATGGCATTAGAGTCAACCTCCAGCTCTGCCCAGCTCCCCTGATCGTGCAGCAACGTCCTCAACGTTCCGTCCTAACGCGATAGCGGACGGCGGACGACCACACGCTTGACCAGTTCTCTATCGAGCCGTCTAGCTGGATGATCCCACCGCAGCATAGCAGGGTCCCGGTGACAACGCTCGGCCCGACGAGGAGATCGCCTGGCGCATCGGATGTGCCGTGAGCGATGCCCACGCGCTCAGCGCTAGTCACGTGCATCATGCAGCGTGGTAGGCCACGACCCACGCCGAGAACGGGACCCACTCGATAACGCTGCCGTCACGGCCGAGCATCATCCCGGCCATCTCGGCCCTATCGTCGCGTGCGATGACGATCGTGTCCGGCTGTTCGGTATCATCGTGCATCACCCTCACCAGCAGGGCGCCGGGCACGGCCGCGCCGTGCAGCGTCATGCCGGCGCGCACTACGGTACGTTCGTCACGAACCATGCACCCGGTCCCACGCCTATGTGCCACGGGGAGCACAGGCGACCGTGCATTTCCAATATGACATGCGCATCGTACACACCGCCCTGGTCGCTGCCGCTTTGCCACGCTAGGAGCATGCCAATCGGCTCCGTGAGGCCGAACGTTGCGCCCAGATCGTCCTGTATGATCGCGCCAGGCGCGTTCGCGGCGCGTCCGATGACCAGATCGTTCACCGCGGCAGCGCCATGACGTCAGCGATCCGATCGGCGCCGAGGAGCAGCATGCACAGCCTGTCGATGCCGATGCCGCACCCGGCCGTCGGGGGCATGCCAAGCTCCAGGGCCCGGACGAGGTCCTCGTCGACGGCACCCTGCTTGGCCATCCTGCGGCGCTGCTCGCGCGGATCCGTTAGCTCGGCGCACCCGTTCGCTATCTCCATGCCACGAGCGTACAGCTCGAAGCGATCCGCGAGCATGGGATCGTCAGCGCACGCAGCCGATAAAGGCGATAGCTCGAGCGGATGGCGGGTGACGAACGTCGGCTGCTGCAAAATCGGCACGACGAACCTGTCAAAGATGCCCTGCAGCGCCGCGCCGTATGACACGCCAGCGAGCATGCCGCACTCCTCGTGCGCATAGCGCGCCAGCTCCACTGCCTCCGTCCAGCTCACGGTGCTGCACGCTCGCTGTATCGGGATGTTCGGCAGGTTTGCATATCGCAGCACGGCTTCGCGCATCGTGATGCGCTCGTACGTAAGCGCTGCGCCAGGCCAGCCGACGAGCTCTGGGCCGCACCCAGCAGCTGCAGCGGCATCACGGATGATGTCCTCCACGAGGAGCATCATGCAGTCCGCATCAGCGCCAGCCTGGTACATCTCGACCATCGTGAACTCCGGACAGTGCGTCCTGTCCGCTCCCTCGTTCCTGTACACCCTGCCTAGCTCGTAGGCACGCTCGAGCCCGCCGACCACCAAGCGCTTCAGCTCGACCTCGGTGGCGATCCTAAGCCTGACATCCTCGCCGGAGGCACGATGGTGCGCGACGAACGGTTCGGCCGCGGCGCCTGATGCGACGCGAAGGAGCGATCTCGTCTCCACCTCGACGAACCCGCGCTGGTCCAGGGTCCTGCGGACCGACCTGACGATGTCAGCTCTCCGACGTAGCGTCAGGATCGTCTCCGGGCGGAGCACCATGTCAGCGGACGCGTTCTCGGCGCGCCAGCGAGCGTCAGCGCCAGCGTCGTCACACCGGAGCGCCTTGGACGGCAGCGGCCTGATGCACGGGGTGACGACGCGCGCCTCGGTGACGAGCAACGCCCGCTTGCCCTGGCGCGTCCTGAACGCGTAACCCACGGCCCACACGTGATCGCCGAGCGCCGCGGCCTTCAGCGCAGTGAGCGCTCCAGACTGCTGCGCAGTCGCGCACAGTTGGAGCTCGACGCCATCGGACCTGATGAACGCGAACGCCATGCGACCCATGTCGTTGAGCTGCAGCAGGCGACCCATGACCTGATGCGGCTGGTCGCTCGCGTGCACGCCCTGCGCGAGCTCCTGCATGTCGGGCAGCGCGCTGGCATCATCCCACGTCACCACGCTAGCGTGGCACGGCACGACGACGCTTGTCTCGTACGGACGCTCACCGCGCGCGATCCGAGCGTCTACCGTCGCCGAGCGCGCTTGGACCTGACCCTCGATCGTGCTATCGTTCATCATCGCTCCAGAGCGTGATCTCGCCCATCATCTTCTCGTCGCACTCATTAAACAGCATGACCGTTGAGTCCTCGTACGTGATCAGCACGCACGCCGTGCGGTGCAGCGCAACAGCCACGTCAAGCGTCTCCGCGATTGCATCGAGGAGCAAGCAGCTGGGCGTCAGCACGTGCGCTCGAACTCGTCAACGAACATTGCTAACGCTTCGGTGGTTGCCTCCATGATGCGAACGCCCGATACGGAGAGCAGCAGCAGGCTAATATTGTCATCCGGTTCGTCGAACCCGACGATCACCTCGAAGCACACGTCGTTGACCGTGCGGATGCTGCCAGGCGGCGCTTGCCGCGCAAGGTGCATCATGGCGCCCACAGCATGGTGTCGCCCGCCATGCAGGCATCGTACCGCGCCAGCTCCAATTCGCGATCGCCCATGTACACTATGAGCTGCAGGAACGGTTGCGACACAACGGCCAGGAGGACCTCGACGGAACCGTGATCCGGGTCCAACGCTAGCACGCCAGGCTGCGCGAGCGCTAGCACGGTGCATCCTCGAACTGGTGCGCGATGTTGGCCATTATGAACCACGGCCTGGCATGGAACATAACCCGACCATCAGGATCCAGCTCGATCAACAGCGTGCGACAGTCAGCTGGGACGTTGCCCAACAGCACCTCAACGACGTTGAACACGCCGCTCACTCGCACCAGGCCTGGCACGAAGCGTCCGTCTACGGGCGCCATACTGGAATCTCACCGACGCCGTACATCGGCGTATCGTAGGCCAATAGCGTACCATCGTCGCAGTAGGTGGCAACCACGAGCGCTCTTGGCGTGCCAGCCGCGATCACGACCTCACATGAGCGATATGATGCATCGTATGCCAGCGCGCCGGGTCGTTCCTCGGTAGTGTCGCGCCTGTCACGCACCGCGTGCCGCCAGCGCCTCGCGCAGCATGGTGACCACGTGCGCAGGCAGAGAATCCTCGCCGACGACCAGGATCTCTTCAAAGCGATCGAGCATGACCGTCTTACCGTGCTTCTGCAGGTGCCACGTGGGCTCAGCTGACCACGTATCGGACTCGCGCGAGCGATCCCAATCCACGCCGTGCTCGGCGGTGATCACGTTGAGCTTGGGCTGCTCGCTATCCTCGTAGTGACCATCACCGCCGTTCGCCTGCGAAGCACCGCCCACCCACCGCTCTCGCTTGCGCCACTTCAGCTCCTGCACGATGCCGCACTTCATGCGCCCGGAGCTGTTGGTCGACGTAGCGTAGACGATCAGCGATCCGGTGAGGATCGGCTTGCCTGCCATGTCAAGGTGCTGCGGACGGGAGCCTTGCGAATCCATCATCTGTGAAGTCTCCTACGTGGTATCCGTGCAGGTAGCAATCGCCACCGTCGAGCACGATCTCTATCGTCCTCACACCGCTATCGGGCAGCGTGGTGCAGACGCACACGACCAGGATGCATATCGCTCCGTCGATCCAGACCTCGCCCGGCGCTAGGAGCTTGCTGGCCACGATGCGAACCCCTCTTTGACAAGGTACTGCGCGCTGTACACGGCCACCGACGATCGTACGCCGAGCTCGACGTACACCATGAGCGCGTCATCACCGGCGACAGCGCAGACGAGCTCTACGAACTCGCTATCAGCGTTAAGCTCGCCAGGCGCTAGCGTGAGCACGCTGCTACAGCGCCACCAGCGGCCACAGCTCGTTGTACCAGTAGACGACGTCGTGCAGGCCGTATGTCCCGGCGTACGCATGCTTCCAAGCGAGCGAGAACGCGGCGTCCAGCTTCTGACGTGCGCTCGTGCCAGTCACGGCGTGGGCGGCGTCATGCGACAGCTCTAGGTCTTCCTGGAGCGCCCTGCGCTGCTGCGTGACGCTCAGTGAGCGGTACTTACCAGCGTTAATCAGGTCGGTCACATCCGGACGAGGCGGTTCGCCTTCCTTCTCGGCAGACGATAGCGATCGTTCTGCGAGTTTACCGCTTGAGGCGTTCACGATCCGCATCAGTACATCGCATGGTAGGCGATCGCCGCCGCTGAGCATGATATTATGAACTTCATCATTGATGGACAGCTGCGCGCAGTGGTGCGATCGTAACTTAGTGATCGTAAAATTGCGATCGAGATCGTGGTGCGTTATGAGAAATTCCCGGCCTAGGATATTCTGCTCCACGCTACGGAATTTCCCATATTTCCTGCTTAGCTCAGCAACCACGCAAGCCAGGCCGTGACCGCTGGGCACCTTGACATATACCAGCTCTCCGACAAAAAGATCGCTGAGCACTAGCGATGCGCTGTCGGTGGTCTGTTCCTTGGGAACGTACGACGGTGCCGTCCTGTTCAGCTCATCGATCTTCTGCGCGGTCATGACATTGCTCTGGGTGACCGCGCTCATGCGCTCCGTCCAACCGATCTTCTTGGCGATGTACGGGTTGCACCCGACGAGCATGTCCCTGAAATACTTCTCCTGCGCCACCTCGGGCGTCAGCTCGTGGACGTCCGTCACGCACCAGCAGATGAACGTTGTTCGCCGTGAAGCCGCGTGTTGAACATCGTTGCGGCTAGGTTTGAACTTGAGCGTCTCGTAGTCGTCGGACATGCACGTGCAAGCTTCGTTAAGCTTGCGGATACGCACTGAATGCTCGTTGACCCGTTTGACCTCACCGATCGTCGTTCCACCCGGAACGTGACGGTAGATGAGCATCCCGGGCTTGAGCTGTTCCTTGCAGAGGCACCGTCTTACCGTCATGATGGGACCATCCTACCACACACCACGTTACATTGCACAATCTTCTAAGGAAATGCGGTGTTTGTGGCTGCTTAGCGGACGACACAGACCGCCCGTAGAGCACACCGTGGGACCACGAGTATCACCGTGACAGCACGACCAATGGATACCACGGTTGTCGTCTGACAGTCCTCAACGGCCTCCTGTGGGCTGTAAATTGGTATAACCACTTGGCAAGAATCGCTAAAATCTTTCGGAAGATTGTGCAATCCTAATGGGATCGTGGTAGTATCGGACAATGCTGAAGCCCACCTCCGCTGAGCTTGCGCTGGTCATCTTACCTGATGGCAACCGCGAGCGCCTCCTGCCGGTCGCGGTGTACTCGTACGGCGAGCACAAGCGCGCTGTAGCGCTCGACGGTCGCAAGCTGGTACGTGTCTCGCAGGATGACAACGGTACGTACCAGGACTGGCAGATCGGTGACGGCGAGCACGCTGAGGACCAGCGCGACGCTGACACGATCGCGATGCTGCAGCTTCTCGCGCGCCTCCAGGAGCGTAAGTGAGCGTCAGACGGCAGCGCACGCCGGGGCCGCGCAGCGAGCTGCTGTTCGGACGCTTCTCGTACGCTTACGTTGGTCCCGGGAAAGATGACTTCGAGCGCATCGATAACAGCGCTGACATCGCTTGTCACGAGCTTGGTGAGACGGTGTGCATCAGCGCCGGAGCGCCCGGTGTCGGTCGTTGGACCTATCGCATCGTCGGCATCAACGCGATGGGCGTGTGGGCAGAAGAGCTATCGTGCTCGGTGCGAGAGCTGTCTCCGCACGAGACCCTGTAGCGACCAAAGGTCCATCGCCTAGGAGGAACGTACATGCGACGGATCGTGGTGAGCCTAGCGCTCGCGCTAGCGCTAAACGCCGGAGAGATGATCGCGAGCGCTGACCCGCAGACGACGACAACCGGAACGACGAGCGGAAACGTGATCGTCAACAGTCCCGGCACGAAGATCGTCAGCAGGACGCAGGTTGGCGGTAGGACACGTACGGAGACGACGACGTACGGCACTGATGGTAAGGCTCACACGAAAGTGAGCGTCTGCGACAAGCATGGCGCCTGCATCACCACGAAGCAGTGACCGGGCTGCGCAGCAGGGCGACCTTGGGTACCATGCGCTGCTAGCCGAGGTCGTGATCGCGCTCAACTGTTTTCGTAACCACTGCGATGTCATCGTATCGCCCTGCCCGCCTGACGCCCCGGGCGTCACGTACCGCGCTGACATCTCTACGCTTCCTGACTGGGAGTTCACGTGGCGATCAGGCTCGAATCGCTAAGCATCGCCGATTCAACGCCCGGATCGCTGTCGTCGGACGGTGACCGGCTAGAGTGCATAATCGCGCTCGGTCACCGTCGTCCTGGCACGTGCGATACGCTTGACATCTGGCTGCCGCACTCCCAGGACGGACGTGTCACGTTCTACCGCGACGGAGGGATACCATTTCCGCACGAGATGCTATCGTAGAACACCCGCTGGGCAGGGCACGGCTGTACGACGGCACGGGCTCGCTCGTCGCCTATGAAGATGGCGAGGAAGATGGCGAGGGCGCGCTTGGGCTCATCGTGGAGAACGCCTGGCAGCGACGCTGGACGGAAGAGCAATCGCTAGCCCTCGTCGTGTGGAATGACGGTACCGTGAACGGCCTGCGCAGGCAGCACCGAAGCGGCGCGGATGTACCGCAACGCACCAGGGTCCTGATCCAGCAGGACTAGCGCATCTGCTCGCAAACTAGCGAGACCGTATTGTCGTTGTGCCACACCCTGTGCAGGACACGGACCGGAACGGTTCGCCTGGGATCGAACGTGTGCGGAGAGCCTGGCACCCGAGCGTCAAGCTCGACGATGTCGCCTGCAGCAGGTAGCTCCTGCGAACCGTTATTGTGGTGCGCCCAGTTGCGATTCTCAGCAGGATCGCCGATCATCTGCACTTTGGCCCAGCTCACGTCGGGCCCCTCGAGCTGACGACCCTCACGGCCTCGACCACCTGCCGTCGCAGCGGATCCGGCAGGATCTCGATGCTGACGTACGGATGTCGCACGGGCTCGCCCGAGATAGGGCCGCCCTCCGACATCCTGGTCTGCCGTGTCACGCCGATCACGTACGCTGGCATGCCGTTGCGCATGTCTATCTCGAACGTCTGCGGTTGCGTTGCTTTCTCTGCGGCCATCTTGCTCATCCCCTCAGGATGCGTGGGTCGCGCATCGCGTCGTTGGGCTGCAGCTGCTCGAGGAGGCTGACGATCTCGTCACGACGCTGTCGGAGTCGATCGATGTCGGTTGCCTCGCCGAGGCGCTGCGTGGTGATCTTGGATTCGATGGATGTTAGCTCCGATAGCAGGAGCTCGCGTGTCGCTGGCATGCTGGAGATCTACGGGGCGCGGGCGGCCCGTTGCAGGCCGCCCGCGCCCCGCTGGGCGCTAGTGCGGCACGCCGCCGAGCTCGGAGAAGAGCTCGAGCTGCTGCGCGGCCTCGAAGCCCTTGCTCATGCCGGAGCGGTAGGCCACCTTGCAGGCCGCCTCAGCGGCGGCGCGCATGCTATCCTTGCCGGCCGCGAAGGCGCTCATGGCGAGCTGCGGCATGTCGACCATCACGGTCTTGAGCATCTCGCCGCTGACGCTGAGCAGGCCGTCGCGGGTGCGGGCGTGGCGGAAGCGCTCATCGTCGAGATCGCTGCTGAGGCGAAACTTCTCCGCCGCGTTCTGCGTCGCGACCGACCGCCACTCGTCGGCGCGCTCGCGCTCGTGCTTGACGCGCTCCGCGGTGCCGTAGTGCTTGTCCAGCACGCGGTACAGGGTGCGCGCCTCGTGCCCGTTGAGCTCGAGGTTGACGCGGCAGCCGCGGCGACCGAAGCCGCGCATGTTGAGCCTGGTGCGGGACCCGCTGCCGAAGCGCTCGGTGGTGATCTCGACATCCGGCGCGTCCCAGTCACGATCCACGGTCACGGTCTGCTTGGTGCGCTTGTCGGACGCGGTCACGATCTTTGCGCGGGCATTCTTCATTGGCCTGTTCCTCTCGGACGCTTCGGTCCGCATGGTGTTCGACGGTGCGATTGCCTCCGTCGTTACTGTCTGATACTACCACGATCCTGGTAACGTTGCACAGCTGCTACGGCGCTGGACGATTCGGAACGCTGATGAGCAGCCACGGCGATGGTGCGCTGTCGGCTGACGTCCGCGCGGGCTCCGGATCTGGGTTGAGCAGCTTCTCTTTCGTTGTCATGCTGCCGAGGCCGTTCCAGTTCCACGAGATACCGGTCTCTAGCACGGCCTGCTCCACGCTGGACACCCACCTGAAGGTGATGGTGGAGTCTGGCGTCTCCTCGACGATAGCGATGTTGCCCGGTAGCACCCTGCTATCGAACTCCTTCTCGAAGAGCCGGACGGTAACATCACCACGCTTGCCTATCCCATGGCGCTTCCAGTGCTTGGGCTTCGTGCCGTCGCTAGCAGCGCATGCCATCAGCGCCTTGCGCTCTGCCTCGAGCGCACCGGGGTGGGTAGCGTAGTACTCGCTCGCAAATTTCGCAAGCGCGGCCTGGCACGTGGCGGTGCTCACTGCAGCATTCTCGCGCAAGCCTGGCTGATGATCTCGGCTAGGCGGTCGACGGCCCGCTTTCCGCCCGGGTGCACGTCGCTGCAGAAGCCGTGTGCATAGCGCTGGTCAGCGACGTCAGCGTAGAAGCTCGCGGCCGCCAGCGCGCCGCGCAGATTGATGGCCTCCTGCTGGCCGAGCGGCCACAGGTCGCATGACCAGAAGAGCGTCCTGCTTCCCGCGGGGTCCACGCTTAGCGTCATGCCGAGCGGGCTCGACCCGCGGGACCGGTGCTGCTCCTCGAGCGCCGCTCGCTGCGCTTCGCTCAGCTCGGGCGTCTCCGACCGGATCAACCGAGCACCCCCGCATCGTCGCGGCGACCGCCGTCGAGGTTGATGACCAGCTCGCCCTCGTCGGGCTGGAACAGCAGCTTGTGACCGGGGCAGATGATCCAGATGCGGGGGACGAGCGACGGCTCTGGCTTGCTACACTCGCCGTCGGTCAGCATCAGGATGCCGTCCCACCGGCCGCGGTTGTCAGGGTGCTCCATCAGCCGCGTCACGGCGTTGAAGTCGGTGCCACCGCTGCGCTCTCGGGTCGGCTCCGGAAGCGAACCGCGGTGCCAGCGCTCGACCTCGCCGCACTCCGTGTCGAACGATACCTGATCGAAGTCGACGTTCTTGCTCAGCGCAGCGCACTCGCCGTAGAACAGCGCGACCGCCTCGTCGGACACTGACCCTGACTGGTCCTTCGCGATGAGCAGCAGTGGCCGGTGGTTCCGCTTCTGGCCCGGGTGCACCATCGGGAACCTGCGGTTGATGCGGCGGATGGTGCTGTGCTGCTCGCCGCGGATGCGACCGTTCACCCACATCGCCAGCACCTTGCGCCAGTCGATCTCGCCCTGCAGCCAGCACTTGATGCTCGCGCGGATCGCCTGCGGGATGCAGCCCCACCCGTTGGAGCTCTGCTCGGCGTGCGTCACCGCCCGGCGCATGAGGTCACGGACCCGCTGCTCGACGTACTCGCGATCATCGTCGGTGGCGAGCTTGCCCGGATCCGAGCCCGTCTGCTTCCACATCTTGTGATCGTCGAGCGTCCTGATCCCGCCAGCACCACCGTCGCCATCCTGCGGTTCGCCATCACCGCCCTCACCTGCCTGCTGCTCGTCACCGCCCGCCTGGCCCTCGCCGCGCTGCTTGGCCTTCTCGATCTGGTCGCGGAAGGCATCCATGAGCGCCTCGAAGTAGATCTCGCTCAGGTTACCGTGCGGCAGCTCCTCGATGGCCTGCGCCATATCGCACGCGAAGTCCGAGTCCTTGCCGCGCACGTACCGGGTGCCATCCGGCTTCAGAAGCCGCTTGCCCGGGATCAGGGCACCGTCCGGGAGGTTGCTGTGCCCATCCTTGGCCCTGTCAGTGCCGCAGATCATGCTGTTGATGGACAGGTCGGTGCTGATGTTCCAGATGGAGTGCGGGTCGCGCGCTCGCACCGTGCAGTGCTTCAGCGCGATGTGAAGGACCTCGTGGCACAGGATGTTGTGCATCCACGTGTCACCCAGCCCGTCCAGGCGCTTGTTACCGTCATCCGCGATCTGCTTGACCCAGTCCGGGTTCCAGTAGAGGATGAACCGGTCCAGGTCACGCCGGAACGCCACGGCCATCGTGGGCACGCTGCGGGTGCAGACCTTGTCCATGTTGCGGATGATCGACGCGAAGAAGCCGGTGCTTCCCATGAGGAAGCCCACGAGGTGCGGCTGCAGGATCCGCTTGGTCGCAGGATCGTCGATCTCGACGATCCCGCCGTCCGGCGCTACCGCAGCGGCGGGTGCGTCCACGGGGACGCTCTTGTCGCTGATGGGCATCGTGCCCTCCGTTAAGTGATGAACCGATACTACCACGATCCCGCGAATATTGCACAATCTTTTAGAAGAATTGTGCAGCCGCGTGACCGTGCTACCAGGTCACGATGAGCGCTCGCTCACCGTCTCGCATCGAGGATGGACCGAGCTCCGCCAGGAGCGGTTGCCCGGGCACCCTAGATCGCTGCCAGCGGTTCGGGTACTCGGCCAGCAGGTTATCCCCATCGTCCGATGCGTAGTAGCACTCAGCGCTCTCCAGGAGCGCCTGCGTGAGGCCCTTCCGTGCTATCAGCGCTTCGAGGTGCGGTTCGAGCGCTTCGCGAGCGCCATCCGGGTTCCCTGTGATTGCCATCTACCGACACTACCACGGTCAGGCTGCGCTTTGCACAGCGGATAGCGCACGTTGTGACAGCGCGCGAGCGTGCACTTTAGCTGTGCAAAGCGCAGTACATTATGGTACGTGCGCGCGCTCCTTTAGAAAGAAGGAAAAAGAGCATTTCACAAGCACCGCGGCCAAATTGGTATAACCACTAGACCAAAAATCTGCCGAAAATCTTGCAGAAGAGGTGCAATTCTGGCGTAACCGTGGTAGGATAGCATCATGTTGAGCGTAAACGTCATCGAGTGTGCTAAGCGTATCAGGCAGGGCGACATCACTGGCGCTGAGCTGTACGCACGCTTGCAGGCCCCGCACGGCTTTACGGGCCGAGAGCGTACCGAGATCGAGTACGCATGCGCTGCTGCGAACCGCAGCTATGGGTGCGATCTTAGCGCACAACGTTTCACGGATGCTGAGCGCGCAGTGCAAAGCTAGCGCGTTCCTGGTAGAATCGATCCCATAACGCGCCAGCTGGTGGCGCCAGACAAAATCCGAGAGCAGACAGGAGCAACATGTCCACGTACACGATCTCGACCGCGTTACGGACCATCCCCCGGCTGTCAGCGCAGATCTCCGTGCTCCTGCGCGGTGAGACCGGCATCGGCAAGAGCTACATCGTGAAGGGCCTCGGCAAGAGCCTCGGCATGCAGGTCATCGACCGGCGGCTCAGCCAGATGACCGAGGGTGACCTCCTCGGCCTGCCGAGCATCGTCGACGGTACCACAACGTGGAACCCGCCCGACTGGTTCCACGCTGCCTGCGAGAGCCCCGTGATCCTGTTCCTTGACGAGATGAACCGCGCGACCCGCGAGGTCCAGCAGGGCGCCTTCCAGCTGGTCCTGGACCGGGAGCTCAACGGTCACAAGCTGCACCCGGCGACCCGCGTCTTCGCCGCCATCAACGTGGGCGGGAAGTACTCGGTCACCGACATGGACGCCGCGCTCTTGCGCCGCTTCTTCGTCTGCGACCTGAACCCGGACGTGGCCGACTGGCTCAAGTACGCCCGGGAGAACGGCGTGAGCGACCTGGTGATCGCCTTCATCTCCGCCAACGAGGGCATGCTGGATCCGGCCCCCAAGGCATCGCCGGGCTCCGTGCAGCCCACCCGAGCCAGCTGGGAGCGCCTCGACATCGAGCTGCGCGCCAACGACATCCACGAGAAGCCGTCGGACCCGCTGTACTTCGACCTCGCCAAGGGCTTCCTCGGCGCCGAGGTTGCCTCGTCGCTGGTGCAGTACGGCAAGACGCACAAGTTCCAGGTGAGCGGCGAGGACGTCTGGTACCGCTTCGCCGACAAGAGCTCCGGCGTCGCCGAGCGCATGAAGCACCTCGGGCAGGAGCAGTGGCTCTCGGTGATCCAGCGTGCCTGCGATTACTGCAAGAAGTGGAAGACGCTCCCCAAGGAGTGCGGCCCGAACCTGAAAGCCTTCTACGATGCGATGCCGATCGAGCTGCGGCCCGAGACGTGGGGCAAGCTGGTCATGGCCGGAAGCTCCGAGGCGCCGGACGGCAAGAAGGACCATGCCGAGTGGGCGAAGAGCATCCACCCGTACCTCGTGCACGAGCTGGTCACCGGGACGTTCAGCGTGCCTGTCGGCGCCAAGGGTGTCAACGTGAAGCCCAACATCCCCAAGGTCCTCCAGGACCGGCTCGACGCCAACAAGGGCAAGTAACGTGAGCGTGGTCACCGGGCATCATGGTGGTTGCTACCGTGCATCGCCCGGTGACCTCACCGTTCCCTACACGGTAGACACGATCGTGATCGTGCAGGTCGCCACGCTCGAGGAGCGTGGCCTAGCACGATCGCAGGGCATCGCGTTGGACATCATGAGGAACGGTGGTGTCACGCTAGATCGTAATGTCGGCAACTACCTCCTGCAGGGCGATACACCTCTGCACGATGTGGACACCATACAAGCTTCTACATCGTAGCCGTAATGAGGACTAACGACAATGCACCCAACGATCTACCCAGCGCTAGCGTGCGCTGTGACGGCCGCGCTAGCTGGCGGCGCCGGATTGCTCCACGTCGGCAGCGCTAGCCGTGAGCGCACGCACGTTGTGCTCGCGGGCATCCTCACCACGATCACTGCGTGCGGTATCGGTGGCGCTGCGCTGCTGCTATCGCTCTAGCGTGCACGTGCGCCCACGGCGCACCCTGGAGGGCACCCAACATGCCTACGGTATGGATACCCCGCTGTGGTGACGGGATACGCCTGACGGCGCCCTGGACGGTCAGCCTGACCAACGAGTATCGCAACGCCAAGATGATCCACGCCGTGACGGGCAGGGAGCTCACCGGATCCAGCATGGACTTCAGGCACCACGCGAAGCCGATCTGTTCCGTGACGTTCGACGCTGGCACAGAGCTCGTATTCGACCGCGTCTACATCCGCCAGGGTGCCGATAACTACGCATCCACGACGTTCATCGTCAAGGACACGGCAGACGGTGCGCTCGTCGGCCAGCGCTTCTGGGTCGGTGTCGACGACGCCAATCGCATCGAGGCGGAGCCATCGTCGCACAAGAACCCGCTCTCAGCGTTCTCGCTCAAGTCGTACGTCACCGCGTGGAAGGCCAAGGCCGATCCGAAGATCGCGGTGCAGGCGTCGGCTGCGAAGGCGAAACGCGAGGAGCTACAGAACGTGCGTAGTGCGCTGTGCGAAGCGTGCTGTGAACCGTGGCGAACCAGCGATGACAAGCGACCAGGCACGATCAGGCAGCACGTACAGCTCATCATCCAGACGTTGCTACCGTTAGCGTTAGCTGCACGTGACGCTGAGCACGCTCGGCACCTTGAGGCATATGAGCGTCACGAAGCGATGATGCGCCAGCACGATCCGAAGTGGCACAGCTCGCCGCCGTGGAAGTACGACGACGAGCAGGTAAAGGGCAGCGTTCGCAGCCATCTGCTACAGCAGAGCAAGGGGCGGCGTGGCTATAACACCTGGACTGTCGCTGGTCAGGGACAGCGCGCTGACGGTTCGACGGAGCGCACGATGCTGCCCCTGCTTGAAGCCCCCTACAAGGGTGATGGCACAACGCTAGACATCGGCTTCACGGTCATCACCGATGCCAACGGCATCGTCACCGGCCTGCAGCCCTACTCACCGTCGCGATCGCAGTGCGCGGTCAGCTGCTAGCCCCGGGTGACCTGCTGCAGAGCAGCGATGCAACGCTGCAGGTCATCGTCTCCAACTTCGCGACGCTCGGCTGGGCGACGCGCAGGATGAAAGCGTACAGGAAGCAGCGCAGGCTACGGTGCCTGCTCGTCGATGATGGTGACGTTGCGGTGCGGCTGCACAGGCCAGCGCACCGTGAACCTGATGACGTGATCGTGTGGGACGCAGATGAACGTTGACGGCACACCGTCATGCTCGCTTGAGGTGGATGCCTACCACGATCCCGGCGATGTGTGGCTGTGCTCTCGCGGCGTCACGCTTGATGCGTTCATCTGCATCGCGAGCTTCGGCGAAGACGCAGCGAACGCGGCGCTCGTCGTGACCGTCACGCCTGCGCCAGGAATATGCAGGATCGTGACGGCCGGCAGGTCATGCGGGCAGCTGCTCGGCTTCACCGGCGGGTAGCTGATCCTCATCCTCGATGAGCCGCAGCACCTCGGCGAGGCCAGCCTGGAATTGGGCTGACCTCGCCACCGCACGTGACGCTGCGCGCGACGAGTCCATGCCGCATGCATCGAGGACCCTTGCCGCGATCTTCTGTATGCCGCGCAGCACGTAGTTACGCGCTGACGAGTGGTTCATCGGCCATCCGATGACGGTCAGCGTGTCCGCGATCTCACGGTAGTCACAGCCCAATGTATCGGCGACCGTTGCGTACTCTGACCGTTCCTGCTCACGCTCTGCGTCCATCGCCATCCTCCATCGCTGCTCGTCGTCTTGGTTGCACGCTCATGCTCCACGGACGTCCGACAGCGTCGTCGAGCCTGGCACCGAGCTGTCGGACGTGCTCGGCGTACGGATCTACCCGTACGTGCGGTGGCGGATCGTTCCGTCGGCGCCTGCACTCGGCGAGGATCGCACGTGACAGCAGCACATCGACGCTGACGATCGCGCACGTGAACGCGCACATCAGGATGACGAGCCACTGCTCAGGCGTCGGGTGCACGCTCTCCCTCCTCGTTCCCTGGGACAAGCCCGAATCGCATGCGAAGCGCGACGAGCTCTGGCTCGCTGAGGTCAGCGATGCCGCGCTTGACGGCCTCGCGCAGCTCGGCGCTCAGCAGAGCGGACTCTGGTGTGGGGGCTGGGTCGACGAGCGTATCACCGAGCGTGCGTTGCTGGTCACCGCCACGCTGGGCTGGCCCACGCATCACGGTGCTCAGCGAGACCTCGTTGCGAGCGTGCTTGACAGCGCTGGTGACGACCTCCGATGAGCCCTCGACCTGCTGCGTGCTACCGCCGCCCTGCTCCGCGTCGATCAGCTTCCGCAGCGCGGTTGCAGCGTGCGCTGGCATCCGCACGTTCCTGTTCGTGGATCGGGCGCACTGCGATATCGCCTGCCTGATCCACCAGGTTGCGTACGCCGGGAAAGACACACCGCGATTGCGGTCGTAGCGCTCTATCGCACGCATGCACCCGAACGCGCCCTCCTGGCACAGGTCGAGCAACCGATCGCCCGTCCTGTCGTACTTGCGCGCGATCTTCATGATGAGCCGCAGGTTTCCCTCGACGATCAGGGCGTCCAGCTTGCTACGCTGCTCCTCGCTTGCACCCTCGCGCGCCGCGAACAGCTCGGCTGTGAGGGCACCGTCCAGCGGTGGTCTCGCGGAGATCTCACGCTGCCACAGCGACATCACAGCGTTCGGAGCGCGCGGTGCGGTACGTCCGCGATGCTCGTCCCAACGCCACTTTGCCTTTCCGCCGTCACCGCGGTTCACTGATCGCGCCTTCCCCCACGGAACTCGAGCTCGCGGCGGATGTAGCACCATTCCACCTCGAGGTCCTGCACCGATACCCCCTTGGGGATGGCACCCGTGGCGATCTGCGTGTCGATGGTTCGTAGCGCGTCTCGGAGAGGCTGCGTCTCCATCGCTGCTAGCGCATCGCGGCTCAAACGCTCTAACCTCGGGGCAGCCCGCTTGTGCACTGCGCGCGTGTCCGCATCCCGATCTGACCTGTCTTGCCTCTGGCCCTGCTGCCATCCCCTGCTGACGTTTGCCATGCAGAAGCACCACCTACGAAGATGGGTTGCCAACCTTGCGGACCGGACGGTCCAGCTGGCGAGCGCTATCGCTAGCGCTACGTTCGAGCAGCAGGATTCGAACCTGCATATCCTCGTTTCAGAGACGAGTTCACGGCCGGTTGTGATATGCTCGAGAGCGCGCAGCGGGATTCGAACCCACGACCTCCTGCATGGCAAGCAGGCGCTCCACCGACAGAGCTTTGCGCGCGTGGCCGTTACATCAGCGGCATCTGAGGATCGAACGGAACATGCACGCTGCAGACGCGCGGTGCGTCTGAGCGCATGTCGTGCGGTGCATCGTTGCGGGGTAGCGCGCTGCCGAACTGCTCGGATAGCGCTACGGTAAGGGCGATCGCGACAATGAAGCCAGCGATGATCTTCGTGTACATGAGCACCCGACAGGAGTCGAACCTGCGCAAACTACGTTGGAAGCGTAGCACATTACCGTTCTGTCACGGGTGCGTGGAGGCTAGCGGGATCGAACCGCTGACGTCCTGCTTGCAAAGCAGGTGCTCTACCGGCTGAGCTAAGCCCCCATCTCGTATCGTGGAGCCCACGGGGATCGAACCCGTCACCTGCTGCCTGCGACGCAGCCGCTCTACCAAAATGAGCTAGAGCCCCAACGTCGTACGGTAGCGACCAGGAGCGACTCAACACCGCTGGCCCGTGCCGAAGAGCTCCGTTGATAAGCGGAGGTTGAGCACCACGGTGCATACGCTGCGCGCCCGTACGGTCCACACCGCGGGATTCGAACCCGCCATCTCTCGGATATCAGCCGAGTGCATAGCCGACTATGCTTGGTGTGGCTGGTGAGCTGCGATCGGCGTCAGGCGCCGGTGCACAATGGCACCGCGCTGAGACCGGGCGCTGCTCCGTAACCGTGCGATCGTCGGATATCGCATTTCCACCTGCCGGTGGCGTCCTCGGTAGACGAACGGTTCGTTGCGGGGGTGGGATTTGAACCACACGTTCGGGGGTTATGAGCCCCCTGCCTTAGACCGGGCTAGGCGACCCCGCGGTCCGTGCGTCCAGATTTGAACTGGAAACCTTCTCCTTATGAAGGAGACGCTCCGCCGATTGAGCTACGCACGAATGTTGTCGACGTGGTGAGATTTGAACTCACGACCCCCTGCTTCCGAGGCAGGTACGCTGACCAGGCTGCGCTACACGTCGTTGTTGGAACTGTTCTACATATTCATTCACTTGCGTTTGTATTAAATGCTTGTATCGTGAATGCCAATATTGATGATGTGTTGGACACAACGGTACAAAATTCTCGGGGCGATTGTCCGAATGATCACCATTATGATGGTGTGCTTCTACGATATTTGATTCACCGCAGATCACACAACATCGTTTATGATAACGCCAACATACAACATTATGCTTGCTGTCGGCATCTGGCTTGAAGTTCGGATTATTTGCGCCCGATCTAAAGTATGTGTTTGAGCACGCTCGAGAGCACGTGATCTTTTCGCTCGATGAACCAACGCTCGTTACAAATGGCTTGCTGCACGTCGGACACTGGCGTATCACGCGTTCATAACGGCGATTTTGCTTGCTCGGATCAAAGTGAGACACATCAATTGCAAATCTTGAAATCAGCGCGTCGACTATCCGACAACCCGTGCCGTTCATCGGCAAATTGAAGCGTTTGATTGCATCACACTTTCCATACGAAGCAGCAAACACTGCGATCGCGTGTTCTTCTGTGATTTGCGCTAGCGCATCTTCAAGCTTTGACACTTTGTCGGGATGGCAGGATTCGAACCTGCGATCTCTCGCGCCCAAGGCGAGCGCCATACCGCTTGGCTACACCCCGAACATTCTTACGCGGCTCCCACCGCGTCATGAGGAGCTGGCGGGCGTCGAACCCGCATGGGCCACGTGACCCTCACACGCATTCCAAGCGTGCTGCGCTAGCCGCTACGCGGCAGCTCCGCTGCTCGCGATGGGAGATTAAGGCGGATGCGCGGCCGTTTCCTATTCCAAGCATAGATGAACGCGCTTCCTATCGCTGCCCTTCGCGGTAGGTCGGGCGGGATTTGAACCCGCATCACCTCGCTTAAGAGGCGAGTGTAATGGTCCGTTATACGACCGACCCATAACTTACGTGATGTCTATAACTGGGATAGCGAGACATCACAATTTGACGTTTTGTATTGCTGTGCTTCCTAGCGTTTGCACCTGCATGCGTTGGTTGTTGAGCATGGCAATTCGGACACAGCAATCGTAAGTTGCTCCTGACATTATTATCAGGATTCCCATCGATGTGATCCAACTCGATAGGAATTATTCGCCCACGCCACGCTGTTAGCTCGCAAAGCTGACATTTACAGCCAAGTTCACTTAATAATCTGCGCTTTCGTGCATCATCCGTCTGTAGCGATTCAAACAAAATTACGTGTGCTCGCCTGTGCCCACCGTACTTTGCGGGCGTTTCAGCAACAAAATCACATTCGCTACATTTACGCGGGTATGTATTGCTAGCAAAAACGTTTTTCGCTCGTTCACCACGCCTAACGTGACCGCTGCTATGTCCAGCTAGCTGTTCTTTCAACTCGAATACGACTTTGCATATTTTACACGTATACATTGTTCCCGTGCGCAAGAGATCAAGTGAGCATCGGTGGTTTCCTGTAGCCTCGATTGGTAGTCGATGTTGATGGAACCGGTGCCCGTCGCTGCTCGCAGCATTACGGGGTCACCGCGGCTGGGTTCGAACCAGCTACCTCCACCGTGTCAGGGTGGCGCTCTACCAAGTGAGCTACGCAGTGTTGCAAGCGATGGACCGTGACCAGAGGCGCATATCGTCGGTGCACCGCGACCACATCGAAGTGCGCTAGCGTCACCCGCAGAGACCACGGTTCTAATCCGCATCCCTCGCGGGGCCAGCGTTGCGCTGCACGGTCCTCGCTGTCCTCGCGGTCGGATTCGAACCGACGGCCTCTCCCTTCGCAGGGGAACGCTCTGTCCATCTGAGCTACGCAAGGTGACGGCGATCGGGTGACCAGGAGCCTAAGCTACGCCATGGATGCGCATCCGTCAGCATAGCAATCCTCTACGTGCTCGTGGCAGGCCATTCTCAATCACCGATTACGTTGGTGATGCTATAGCCACGCATGACGTTGAGCTGCACCCGATCGCGGTCCTCGTTGCAGGGTTCGAACCTGCGGCCTCTTCCTTAGGAGGGAAGCGCTCTGTCCATCTGGGCTAAACGAGGTCGTGCACGCTACACATTGTGGTCGTGAGAATCATCCGTTAACACGGTCCTGAAGGAGAGCCAGGTGACATGGCGATCCGCACCGCGGAAGGTTGCTCCACGTCCATTGTCCCACCGTTTCCTACCCGTTCACCAGCAGCATGCAACATCCATGCTATCACACTTTTAAGCTGCTTTTCACAATCTGAAGCGCTGCAGCGTCAGGAGACCAGAGGCTGGGCTGATCAGGCCGTTGACCGGAGCCATCAAACACGTATGCGGGTAAAAACCGCTCGTATCCGATACGCTAGGGCGCTGCACCTGCGCTGCAATAGTCTGGCGTGATGGAGTCGAACCACCCGAGGTTATTAGCCACCTGATTTACAGTCAAGCCCGCTACCACTTACGGTCTAACGCCAGGTGCCCATCACAGGAATCGAACCTGTCACATCACGTTTACGAAACGTGCGCTCTACCAGCTGAGCTAGACGGGCATGCACCGCACTCG
>Ga0075163_10003320_pt1 | contig 21610 bp, 16 predicted proteins | sample JI1023141ADNA_FD_71478 | JGI IMG/M metagenome (GOLD analysis project Ga0075163, IMG submission 71478) | Wastewater effluent complex algal communities from Wisconsin, to seasonally profile nutrient transformation and Carbon sequestration -... | ecosystem: Engineered > WWTP > Effluent > Algae... | reverse complement strand
TTATGCTAAATACGTTGTTATTTATTTAGACAAACAATTGTTTTTACCAGTAGGCAGTAGAATTAATGATGACAAAGGTTTGTACGAACAATACGATTACTTTAATCTTCAATTAAATCCAACCTTCGCAGAAGACGAGTTTACCAAAAACTTTAAAGGATACGGGTTTTAATTTATTTCGAGTTTGTGGTTTATAGTTTCGAGTTTAGTAAAAACAAATCTGAAACCAAAAACTCGAAACAGCAAACTACTTCTTATCACTCAACACTTCAAACGAAATCGTGAGGCTTTCACCATTTTCATCAACCAGTGTTAGCATGTGTTTTCCTTTTGCAGGATTAATTCCTAATTGATGAATATCTTTTGTTGTTCCAACATACGACTCATCAATATGCCAATGTATTTGCGTTTTAGGATTACGATGCGCAACTTCGAAAACAGCTGCAGTTTGCTTGCTATCTAGGTCAACAGGCACATACACGCTTGTTCCATTTTTTGGATAAATCATTTCCATCATTTTTCCTTGAAACACAAAACATCCTTCCTTAAAAGGAGGCAAAGTTTTATAACTCGCATTTTTTAATTTGTAATAATATTCGATTGCAGGTGGTAAAATAAAATAAGCAATGTGTTTCATTTTATTTACATCATAACATTCGTTTGTCACACGGTAACTTTCTGTTTCATCCAAATGAATTATTTTATGATAAGGACATTGCCCCGTTTTCTCACTATTACTAGGTGCTTTAATAGTTGTTGTCATTGGGCAAATCACAGAAGCTCTGTAACCACTCTCTGCGCAAATTTTTACATTCTTAATTTCTTTGAATGGCTCGGCAAACCACGAGGATTTTTGTGGGAGCAAACCAAATACATCAAATAAAATCGGGGCAGCTGCCGTAATACCTGTTAAACCTGGGCGACCTTCTCCATCAGCGTTTCCAGCCCACACGCCAACAACATAATCGGGTGTAACACCAATTGCCCAACCATCTCTAAATCCAAAACTAGTTCCTGTTTTCCAAGCAATTTTTCTACCACCACTTAATCGTTTCCACGATGCATCTAAATCAGGGCGCGATACTTCTGCCATGGCTTCAAATGTTAACCATATTGAACCCGCCATTAATTTTTGTGATTTTATTTTTTCGTTCTCTACTTCTTTTGCAACATAAGTAAGCGGACGATAATCGTTTTTAAAATATGCCCCGTTGTACAAATTGTAATTATTTAAACTTCTTGCCATCGACGCATAAATGCCCGCCATCTCACTCAGCTTCCCTTCTGCCCCGCCTAGTATAATCGACATGCCATAATGCGATGCAGATCGATTAATTGTTGTCATCCCTAAATCTTGAATCTCTTGATGAAATTTTTCTACACCATGTTGCTGTAATAGTTTTACTGTTGGAATATTTAAACTTCTTGCCAATGCGCGCCAAGCTGGCACTGCGCCATCGTATGTAAGATTAAAATTTTTAGGAGAGAATCCTCCAATTTGTGTAGGAATATCGGGTACTAACATACTTGGTAAGAGTTCTCCACTATTCAACATCTCTGCATACAAATAAGGTTTTAGTAAACTGCCAGTACTGCGCGAAGCATTAATAACATCCACATCATTTCCATGATCTTGCCCCTGCTCCGCTTTGGTATTGCCTATGTAACACAAAATAGTTCCGGTGCGAACATCAGCTACAATTACTGCAGCATTGTGTATTTCAGAAGCTTTTAAATTTTTTGCATGCGTTGCTATAATTGCATTTACTTGTTTTTGTAATTCTAAATCCAATGTTGTTTTGATGCTTTTACCTTCACCTAAATCTGCAATGCTTCTGTTAAGCAAATGTGGCGCCTCTTGTGGGATGGAAAAGAATTTATCAGGTAGAGGTTCAAGTAAACTTAAATCATAGGTTTCTTTATCTATAAGTTTATACTCTAACAAAGTGCCCAGTAATTTATTTCGTTTTGCTAAAAGCAATTTTTGATTTTTACCTGGGTAAATTAATGAAGGTGCATTTGGTAACACTGCTAATGTTGCGCACTCTGCCCATGATAATTTATCCGGGCTTCTTCCAAAATACCTTGCAGATGCAGCTTCCAAGCCAACAACATTTCCACCAAAGGGAGAATGCGTTGCGTACAAAGTCATAATTTCATCTTTTGAATAACTAAACTCTAAACGTAAAGCCCAAATCATTTCAATCAATTTTTCGAAATAAGAACGTTTACGATTTTTTCTTGCCATACGAATTACTTGCATCGTAATTGTACTTCCTCCACTTACAATTTTTTTTCGCTTTACGTTTTGAGAAACCGCTCTAAAAGTTGAACCCACATCAACCCCAGGATGAACGTAAAAATGTTTGTCTTCAAACATCATTAAGCACGCCGCAAATTTTCCCGGAACTTTTTCATCGCTCGGAAAACGCCATTGATTATCTTTTGCAATCCGAGCAGCTATTAATTTGTCGGATTTGTCGTAAAGCACCGTTGAGTAAGGGGTGGTGAAAAGAGGTGACGGAAGACAGAAAATGAAACTTATTACACTGATAATTATCAGTAAATACACAACTAGGCGTTTTATGCCTTGTGCTGCTATCCAATTCCGTATATTTTTACTGATATTCAACGAATTACAAATATACTAAGAGTTTAGATTCGCTTTGTTTATAATCGTTCTAAATTAACTTTCATGACAAAGTCATGACAATCAAATGAAGCTTTGTGCTGACCTTTGTTTTCAACGAAAAAGGGATGTTGGACAGTTTACAAATAGTTGCATTTACACACAAGCAAATTAAAATCAATGAGATTGGTTTGCTGCATTTGTCTGAAGAATCTCAGGAGCAAATTTTGCCTGCTATTAAAACTAAATTTTTGTTTAGCGAGTTTATGTTTCTTTCAACTTGTAATCGAGTTGAATTAATTTTTAAAACTCCTGATGATATTACAAGAGAAACACTTTCCTCTATACTTACCGAAATAAATCCAGCTATCTCAAACGAGGACGCTGAAACTATTGCAAATTCAGCAGCCATATTTAAAGGCATACATGCAGTAGAACATTTGTTTAATGTTGCTTCTTCATTAGATTCATTAGTAATTGGTGAAAGAGAAATTATTACACAAGTTAGAAGAGCATACGAAATATGCAATAAAATTGGAGTTACAGGTGATTTAATTCGATTGTTAGTTAAACAAACGATTGAAACCGCAAAAGATGTTTACACAAATACAGATATTGCAAAAAACCCTGTATCGATTGTTTCTCTAGCTTATCGCCAATTACGTGATTTAAACATAAAGAACGATGCACGCATTTTAATTATTGGTGCAGGCGAAACAAATACAACTTTAGCTAAGTATTTACAAAAACATAAGTACGCAAACTTTGTTGTTTTTAACCGTACAGAAAGCAAAGCGCAAGTATTGGCTAATGAATTAGGCGGCATTGCTTTTCAATTAGATGAATTAAAAAATTACACAAAAGGTTTCGATGTATTGATTACTTGTACATCATCTGAAACACCTATTGTTACTAAAGAAATTTACACTTCTTTACTTGTGGGAGAAAAAGGCAAAAAGGTTGTAATTGACTTAGCTGTTCCAAACGATATTGATAGAAATTTACCAAACGAATTTGACATTAAATTAATTGCAGTTGAAACATTAAAAGATCAAGCGCAAGAAAATTTAGTGAAACGTGAAAAAGAATTAAATGCTTGTTCAAATGTAATTTCAAATCACATTGATGAGTTTTTACAAATTCACCGCGAACGTAGCGTAGAACTTGCCTTTGGTGAGATTCCTAAAAGAGTGCGTGAAATTAAAGAAGTTGCATTAAACGAAGTATTTGCAAAAGACCTTGGAACTCTTGACACACAAAGTAGAGAGGTATTAGACAAAGTGCTTGCATACATGGAAAAGAAATACAATGCAGTTGCAATGAAAACTGCTAAAGAAGCATTATTAAAAGATTAATGCTTTACTTTTGCTCAATTTCCCCTATTCAACATAACACATGAAAATAATTATCGGAACACGCGGCAGCGAATTAGCCCTTTGGCAAGCAAATCATACAAAAGATTTATTAGAGAAAAAAGGTGTGGAAGTTGAAATAAAAATTATTTCTACCCACGGCGACCGCACGCAGGAATGGAATACCGCTTTTGATAAATTAGAAGGGAAAGGATTTTTTACCAAAGAATTAGAAGAAGCTTTATTAAAAAAAGAAATAGATTTAGCAGTTCACTCTCATAAAGATTTGCCAACTGAAAGTCCAGATGGATTAATGATTGGTGCAGTTTCTGACAGAGAAGACCCAAGCGAATTATTATTGATTAGAAAAGAAAACGTTGACGATAAACAACGCTTTAATCTAAAGAGCGGGGCAAAAGTTGGAACCTCTTCTGCAAGGAGAAAATCTCAGCTTACTGCTTTTCGCCCTGATGTTACCATTGAAGATTTAAGAGGAAACGTGCCAACGCGTATTAATAAATTAAGAGAAGGTCAATACGATGCTATCATGCTTGCCGCTGCTGGTATTGAGCGTTTAGGTTTAGACTTATCGGATTTACACGTTGAAAAATTAGACCCTAAAGAATTTATTCCTGCGCCTGCGCAAGGTGTATTGGCTTGGCAAATTAGAGATAACGACAGTGCAATTGAAAGTGTAATTGACAAACTAAATAATGAAGATGTTCAATTACAAATTAATGTTGAACGCCGCATTTTAAATTTATTTGATGGTGGTTGTCAATTACCATTAGGTGCATATTGCGAATCAGAAATATCTGACCAAGACCGTTTAATTTTTAGAGTATGGGTTTCTAAAGCTGCTGCCTTTGATAAACAACCAGTTCAGCTTTTGTTTGAAACTCACTACCCAGGCGACTTGCCAGAGAAAGTAGTTAGCCACATTAATGGCATTAGCAAGCAAAAAGTTTTTGTAACAAAAGATTTTAGAGAGAATGATTATTTACCTCATGCATTAAAAGGTTTAAATTTTGAAGTAGAAGGAAAATCATTAATTGAATTTAAAGAAATAAAAATCAATTTTATTCCACGTACTGAGTGGGTGTTTTTTAGTAGCAAACATGCAGTGCGTTATTTCTTCAGACAAAACCCAGTAATTGAAAATGTGAAATTTGGTTGCATAAGCAAACAAACATCCATGGAATTGCGCACATTTGGCAAACGTGCTGATTTTATTGGGCAATCAACCGATACCAAATTAATTGGGAAACAATTTGGTTCACTTATAGGTAACGCGCGTGTTCTTTTTCCAATTGCGAAGGAAAGTATGCAAAGTGTACAATATCAATTAGTAAAAAGAGACAATGCAGTTAACTTGCCTGTTTACGAAACGCTTAAACACTCAATAGAAGTTGCAAGTGATACAACAATTATTGTTTTCACCAGCCCAAGTAATGTTGAATCTTTCTTCGAGAAAAACAAATGGTTGCCAAGCTTTAAAGCAATAGCTATGGGCGATGCTACAGGAAGTATGCTAGAGAAAAAAGGCGTAAAGAAATACGAAACTCCAGATAGATTTGATGATTTAGGATTGATGAGAGCGATAATGAAAATTAGTGTTTAGTTTGGGATGCGTGAACTGCTTTTGAACAATGATAATAGTGACAAAAGAAAAATTATTTTTCTGATAAAAAATCGTTTCTATTTGTAATTAACATCTCAAGTTCCTCTTTCCAAAATCCATCTTCCGAAATTGCTTTATTATCTATTAATTCTATTTTATCTTTTAATGCCTTAAATTGTTCATCAGTAAAATTCGAATCCAAACAGGCATCTTCTCCATTCTCTTTTATGATCTGATTAACAAAGCCTCTATATGCAAGTAAAATTTCTACAAACTGGAGAATTGATTCATTTATATATCGTGCAGAAAAATAATCTTCATGGTCTAGCCACTCCAACTTATCATCCAAGGCTGTATTTAAGGCGATTGGATTTCCACTACCATCGGATCCGATAACTATATATCTATCGAATTCTTCTCCAATAAGCTCGTATTGCTTGCTTAATCTGTTAATTCCATCATATAAATCACTTGTGTCTTTAACAAAAGACAAGTATGGTGCAGCATAATCAGGAAGACCTGCAGTGTTCAAAAATTCAATGGTTTCTTGTTTAAGATTTAATCCAACTAATCTCTCAATTGAAATGGGATACAAAACATTATTTTCTTTTACCCAATTGTTTTTAAACTCTTCTGGCGTCATAATTAAAATCTAAAATCTTATATCAGAAATCCTAAATATCTACTTCACCAATTGATTAGAGTAAGGAACTCTAAATTGTATCGAGCGCCCAAGTGTTACTTCATCGGCATACTCTAGTTCATCGCCAACTGCAATACCGCGGGCAATGGTAGAAACTTTAATATTAAACGGGGCAATTTTTTTATAAATGTAGAAATTAGTTGTTTCACCTTCCATGGTTGCAGGTAAAGCCATAATAATTTCTTGTACTTCGTTTTGTTGAATTTTAGCAACCAATTGCTCCACCGTTAAGTTAGATGGGCCAATGCCTTCCATAGGAGAAATAATTCCACCCAATACATGGTATTGTCCTTTAAATAAACCTGTGTTTTCAATTGCCATTACATCGCGTATATCCTGCACCACACATACCATTTTAGCATCGCGAGAAGGATTATTACAAATGTCACAAATCTCTTTATCCGAAATATTAAAACAGTTTTTGCAAAAACAAATATCGTTCTTCAGCTTAAGCAACGCATCAGCAAAGCTTTCTACTTCGTCGGTATCTTTTTTTAAAACGTGCAAAACAAAACGCAATGCGGTTTTTTTACCTACACCCGGCAATTGCGAAAATTCGTTTACGGCACGTTCAATTATTTTGGAAGAAAAATCCATCATGTAAAAATAAGGCAAATCCAATGTATTTAGCGATTTACCTTTAAGAATTTATCTTCATTTATTAAACAAGCTTTGTGAAGAAATACTGAGAATTGCCCCATTTCGTTTAACATATTACCCGAAATTAGCTTTATGTCAGCTACACTCATCATTGCCTGCATTTTAGGCTATTTCGGTTTTTTGCTTATAATTGCTTGGTACACCTCGCGCAACAGCACTGCCGATTCTTATTTTTTAGGCAACAATGCATCTCCTTGGTACGCTGTAGCCTTTGGTATGATTGGCGATTCGCTTTCAGGTGTAACCTATATTTCTGTTCCAGGTGCGGTGGGCGCTTCTAAATTTTCTTATTTACAATTGGTGTTGGGTTATTTTGTTGGCTACTTTATTATTTCAAAAGTATTGCTGCCCCTGTATTACAAAATGAATTTGCTTTCTATTTACACTTACTTAGAAACTCGTTTCGGAAAAATCACACAAAAAACAGGGGCCTTTTATTTTATTCTTTCTCGTGTGTTGGGCGCTGCAGGGCGCTTGTTTTTAGCGGCAGGCGTACTTCAGTTTTTTGTTTTCGATCATATGGGTGTTCATTTTGCAGTAAGTGTTTCGGTAATCATTGCATTGATGTTGCTCTACACGTACAAAGGCGGAATTAAAACTTTGGTGTGGACAGATACTTTTCAATCCTTGTTTTTAATATTGGGAGTTGTACTTTCGATTGTTGCAATTATCAATCACACAGGTTGGAGTTTTACCGATTCAATTTCAAAAGTAATCGACTCCGAATATTCAAAAACCTTTTTCTGGGATTGGAAAAGTGCAAGTTTTTTTCCTAAACAATTTATTGGTGGTATTTTCATAGCCGTTGCTATGACAGGGCTAGACCAAAACATGATGCAAAAGAATTTAAGTTGCAAATCACTGGGCGAAGCGCAAAAAAATATTTTTTGGTTTAGCATTGTAATGGTAATTGTAAATGTTTTCTTTTTATCACTAGGTGTTTTACTTTACATGTATTATAACGAAACAGGAACTGCACTGCCAATAAATGCAGAAACGGGAAAGGTATTAACTGATAGAGTTTTTCCGAACCTCGCCCTAAATCATTTAGGAATTTTTGCAGGATTAGTTTTTATTATTGGTTTAACAGCAGCCACCTTTAGTAGCGCCGATTCTGTACTTACCACACTTACCACATCCATGTATGTTGATATGATGGAATTAGATAGAAACGAAAAATTAACAGAAAAGAAAAAAGCGAGTTATCGTACCATCATTCATATTTCATTTGCGGTTTTATTGTGGTTGGTAATCTTAGTATTTGATGCCTTAAACGATAAAGCAATTATTGATACGATATTAAAACTAGCTGGCTACACGTATGGGCCACTGCTTGGTTTATTTGCCTTTGGTTTATTTATGAAAGGACAAATTAATGACAAACTTGTTCCCATTGTGTGTTTACTTGCGCCAGGCTTGGCTTATATTTTAAGCACGTACTCTAAAGATTGGTTTGGAGGATATGAAATAGGAAATGAGTTGATAATTGTAAATGGATTGCTTACTTTTATTGGGCTAATAATTATTAAGCAAAACAAACAACTAAGCACAGCTAATTAAATGAAACAATTTTCTCTTTTTCTCCTACTTACGATTGCATCTAAGATTATTGTTTCACAAACAAAAATTGCCGAGTCTCCTAATTTTATTTTAGAGGAAAAAGGTTATAAAGAAAAAGTAGATTACAAATACTGTTTATATACCTCTGCAAAAGAAATTGTAAAAAAATTCGACAAAACCTATTGGTTCAAAAATCCAAACAAAGAGAATTTAATAGTTGTATCCAAAGAAGAAGGTGGAGAGTATAGATACAGCATTTTCGATATTACCAAAGGTGATTTTATTACCGACTGGAATTATGAACGAATAACAGAATTAAACGACAGTATTTTTAAATTGAAACTTAGAAATGTAAATAAGGAATCGGTAAACAAATGGATTATAATAAACAAAAAAGGAGAAAAATTAATTGAAAAAGATTTCACAGGTTACAGCGGGCCATCCTATGACCCAACTCATCAATTAATTTATTCTAATTATGACAAAGAGATAATTGAATTTTTTACAACAAGCGGAAAAACAAAATATGTTTTAAAAGGTTACGATTCGCCTGCTATAGAAGATGGTTTACTATTTGTATTTAAAGATAACAAGCGGGGCATAATTGATTTTAAAGAGGAAATTATAGTCCCATTTGAATATAACCAACTCGAAGTAAGCGATGGTAAATTATATGGGACAAAGACAGTGAATTCGAAAAGTATTTGTGAGGTTTATAACGATGTAACAAGAAGTATTATTGAGTTTTCGAAAGAAGGTGATTACCTTTCAAAATCAAGTTACAATAATCCAAACTCTTCTGAAAACGTAAACTATTGGATGGCTGCGAATAAAAAGAAACAATTTTTTTATGACACCAATTACAATTTATTTTTAGAGTGGAGTGGTGATACAGAAACAAATGATAGCACATACTACCTATACTGGGATATTATGCAAAAATACAATGAGTTATACCTACTTCAATTTGATTATGGAAGTGGCTTTAAAAGTCCTATTGTTGTTAGCAAAGAAGGTCAAGTATTAACCTGCAAAAGCGAAGGTGTTATTTTTTGCAGACAAAACTTGGATACGAAATTATATGAAAACTCTCCCTACACCATTTTATTCGACCCACAAAAAAAAGCACAAGAATCTATTTTGATTATTGATAATCAGAAAAAATTTGTTCCCTACAAATTAATTCATCAATTAGATAACATGATTGTTTTTGAGTTAGAACAAAATGGTCAAAAACAAATCGTTCATTTTGATGGAGAACAAACCATCACCTTTTTCAGCAAGCTTAACAATGCTTCATTAAAACTAATGAATGCTGATCGAACATTTTTTAAAAATCCTGATCTTTTATTCTTCTCAACAACAGAAAACGGAAAAATAAGCCTTCTAGCTAACTACTTCATGTACGGAAGCGACCATTATTCTACTGGGAAAACACCTGCTGTATTTGATAAGATAACGAAGATTTATGCTTATGAAACCTATTTTCACATAATTGGAACAATCGATAATAAACAAGTAATTGCCTTTTGTAACACAGATAAATTTAATTACGTTCAGGTAGATAAAATTCCTGATATGAAATTATTTGGTATTGAAGTCTATCATAGCGTAGTAAAAATAAGAAGTAACAATAAAATGGCTGCCATTAACACCATGTGCGAATTTGTAATGCAACCAAAGTACAATGAGATTATCCCTTACAATAGTGATTATAGCTTTTGCATTGTAGATAAGAAAAAAGGTGTGGGTCATTTACAAGGAGAAGGAAGCTTCGATGAAATTTTACCTGCTGAATTTGATGAAATTGAATTGGTTTTAGGTGGTGATTTATGGAAAGTTAAGAAGGATGGCAAATACGGAATGTTTTATTCACATGGCCAAAAGAGTTTAGATTGCATATACGATGAAATTATCTTAAACGGATGGGATGGCGGTTACATTGTGAAGAAAGGCGGTAAATATGGCGTTATGGGATATGATGGAAGCGTACTATATGAAATTAAGTTTAACTCAATAGAAGAGATAAAAAAACAATCGGAGTAATAAAAAAATCATGCTCAAGTTAAGACCGAAATATTCGTTTATTCCTATTAATTTCTGCAGGTCTAAATTAAATCAACAAACTAAGCAAAGCCATTAAAACAAATCTCAAAATTTTAGACTAGGAAGTTTTAATCGACTCAAATTATCTTAACTTCAATTCAACTAATTCAACTACGCCTTTCTTCTCATCAACAATATGCGATATGATTCTATCATCCTGATATGAGACGTTCCTCCATGAATTTGCGCTTCCCATTGGAATCTTCTTTATTGATGCTTTACCATTTTCGTAAATCACAACTTCACAAGTATCTTTCTCTGTGTTAGATGAAAAACAACAATAAAAACCATTTAAATCTTTATATATATGGCTCTTAAAAAAATTAAACTGATATCTACTTTCTACGTACTGACCCAACTCAAATGTTGAAAATCCAGTTGCGCCTTCTGGAAGCGACACATTTTTCTTTCCATTATCAAACACCTCAACCTTTAATAAATTCATTTTATTATCGTATTCCAACAACACTATATTATATATTTCAATTTTTGTTAAAGAACCATTTCCTTGCATACTAGTAATAAGAACTTTTGAATTAAAAGCCCTTCTATATTGTTCTCCTACAATTGTTATTCCACCTTCCTTATTTGGAATAATTTCATGAACATATATAGAAGTATTCTTATCCAGTTTGGTATTATCAGCTTGAGAAACCGCCTTTGAGATTTCACTACTCCAAAGCGATTCCTTTTCATTTACAACTTTTCCCTGCGCCGAAATTGTGTAAATACAAACACCAATACAAGAGTCTTTTTTTGAGTTATAAATCTCTCCTCCTACATAATACAAATCCTTTAATTCATTGTATCTAACAGTTCTTGTTCGGAAGGTGTGCTTAATAACAGTTTCGTCAATTCTTCCAATTTCCTTTCCAGTACTTAGATCTATAAAGCTTAAATAATTATAAAAGTTAGAAAATGATGTTTTTTTATCTCTTTGAGTTACCAAGTTTACCAACATTTTACTATTCACTAATAAACATTCTGTCTCATCAAATGATTTTTTTCCATTCTTTGAAGTAGCATTAAACTTCCATAGCTTTTTTCCTGAAACATCAAATGCTTCCATAATCAATTTCGCTCCCTCTTCCGCATCATGGTAACTAAAAACAAAGCCACTATTTTTTATAGGTTGCAAAACCTTTTTGGACCCTGGACTCCAGTAAGCACTTTTAAACTCCGTTTGATAAGCAAGTCCGAACATACCTCTTTTATCAAGTGCGTCAAAAACTACGGTCGATAGCTTATTAAGTGTTTTGTCGTAAATATCGCAGGTAGCTTTCTTTTCATCAGCCTCATAGTAGGCAAAGCAGTAATTATTTCCATTAAACACATAATCTAACAATACTCTTTCTTTAGTCGAAGAAATCTCAGTACTTCCAATTACCTTTCCCTGTATATCAGTTACATTTATTATGTGATTCTTATCCTTTCCATCCTTTCCCATTTCATAAGCAATCCTGTAACCTGTTAAGACTCCATTTTCTTCAATCTTTACTATACCTGCATAATCATATCCTTTTTTTACTTCCATCGGAAATGTTTGAGAAAACGCACGGTTGAAACAACTAAAAAATATTATTGCTAAAAATATATTTGCTTTCATAAATCACTAATTTTAACAAATATAATAAAATTATAAGTCATGCAAAAACTCGATAAACGCGTTGATGCTTACATCACAAAATCAAATGATTTTGCAAAGCCAATTTTAAATCATATTCGTGCATTGGTTCATAAAGCTTGCCCTGAAACTGAAGAAACAATAAAATGGGGTTTTCCCAACTTTGAATACAAAGGGCCTATGTGCAGTATGGCATCCTTTAAGCAGCACTGCGCATTTACATTTTGGAAAGCAGCTTTACTAGATGAAAAGAGTAAGCTAGAAATCGGTGAAAATCGATCTGCAATGGGACACATCGGAAAAATTACTTCAGTAAAAGATTTGCCTTCAGATAAAATCATGATAACTATGATTAAACAAGCAATGAAGTTGAATGATGAAGGTGTAAAAATTAAAAAGACCACAAACAAAGTTTCGGCTGATGAAGCTGTTGCTCCCGATTATTTTTTGAAGGCATTAGCAAAAAACAAAAAAGCCGAAAAACATTTTAATGCTTTCCCCAACGGTCAAAAAAAGGAATACATTGTTTGGATTACCGAAGCCAAAACCGAAGAAACTCGAGCCAAGCGCATGGCAACCGCAATTGAATGGTTGAGCGAAGGAAAGAGGAGAAATTGGAAATACGAAAAGGCTAAGTAAAATTGAAAAGTGAAGAATGAAAAATTAAAATTTCATCAGCCACAAAGTCTTCAATTTTTAATCTTCCTTATTCCTTAAACACCCTATCTTTTCCATCAAAGTATGGCGCTTGAATGGATAAAACTTTTAAAGGGATTTTTGAAGTTGTTTTTACTGAGTGAAAAGAATTTTTCGGAATAAAAATTACATCACCTTTTTTAATTGAAAACGTTTTATCATTTAACGTCATTTCAGCTTTTCCTTCTAACACAATAACATGTTCGGCATGCGCTAGGTGCTTGTGAGCTTTCACCTCCTTCTTTATAAAAATCACAAAACTAGAAACGTTATTTGTATCTGTATACAAAGCTCGACTATAAATATTTTCATAAACATTGGCTGCTTTAATTGTATCTGCCGATTGCATTAAGTTTTGTGCGTTTGTTTGCAAAGCAAAAATTACACTAACAAAAAATAGCATTGATTTCATACGATTGTATTTTGTTAGCCGAAAATTAGCTAATTATCGCTAAACATCAACAAAAGCGGGGCAAATATTAATTGGTATAACCAAAAAATTTACGACCTTTGTAGCCTTATGTCGGCAGAAACAGTTACTCCATACAAATCAGAAACAGAAAGTAAAAAGCAACAAGTTGCAACGATGTTTAACAACATTGCTTTTAGGTATGATATGCTTAACCAAGTTTTATCGGCAGGCACACATCACAAATGGAGAAGAAAAGCAGTAAAGGAATTTATTGATTCAAAACCAAAATTAATTTTAGATATTGCAACTGGAACAGGAGATTTTGCAATTGCTGCTTTAGCCTCAAACCCAGAAAAGGTTATTGGAGTTGATATTTCGGAAGGAATGCTAAAATTTGGTGTGGAAAAAATTAAGAAAGCTGGTTTAGAAAATAAAATAGAGTTAAAATTAGGTGATGCTGAAAATTTAGACTTTGCCGAAAACACATTTGATGTAATTACCGTTTCTTTTGGTGTACGTAATTTCGAAAATTTAGAGTTAGGCTTAAGCAATATGCTCCGCGTTTTAAAACCAGGCGGAAAAGTTGTTGTTATTGAGTTTTCTAAGCCAAGAGGTTTATTCAAATACTTTTATAATTTTTATTTCAAGGCCATTTTACCAATCATCGGTAAGCTTTTCTCTAAAGATAACGCGGCTTACAAGTATTTACCCGAGTCGGTACAAGCGTTTCCTGATTTTGAAAAATTTACAGGAATCCTTACCAAATTGGGCTACAAAAACGCTAAATACAAAACCCTTACTTTTGGTGTAGCCTGTATCTATACTGCTACAAAATAAATTCGTATTTTTGACGTTAGCTACATTCAACCTGTTTTGTTACACAAGAATAACATATTTAAAAGTCTTTGCGCAATAATTGCATTTCTATTAGTAGGAAATACAATTCATGCACAATATTCTCGTGGTGACCAAGGAGGTAACTTGCCCCGCTTTTACAAACAACATATTCATTTTGGTTTTAGTATTGGAGTAAATAATACTGATTTTAGAGTTCACGCAAAGCCAAACTCCGAATTATACACCAATTTAATGGATACCATTAATTATCCTAAAGACACTCTAAACTTAAAGGCAATTTCGAGTAAACCTGAAACAGGTTTTAACCTAGGAATTGTTTGCGATGTGCGATTACAAGAATATTTGCGCTTACGCTTTTTACCAAATATTGCATTTGGCTCTCGTCAGTTAATTTATTCATTTGCAGGCACGGATACTTTTGATGTAAAAAAGAAAATCGAATCTACTTTTATTAATTTCCCTTTAGATTTAAAATTGCAATCAAAGCGTATAGGTAATTTTGGTGCTTATGCTGTTGGTGGTGGAAACTATAGTATTGACTTAGCTTCGCAAAAAAAACAAAAACCTGATGATCAAGTTGTGCGATTAAGGTCGAACGATTTTTATTATGAAGCAGGTGGTGGAGTTGACTTTTACTTGCCTTACTTCAAACTTTCATTAGAAGGAAAAGTAATGGTTGGTGTAAAAAACATTTTAATTCAAGATAATAAATTATTTACTAGACCAGTTGATAAACTAAACTCGCATATATTTTTATTTACAATCACATTTGAAGGATAAAATCTTTCCATGCCATGATAAAAGAACTAAGCCTAGTTACCGAACCAAAGGTAGCCTTTACCGAAATTTTACTAAAAGAATTAGTCGCTGATGAATTAGGATTAAGTCCTAACGACAATTTTTCTATCCATCTCGAAAAGCGCTCAATTGATGCACGTAACAGAAACATCAAAATAAATCTCCGATTAAAAGTATTCATCAATGAACAAATCGTTGAAAATAAAATAACACCCGAATACAAACAAGTAAACGAAAACAAAGTAGTACATATAATTGGAGCTGGACCTGCGGGACTATTTGCAGCATTACGTTGTATTGAGTTAGGAGTTAAACCAATTATTTATGAGCGGGGCAAAGACATAAAATCGAGAAGAAGAGATCTTGCTTTAATAAATAAAGAACATATTGTAAATCCCGAATCAAATTATTGTTTTGGTGAAGGCGGAGCAGGAACGTATAGTGATGGTAAGCTTTATACACGCTCAGGAAAAAGAGGAAGCATTGAAAAAATATTACATACTTTAGTTTACCACGGGGCAAAAGATGAAATTTTAGTTGATGCGCATCCACATATTGGAACCAATAAATTGCCAAACATTATTGAAGCAATAAGAGAAACAATTAAAAACTTTGGCGGCGAAGTTCATTTCAACACGAAGCTAATTGACATCAACAAAAAAAACGAAGAAGTAAACTCTTTTGTTATTCAAAATGAAAATGGAGAAACAAAAGAAATAAAAACCTCTAAACTTATTATTGCCACAGGTCATTCGGCGCGTGACATATATGAGTTATTGCACGCGAAAGGAATTACTATTGAGGCAAAACCATTTGCAATGGGAGTGCGAGCAGAGCACCCGCAAGAAATAATTGATAAAGTACAATACCACTGTGGCACTTTAGATGAGTTGGTGCAAAAAAGAGAATTCTTGCCTGCTGCTTCATACAGCTTGGTGCATCAAGTAAACGGAAGAGGTGTGTATTCATTTTGTATGTGCCCTGGCGGAATTATTGCGCCTTGTGCAACAGGCCCAGAACAAGTTGTAACAAATGGTTGGAGTCCTTCAAAAAGAAATAATCCATATGCAAATTCTGGAATTGTGGTTGAACTAAAACTAACAGACTTTAAAGGCGATCAAAAAAATCCCTTAATAGCATTAGATTTTCAAAAAGAATTAGAACGTTCAGCTTGGATAAGTGGCGGACAAACACAAACTGCGCCTGCACAACGTTTAATGGATTTTCTAAAACAAAAAATAAGTACTGATTTACCTTCTTGTTCTTATCAACCCGGAATTAAATCCATGCCAATGGAAGCTGTATTAGGACCATTAATTGGAAGTTCATTAAAAGGTGGTTTTAAAGGTTTTGGACAAAAAATGGGTGCTTACTTAACTAACGAAGCAGTAATTGTTGGAGTAGAATCACGCACAAGCACACCTGTTAGAATTCCAAGAAATAATGAAACATTGGAGCATATTCATGTAAAAGGAATTTATCCTTGTGGTGAAGGGGCTGGATATGCAGGTGGTATTGTTTCGGCAGCAATTGATGGTGAAAGATGTGCCGAACTAGCATGTAATTAATTAAAATTCAACCATTTAATATAAATAAGTTAGTTTTCTTAAACATTTTCGATTTATATTCGTAAAAATGTCAATAACTTGTTAATTTCACATCATGAAGTCGATTTTTACTACACTATTATTCGCTTGTTGTTTTATGCTTTTTTCATCTTTCTCAGGTGATGAACAACATTGTTTAGAAATTAAAGGAACAGTGCTTGACACAAAAGGGAAAAAGCTCGATAAAGTTAAGGTAGTAATGATGGAAGATGGAAAAGAAATAAGTTCAATGGAAACAAAATGCCCATTTAAATTAGAAGTTGCACGTGATCATTATTACACTCTAGTTATTTCGAAAGAAGGTTACTTACCTGCGGTGATAATGGTTGATAGCAAAGTCCCAAAAAGTCATCCCGATTGTAATTTCCATTTCGAATTTCATTATGATATGATTGCAGAGAACCACACTTACAATAAAGAGTACGTTGATTTCCCCGCTGCAATTATTGAGTATGTAAAATCCGATGATGAATTTATTATTAGTAATAAATACAATACTCACATTAAAAAATTGATTGGTGCGCCAGCGCAGTAAATGAGATTAATCTTATTTATATCTCTACTTATCTCTTGTCATTACTTTAATGCTCAAACTTCCAAACTAATTGATTCTATTTTAGTAACAGAGCTATCTCAACTCACAAAAAAACAGGAAGTTTTCAAATCAATTTATACCAACACATTTACTGAGAGTTTTTACAAACGAATTGATTCGCTAGAATTTCATAGTGTAATTATTGAGGCGAAAGAGATTGATTCAGAATTTTACTTTCAGGAATTCTATTACACCAACGAAAAAGACTCATTTCCAACCATTGTATATTTCGGCGGAATTCTTGAACACAATCAAGGCTTCTATGACCTTTACGATAAAAAATTCCTGAATACCGAAATTACTGCCATTAAAAAAAGGCAGCCACTAAACTACAACACTAAATTCATTCGTTACACTAATGGTTGTGCCACTTTCAAAAGTACAATCAAACAAAGAAAAAAAGCATTGAAAAACACATATCAAATTCAAATGTATATTAACAAAAAGAATGAAAAGATAAGATGTTCATTTCAAACTCCAGCGAAAAATCCAAAACTAATAATTGAAGAAAGAGCCGTTTGGTTCTAACTACAAATTAAACCAATACACAAACTTGGCTACTACTGCCCTATTCTTCTTTTCTAAATTAGTTGCATAGTAGTTATCCGAATACACAATAAAGAAATCACTCATTGGTTTAAAACGATATTGCAAGCGTGCATTAATATTAAAATTATCAACCTGCGAATTGTACTGAAAAAATGTTGTGAGGAATAATTTCTTAGAAAACGACACCTCCATTTTTGGCCCAATTAAATCCAAACTCACTTTTTTATTTAAATAAGGTAAAATAATTTCATCATGAGTATATGTCAAAGAGAAAATTCCATAAGGTTGCCATCTGTATGAAAGCTCTGTATTGTATGACAGTTTATTGCCTACAAAATATGAACCGTAGCTTACGGTACCTCCAATAATAAAGGTTTTTCGTTGATTTGTTTTAAAATTTAAGCTTGCATCTGTATATAAATATTGACCCGCGTTTAATAATTTACTTTGTCCACTAAAAGAAACATCAGTTGGGAATAATAACTTAGTATAGTGATTTTGAACACCAACATAAAAAGTAGAACTATTCCGAAACAACAATGTTGTTGATGCTTGCGCTAAATTATCAGTCGTTGTAAATTTATCATTGCAATAATAATCGCCATACAAATTGTACGACACTTTATTAACCTTTCCTCTTTTAGGAAAATAATTGTAAGTAATAATTGGTTCAATTCGCCAATACGTTAAACGATTTGTTTCTCCAGTTTGCTGATTTGTTTGAAAAATACGTGGTGTAAACCCTGTTTCAGCATTATAATTTTTGTTTACGTATTCATGATTCCAATGTACACTCCAATTTTCATTTGCAAAACGCAACCAACTTGCATGTGTGTATGCATCGTTATTATTTTTGTTTGATAATGAATGATGAAAGAAAAATTTACCAGTCCAAAGGTTATCTGCAGTTGCTAAATTGTAATCAATTCCAACAACTCTATTAAAATTAGTTGCAGAAACACCTGTTGTATCCATTTGCTGACGATTCACAAATATCATTGATATGTTTGAACGTTCAAATACATTGCGTTGAACCGCTGTAACAAAATAATTTTGCGCAAACACATCTTTATCATTTACAACTGTTTTTGCTGTTTGCATATCCAATACGCCAATACGCCAGTTTTTATTTGGCTTTCCGCTCAACCTTGCCCCGCCTAAAATTGGAATTACATTTCCATTATCTAATCCAATTCGCCTAGAAAAAAACGGACGTATTTGTCTGAAACCAAAGCTTTGAAATAAATCACTGTTCTCTACAAAAAATTGGCGCTGCTCAGGAAAAAATAAACTGAAGCGCGTAAGATTAGTTAATTGCCTGTCAACCTCTACTTGCGAAAAATCAGGGTTAATTGTTAAATCTAAATTTAAGGCTGAGCTCACAGCTATTTTCGCATCTCCTCCGGCATTGTAAGTATAATTTGGTTTTTGCTTTTTAGTAAAATCTTGCGACAAACCGCCAATTGCATAAGGTATAATCGAAATATTTTTGCCTGTTTTCTTCAATAAAGAATCTATATGCAACGTTCCTGTATAAGCCAAAGATGAAACATTAAATTGACGAGGCACTTTATTCCAAGTAGAGTTTTCGTTTCGCTTTAAATCATTTCGTGAGAAATTTATTCTCCAATCTTTTAAATCACTTTTAAAACGAATCGATTTAAACGGAATAGCCATTTCAACAATCCATTTATCTTTATATCGCTTTACTTCCGAAAACCATTTATTGTCCCAGTTTATTGTTGCCCCTTGATCACCGCCATTAGACACTAAACCCTCGCGCTGCACACCATAAGGATTTACCCCAAAACTGAAACCATTTTGTTTATCTGCAAATGGATCAATTGTAACAACAAAAGCATCGCTTACTGGGTAAGCAAAATCTCTTCGCAATGATTGAATAATATAATTTCCTGGTAAGCTATCGTAACATATTGCAGCAACGTAAATGTTTTTTTCATCATAAGTAACCATTGCAATTGTTTTGCTTATAGCCATTGAAGTATCGAAAGGAAAATTTTGCCAGAAGTTGCTTGCTTGATCGCATTTAGTCCAAACTTCTTCATTGAGTTCACCGTCAATTACAATTTTTTCTGAGGTTTTAGAAATACTTATACATATGTATTCCTGTGAACTTCCAAAAAAAGACATAAGTGTAAATACAACTATAAATAAGGCTGTTTGCAAGTAACAAAGATAAAAATTTAACCTCCTGCTTTTGCTTTGAAGGCTAGAAGTTTAACTAATCATTCTATTAATTTTCTCTTTCAAATTATGACTAACATCAGAGAAACGTATTCAAAATGAAATATAATACTGATTTTCAACATATTAAACTAATTGATTTATCTCATGGTATTTTGATTTTACTTTACTAACTTTGCGATGTTAAAAAATTAAAAAAGAAAAATGAAAAAGATAACAAGACTTCTACTTTCTGTTTCTGTTTTATCAACAATGTTGAGCACAGCGCAGATTAGTATACCTAATTCTACTCCAGTAGTAGAGGATTTTAACTCTATGAATACTGGCACAACAACTCCGAGTAACTGGAGGGTATTTAAAGGCAACACAAGCGTTACATGGGCGTCTGCCCTTACAACAATTGACTTTGAAGCTAGCTCAGGAGCTCCAACCTCCGGTGGTTTTTACAATTGGGGGGCTACAGGTGGAGTTGACAGAGCATTAGGAGTTATGGCTGATGTTGCTTTTGGAAGTCCAAACCAAATCCTTGCAGAATATCAAAATACGAATACTGTAAGTATTAGCTCCTTGGCTGTAAGTTATGACGCTGAAAAATATAGAAACAATACTGCAACTGCATCCATTGCAAATTTGCAATACTCAACTAATGGTACATCATGGACTACAGTAACATCGTCAAGTGTTTCTAACGCTAATTTGGGTGGAAATTCGGCTAGTTCTTATGGCTTTCCAATTCTTAGCTTTTCAAGACCCACTTTTAACATCACAGGTTTAAATATTGCAACTGGTGGAAAAATATATTTGCGTTGGAATATCACAACAACTGCTACAGCACCTAAAGCTATTGGAATTGACAACGTTTCTGTAACAGCAACTTTTGCTGCCGCTGCTTCACAAACAGCATTCACTACAGTGCCTGCAAATGGTTTTACAACTACAAATTTAACTTCTATTATTGTTGAAGCAAGAAGACCAAATGCAACTGTTGATAATAGTTTCACTGGAAACATTACTCTTTCTAAAGCAAGTGGTCCTGGAACATTATCTGGAACAACAACTGTTGCAGCTGTAGCGGGTATTGCAACTTTTACTGCGGTACAATTTGACCAAGTTGGTTCATATACTTTAGATGCTACTGGTTCAGGCTTAAGTTCTGCAACTAGTACTTCTATTTCAATTGCACAAGCTCCAGTTACATGGAATTGTGGAACTACTGCAGGACTTGTAACCCCATCTTCTGGTATTCCCTATCCTAATTTAGCTGCTGCGTCTGCAATTACTAGAGGTAATAATAATGGTGGCGGAACGTTTTTAGCTAGCTCAACTGTATCTTCGGGTTATACTGGTGCTTCGGGTCAATTTAACGCACGTTTCGCGGCTAGAACAGGAGCATTAAATACAGCAGCAAGTGGAAGTGCTTATCTTGAATTCACTTTAACTCCAGATGCTGGATACTATTTAAGTTTTGACGGAATCAAATTTGGTTCACGATCTGCTGCTACAGGTCCTGCTGCATATTCATTACGTTCAAGTGCTGATAATTATGTAAGCGATATTGCAACTGGAACATTAACACCAGGTGGAGCTTGGGCATTAAACAACCCAACTGTTACGCCTGTGTTATCAGGAACAGGA
>Ga0075163_10003319_pt1 | contig 21610 bp, 21 predicted proteins | sample JI1023141ADNA_FD_71478 | JGI IMG/M metagenome (GOLD analysis project Ga0075163, IMG submission 71478) | Wastewater effluent complex algal communities from Wisconsin, to seasonally profile nutrient transformation and Carbon sequestration -... | ecosystem: Engineered > WWTP > Effluent > Algae... | reverse complement strand
CCGCCGCCGTGCTCGCGACCGAAGCCAAGAGTGCTTCGGACGCGGCGAACTTGACCGTTCAGAAGATGGTGTCGGCCATCCACGACATCGAACGTTCGGCCAGCGAGACGGCCAAGATCGTCAAGGCGATCGACGAGATCGCGTTCCAGACGAACTTACTGGCCCTCAACGCCGCCGTCGAAGCCGCGCGAGCGGGCGAGGCCGGCAAGGGCTTCGCGGTCGTCGCCGAAGAGGTGCGCTCTCTCGCGATCCGTTCGGCCGACGCCGCCAAGACGACCTCGACGTTGATCGAAGCCTCGGTCCAGTCGGGCCGGCGTGGGGTCGAGATCACGGTCGAGGTCGCGCAGACGCTGACGGCGATCGCGTCGGCGTCGACGAAGGTCGACGCTCTCCTGGTCGAGATCTCGGGTGCGAGCCGCGAGCAAGCGCGCGGCTTGGGGCAGGTGACGATCGCCATCGGTCAGATGGACGGCGTCACCCAGGGGAACCGCTCCACGGCCGAGGAGAATCACCGCTCGAGCGACGAGCTCGCGGCGCAATCGCGAGAACTCACCGAGACCGTGGCCGAGCTCGTTCGCGAGTTCGATCGCCGTCGCGGCGGTCCGCGCGGGGACGCGTCGCGTGCTCCGGGTGGTGTGGAACGTCGCCGATCGCGTGGCCCGCGCATTCCCCCGGCCAATGCCGCGCCGGCGCACGAAGGCGCACTGCCCTTCGGGCACGACGCGTTGCACCGCGGCTCGCCCGCGACGGAGCGTCGTGCGACCGCCGCACCGGCGACGTCGCGCTCGTTCGACAAGGCTGCGCCGGCGTCGGCGGTGCGCTCCGCTGGGACCGGTGTGACGAAGTCGAGCGGGAAACCCGCGCGCAACGGCGCCGCGTCTCCCGAGCGCGCTGCGACGCGTGACACGAACGCATCGCAGCGTCCCTCGACCACCGCCGCGGTCGCGGCGTCGACGAGTACGCAGTCGCCGAATCGAGGACCGGCGAACGCGCCGATCGTGCCGGCGGGGCCCGTGAAGTCGAGTGCCCCGCGCGACGCGGCGGCGATGATCCCGTTCGGCGCCGACGAGCCCACGTCGGACTTCTCGGACTTCAACCTGCCGCAGTGACCCGTCACCGGAGCACCACCATGGATTCCGTGAACAAGAAGTCGGGCCACGATCGACCTGGGCCGCGTTCCGCCGAAGCCGACGCGAAGCCGGCGTCATCGCCGGCGTTCCGACTGCTCGCCGACACCGGGCCCAACCTGGACCTGTCGCGCGAGCAATTCGAGCGTGTGAGCCGCATGGTGCACGACTACTGCGGCATCCACCTCCAGGACGGCAAGCAGAGCCTGGTGTCCGCGCGCGTCGCCAAACGAGTGCGCGCGCGCGGCATGAACAGCATCGGCGAGTACCTCGAGCTCCTGTCCAAGGACTCGCAAGGCGAGGAGTTCGAGTGCCTGATCGACGCGATCAGCACGAACCTGACGAGCTTCTTCCGCGAGAACAGCCACTTCGAGTTCCTGCGCACGAAGCTCCTGCCGCGCTTGGCCAAGGCGCGCGGAGGTGCCTCGCGCGTGCAACTCCGCGGCTGGAGCGCCGCCTGCTCGACCGGCGAAGAGCCCTACACGCTGGCGATGACGGTGCTCGACGTCCTGGGGGACGTCGCCGCCGCCGACACGCGCATCCTGGCGACCGACATCTGCCACACGGTGCTCAAGAAGGCCCGTGCCGGCCGCTACGGCGCCGATCGCGTCGCGAACATCCCCGCGGCCATGCGCGATCGGTACTTGGATCGACGTGGAGCGGGAGCCGAGGAATACGAGGTCCGCGCCGCGGTCAAGTCGATGGTCAAGTTCAATCACTTGAACCTGATGGACGCGTGGCCGTTCCAAGGTCCGCTCGACTTCGTGTTCTGTCGAAACGTGATGATCTACTTCGACAAACCCACGCAGGAGAAACTCGTGAACCGGATCTTCGGCGTGTTGAGGCCGGGTGGCGTGCTCTTCACCGGGCACTCGGAGTCCCTGACGGGGATCACCCATTCGTTCCGTTACGTGGAACCCACGATCTACGAGAAGCCCTGAGGAGACGACGTGCGCATCACCGTGAACATCTCCGACGCCCGCGTCTCGGCGAAGGCCGACGATCTGATCGTCACCTACTCGCTCGGGTCGTGCATCGGCGTCACGCTCTACGATCCGCTGAACCGGGTCGGGGGCATGCTGCACTACCAGCTTCCGACGTCCGCACTCGACGCCGATCGAGCCCGCGCCAACCCGACCATGTTCGCCGACAGCGGCATGGAGGTGCTCATCCAGCGGATGAAGGAAGCGGGCGCGCGCTTCGACAAGTTGCAGGTGTGCGTCGCCGGCGCGGCGCAGATCCTCGACGACGCCGGCGTGTTCAACATCGGCAAACGCAATCACGCCGCCATCCGCAAGATCCTGTGGGCCAAGGGACTCTTGATCCAACAGGAAGACGTCGGCGGTTCGTCCCCGCGCAACATGTACCTGAACGTCGCGGACGGAGCCGTCGAGATCCGGCCCGTCGGCCTGTCCAAGTCCGCCTCGGAGAAGTGAAGAACATGTCCCACCGCATTCTCGTCGTCGACGACTCCGGCGTGACGCGCGCCGTCATCAAACGCACCGTCCTCCTCTCCGGGCTGCCGGGCGTCCAGGTCTTCGAAGCCGAAAACGGCAAGGTCGGCCTCGACGTCCTGTCGCGCGAGCAGATCGACCTCGTGTTGGCCGACCTGCACATGCCGGAGATGGGCGGCGTCGAGATGACGCGGCGCATCCTCTCGGACGAGCGCCTGCGCACGATCCCGGTCGTCGTGGTCTCCGCCGAGCCGAACCAGGAGACGATTGCCCAACTACGCGAGTCGGGCGTGCGCGCCCACATGCCGAAACCGTTCACCCCCGAAGCGTTGAACAAGCTCGTGTTGCACGTGCTGGGAGCCTGATCATGACGAGTCAATCCACGACCATCGAAGCCGTGTCGGGCGCGTTGGAGACCATGGCGTTCGTGTCCGCGTGGCCGTTCGAAGGGACGGCCGCCGACGCGCCCCAGGATCCCGTGTTGGCCGCCATCTCCTTCGAGGGCGCCGCGCGGGGAACGTTGGAGTTGGCCGCGCCGCGGGCGTTCGCGCGCACCTTGGCCACGAACCTCTTGGGCTCTGCGGACGGAGAGCCCTCCGACGACGAGGCGCACGACGCGCTCAAGGAACTCATGAACGTGGCCTGCGGCGCCCTGTTGCGCGTGCGCCGAGCCACCGAGTCGACGCGGTTCGAGATGTCGATCCCGTGGATCGAATCGCTCGACGGCGCGCACGGCTGGGCGGAGTTCACGTCGCGTCCGGACACGATCGTTTTGGACGCGGAGGGGACGCCCATCGCGTTCCGCGTCGTCGAGGAGTCGATCGGATGAGCGTCGAGCCCACGAAACCCGTGTCGAATCGCGTTCCGGGCGGAAAGGTCCGCGTGCTGATCGTCGACGACTCCGCGGTCGTGCGGCAGGTGCTCTCGCGCGAGCTCGCCCGCGACCCGAACATCGAGGTCGTCGGCACGGCCGCCGATCCCTTCATCGCTCGTGAGCGGATCGTCGAACTCGATCCGGACGTCCTCACGCTCGACGTGGAGATGCCGCGCATGGACGGTGTCACGTTCTTGCGCCACCTGATGAAGGCCAAGCCGATGCCCGTGATCGTCTTGAGCTCGTTGACGCAGGCTGGGACACAGACGGCCGTCGACGCGCTCGCGGCCGGTGCCGTCGACGTCATGGGCAAGCCGGGTTCGTCGTTCTCGGTCGACGACGTGGCGCCCGCGCTCGCTCGGCGCATCCAGAGCGCGGCCCGGGCTCGCGTGCGCGCCGTCGCGGCACCCAGCACCGTACTCACGTCCTCCCTGGTGACGACGGACAAGATCTTCGCGATCGGTGCATCGACCGGTGGCGTGCAAGCCCTGACCGAGGTCATCACGGCGTTCCCGAAGAACGGTCCCGGCACCTTGGTCGTGCAACACATGCCGGCCAAGTTCACGGCCTCTTTCGCGCAGCGCCTTGGATCCCTGTCGCAGATGGAAGTGCGCGAGGCCAAGGACGGCGACACGCTGATTCCGGGTCGCGTGCTGATCGCGCCGGGTGGCCTGCACATGTTGCTGCGTCGTTCGGGCGCCACGTACGTCGTCGAGATCAAGGACGGCCCACCCGTCCGTCACCAGAAGCCCAGCGTCGAGGTGATGTTCCAGTCCGTGGCGCAAGCCGCGGGAAGGAACGCGGTGGGAGCGATCCTGACGGGGATGGGCGACGACGGAGCTCAAGGGCTCCTGACGATGCGCAACGCCGGCGCTCGCACCGTCGCGCAGGACGAGGCGACGTCGGTCGTCTACGGCATGCCCGGTGCCGCCGTGAGGTGCGGTGCCGTGGAGCGCACCGTCCCGTTGGCCTCCGTCGCGCGCACCATGATGGAGTTCGTCGAGGAGATGAGCCGCCGCACGTAGGTGTCTCCAATCCCGATCCGTCCAAGCCACGAAGACGCGGAGTGCGTCGCGCGATCCGCGCGACATCCGACCGCGTGCCGCAATCGAACACGACTTCCCAAGCTCGAGTCCCGGAGTCTTCCCATGCGTTTCACCGTTGGTCACAAGGTCGCTTGTCTCGCCGCGACGGCAGCTCTCGTCCTGGTCTGCTTGTTCGTCTTCGTTCGCCGGCAGTTCGCGGCGGTCGTGGAGGAAGGCAGTCAGGTCACGACGATGTCCAGTGCGCTCCTGAATCACTCTCAGGCGGACATGATGCACGACGCGTTGCGGGCCGACGTGCTCGCCGCTCTGCGCGCCGGCGCGAAGAACGACGCGGCACTCATGGCTCAAGTGCGTGCGGACCTGGACGATCACGAGAAGCTCTTCCGCGAGAGCATGGCGGCGAACCAGTCGCTGACGCTGGACGCGACGATCACGCACGAGCTCGAAGCGGTCCACGAGCCGCTCGACGCCTACATCCGTTCCGCGCGTGCGCTGGTCGATTCCTCGGCTACCGATCTGGCGCGAGCCGAATCGGAGCTGCCCGGGTTCCTGGACGCCTTTGGGGTCCTCGAGGAGAAGATGGGGCAGATTTCCACGGTGATCGAGGGGCGGGCCCACTCCGTACACCAGAAGAGCGCCGAAGCCACCGAGCAGTTCGCACAGTGGTTGCTGTTCGCGATCGGCGTCGCCCTGACTTCCCTCGCCGTCGTCGCGGTTCTCGTCGCGCGCAGCATCCCGCGTCCGTTCATGCGCATCATCGAACACCTCAACGAGTCGGCGCGCGCCAGCGTCTCGGCCGCCAAGGTCGTGGCCGAGACCAGCGACCGCACCGCCAACGGTGCGTCGACCCAGGCGGCGTCGCTCGAGGAAACCAGCGCGGCGCTCGAGGAGATCTCCTCGATGGCCACGCGCAACTCCGAATCCGCTCAGCGCGCCAAGGACCTGGCCGGAGCCACGCGCGACGCGGCCGACCAGGGCAGTCGGGAGATGGCCACGATGAACGAAGCGATGAGCGCGATCCGCGCTTCGAGCGACGGCATCGCACGCATCATCCGCACGATCGACGAGATCGCGTTCCAGACCAACATCCTGGCGCTCAACGCGGCCGTGGAGGCCGCGCGCGCGGGCGAGGCTGGCGCCGGGTTCGCGGTGGTGGCCGAGGAAGTGCGCGCGCTGGCGCAACGCACCGTCGCCGCGGCCCGCGAGACGGCCACCAAGATCGAAGACTCCGTCACGAAGAGCGCGCACGGTGCCGAGGTGTGCACACGGGTGGCGAAGAGCCTCGAGTCGATCGCGACGATGAGTCGTTCGGTCGACGAGATCGTGGCCGAGATCACGGTGGCGTCGCAGGATCAACAGAAGGGGATCCAGCAGATCAACACCGCCGTTCGGCAGATGGATCAGACCGTCCAATCGGGCGCCGCCAGCGCCGAAGAAGGTGCTCGCGTGGCGCAGGAGATGTGCTCGCACTCCGAGTCGGTCAGCAACGCCGTGGTCGACCTGGCCTCGGTGGTCGGTGGAGCAAGGGCGACTTCCGCCGGGAGCGGCGACCGTCGCAAGGGACGTCGCGCGGCGGACGCCGAACTGGTCGGCAGCGCGCACGACTGAGGCTCGAAACGGGCGGCGGGACGACGACGTTCGGCCGCCGCGTCCACGCGTCAGCGCGTCGGTTCCTCGTCGAACCCGCGCTTGCCCAAGATGAGGTCGAGCACGGGCGTCGTCGCGAAGGTCGTGACGAGCGCCATGATCACGAGCATCGCGAACAGGGTCGGGGTCAACACGCCCAGGTCCAGCCCCAAGTTCAGCACGATGAGCTCCATGAGCCCGCGCGTGTTCATGAGGACGCCCAGCGCCGCCGAACGTCGTGTCCCCATGCCCGTGAAGCGAGCGGCGAGGAAGGTCCCGCCGAACTTCCCGACGGTGGCCACGACGAGGATCGCTCCGCACAAGTACCCATCCTGTGCCGTGGACAACAGTCCGATGCTCGTGCGCATGCCGGTGAAGACGAAGAAGGTCGGCAGGAACAGGACCACGACCACGTCTTCGAGGCGAGAACGGATGCCCTCCGCCAGACGACCTTCGTGCGGCATCATCGCACCCAACAGGAACGCACCGAACAGAGCGTGGATGCCGATGGCCTCGGTGGCCGCGGCGGACAACAGGAGCGCGGTCAAGACGATCGCCTGCGCCGTGTGCGAGAGCGGGCCCTGCTGAGAGTCCTGGCGAACGACGAAACGCGACAACAGCGGCCGCACGAGGAACCACATCAAAGCGCCGTAGACCGCCAGGTACGCCACGGTGTTCGCGCCCTCGCTGCCGTGCGTCGTCGCGATGCCGGCCACGATGGCCAGGATCACCCACGCCGAGACGTCACCGATCGCCGCGCACGCCATGGCCATCGAACCGAGCCGCGTCGATTGCACGCCGCGATCGACGAGGATCCGCGCCAGCACCGGGAACGCGGTGACGGACAAGGAGATCCCCAAGAACAGCGCGAAGACGGTGAACGGGACGCCAGTCGGGGCGTGCGTGGGATACACCCACAAGGCCAGTGCCCCGCCCATCACGAACGGGGCCACGATGCCCGCGTGCGCGATCATCGCCACCGTGTGCGTGTTGCCGCGCAGGGGCTTCGGGTCCAGCTCGAGTCCCACGAGGAACATGAAGAGCACGACGCCGATCTTGGCGAGGATCCCCAAGTACGGCGCCGTCGTCGCGGGCAGCAAGAAGGCCTGTCCCTCGGGCCACATCGCGCCCAGGACGGATGGACCGAGCAGCAGCCCGGCCAAGATCTCACCCATGACGGCGGGTTGACCCAGATAACGCCGGAACACACCGCCCAGGAAGCGCGCCAGCAGCGTGACCACGGCCAGGCACAAGAGCACGTGCAGCAAGAGCGACGAGTGTCCGCCGCTCGACGCGTGCGGCGGGGTCGCCGTGTCCGCGGGGGGGACGAGGTCCACGCCGCGTGATCGGATGAGCACGGCCAACGCCAGCCCCACACCCGTCATCAGCGCGTAGAAGAGCACCGTGCGGACGGTTCGCTTGCCGTGCTGGGGCTGCGGAGGGGGGGCCGTCATGCGCGAAAGGGGGTATGGGTGCGCCACGCGCACCGATACGTGACGTGGAAGCGTAACGTGCCGGCGCGCCGAGCTCGACCCGTCGTAGCCCCTATGCGGGTCGCAGTCCTCGAAACGAGCGAAGCCGAACCGGAGAGAATCCGGATCGGCTTCGAGGTCGCGGGCGCTCGCGCGCGTCGGTCAGGCTTCCCGCGTTCAGGGCGTCCAAGTCACGCTGACGGCATTCGTCAGGTTGAAGACGCTCGACGTGCAGAACGACGCGTCGGAGTCGCGGTACCACAACTGGTATCCGCGCACGTCGCCCGCGGCGACCAAGCCCTTGAGCGAGACGGGGAGGTCCAAGCCGGGCCGCGGATACTGCGACGTGTTCGACGCCGCCGAGATCACGCCCAATCGGATCACGGTGCCGCCGGTGCAACGCAGGCCGTCACCGAACAGGACGCCGTTGCCGCCGCCGAGTTGCGTCGTGCCTTGGAAGTAGAGACCCGGTCCGTTCGGGATGCCGCTGCCCGTGAGCACGAGCGAGTCGTTGCCGACGCTGACGTTGCCGCCGCCGGCCAGTTGGCCGCCCGCGGGCTGGATCGAGTTCGCGCAACCGCGCCCGGCACCACCGGTGTTGGCGCACGGGCAAGCGGTGCCCGTGCCGTCGCCGAAACAGAACGGCGTGGCGGACGGCGTGTACACGAGCTGGAATCCGTTGATCGAGCCCGAGCCCGTCGAGCTGCGCACGTCGACGACCAACGTGCCGCCCGACACGGTCACGTGGTGCAGCGCGTACGTGATGCCCAACGCGTGCGGCGAACCCGTCCAGGCGCCACCCACGACCTGCGCCGGATCGCTCGAGCCGGTGATCGAGACGCGCGTGCGAGCCGTCGTGCTGTCGGGCGCGAACGCGTACGTGTACACGACGTAGCTGCCGTCTTGCAGGTTCGAGAACGTCCACGTGTACGGCACCATCGACGAGCCGAGGTCCTGCATGTCCGCGACCAGGTTGTAGTCGTCGCCGGTGATGGGACCGAAGGGCCAACCGTACGCACCGGTGGCGGTGCTCGACGTGGTCACCGCGCTCGCACTGCCGTCGAGGCGCACGAGCGACGTGCTGTACGGCGAGATCGACGCGTTCCAGACGCCCGGTTGGGCCGCGGCGCCGCCGTAGGTCGCGGACGGAACGGGGTAGATGATCAAGTTCGCGCCGACGTCGACGTTGAACGATTGGGCGGCGGCGGTGGTCGTGAGCGCGATGAGGGCGGCGAGGATCTTCATGCTCGGATCGTACCTCCTTGGCGGCGGTTCGGGGTCGGGTTCGGCTCGGTCCCGGTGACATCACCTGTCGCGTACCCGGGGGCAACAAGGGAAGCGGGCCGTGCGGGAGCGGAAACCGCCGGCGGACGACCCGAGGAGGCGCGAGGAGCGCACGACCGATCGGATCCCGGAGGCGAGAGCCTGTCGACACCGGCTGTCATTCGGTAGGGTCCCACGCGTGACGAGCCTTCGCTTCCCGATCCACGAGCGACGCGCGACGCGACGCCCGCGCGGGGAGGAGCCCCGCGCATGAGCGGAACGGCGGTGCCTGTGCGTGCGTCGTTGACGCACCGCGAGAAGTGGTGGTCCGCGCTGGGCGGGGCGTGCGGTATCGCCGCGACCCTGGCCGTGGGGCTGTGGACGACCGAAGGTCCTCCGTCGCTCGCGTTGATCGCGTCGATGGGCGCGTCGGCGGTATTGCTCTTCGCCGCGCCGCACAGCCCGCTCTCGCAGCCGTGGAACGTCGTCGGAGGACACCTCGTGTCGGCGGTGGTGGGCGTCGCGTGTTGGAAGGCGTTCGGTGGCGTGCACGTGCTCGTCGCGGCGCCGCTCGCCGCCGGTGGGGCGATCCTCGCGATGCACTACCTGCGCTGCCTGCATCCACCCGGAGGCGCGACGGCACTCGTCGCGGTCCTGGGTGGCGAAGCGGTGCACGCGTTGGGCTTCGAGTACGTGGTGCGCCCGATCGCTCTCGACGTGGCGGTGATCCTCTCGATCGCGTTCGCGTTCGGCGCGCTGTCGACTCCGCGGCGCTATCCCGTGTCCGCCAAGCCGCATCCGGTCCCGGTCGAGCCACTTGGTGCGCCGCTCGAGGGCACGCGCGACGGAGCGCGAGCGCCCTCGCGTCCGCCCATCGACCACGAAGACCTGGTGTTCGCGCTCGAAACGCTCGATACGCACATCGATGTGGCGCCCGACGACCTGTTGGTGATCTATCGACTCGCGACCGGTCACCACGCGGAGGGTGACGTCCACCGACGCTTGACCTCGCCGGACAAGCCCGAGACCTCGGGAAAACCCGGCAAGTCGGGCGACCCGGGCGAGACGGACGCGAAACGCTGAGCGCGGCTCGCGTCCGATGATCAGGGCACGCGCCGGAACACGAGCACGCGCTGTCCTTCGACGCGCAACTCGTCGTTGCCCGAGAACGTGTACTCGATCGTCTCGGGCGCGGGCTTGTCGGGACGCGTCACGCGCACGGTGACGTGATCGCCCGACTCCTTCGCGAGTTCCCACCGACTCGAGGCGGGGACGCGGGCGGACAGCGCCTCACCCTCGAACGCGAACGTCCCGTCGGCGCCGATCGAGAGCTTCATCGCGCCCAGGTCGGGCATGTTGAACTGTTGCGCGGCGTCACGGCTCAACGCGAGCGTGCGCTCGGCCGAGTACTCCCACGTGCCCACGAGTCGGTGCGGCGGCGCCGGCTCGCCGCAGGCCCAGAGGGCCGCGAGGAACAGCGCAGCGAGCACGATCGGCAATCGTGCCCGGGTCGTGGTCGACGCGTGTCGCACGCGGGAGGTCGAAGGCGTTGTCGTGGGCGTGTGCATGGACTCGAGTGTAGGGTCTCGGAGCTACCGGGTCTCGCGTGCGATCGATCGCCAAACGAGCGCGGGGGCGCCAACGGGTCAGCCGGTGCGCACGGGTCAGCCGCCGCGCACGGGGCTCGGCACGTCGCGGATCAACGTGATCTTCTGCCAGATGCCCTGCCGCAGGTTCGTCGTGAGTCGTTCCAGGTCGTTCACGGCGTCGATGACGACCGGATCCGTCGAACTCTGCGCGTACAGCGCCGCGACCTTGGCCGTCAGCGAGAGCATCTCCGAGCAGTAGTCGAGGTAGCGCGACAACTCGAACGAGGAGAACCGCCGCGCGGGCGAGACCGGCGTCGCGAGCGGTTCGCCGATGCTGACGGTCGGGTCCTTGGTCAGCTGGTGCATGTCGATCACGTGGACGATCGATCGCAGCTCGTGCAGGTCCGCCAGCGCTCGCGTGCGCTTGGCGCGGGACTCGAGCGTGATCAGGAACACGACCGCCGCGCCGATCAGCACCGTGATGTTGACGACGGCCTCCAACCCTTGGAGCCTCCCGAAGAGATCGTGGGTGGTCTCGCTCGTCGCGATGGCCCGTCCCACGAGCGCCAACAACAGGGCGCCCAGCGCCAGCACCGCCGCGAGCGCACCCCGCAACCGCCAGTTGGGCAACGCCAGTCGACGCGCGCGCTCCGTGTTCGCGCGCGCGATCACCTCGAGCTCGCCGCACACGCGGCTCAGGCCCGCGTCGGGGAATCGCGACTGGATTCGCTCGCGCAGGGCCTGCGTCGTCTCGACGATCTTCTGCGAATCGAGTTTGCGGTACATGCGGCACGGCGCCGGGACGCGGACGCTCGGGACGAGAGCCTAGCGATCCGAGCGGCTCGTGGAAGCATCTCGGCGGACTCGCGACGTCGGACGGAGACTCGACCGCTCGCGGTGGCTAGCATGGACGGCATGCGAACCTCCACGAACTCGGCTGTGTCGACCGGATTGGGTCTGTCCGTGCTGACCCTGGCCGCGCTCTTGCCGGCGTGCCGCGTCGAAGGCGCGATCGGAAGCGTCGGCACGAAAGCCCGCGGTGACGCGGCGGACGGACACGGTGAGCGTGACGTGATCGTCCTGCCGCTGCAGAACGCCAAGGCCGACGAGCTGGCCGACGTGTTACGCGATGTCTTCGAGCCCGAGTACAGCGATGGGACCGTCCCTCCGCGCATCGTGGCCGACGCGCGCACGAACTCGTTGGTCGTCCTGGGCACGAAGCGCGAACGCGAACGCGTGGCCGCGTTGGTCGAGAGCCTCGATCGACGACTTCCCTGACCGTCGCGCGCCACCGCCATGTCGTTGCCGCCGCCCGTCGTTGCGCCCGATCGCGTCGAGGACGAACTCGTGAGCCGTGGATTCGCGGTGCTCGACGCGGCGGGTCTCCGTCGTCGTGTGGGGGCCGCCCAAGAGGCGCTCGCGGCTTGGCGCACGACGTGGAACGACCTGCCGGCCGACGCGTACCTGCGCGACGGCGGTCGCTATCGTCGTCGACGCCATGGCAGCTTCGTCGTGGACGGCCAGCGGGTCGAGAAGGTGGCGCATCGCGCGCACTGGCAACCGGTCGAATACAACGCGTTGCACGGCGGCATCGAGCGCTGGTTCGAGCCCATCGATCCCGCGGTGACCGACAGCGTCGCGTGGACGTGCCTGCTGGTCGGCCTGGGACGACTCTTCTCGAGCGTGAAGCCCGTGTCCCGTTGGTACGTCGAGGCGCATCCCTTCCGCATCGACACGACCGACGGCATCGGCCGTCCCACGCCCGAGGGCGCGCACCGCGACGGCGTCGACTTCGTGGCGGTGATCCTGATCGACCGCGTCGACGTCAAGGGCGGCGAAACGCGCGTGTTCGAGGCCGCTGGGCCGGCGGGCGTCCGTTTCACGCTGGTCGAGCCCTTCAGCGTGCTCCTGCTCGACGACGCACGCGTCGTGCACGAGTCGACGCCGATCCAGCCGTTGGCCCCGGGCGCGCACCGCGACACGTTGGTGCTCACGTATCGATCGGGCGGATTCCAGGACGCTCACGCTCCGCGGACGGAGGCTTCATGAAGCGAGAGAACGAAGTGGGAGACATCGTGATCGTCGACGTGACCGACGACTCCGGGCGCGTGATCGAGCCCGATTGGCTGCGGCGCGCGGAGGCCGTTCACCGGGAGCTGCGTCCGCACGTGGGCGCGGACTACGCCGCCGCGCTGCGGCCGGTGTTCGCCGACGGTGCGCGCATGTGCGTCGCCACGCGGGGGGATCGCGTCGTCGGCGTCGCGGTGCACCGCACGTACGTGAACACGTGCGACGGGCTCCACATGTACGTGGACGACCTCGTCACGGACTCGCGAGAACGTTCGACCGGCGTGGGGCGGACGTTGCTGCGCTACTTGCAGTCCAAGGCGCGCACGTCCGGCTGCGGTCAGTTCACGCTCGACTCGGGGACGCAACGACAGCAGGCGCACAAGTTCTACTTCCGCGAGGGCATGGTCGTCGTGGGCTTCCACTTCCGCACACCGCTCAGCTGATCCCTCGTCGGTCGTGAACGCGGGTGAATCGTGGCGCGGCGCGCGCGGCCGCGCGCGATCCCCGGCCACGAATCAGGGCGACCAGGTGACGGACCAGCCGTTCGTGAGGTTGAACGTGCTCGCACCGCAGAACACGGCCGCGTCGCGGTACCACACTTGGTAATGCCGCGTCCCCGCGGCCACGACGCCGCCCTTGACCGAGACGCGCGGGTCCGCGACGTCGGGGTACTGCGACGCGCCGACGGAGTTCGTCTTCACCGCCAACCGGATCACGTTGCCGCCGGCGCAGCGCAGGCCGTCGCCGAACGTGACGCCGCTGCCTCCGCCCGGTTGCGCGTCGCCTTGGTAGTACAACGCGGAGGAGTTGGGCATGAATCGTCCGGTCAGGACCAGCGTGTCGTTCGACAGGCTCGCGTGCCCCATCGACGTCAACTTCGCGCCGGCACCCAACGAGTTGCGACAGCCGGCCGCGTCGCCGACCCCGCTCGCGTTGCCGCACGGACAAGCGGTCGCGCTGCCGTCGCCGAAACAGAATCCCGCGCCCGTCGCGCAGGCGCCGGTGAACACGCAATCGGCCCACTCGGGATGGTCGACGAACGGATTGCGATTCGTCTGGAATCCGAACACGACGTCGTTGCGACGACGCTCCTTGGCGTCGGGCGGATCCTGCGCGTTCCACTGCAGCAACACGGACAGCATGCCCATGTACGCCACGGATTCGTTGTTGCCGGTGTTCGAAGCGGCGATGAGCGCTTCGTTGTCGGTCAGGATCAAGTCGGGTTCGGGGACACCCGCGCCGCTGAGGCCGCCCGCGTAGCGCACGTCGAGGTACATCAACGCGCGCGCGACGTCGCCGCGACGTCCGACCCACGTCTCCCAGCTACCCGAAGCACCCGAACCCGAACGCCAGTTCGAATTGCCGACGTACACGCCGCTGCCGCCGCCCGCGCCGTTCGTGAGGTCGGTGGGGCGCTCGGTGCAACCCGTCGGGCACGCCCGGTAGGGATTGTTGCCGCGCGACGAGTTGTAGCTGCTGTCGCACAAGAACAGTGCGTGGCAATCGGTGTAGGGGAAGTTCGTGCCGCCGTCGTTCGGGAATCCGTAGCTGTTCGGCCACGTGTGCTCGCGATCGTAGATCGCATTGCCTCCGCCCACCTTGAGCACCGATTGGTTGCGGTACAGGTCGAGGATGTTGTTCGGATTCTGGGGGTCCTCGTCGGCGGCCTCCAGCACGTTCCACGTGTCCGTCCCCGACGACGTGTACGGATAGCGCACGTGATCGCGGATCAGCGCCTGGACGCTCGTGCGCAACGTGGTCGCGCTCGTGGGGTCGACCGGCGCGTAGTACCCGGCAGGGATCTGGGCCGCACACGGGATCGCGCACGTCGCGAGGGCGACGATGGCGAGGGCGAGACGCGGTAGGGGGAGCATGAAGGAAAGCCTACCCCGCTGCGGCGCACCACGGGGATCGGGCCGACGAATCCCGGCCCGATCCCGTGTTCGATCGCGCGTCGGCGATCGGAGGCGCGTCCGTCGGCATCACTTGTTGACGTCGACCTTCGACAAGGCCACGAAGCGCTCGGCGCGCGCCGCCGAGCGGGTGCCCGAGAACTTGGCGACGATGCTCTCCGCCTTGCGCACGTTGCCCGCGTCGAAGGGCTTCTCCTTCGCCGCACGCTGCGCCAAGGACGTGTAGAGCTTGTCGGCTTCGCGTTCGTTCGCCATCTCCGGCGACGCGACACGCGTCAACTGTTCCTGCACCGAGGTCGCCAACTCGTGCCCCTTGAGCGACTTCGCGAGCGCGGCGCCGAGGTCCTCGGCCTTGCCCAACTGTCCGTCGTCGACGAGCCACTTGAGCCGCGCGATGCGCACGCCGACACGACGCAGGAACTCGGCCTTGGCCTCGCTGCCCGCGTCGCCTCCGACCTTGTCGCATTCGAGCAACGCCGCCGTCACGTCACCCGCGAGGAAGAGCTTCCACGCCTTCTCCAACTCCTTGGGCGTTCCGGCCGGAGGCTGCTTCGATTTCTTGACCTCGGCCGCGACGGTCTCCTCGAGCTTCTTGCCGAAGCCGCCGGGGTTGCCTTGCAACAACACCGTGCCGTCGATGCCGATCACGGCGGTCTCGGGCAATCCCGAACCCTTCGTGGGGATGGGGCGCTCGGTCGTCCACAAGGCGCCGTTGCCCATCCACTTGTTCTTCCACGCGACGGCTTCCCAGACGTCCTTCGGCGTGTTCTGACACTCGACGAAGATGACTTGGACGTCGTCGCCGAACTGTTCCTGCAACTTGGTGGAGGTCGGCACGGACCCCCCGATGCAGTTGGGTCAATTCTTGCCCCAGAAGTCGATGACGATCGGCGTGCCGCGCAGATCGCTCAAGCTCTTCGCTCCGACCGAGTGGATCGGCGGGGCGCGGAACGTGTAGTCCACGACGACGGGATCCTCGGGACGCGCGTTGCCGGCGAGCCAAACTCCGCCGAGTGCGACGCCGAGGACGGTGAGGAACGACAAGAGCGGGAGCTTCATGCGAGGGGACTTCCTGCGGTCGCGTCCCGCACGCCATCCGTGGGGACCGACACGTCGAGCGCGCTCGAAGCTACTCCCTCAGCGCGTGCCTGACAACGAGTCGCGGTCGAGAAGGCCACGATCCCGTCCGCGGATCCGTTGGAAGACGAGAAATGCCGCGTGAATTCCCTGCGTCGAATCGGCCAGGGACACGGCCATCCGCCGGATGTCTCGACGGTCGGGTGCGTTCGACTCCTCGGAATCCTTGCAAGCGATTCAAATGCCGTTGTTGTGCAGTCGCGATCTTCCCCCGCGGTTTCGCGACGGATCATCGCCGTCCATCGGCGAGGCGTCGCGAACGGATTCCCACACCGCAACGATCGAGACGAACACCCATGCACTTCCGGAACCTCGCGGCCGCCACGGCCGTCGCACTGTCGCTCCCCACGTTGGCTTTGGCGCAAGTCACCGGCCCGAGCAGCTCCCAGGCTCCCTACCTGCTTCCCGACGCAGGTGCCCCCGGCGTCCAGACTGTTTCGCTGATCACCGTCGGCGACAGCGTCGGCGGCTATCGAATGGTCGGTATTCCCGACGGTCTCGGTGCCTTCAAGCGCGCGCCGAACGCCAAGAAGTTCGGCCTCGTGATGAACCACGAGCTCCAAGCCACCTCCGGCGTCCCGCGCGCGCACGGTCAATCCGGCGCGTTCGTTTCGCTGTGGGGCATCAACTCGATCGACAAGAGCGTGTTCTACGGCCGCGACCACGCCCTGAACGTCGTGACGACGGGCGCGCTCGCGCAGTCGCGCTTCTGCTCGGGTGACATGGCCGCGCGCACGGCCTTCTTCCAATTCGCCACGCCCACGAGCCGCGATCCCTACATCTTCCTCTCCGGCGAGGAGAACGGAGCCGAGGGCCGTTGCTACGCGCACGTCGTGGCGGGTCCCGGCGAGCGCGTGTCGTACGAACTGCCGAGCCTGGGCAAGTACAGCTGGGAGAACGCGCTGGCGCGTCCGTTCCCGTCGCCCAAGACCGTCGTGGTCGGTCTCGACGACTCGACGCCCGGTCAGGTCTACGTCTACGTCGGCAACAAGCAGGCGACGGGCACCGTGATCCAGCAAGCCGGCCTCGAAGGCGGCCTGAAGTACGGCGTCAAGGTCACGGGCGTCGCGCTGGAAGACCGCACGACGGGCATCGGAGCCGCGACGACGTTCGAGCTCGCGCCGCTGGGCGACGTGTCCGGTCTGACGGGTGCGCAACTGCAGACGAACAGCGTCGCCGCCGGGGTGACCGAGTTCCTGCGCCCGGAGGACGGCTGCTGGGATGTGGCCAACCCGACGGACTTCTACTTCGTCACGACGGATCGCTTCAACAGCGTCTCGCAAGTCGGTCGTAGCCGCCTGTGGCGCCTGCGCTTCTCGGACGTGAACAACCCCGAACTCGGCGGCACGATCGCGATGCTGCTCGACGGCACCGAGGGCCAGCAGATGATGGACAACATCGGCCACGACAATCGCGGTCACATCATCATCACGGAGGACGTGGGCAACAACGCGCACCTCGGCCGCGTGCTGCAGTACGACATCGCCACCGACACCTTGAAGACCCTGTGCGTGAGCGACGCGACTCGCTTCCTCACGGGTGGTGCGAACTTCCTCACCCAAGACGAAGAAGCCTCGGGCGTCTTCGACGCGCGCGACTTCCTGGGCAACGGGTGGTTGCTCATCGACATGCAGGCGCACTTCACGAATCCGGACGCCGAACTGGTCGAAGGTGGCCAGCTGATCGCGATCTTCAACCCCGATTCGCAGTGACCTGAGCCGGACGAACCGGACGACTCGGACGGGCGGTGCTCGCGACCCGCGCGAGCGCCGCTCAGCCGCCGCTGAGCGCGCCCACGACGTACACCGATGCGCCTTCGGGGATCCGCGCGTGCAAGTCGTCCTGTCGCGCGCCGCCGACGAAGATCACCATGTGTCGACGCACGCGGTCTTGCTCGTCGATCACACGGAATCGCAGACCGGGAAAACGCCGATCGAGGTCGGCGAGGACCTCGGCCAACGTCGTGCCGCTCGCCTCGACGTCCGCCACGCCCGACGTGTAGTCGTAGAGCTGGCTCGGCAGCGTCACGCGCATGACGTCGACGTCCCTCCGTGGACCGCGGGTTTCCGCGAACTCGTGGTCTTCCGGCGACTCGTGGCTTTCACGTCGCGTGCCTCAGGCCGTCTCGCCGCTGGTGACCGCGAACACGTGCGGCAAGTGACGGAACAAACAGTGGAAGGACTCGCCTTCGTCGTCGCTCGTCCACACCTCGCCCGCGGTGTTGCCGAAGTACAGGCCCAGCGGTGTGCGCGTGTCGGAGCAGAACGCTTGCCGCTTGACCGTCCACCACGCTTGCTCGCGCGGGAAGCCCTTGTCCAATCGACGCCAGCTCGCGCCCGCGTCGCGCGTCACGTACACCGCCGGCTTGCCGTCCACGGACGTGCGCGGCCAAGCGCCCGTGCCGTCCATCGGCATCACCCACGCCGTGTCGGGATCGCGCGGGTGCGTCACGATGCCGAAGCCGACGTCGCCGATCTCCTTGGGCATCGCGCGGCCCACGCGCTCCCATCGGACGCTGGGGCGGTCGATGCGGTAGATGCCGCAGTGGTTTTGTTGCCACAACCGATCGGGACGCGCGGGGTGGATCACGACGCAGTGCGGGTCGTGCCCGAACTCGTACTCCGTGCCGTCTTCCTTGGGTGGGAAGAAGTCGGCCGCCACGCCCAGGTTCAGCGGACGCCACGACGCTCCGCGATCGGTGGACTCGAACGTGCCGCCGCCGGACATCGACAGGTACAGATGCCGCGCGTCGCGCGGATCGACCAGGATCGAGTGGAGCTTGCCCCCGTCGGGCGTCTCGTCCTTGTCGCTTCCGACCCACCGGACCTGGTCGGGGTGATCGTTGAAGCCCGAGACGGGGGCCCACGTGACGCCGTGATCTTCGCTGCGGAAGAGCCCCTTGGGCGAGGTGCCCGCGTACCACACGCCCGGTTCGCCGGCGTGTCCCGGTGTCAACCAGAAGACGTGATCGACGGCGCGTCCACGCGGCTCGCCCTTCACGAACTGCGGCGGCGTCGCGGCTTCCTTCCACGTGGCGCCGCCGTCGAGGCTGCGGAACACGGTCGGGCCCAGGTGCCACTGACGCGACGCGCACAACAGCGTGCGTCGATCGCGCGGATCGAGCACGACGTGGTGACACTGCTGACCCAGGAACGTGGGACCGGACAAGGACCACGTGCGACGACCCGCGTCGGCGGTCGCGATCCACACGCCCTTGCGCGTGGAGATGTAGAGCTGCAAGGACATGGGAGGTTCCTCTCGAGTGGAGCGGCGAAGCTACCAACCGAGGTCCACGTCGCCAATGCCGTTCGATGGGAACGTCGCTATCTCGTCGCGCGCGGATGCGCACCGAGATCCGGATCGTGACGCGGGCCGCTCCGACGGCGCGCGCTCAGGCGAAGTCCGGCCACAGGGATCGGTCGATCTCGGGCAGCATCGTGCACACGAGGTCGACGTCGATCTCGAACATCTCGGCCAGGCGTGCGCGCGCGGGCGCGTCCGGCGGAGCGATCTCGTGTCGATCTCCGTTGACCGACGCCGTCAGGTCGCGCGGCACGAAGGCGGAGTCGATCCCGAGGAAGTCGTAGGTGCGAGCCAAGTGCGTGCGCGGATCGAGTCGGCACTGCTCGTACTGCAAGATCAGGATCTGCTCGATCGGCCAGCGCTTCAGCATCGTGCGCACGCCGTCGGCCAGATGGCAGCAGGTGACCGCTTCGGCCCACAGCGAGTACTTGGACTGCACCGCGGCTCGCTCGCCCTCGAGCCCCAACCAGCGCAGTCGTCGACGCAGGAACATGTCGTACGTCGACAGCAACCGATCGATCGGGTTGCGCACCAGCACGATCAGCTTCGCGTCCGGGGCCGCCGTCCACAGGTGTTGCATGGCGAGCGGGTGGTACAGGTAGTTGAACGAACCGTCGCCGCACACGCCGCCCTCGGGCCGCGCGAAGGCCTCGCGGTACACGGCGACCTGCTCGGCGTCAGGGCCGTCCCAACCGAAGTGCACGAAGTAGTGCAGCTCCTTCTGATTCAAGCGATTCGCGTGGACGTCGGGGTGGTTCTCGAGCAACGACCACCACCACGTCGAGCCCGCGCGACCGCAGCCCACGGCCACGAAGTCCGGACCGCCCACGTGCCAGCCGTGCGGCACGGGAGCGAAGTCCGAACGCTCGAACGCGCGGGACATGCCGGGTAGGAGCTGGATGGCCGGCGTGGGGGACGCGTGGGGCGCGGTGACGAGCGACGGCGCGGACTCGGTGGCGTTCATGGGTGGGCTCTCCTCGGGTCTCGATACCGCATCGGCAGACCACGGATCCGGCTGTGCCGTCCAGGGCGCCGCTCCGTGCAATTCCCACCCGCGCGACCCGTGGGGACGTCCTGCGCCTCCTTCCCGCGGCTCCGTCCCGCGCCTCCGTCGAGCGCACGCGTCACGCGCACCCGAACGGCCGAGGCCGGGCTCCTCGCGGAGCACCGGCCTCGGCACTTCTCCGGCGGATCGCGACGCGCGCCGCGATCGCCTCCACGATCCACGTGCGATCAGGGCGCGATCGTCGCGCGCAACTCGTTCGTCATCGCGCGACGCTTCGGCGCGGCCGGGTCCTGGACGCTGAAGCGAGCGCGGATCTCGAGGCCCGCGAACGAGCTCGAGTTCGGGATCGGAAGCGAAACGCGCGCGGTGCCCGCGCCCGCGACACCTTGGTTGCCGTCGAGTCGCAGCATGCGACCCTGCATCGCGACCGCGACCGACGAGAACACGGGCGGCGGCGTGCCGATCCAGGTCTCGATCATCGCACGCGCCCCACCGAGTCCGCTCGTGCACTCGAGCGTGTAGCCCAAGTTGCCGAGGCGCGGCGTGCCGCCGCTCGCGCGGATCTGCGGCACGACGCCGCCGGTTCCCGCGACGCCCGTGCCGACGTTCGTGAAGAAGGGCACGGCCGGCATCGTTCCGTCCTGGTGCGTGTTGTTCGTCACGACGACGTTGGAGACGGTGCCGAGACCGAACGGGATCGTCGTCGGCGCCGAGAACGTCACGTGGAACGTGCCGGTCGGAACCGAGATGCGGTAGTTGCCGCCCGAGGCGGTCACGTTGTCGGCCACGGGGACGACTTGGTTCGTGGTCGCGTCGACGAGACCGATCGTGGCGCCGACCACCGAAGAGCCGTTCGCGTCGAAGGCCTTGCCGCGCAGCTCGACCGCGTCCGCGAGGAACGTCGTGCCGAGGCTCGTGGCCGGCGGGACCGAGACGTTCTGGATCGTGGCCGAGGCCAGGTCGTCGTTGGAGTGCGGCAGGATGCGCAGGTCGTACGTGCCGGCCGGAACCGTCAAGAGGTACGAACCGAACGTGCTCGTGCGGTTGTCGGGCGTGTAGAGGATCGCGCCGCTCGTCGTGTCGACGACCTCGATGCGCGCGTCCTCGACCGGACCGTTGCCGCTCAGTTGTTGCACGGAACCCGAGATCGTGAAGCCCGAGGGCATGACCACGTCACCCACGTCCATGTCGCCGCTGATGTTCCACGACCGCGTCGTGGGCGCGGTGCCCGGACCACCGTAGTAGGGGACCGGACCCGGCTTGAACTGCAGCGTGCACGGACCGAACGGCACGGCGACCGTGAACCGGCCGGTGGCCGTGGTGTCGCCGTTCGTGAAGTCGAGCGGTTGGAAATCCGGCGCGGCGACGAACTCGAGGCCCACGCCGACGAGCGGCGTGCCGACCACGTTCACGACGCGACCCGACAGCGCGTGTCCGCGCTGCAGCGTGATCGTGCCGAGGTTGTTCGTCGAGTTGCCGATGACGACGTTGTCGAGCCGCTTCGGCACGACGAGCGACGCCGGCGGCGGTTGCGGGAAGACCGTGATGCGGTACGAACCGCTCGGCGTGATCGTGGTGGTGAAGTTGCCGTTGGCGTCGGTGAACCCGCCGCTGACGACGAACGCGGCGTTGCCCGACGCGTTCTGCACGTCGAAGACGGCGTTCTGGACGGGTTGACCTTGCGAGTCGACCAGGTGTCCGGTGACGACGCCCGCGTGCGCCAGGGCGCA
>Ga0075163_10003318_pt1 | contig 21618 bp, 23 predicted proteins | sample JI1023141ADNA_FD_71478 | JGI IMG/M metagenome (GOLD analysis project Ga0075163, IMG submission 71478) | Wastewater effluent complex algal communities from Wisconsin, to seasonally profile nutrient transformation and Carbon sequestration -... | ecosystem: Engineered > WWTP > Effluent > Algae... | reverse complement strand
GGGCGGTTCGAGCTGGCCGACGGCGGCACGCTGTTCCTCGACGAGATCGGCGAGATCCCGGTCGAGATGCAGGTCAAGCTCCTGCGCGCGATCCAGGAGAGCGAGTTCGAGCGGGTCGGCGGCCTGAAGACGATCAAGGTCGACGTCCGGCTGATCACCGCGACCAACCGCGACCTCGAGCAGGAGATCGCCCGCGGCAACTTCCGCGAGGACCTCTACTACCGGCTCAACGTGGTGCCGCTGCAGATCCCGCCGCTGCGCCGGCGCGCCGGCGACGTGCCGCTGCTGGTCCGCCACATCCTCAAGCGCTTCAACGAGCGGCTGAAGAAGAACGTCGCCGGCATCAGCGACGACGCGATGGCGGTGCTCGCGGCCTACGCCTGGCCCGGCAACATCCGCGAGCTGGAGAACGTCCTCGAGCGCACGATCCTGTTCTGCAAGCGCGAGATCATCGCCAAGGCCGATCTGCCCGACGAGCTGTGCGCCGCCGCCACCGCCGCCGCCGCCCCCGCCGCGCCGCGCGACGAGCTGGCTGGCGACGACGCGGTCGACCTGGCCGGCGACGCGTCGCTCAAGGACATCGTCCGCGCCGAGACCAGCCGCGTCGAGAAAGAGTTCATCGCCAAGGCGCTGGCCGAGACCGGCGGCAACGTCACCCAGGCGGCCAAGCTGCTGAAGATCAGCCGCAAGAGCCTGCAGATGAAGATGAAAGAGTTCGGCCTGCGCGACACCGAGAGCGGCGGCGTCACAACGAAAGATTGACGATCGCCCAAGATAGTCTTGCTTTCCTTGCGACGGGCGCCACGCCATCGTGCGCGCCATGAAGCTCGAACGCCTGTTCCATGTCCTGGTCGTGATGGGCGGCGCCGGCGCCGCCGGCTGCACCTCCGACGACGATCCCGCGGCACGCCAGCCGCCGCCGCCCGACGCGCCGCCCGGCGGCGACGGCGACGCCGCCAGCAGCCCGGCCGAGGCCGACGCCGGCGCGGCCGGGAGCCCGTGCTTCTGCGACAGCCAGGCCTGCTGCGATCGCGGCCAGACCCCGGCGGTGGTGGCGCCCGGGTTCACCTGCTGCTGGTCGACGACGTGCCCGTGACCGCGCCGGCCCGGGCCGCCGCGATCTGGCGGCACCGCCTGGCCATCGAGCGCGAGGCGGTCGGCCACTTCGGCTGGCTCGCGGCCCGGTTCGCGGCCCAGGGCGATCACGACCTGGCAGCCCGCGCGCGCCAGGCCGCCGCCGACGAGCGCGATCACGCCGGCCGCTGCCAGGCGGTGATCGCCGCGCTGGGCGGCGATCCCGCGCCGCCCGCCGCCGCGTCGCTGCCCGCCCTGGGCCCGGCCGCGCTGCCCGCCGCCGATCGCGCGCTCTACGCCGCGGTCGCGGTCGGCTGCGTCACCGAGAGCCTGAGCTGCGCGCTGTTGCTCGCGCTGCGCGCCACCGCCAGCCACCCGCAGGTGTGCGCGACGCTCGACGCGATCGTCCGTGACGAGATCGCCCACGCGCGGCTGGGCTGGGCGGCGCTGGCCCGGGCCGCGGCGCGGGCCGACGTCGGCTGGCTGGGCGCCCACGTCGACGCGATGCGGGCGGCGGCGGTCGCCGACGAGGTCGCCGCGGTCGCCGGCGACGACGCGCTGGCCGCGCTCGGCGTGCTGCCGCGCGCGCAGGCCGCCGCGGTGGTGGCCGACGCCTGGGCCACGGTGGTCGTGCCCGGCCTGGCCCGGCACGGCGGGGTGGCCGGCGCCGCGTCAGCGCCGCCGCGTGGCTGACGCGATCGTCGCGAGCTGCGCGCGCACCGCGGCGATCGTCGCCTGGCCCAGCCGCCGCCCGAGCGCGCCGCGGTGGCGCGCCGCGAACACCGGGATCGTGTCGAGCGGCACCACCGGCAGCGGCCGCAGCTCGCGGCGGGCCACGTGCGGCGCGGCGGTGACGTCGGGCAGCACGGTGAGCAGCGTGCCCGACAGCGCCACCACCAGGTTCGAGCGCAGCATCGTGATGCGCATGCCGATCGCGCGCGGCACGTCGGCTGGCCAGCCGTCCTGGACCCGGCCGCTGTCGCCGATCCGCGGCACCGAGAACGGGTGGGCCAGCACCGCCGCCCGGGTCACGCGGCGCGCCGCGAACAGCGGGTGGCCGCGGCCGCAGTACACCGTGGCGCCCAGCGCGCCCAGCCGCTCGATCGCGATCTCGTCGCTGGTGAGCTCCTCGTAGTAGAACGCCACGTCGAGCAGCCCGCGCACCAGCAGCCCGTTGGCCTCGGCCGGGCCCAGCACGACGTGCTCGGGGACCAGCGCGGGGTGCGCGCCGCGCAGCGCGATCAGCGCCGGCACGACGACGTGATCGGTCAACACCCCCAACGACGCCACCCGCAGCGGGCCGCCCAGCCGATCGTCGGCGTCGCCGGCCAGCCCGGCGTCGACCGCGCGGGTCGCGGCGCGCACCGCGTCGCGCAGCGCCACGCCCGCAGCGTTGAGCGCCAGCCGCTTGCCGACCCGATCGAACAGCGGGTAGCCGAGCGCGTCCTCGAGCAGCCCCAGCGTGCGCGACACCGCCGCCGGCGTCAGCGCCAGCCGCCGCGCCGCCGCCACCACCGAGCCGGCCTCGGCGATCTCGACGAACGCCGGCAGCCAGTTCCAGACGTGCTTGCGCAGGCTGGCCAGCACGTCAGCGCCGGATCGCGAAGGGGTGGTCGAGCGGCGGCGCCGCCGCGGCCAGCTCGTCGACCTCGACGGCGGCGACCCGGGCGAGCGGCGGCCCGCGCCCGCACCACGCGACGAGCGCCGCCACCCTGTCGGCCGGCCCGGCGGCCTCGAGCGCGACCGCGCCGTCGGGCTGGTTCTCGACCCAGCCGGCCAGGCCCAGCCGGCGCGCCTCGTGCGCGGTCGCGGCGCGGTAGCCCACGCCTTGCACACGTCCGCGCACAACCGCGCGGATGCGGCGGAGCGTCGGCGTCGCTTGACCGGCTGCCATGGACCTCCCTACTCTAACCCTGGGGAGCCCGCACCGCCGGGCTCGGGGTGTCCTGACCGCTCGCCTCGCTCCCTCCGCTCCGCTCCCGCCCGTGGCCCCCACCATCTCGTCGCCCGCCTCGTCCTCTGCGCCTACCGGCGCGCTCGGCCCATCGCTCGAGCTCGGCGCGCTGCGGCGGATGTCGCAGGACGAGCTGTGCGCCACCGCCGAGAAGCTCGGCGTCGACGACGCCCGCGAGCTGCGCAAGGCCGACCTGGTGCTGGCGGTGCTCGAGGCCCACGCCGATCGCCGCGGCGAGACCCACGCCGAGGGCGTCCTCGAGGTGCTGGCCGACGGCTTCGGCTTCCTGCGCAACCCCGACGCCCAGTTCGCGCCGGGCATCGACGACGTCTACGTGTCGCCGTCGCAGATCCGCCGCTTCGGCCTGCGGACCGGCGACGTCGTCCGCGGCACCGTGCGCGCCCCCAAGGAGAGCGAGCGCTACTTCGCGCTGTTGCGGGTCGAGGCGGTCGAGGGTGGCCCGGCCGACCAGCACCCGCACCGGCTCGACTTCGACGATCGCCCGGCGGTGGCGCCGCGCCAGCGGCTGCGCCTCGACGGCGCGTCGCCGGCGGTGCGGGTCGGCGAGCTGTACGCGCCGCTCGGCCAGGGCCAGCGGATCCTGATCAAGGCGCCGCCGCGCGCCGGCAAGAGCGCGCTGCTCGGGCAGCTGACCCGGGCGCTGGTCCAGCACCACCCCGACGCCGAGATCACGCTGGTCGCGATCGACGTGCGCCCCGAGGACGCCGCCGAGCTGGGCCGCGGCCTGGGCGGCCACGTCGCGGTGTCGACCCTCGGCGAGCCCGCCGCGCGCCACGTCCAGCTCGTCGAGATGCTGGTCGAGCGCGGCAAGCGCACCGCCGAGCGCGGCGGCCACGCGATCGTCGTCATCGACTCGCTGGGCCGGCTGGCCCGGGCCTGGAACCTGGTGGTCCCGGCCAGCGGCCGCACGCTGATCGGCGCGCTCGACGCCGCCGCGATCACCCGGGTGCGCCGGCTGTGGGCCAGCGCGCGCCAGCTCGAGAGCGGCGGCGCGCTGACGCTGGTCGCCACGCTGACCACCGAGTCGGGGCAGCGCATCGACGAGGTGATGGCGGACGAGCTGGCCGAGACCGCCTCGGCCGAGTGGGTGCTGGCCAAGGGCGGCAGCGCCGAGGCGCCGCGCTTCGACGTCGACGCCACCTTCTCGCGGCAGGCCGAGGCGCTGGTCGACGACGTCGCCGCCTGGCGCCACGCCGCGGCGCAGCCCGTCGCGCGGGTCACCCCCGCCGCCGCCGCCACCGCCGATCTGCCGTCGCTGATCGCGGCGCTGGCGTGAGCGCGATTGCGGCGCGCGCCGGCTCGCGTCGGCGCCGCGGTCGTGGATAATCGACGGTCATGGCTCGCGTGCTACGGCTGCCGGATCACGGCCGGCTCCTGGTCTGCACCGACCTGCAAGGCTGCCTGCGCGACTTCCACCGGATCGTCGAGATCTTCGACGAGGTCGACGCCGCGACCGGCGACGCCCACCTGCTGTTCACCGGCGATCTGATCCACGGCCCGCACCTCGACGAGCGCGACTGGCCCGACTTCCTCGGCGAGTTCTACCGCGACGCCTCCGACGAGGTGATCGACGAGCTGGTGGTGCTGTCGCTGCGCCACCCCGGCCGGATCCACGCGCTGGTCGGCAACCACGAGCACGGCCACATCGGCGGGCCGCACACCGCCAAGTTCGCCGCCGACGAGGTCGAGCTGCTCGAGGCGCGGATGGGGCCGCTGGCCGCCGCGCGCATGCGCGAGGTGCTGCGCGGCTTCGCGCTGGTCGCGGTGGCGCCGTGCGGCGCGGTCTTCACCCACGGCGCGCCGGCCGCGACCGTGCGGTCGATCGCCGACATCGAGGCGGCGCCGCTCGAGGGCTTCGAGCTGGGCTCGGCGCTCGACATCCTCGACGCGCCGATCATCGGCCCGATCCTGTGGGCGCGCTCGGCCGCGCCCGACGTCGCCGCCCGGTTCGTGCGCGCGCTCGGCGGCACCTTCTGTATCTACGGCCACGACGTCATCCCCGAGGGCTTCGAGCAGGTCGGCGACGAGCAGATGGTGGTGTCGACCAGCTTCGGCGTGCCCGACGCCCGCAAGATCTACGTCAGCCTCGACCTCGGGGCGCGCTACCGGTCGGTGCGCGAGCTGCGGCTCGGCCACGAGATCCTGCCGCTGTACCCCGACGTCGCGGCCCCCGATCTGCGCGGCTAGCCCTGCGGAACCACGGTCGATTCGGCGCCGCTGGAGGTCACCGGTGGATCGCGGCCCCGATCTTTGCTAGAAGACCCTCCGCTCGAACGCCCCCAACCCCCGGCGCAATCACGCGCCGGCACGTGGGGCCCGCGAGGAAGTGCCATGAAGGACACCGCCGCTCACCCCCACTACCGCCCGTCGAAGATCAGCTGCGCCTGCGGCATGGTCATCGACACCTTCTCGACCAAGGGCGACTTCGCCGTCGAGATCTGCTCGAAGTGCCACCCGTTCTTCACGGGCCAGCAGCGCATGATGGACACCGCCGGCCGCATCGACCGGTTCAAGAAGAAGTACGCGCCGAAGGCGTAAGAAGACGAGGGTCTTTCGAAAAGACCCTCGCGTGTCCTGATGAGGGTCTTTCGCAAAGACCCTCCCCCGGCATGCGCTGGGGCCCCCACCCGAAACGGCCAGGAGCGTTCTGCGCGGGTTCCGGTGACCACCAGCCGGCCCGGAGCCTGCTGCGAAGGGCATGGGTGAGCCCACCCGCCTGAGTGTTCAACGAGCGGCGGGGGTTTCCGCATTTCGAGATCGGCCCCGGCGTTCGGGGCCGCGTGTTTATCCAGGCTGAGCTAGAAACGGGCCCATGTTCGACGAGCCGCGCTTTCACGACAAGATGGCTGCGCTGGGGCGCCGCCACGAAGAGGTGACGGCGCTGCTCGGCGATCCCGACGTGATCGCGCGGCGCGCCGAGTTCGGCAAGCTGTCGCGCGAGTACGCGGAGCTGGGGCCGCTGGTGGCGGCGTGGCGTGACTACCAGAAGCTGCGCGCCGACCTCGAGCAGGCGCGGCTAATGGCGGGCGCCGAGCCCGACCTCGAGCTGCGCGAGTTCGCCCGCGAGGAGATGCGCGCGCTCGACGCCCAGCGCGAGGCCGCCGAGCAGGCGATCAAGATCTTGCTCCTGCCCAAGGATCCGCTCGACGCCAAGAACACGGTGCTCGAGATCCGCGCCGGCACCGGCGGCGACGAGGCCGCGCTGTTCGCCGGCGACCTGTTCCGCATGTACACCCGCTTCGCCGAGCGCCACGGCTGGAAGCTCGACATGCTCTCGTCGTCGCCCGGCGCCTCCGGCGGCTGGAAAGAGATCATCGTCCTCATCGAGGGCAAGGACGTCTACTCGCGGCTCAAGTGGGAGTCGGGCGTGCACCGCGTGCAGCGGGTGCCGGCCACCGAGGCCCAGGGCCGGATCCACACGTCGGCGGCGACGGTGGCGGTGCTGCCCGAGGCCGAGGAGGTCGACGTCAAGATCGAGGACAAGGACCTGCGCTACGACGTCCAGCGCGCCAGCGGCTCGGGCGGGCAGTCGGTCAACACCACCGACTCGGCGGTGCGGCTGACCCACCTCCCGACCAACATCGTCGTCTACTGCCAGGACGAGAAGTCGCAGCACAAGAACAAGGCCAAGGCGCTCAAGGTGCTGCGCTCGCGCCTGTACGACCACCAGCTCGCCGAGCGCCAGGCCGCCGAGCGCGACGCCCGCCGCACGATGGTCGGCTCCGGCGATCGCTCCGAGAAGGTCCGCACCTACAACTTCCCGCAGGATCGCGTCACCGATCACCGCATCGGCCTGACCAAGCACAACCTGCCGGCGGTGATGGACGGCGAGCTCGACGACATCATCGAGGCGCTGCGCGCCCACGATCAGGCGGACGCCCTCAAGGCCGCGACGTGATCGGGCGCGGCCCGGCCGCCGCGCTGGCCGCGCTGGCCCTGGCCGCTGCCTGCGATCGCGCGCCGTCGGTGCGGTCGTGCGACGACGATCTCACCGGCGTGTGGCGCGGCCCGGCCGGCGCCTGGCAGCTGGTCACCACCGCGCGCGGCCGCGAGCTGTACCCGATCGAGCGCGAGCTGCCGGCCGAGCTGCCGCCGGGCGTGATCGCCGCGCCCGCGACGATCGAGCTGCCGCGCGCCGGCGCCGGCGCGTTCGTCCGCCGCTACGAGCGCGGCGCGCAGTTCTGCCGGATGACCGGCCCGGCGCGGCTGACCGCGTGCGGCGGCGGCCGGCTGACGCTCGAGGTGGCGCCGCCGCCGCCACCCGACGACTGGGACCGCTGCGCCGGCGCCGCCGCCGCGCCGCGCCCGCTCACGCTCACCCGCTGACGCCCCACCGGCGCTTCCCGGCGCGCCACCGATGTGGTGCGATCGCCCGATGCGCGCCTCGCCCACGCTCCTCGCCGCGGTCGCGGCCCTGTCGGCGTGCGGCGATCCGACCGCCACGCCCGACGCCGGCGTCGACGTCGGGGCCGACGCGCCGCCCGCGCTGGCCGACGCGCTGACCACCGCGGGCTTCACCGTGCAGGTCGGCGACGCGTTCGGCTTCGGCCTGGCCGACTGCGCCGACCTCCCCGACTGCTACGCCAGCAACGCCAGCGGCTCGTACATCCTGTTCAGCGTGCCGCCGACGCCGGGCGGCGCGCTGCCGCCGCTCGGGCCGACGACGGTCAACCCGCCGCGCACGCCGGCCGGCCAGAGCGTCGCGTGGCAGCTCGGCGCGCACGAGGCGGTGGTGATCGCCGGCACCACGCCGCCGCCGGCGCGCTACTGGAGCGTCGCGCCGTACCTGTTCGAGCGCGCCGACGGCGGCGCCCGCGCGACGGTGTTCGCCAGCCTCGCCGACGCCACCAACCCGATCAACGTCGCGCACGTCGGCGCCTCGCCGTTCGCCGCCCGGGTGGCGTTCATCGTCGCCGCCGACGCCGGCGTGCTGGCGCAGGCGCGCGCCGGGCTGATCGCCGCCGGCTGGGATCCCCGGACGATCAACCCGCTGCCGCTGGCGCCCGACGTCGTGCGGCTGGGCACCGGCGGCGACGCCGACACCGTCATGGCGCTCGGGCGGGTCGCGCTGGTCGACGATCCCGCCGCCGGCGCCGCGTACCTCGCCGACGTGCCGCTCGAGGTGCTGCGCCTCACCGCCACCGCGCCGCCGCCGCCGGCGCCGCTGCCGGCCCCGCCGCGCACGCCGCCGCACAGCGCCTCCGACGAGCGCAGCCTCGAGCCCGCGGTCGACGCGCTCGAGGCCGCGATCCGCGCGCGGCTGGGCGCGGCCCGCGCCGATCGCCTGCTGTTGGCCACCGCCGCGCAGGTGTCGGCGACGCTCGCGCCGGCCGGCTGCATCGCGCGGCTGGCCAACTGCCTCGGCGAGGTCAGCGACACGGTCTACGCCGCCGGGCCGCTCGACGTCGTGCTCGGCGGCGGCGCGCTCACGCTGGCCGACGATCCCGGCGACTACTTCCTGGTGTTCGGCGTCAACCACGAGGCCGCCGGCCTCGCCACCTACAGCAACGTCGTCGTCACGCACTGGGCCAAGCGCGCCGGGGTGCTCGCGTTCGAGAGCCCGGCGATGGTCGGCAGCGCCGCGACATACCTGCCCGATCACCCCGATCGCGACCGGCTGTTCGTCGTCACGATCGCGCGGCGCTGCGGCGGCGCGCCGTCCTGCCTCGAGCTGCCGACCAGCTTCCCCGGCGTGCCGCTCGATCAGACGCTGGCGTTCCTGTTCCGCGCGTACCTCGCGCCCGGTGCCGCGCTCGCGCCGGATCCCGCCGCACTGGTCACCGAGCGCGTCATCCACGTCACGCCGTAGGCGCGGCGCGGCGCGGCGCGGCGCCCTACGGTGCGGGCGCGGGCGATGGCGGCGGCGGCGCGCCGTCGAGGCCGGCGTCGGGGCCCGCCGTCGGCGCGCCCGCGAGCACCAGCCGGTGCCCTTCGGCCGACCAGGTCAGCTCGCCGCGGTGGGCCTGCCACCACGCCGCCCGCGCCGCGTCGTCGACCGCCGCCGGGTCGATCGCGACGTGGGCGTGCAGCGCGTCGATGGCGTCGCGCCGCGCCGCCCGGGGCGCGCCGTCGTCGCCGGCCACCTGCACCAGCACGTCGCCGGCGCCGCGCAGCTCGACGTCGAGGCCGGCCCCGGCCAGCTCGAACGCCGCGACCGCCATCGCCACCGCCAGATCGGGCTCGACCTCGCGGCCCGCGGCGGCGATCAGCGCCGGCACCGCCGCCGGATCGCCCAGCGCCCGCAGCGCGCGGATCACGCTCTCGCGGGTGTTGTCGTCCGGCTCGACTCCGGCGCCCAGCCGCGCCACCAGCGGCGTCACCGCCTCGGGCGCGCGGATCTCGACCAGGAGGCCGATCGCCTGGTCGCGCACCACCGGATCGGGGCTGTCGACCATCGGCACCACCAGCGGCACCCAGCGGGCGCGCTCGTCGGGGAAGCGGCGGAAGCTGTCGAGCGCCTGGCGCATCCGGGTCGGATCGCCCGAGCGCGCGAACTCGTCGGCCGCGGCCAGCTCGTCGGTGCGCTGCGGCTTCTTGAACGCCAGCGTGCCGCCGAGGAACGCCGCAAACAGCGCCGCCATGCCCGCGACCTGGGCGATCGCGCGGCCGGCGAACCGCCGCGCCCGCAGGAACAAGAACACGCCGAGCAGCACCAGCGCCGCCGCGAACAGGCAGACGATCGTCGGGCCGGGATCGAGCTGCGCCGCCCGCGCGGTCTCGAGCCCGACCAAGCTGATCACGCCGGCGAAGCCCCAGCCGAACAAGAGCCGGGCCCGCACCGACTCGAACAGGAACGCCGCCGCCACCGCCGGGATCACCAGATAGGCGAACACCGGCAGCACGCCGAGCACCGCCACCGACTGCGTGATCAGGATGCCGAACAGCAGGTAGAAGACGAAGTCCCAGACCCGGATCGAGATGCCCGCGGCCTCGGCCGCCGCCGGATCGCGGCTGATGCGGATCAGCCGGCGATGCAGCCCGGCGAACGCCGCGCCCACCGCCGCGCAGGTGATCACCAGCTTGATCAGGATCGCCGGGGTCACCAGCGCCACCCGTCCGGCGATCAGCTCCTTCAGCGCCTCGGTGCCGAGCGCGAAGCGATCGGCCAGCACCAGCCCGCCGGCCGTCGCGGTCACGTAGATGATGCCGATCAGCGCCTCGTGCGGCACCCGCTCGTTGCGGGTCCGGGTGATCGAGAAGATCAGCGCGCCGACCGCGGTGAACGCCAGCGAGTACAGCGTCACCGGCAGCGGCTCGGCCTCGTGGTCGTAGCCCATCAGGATCGCCCACATCACGCCGAGCGCGGCGATCTGCGCCAGCGCCAGGTCGACGAAGATGACCTTGCGCTCGACGACGTGCATGCCGAGGTAGACCAGGATCCCCGACACCCCCAGGCACGCCAGGAGCGGCAGGCCGTTGATCGCGATCAACCCATCGAGGTAGCCCACGGCGCGCCTACTTCGCCGCCGCCAGCGACCGCGTGATCAGCGTGTCGATCAGCGCGAAGTAGTCGCCGGTGCCGGGCGCGCCGCCGACGTCGATCGGGCTCGCCACGACCTTGGCGCCGGTCTTGCCGGCGATGAACGCGCCGTCCTTGCTCGGGTAGATCGGGTCGACGAACAGCACCCGCACGCCCTCGGCCTTGATGCGCGCGATCAGCTTGGCCAGGTAGTCCTGCGACGGCGGGATGCCGGGCTTCTCCTCGATCTCGCCGGTGATGGCCAGCCCGAAGCGATCGCAGAAGTAGATCCAGGTCTTGTGGTAGGTGACGATCTTGAGGCCGCGCAGCGGCTCGGCGCGCTTGAGCCAGCCGCCCAGCTTGTCGTAGGTGCCCTTGGTCTTCAGGTAGTCGATCAGCTCGTTGCGCCGCGACAGCCGCTCGAGCTTGCTGGCGCCGTACTCGTCGAGCAGCGCCTGGCCGTAGAGCGCGACGTCGAGCTTGGTCTGGAACGCCTTCAGGTTGGCGTCGTACGTGGCCTTGCCGTCGGGATCGACCCGGCCCAGGCCGGCGGCGATGTTGGCGGCGATCTGCTTCACGTTGACCGGGTCGAGCCACACGTGGGGGTTGCCCTGCGGGTGGATGTCGCCCCACGACTTCGACAGCGTCGTCGGCAGCTCCTTGGTGGCGACGCCGTCGGACGCGATCACCCGGCCGGGTTGCCCGGCCTGGATGTCGGGGTTGCCCGACGCGTCGGTGACCGCCGACGCCCAGCCGTCGAGGCCGAGCCCGAGCTCGACGAACAGCCGCGCGTTCTTGGCCGCGACCTTGTAGGTCGGCTTGGCCACCAGCGTGTGCGGATCCTGGTTGGGCTTGGCCAGCGCGGTCACGGCGACGCGATCGCCGCCGATCGCCTTGGTGACCGCGGCCAGCACGTTGAGCGTGGTGACCACCGGCACCTTCTTGGGGCCGGCGAGCGCGACGGTGGGCGCGGCGAGCGCGAGCGCGACCAGCGCGGTCGCGACGAGAGCGAATGGAGAGCGCAGCATGGTTGGCGTCCTTTGTCGGGATTCAGCGGTTGACCCAGTAGGGCTCGGTCGGGTGGGCGCCGAAGACGACGTTGATCTCGGCGATCGCCGAGTCGATGCCGTCGTCGGTGGGCAGGTCGCTCCAGCGGTGCTCGTAGCCGAGCCGGAAGCGCAGGAACTCGGACGTGTAGTAGGATAGGTAGCCGGCGGCGACCTGGGTGGTCAGGCGATCGTCGGCGGGATCCTGGGCGATGTCGAAGCGCGCGCCGAGGTAGGCGTGCCACGACAGCTGGACCTGGCCGAAGCCGTAGGCCGCCCACGGCGTGGTGTGGCCGGTCGGCGCGTCGGCGGCGTCGCCGTCGCGGGCGAACCGACGATCGCCCCACATGAACTCGCCGCCGAGCACGACGCTGTGGAACTCGCCGGCGGCGATCGGCTTCCACTTGTAGAGCAGGTCGACGCCGAACAGCCGGCTCGGCCGCGCGCCGCGCTCGGCGTAGGCCGACACGCCGAGGTTGACGTCGTGGGCGTCGGCGACGGTGAAGAACAGGTTGCCGTGGCCGAGGTAGCCGAGGTGGCGGTGGGCCTCCGGGTCGGCGCCGCTCCACGCGACGTCGCCGCCGTCGACGATGTCGGCGTTGACCTCGATCACCGCGCCGTCGACGATCGTCGGCAAGATCACCTCGGCGTCGGCGCCAACCGGGTTCCAGCCGCCCTCGAACAGCTCGCCGTGCTCGTTGCCGAGGAAGCGGCTGATCGGCAGCGGCCGGGTGCTCCACGGCAGATCGTGCATGTGGATCCGGTTGGCCAGGCCGAACGGCGCCCGGTAGCGCCCGAGCTTGAGCTTGAGGCCCAGCGGCGCCGCCTCGACGATCGGCAGGCGCTTGACGACGACGTAGCCCTCCTCGAGGTCGGCGCCCCAGCCCTCGCCGAGCTCGTTCTCGAGCGCCAGCGTCGCGACCGCGTCGGCGAACGGATCGACCGCGGCGCGGAAGTCGAGCTCGAGCGTGCGCATGAACAAGCGATCGTCGATGCGCTCGCCGCCTGGCGTGTAGACCGGCTGATCATCGAAGCGCGCCGCGCCGTTGAGGAACGCGGTGATCTGCGGGTTGAGCGCGTTGGGCGACGTCGGCGGCCGGCTGGCGGCGACCCGCTCGCGCAGGTCGTCGACCTCCGAGCGCAGGTCTTCGTTCTCGCCCTGGAGATCCTCGACCGCGTCGGCGAGGTCGGCGAGCTGGGTCGCGCGCGCCGCCGGATCGTCGGCGGGGTCAGCCACCGGCGGCGCCGGCGGCGCCGGTGATGGGGATGGCGTGGGTGTGGGAGGGGCCGGCCGGGTGGCCGACGGGGCGTCGGCTGGCTGCGCCGCCGCCGGCGAGCTGCCGACGGCGACCACCAGCGCGGTGATCGCGAACGAGGACGTTGTCACGCGCATGCGCGCTCCTGTGAAGACGGGGCGACCGCGCGTCACGCGGACGCGCGGCCAGGCCGGGGTGACCCGGCGAGACGTCGACTCCGGGGGGCGACCGCGCGAGGCGCGGCCGCGCTACGCCGGCGGCGAGGTCTTGGGCGCGCTGCGGTAGAGGTGGCGGCCGACCAGCGGTGGCGGCGCGCGGCGGATCGCGGCCAGCGCGGGCCGGCGCGGGGCGGTCAGCGCGGTCACCCGCCGCGCGGCGATCGCCGAGGTCGGCGCGGCGCACGGGAATGGACAGTGCTCGTGGGGATCGACCGGGCCGCCGGCCGGGCGGTCGCGCAGCGTGCCGTCGCGCGGCGGTGCGTGCTCGTGGCGCGCGACGCGCGCGTCGCGGTCGCCCTCGCCGTTGCGGTGCACCAGCTCGCCGTGCTCGGCGCACCGGGTGTGGCGGGTCGTCGCCTGGTGGTACAGGTCGGCGGCCCCCGACAGCGCCATCGCCAGCGTCGCCAGGATCGCGAACGCCCACACGCCGACGCCGCGACCGCGCGGTCGATGCAGGCGTGGGACGCGGGGAGCCGACACGGCGCGCCAACCCTAGCGCAGCGCGCCCAGCCGAACAACCGCGGGTGCGCGCGCTGACCGCGCGGCGTCATCGCGGCCGCGGTAGATCGCCCGGCGCCGCGGCGCGTTTGCGCGAGAAGCCGATGTCGCGCGTCGCCGCCTCCTGCTTGCTGCTCGCCGCGCTGGCCGGGCCGGCCCACGCCGGCGACGACGAGCCGCTGCGCTGGCCGGCGCGCACCACCGGCGTGACCCTCGGCGTCGGCGGGCGCTACCTCGGCGACCAGTCGGTCGGCGGTCCCGGCCTCGGCGGCGAGCTGGCCTGGGGCTGGGGCCGGTGGCAGGCGCTCGTCGACGGGCGCGGCGCCTGGTACTTCGGCGACCGCGATCACGACGGCGGTCCGGCGCTGCGCGTCGGGGCCGGCGCGCGCTGGCTGGCGCGCTCGTTCCAGCCCGACTCGAGCGCCGCGCTCCAGCTCTACCTCGACGCCGGCGCGGCCGTCGAGCACCTCGCCCTGCCCGCGGGCGGGCTCACGATCCCGTCGCTGTGGGCCGGCTGGGGCTGGCAGGTCCGCGCGATGGGCGACCACGACCGGCTGATGATCCGGTTCTGGGTCCGCGTCGAGCTGTCGCCGGCGCTCGATCGCCAGCGCGTCGCCGACGTGCTGTGCCGCGGCACCTGCACCACGCCAGTCGCGACCGCGCCGCTCGACGACGCCTTCGCCGGCGGCCTGGGGGTCGCGTGGTGAAGCGCGCGCTCACCCTCGCCGTCGTCCTCGGCGCGGCCGCCGCGGCGCAGGCCAACCCGGTGATGCCCGCGCCGTGTCGCGAGCTCGACGGCGTGGACGGGCGGGCGTGGTGCGGACCGCCGTCGCCGCCGCCACCGATCGAGATCGTGCAGCCGCCACCACCACCGCCGCCGCCGCCGCCACCGCCGCCACCGTCGCCGTCGGCGCCGCGCTGGCAGGCGTTCGGGTTTCGCACCGGCGTCCTGGGCCTCCGCCCGCAGGGTCACGATCGCCTGGCGTTCAACTACGGCCTGGCGTGGAGCGTCGCGCTCGCGGGCCGCTTGCACGCCTACGCCGAGTACGACTTCGTGATGATCGCCAGCGGCGACACGCTGCCCGACGGCACCAGCGACCAGGTCCACGGCCACGGCCACGCGGTCGGCGCCGGCGTCCGCTTCCCGCTCGCGACCACCACGCTCGGCCGCGCCGACGACGTGTCGGGCACGCGGCTGCGGCCCCACGTCGATCTCGAGCTGGGCGGCGCCGGGCTGCTGGCGTCCGACGATCGCCTGGGCCGCTACGTCGTGCCCCAGGCGGTGCTCGGCGCGCGCCTCGGCCTCGAGCTGGTGCGCGCCCAGGCTGCGGGCTCGCTGCGCCCGGGCACCGCCGACATCTACATGACCGTCCGCGCCACCGGCACGCCCGCCGACGTGCGCTGGGCGTTCGTGATGGGCATGGACTGGGGCGGCTGACGCCGCCGCGCGCTACTTCACCAGCTTGGCGAGCAGCGCGTCCATCTTCGCGTCGTCGCCGCTGCTGTAGGCCTCGTGCATCTCGAGCACGATGCCCTTGGGGCTGAGGATGTACGTCGTCGGCTGGGTCGGCGGCGAGTAGATGTCCGCCGCGGCGGCCTTCTCCTCGGGCGCGTAGACCCGGATCATGTTCTTGACCTTCAGGCCGTCGAAGAACTTCTTGCCCTTGGCCGAGTCGTTGTCGAGGTTCACCGCGACGAAGGTGACCTTGTCCTTCCACTTGGCCGCCAGCTTGTCCCACGCCGGCAGCTCCTTCTTGCACGGCTTGCACCACGAGCCGCCGAAGGTCATCACGACGAACTTGCCCTGCGTGGCCTTGAGCTTGAAGGCCTTGCCCGCGGCGTCCTTGGCGCCGTCGAGCTCGGGGGCGCGGTCCCCCTTCTTCACCTCGGCGAACGCCGGCGCGGCGAGCGCGACGGCCAGGACGGTGACGAGCGACGCGAGCATGCGATGCGACATCGGGGTACTCCTCGGACGAGACTCTGGCAGCCGGTATTCAGCGAGGGAATCCCCGCGTGAACGTCACTTTGTCGCAGCGCCCGCCGGGGCCGGAGCCGCCGGGGCCGGGGCCGCCGGAGCCGGGGCCTCGGGCGTCGGGGCCGGCGCGGCCGCCGCCGCCTTGACCGCGATCTCCTCGTCGATCGCCGCCGCCAGGTACTTGGGATCGACCGGGCCACCGTACGACCGGCCGTTCAGGAACAGCGCCGGCGTACCCTCGACCTCGACGTCCGCGCCGTCCTTCATGTCGGCCTTCACCCGCGGCTCCGCGGCCGCGAAGTCGGCGTCGAAGCGCGCCAGATCGAGCCCGAGCCCGCCGGCGTAGCGGCGCAGGTCGTCCTTCTTCTGGTTGCCGAACTTCTCGAAGATCAGGTCGTGCATCTCGTGGAACTTGCCCTGGGCGCGCGCCGCGAACGCCGCCTGGGCGCACCCGAACGAGTCGGGGTGCTTGGTCACCAGCGGGAACATCTTGTAGTAGACGCGCAGCTTGCCCTGGTTCTCGGCGATCACCCGATCGAGCACCGGCTTGAGGCCGACGCACGCCGGGCAGCCGTAGTCGAAGAACTCGACCAGCGTCACCGGCGCGTCCGCCGAGCCCACGGTCGGCGCGTCGACCAGGTTGATCGTGAACGTCTTGCCGTTCTTGACGTAGCGCGCGTCGTAGATCTCGCGGACGGTGTCCTCGGTCTGCTCGTCGACGATCAGGTCGTGGACCAGCCGCACCGCGAACGGCGCGCGCTTGCAGCTGCCGTCGCTGGCGAAGCTGGTGCGCAGGCTGTGGGCCTTGCCGCACGGCGACGGCAGCTCGCCGACCAGCTTGAAGAACAGGTCCTGCTTGGCCGGCTCGAGCTTGGCCACGTCGAAGCCGGCGATCGGCGTGCGATCGACGGCGACGGCGGCGCCGCCGGAGCCGCCGTCCTTCGCCTTGTCGGCGGCGTTGACGACGTCCTGCGGGTTGGCCTTGGGCGAGCCCGGCTCCTTCTTGCATGACGCGCCGGCCAGGAGGCCGACGGTCATCACGGCGGCGATCGATCCGACCAGGCGGCCGAACAGCGGACGGTTTTCATTGCACTTCCGCGGCGTTTGCACGTCAGGGGTTGTAGCGAGCGACATCGCGTCACGCAAGCCCGCGGCGCGATCCACGCCTTGACGTCCTGCGTCAGGCCGGGTACAAGCCTGACTGAATGACCGTTCATTCATCGGAGGCTCGGGCCGGTCGCGCCAGCGCCGACCCCGATCGCGCCGCGAAGCGCGAGCGCATCCTCGACGCCGCCGAGCGGGTGTTCGCGCAGCGCGGCTTCTACGCCGCGAAGGTCGCCGACATCGCCAAGGAGGCGGGCGTCGCCGACGGCACGATCTACCTCTACTTCAAGAACAAGGACGATCTGCTGATCTGCCTGTTCGAGTCGCGGATGGAGCGGGTGATCCAGCTCCTGACCGACGCGGTCGCCGGCGCCGAGGGCCCGCGCGCCCAGCTGCGCGCGTTCGTCGAGGCGTACCTCACGCTGATCGCCGATCAGCCGACCGCCGCCGAGGTGCTCACCATCGAGCTGCGGCAGTCGACCAAGTTCATGCGCGAGTACTCGCCGCAGCGCTTCGGCGAGCTCTTGCGCATCCTGGCCACGGTGATCGCCGCGGGCCAGGCCACCGGCGACTTCACCGAGCAGGTCCCCGCGCCCCACGCGGCCCGGATGATCTTCGGCATGCTCGACGAGCTGGCGCTGGCGTGGCTGCTCGGCCGTGCGCCACGCCGCCGCGGACAAAAGCCGGCGGCGCCCCTGGCGGCCGGACGCGAACGCGGCAAGATGCCCGCGCCCCACGGCACCGATTTCGACATCACCCGCGCCGCCGACTGGGTGGCGGCGCTCGTCACCACTGGCCTCGAACGTAGGAGCCCCGCGTGAAGATCCTGGTCCCCATCAAGCGAGTCCCCGATCCCGAGCTGAAGGTGAAGCTCAAGGATGGCGCCATCGACCTGGCCGGCGCGAGCTGGGTGGTCAACACCTTCGACGAGTACGCCGTCGAGACCGCGCTGCGCCTGCGCGAGAACGGCGCGTCGGGCGAGAGCCACGGCGAGGTCGTGGTGGTGACGATCGGCCCCGACGACGCCGGCCAGCAGCTGCGCTCGGCGCTGGCGATGGGCGCCGACCGCGCGATCCGCATCGACGGCGAGGACAAGGCCCTCGACAGCCGCGTCGTCGCGGCGGTGCTGGCCAAGGTCATCGAGGCCGAGAAGCCCGACCTGGTCGTGATGGGCAAGCAGGCCGTCGACGGCGACGCCAACCAGGTCGGCCAGATGCTGGCCGGCAAGCTGGGCTGGCCGCAGGCGACGTTCGCCGCGACCGTCGAGCTGGCCGCCGACAAGGCGTCGCTCACCGTCGGCCGCGAGGTCGACGCCGGCGTCGAGTACAAGACCATCGCGCTGCCCGGCGTGCTGACGGTCGACCTGCGCGTCGTCGCGCCGACCTCGGTCAAGAACAACATCACCCCGGCCAGCCACAGCTACGGCACCGGCGAGGGCGGCCCGCGCTACGCGTCGCTCAAGGGCATCATGGCGGCGAAGAAGAAGCCGATGGACCAGAAGTCGATCGGCGACTACGGCGTCGACGTCGCGCCGGCCACCAAGGAGCTCGGCGTCACCCTGCCGGCGGCCCGCGCCGCCGGCCAGAAGGTCGCCGACATCCCGACCCTGGTGAAGAAGCTCGTCGACGAAGCCAAAGCGCTGTAGCCGCCTCTCCCCTCCTCCGCACCTCAAAGGATCACGCCATGGGCAACATCCTCGCGTTCTGTGAGTTCGACGGCGGCGCGCTCCGCGCCTCCGCGCTTTCCAACCTCAGCTTCGCCCGCCAGGCCGCCGCCGCGCACGGCGGCGAGGTCGTCGCGCTGCTGATCGGCGCCGGCGCGGCCGCCGCCGGCGCGGCCGCGGCCGCCTACGCGCCGAAGGTCGTCACCGTCGAGCACGGCGACCTCGGCCACTACCTCGCCGAGACCTACGCGCCGATCGTCGCGCGTCTGGCCGGCGAGCACGGCGCCGCCATCGTCTGCGCCACCGCCACCTCGGTCGGCAAGGATCTGCTGCCGCGGGTCGCGGCGCTGCTCGACGCCGGCATGGCGTCGGACATCTCCAAGCTCGAGAGCGGCAACCGCTTCACCCGGCCGATCCTGGCCGGCAACGCCTACTCCACCGTCGAGGTGTCGACGCCGGTCATCTGCGTGACCGTCCGGCAGTCGGAGTTCGCGCCGGCCGAGCCGACCGGCGCCACCGGCAGCGTCGCCAGCGCCGACGCCGGCGCCATCGACGCCAAGGGCGCGCGCATCGATCGCATCGACAGCCAGAAGAGCGATCGCCCCGAGCTGACCTCGGCCAAGGTGGTCGTGGCCGGCGGCCGCGGCATGGGCAACGGCGACAACTTCAAGCAGCTCGAGGCGCTGGCCGACCTGATGGGCGCCGCGATGGGCGCGTCGCGCGCCGCCACCGACGCCGGCATGGTCCCCGCCGACTGGCAGGTCGGCCAGACCGGCAAGATCGTCGCCCCCAACCTGTACTTCGCCGTCGCCATCTCCGGTGCCATCCAGCACCTCGCCGGCATGAAGGGCAGCAAGACCATCGTCGCGATCAACAAGGATCCCGAGGCCCCGATCTTCCAGGTCGCCGACTACGGCGTCGTCACCACCTGGGAGAAGGCGGTGCCCGAGCTGATCGAGGAGATCAAGAAGGTCAAGGCGACGCGCTGAGATCCTTTGAGGGGCTTTCGCAAAGCCCCTCCCCCACAAGACGTGGGGCCCCCACCCGAAACGCGAGATCGTGGTCGGGGATCCGAGTCCTGAGCAACCCTCTGATTCTGGTCTAAGACCGCCGCGACCGCCGTCGACGCCTCGGGCCCGCCGCCCGGGGCGTCGGCGTTTTCGGCGCTGCACCGACGGGCGTCGCGGCTACTCGCCGAACAGCTCGCCGACGGCGAGCTCGAGCTCGGCGAACGGCGGCGCGTGGACCCGGTCGGCCTTGCCGGCGGTGAGCGCGACGACGTAGCCCTCGGCGCTCAGGCGGTAGACGGTGAGGGTCTGGTGCTCGGGGTCGATGATCCAGTAGTGCGGGATGCCGGCGCGCTGGTAGGCGAACAGCTTGGTGCCGAGGTCGCGCTCGGCGTTGGTCACCGACAGCACCTCGGCGACCCAGTCCGGGCGGACCGCGATCGGGCGGCCCTGGGGACGCGCGCCGACCCGCTCGCGGCGCCAGCCGACCACATCCGGCCGATAGACCTCGTGGGTCGCCAGCACGATCTCGACCTCGGTCGCGATCCACCACCCGCCGGGACCGCCGCGCCCGCGCTGGAACGGCGGCTTGAGCAGCTCGGCCAGCGAGCTCTGCGCTTCGCCGTGCTCGTAGCTGGGCGCCGCCTTCTCGATGATCATGCCGCCGATCACCTCCGCGGCGACGTCCTCGGGGAGCGCCGCGAGATCGGCCGCGGTGGCGAGCGGCGGGTGGCGCGACGCCGGGTTCACCGGACGAGCATAGCCGACGTCTCGCCGGATGGGCGGACGACCGCCCGACCGCCCACCGCCGAGAAGTCGCGACCGGCCCGCGGCTGGGGCATGGTCGGGGCATGCGGCTCGGGATCGACTTTGGGACCACGCGGACGGTGGTGGCGGCGGTGCAGGACGGCCGGCACCCGCTGGCGGTGTTCGACGACGACGGCGAGTTCCGGGACCACGTGCCCGGCATCGCCGCGTGGCAGGACGGCGCGCTGCGCGTCGGCTGGCCGGCGGCGCGGGCGCTGGCCGACGGCTCGGCCGAGCGCGCGATCCGATCGATCAAGCGCGCGATCGGCGCGCTCGCGCCCGACGCGCCGGTGCCGGGCCTGCCCGGCGTCACCGCGCTCGGGCTGGCGACCGCGTTCTTCGTCGAGCTGCGCGCGGCGCTGCGCGAGCGCAGCACCCTCGACCTCGATCCGGACGCGCCGCTCGAGGTGATGGCGGCGGTGCCAGCCAACGCGCCGTCGCGGCAGCGCTGGCTGACGCTCGAGGCGCTGCGCCGCGCCGGCTTCGCGCCGCTCGGCCTGCTCAACGAGCCCACCGCCGGCGCGCTCGACTTCGCGCACCGCCACCTCGAGCTCGGCCGCAAGAGCCCCAAGAAGTACGTCGTCGTCTACGACCTCGGCGGCGGCACCTTCGACACCTCGGCGGTGTCGCTGCAGGGCCGGCAGTTCGACCTGATCGCGTCGGCCGGCCTGGCCCGGCTCGGCGGCGACGACTTCGACCAGCTCGTGCTCGACGTCGCCGGGGTCGAGGCGACCGCGGCCACGCTCGAGCGCGCCCGGCTCGCCAAGGAGTCGCTGACGCCGACGTCGCGGAAGCTCCTGCTCGATCTGGGCGATCGCGAGCCGATCGCGCTCGACGTCGCCGCGCTGTACGCGCGCGCGCAGCCGCTGATCGACGCGACCCTGGCGCAGGTCGACGGCCTGTTCGCCGGCCTGCGCGACCGCGGGATCGATCCCGACGACCCACGCGAGCTGGGCGGCATCTACCTGGTCGGCGGCGGCGCCGCGTTCCCCGCGGTGGCGCGCGCGCTGCGGGCGCGCTTCGCCCGCAAGCTGCAGCTGGCGCCGCAGCCGTTCGCCGCCACCGCGATCGGCCTCGCGCTCGCCGCGGATCCCGACGCCCACGTGCTGATCCGCGAGGCCGTCACCCGTCACTTCGGCGTGTGGCGCGAGGCCGCCGCAGGCGACGACAAGGTCTTCGACTCGCTGCTCGGCAAGGACACCGCCGGGCCGATCGTCGTCGAGCGCCGCTACCGCCCCGCCCACCCGGTCGGCCACCTGCGCTTCCTCGAGTGCGGCGCCCTCGACGCCGCCGGCCAGCCGGTCCAGGACCTGGTGCCCTGCGACGACATCTACTTCCCGTACGACCCCGCGCTGGCCGATCGCGACGAGCTCGCCGCCGTGCCGAACCACCGCCGCGTCGAGCTGATGGCCAACGAGATCGTCGAGACGTACACCTACGGCCAGGACGGCGCGATCAGCGTGCGGATCGAGAACCGCTCGCGCGGCTACGGCCGCACGTACCAGCTCGGCGCCAGCTAGCCGAGGTCGGGCGCCC
>Ga0075163_10003317_pt1 | contig 21619 bp, 20 predicted proteins | sample JI1023141ADNA_FD_71478 | JGI IMG/M metagenome (GOLD analysis project Ga0075163, IMG submission 71478) | Wastewater effluent complex algal communities from Wisconsin, to seasonally profile nutrient transformation and Carbon sequestration -... | ecosystem: Engineered > WWTP > Effluent > Algae... | reverse complement strand
CCTGGAGACAAGGAAGCTCTAGAACTCGAAAATGGTAAGGACAATACGCTAAAATAACAGACTATGGTAGTAAGCAAAACAGCAATCATCGAATCAGTTAACCCGTCCAGCAAAGAAGTGCTCGGACGTGCGCCAATCATGACCCAGAGCCAGGTTTTGGAAGCAGTTGAGCGCTCACAAAAAGCCTTTGAGCTGTGGCAATTAACCTCATACAAGCAAAGAGCCAAGCACCTGCTCAATTTGCGCCGAGTCATTGCTGAGCATGCCGATCAAATTGCCACATTAATCAGTCAGGAAGTGGGTAAACCTTTAGCCGAAGCCTATTTGTCAGAACTAACTGGACCGCTGGATACAGCAGTATGGCTGGCCGAAAACTGCGAAAAGTTGATGGTGGATCAAACAGTGGCACTATCAAATCCACTCCTCAATAGCAAACAAAGCCTGATTGCTTTTGAACCACTGGGTGTAATCGGTATCATCGCGCCCTGGAATTATCCTTTTAGCATCCCGATGATGACAGCCATGATGGCTATCATGTTGGGCAATACTGTAGTAATCAAACCCTCCGAAAAATCCCCGCTGGTGGGCATAAAAATTGGTGAATTGATACAGGAAGCGGGACTGCCTCAGTCTGTCGTAGAAATAGTCACAGGCGACGCTGAGACCGGTGCGCATCTGAGCCGTGCGGACATAGCAAAGGTGATTTTTACTGGCTCTGTCGGTGGTGGCGCCAGGGTAATGGCACAAGCTGCAGAAAAAATAACACCAGTAACTCTAGAGCTGGGCGGTAAAGATGCGGCAGTGGTATTGCCTGATGCACCGCTAGACTGGACAGCACGCGGGCTTACCTGGGGGGCATTTACCAATGCTGGTCAAGCATGTGCTTCGGTGGAGCGGGTCTATATCATCAAAGGTAAAAACACCGACAAACTAATCGAAACCATCGCAAGTCTGGCATCAAAATTGCAACTCGGCGCTGGCACCGATGAAAACGCCGATCTCGGTCCGCTTATAGATGAAGGGCAATTAGCAAAAGTCAAAGAACATGTACAGGACGCTCTCAGCAAAGGAGCTCGCCTCATTACTGGCGGCAAGTCACGCGAAGACCTAGGTGGTTTTTTCTTTGAACCAACAGTGCTAGCTGATTGCAATCACTCCATGCTAATTATGACCGAAGAAACTTTTGGTCCAGTACTACCAATAATGCTTGTGGACAATGAAGACCAGGCAGTAGAACTAGCCAACGACAGCAAATACGGACTGTGCGCCACTGTCTGGGGCGGACGCCTCGATAGAGCTGAATGTGTAGCACGCGATCTTAATGTCGGCACTGTGCTAATCAATGACGTGCTATTTAGCCATGCCACGCCGCAGCTGCCCTGGGGCGGTGTCAAAAAGAGCGGCTTTGGCAAAGGACATTCGATATTTGGTCTCTATGATCTTTGCAATATCAAACATATCAGTATCGACTCATCCGGTGGCTCGCACCGCGTGTGGTGGTACCCCTACGGCAAAGCCAAAGTAACAATGGCTCGTGGTGGCATCCAGATGCTGCACGGCAAAATCACAAAACGCCCCGAAGGTCTGCTTAATTTTGTAGGCAATATGTTTGTCGACGAAAACAACGGCACAAGCAATCAATCAGCTGCTACAGGCGCAACAGCAAAGGGCGCGGACCAGAGCAAACAACAAGAAAGCAGCCAGATATCTAGTAATGCAGCTAACGACCAGGACAGTCAAACCGACAGCAAAGACACGCCTTAAGCACTATTAGAGACAAGTTAGCGCCAGAGATTGGCTGCGCTCTCGGGCCACAACTGCTTACTGTACATACCAAGCTCATTGGACTGACCGACAGTCAAAACAAATTGAAAGCTCTGAGTAAACAAATCATCACCGGGTAATACCGATAGAGCTATTGGTTTATCGATATTGAGTCTGGCCCAGGTCAGGTGAGGCAAATAGTTACCTGTGTCAGTCAGACACTCCAGCTCAAACTTGGACAAACACACTGCCATTTGTTTTTGCAAATCAATCAAAGCCTGATCAGCCCTTACAGACAGCCCTACCCAGTATTTACCTTGATGGATTTTTACGCCTGGTCTTATATAGATACTGCTAAAGCGCACAGTCAAAGTAACTGGTTTTAGTGCAGCCTGCAAAGCACCAATGCTATCAGGCAAAGCTCTAAACTGGCACAGTGTAATATGTGGCAGCACATCATCAGCCAGGATATACTCGCTAACTTGCTCAGCAAAATTGGCGGCGGCAAGGGTAAGACAGCTTGTCACAAGCGATTTGCTCTCCGGCAAAAGAGCGAGATTATAGTGGTTGAGCATTGTTATCCTATTTTGCGACAGCTTGACTGGCTTTGCTAAAAACATCGCTTAGCACCTGACAGGCCCGGTCAATATCCTGCTCGGTATTGTCTCGACCAATTGTGATGCGTATAGCACCCAGAGCCTTATCAGTGCTAAGACCCAGTGCTTTGAGGACGGCGGAGGCTTCGATGATACCTTTGTGGCAAGCACTACCACTTGAAACAGCTACACCTTTGAGATCGCATTTAACGACTAAGCCTTCACCCTGAGCCTTATTAAGTGAGACTGAGACATGACCAGGCAAACGCTTACTTATGTCCAGAGGACCGGTAACATCGACTCCTTCTATGGCTAGCAGAGTCTTCAATATTCGCTCCTGCATCGCTGTAAGCCTTGAGTGCAACTGATCTAATTCGAGCTTTGCCAAACGCGCCGCTTCGCCCAAAGCGACAATATTGGAGAGCGGCTCAGTACCAGGCATGAGGCCCATTTCTTGACCACCACCAAAGATAATGGGCATGACATTGACCAACTCACGTACATAGAGTACGCCGATACCTTTTGGTGCACCAAATTTATGTCCACTAAATGACATACTGGAAACAGGCAATTTAGACAAATCAACAGGCACTTTACCGATTACCTGTACCGCGTCTGTATGCCAAAATATCTCGCGCTCTTGCTCAGTCTGGACTTTGCTTATCAGTTGACCAATCTCTTCGATTGGCTGGACTACTCCAATCTCGTTATTGGCCCACATAATACTGACCATCGAGGCACCACCAGTGAGGGCACGCTCCAACTTGGTCATATCAACAAAACCTTCTTTGTCGACATCCAGATAAGTCACCTTAAAGCCCTGAGACTCGAGATACTGAGCCGGTCCCATCACAGAAGGATGCTCGATACGTGACACTATCAGGTGCTTACTGAGATCATTGGCCTGGACAAAGCGAGCACGACCAAGCAAGGCAACATTGTTTGACAATGTGCCGCAGCCACTAAAATATATTTCGCCGACTTTAGCGCCCAACAGGTCCGCCACATGACCACGCGCCTGATCCACTGCCGCCCGCGCCTCGCGCCCAGTGGCATGGACTGAGCTGGGGTTGCCAAACTTATCGCTCAGATAGGGCAGCATGGCATCTAAGACTTCGGGGCGCACCCGGGTGGTGGCACTGTTATCCAGGTAAATCACTGATTATCTCTTGCTTGTGTCGTTTTTGTAGCATAGCAACATGGTAACATCCTAAAACGGCACAAGATATAAGCGTAAAATGCCTCTCAGACTATTTTTACTTACAATTGCAGTTCTTTTATTGATGGTAGCCAATCTCTGCATGGGGGACGTGGTTATATCGCCGCGCACATTGTGGAGTTTGTTTAACAATCCAGTCGCTCTCAACATCAAAGACACGGCCATAGCCACTGTAATCAGCGAGATCCGCTGGCCGCGCATGCTCACAGCTGCTCTGGTAGGACTATCTTTATCGGTGGCGGGCTATCTATTACAAAAGCTCTCACGCAATGACCTGGCCGATCCATATTTGACAGGGGTAGCGAGCGGCGCGGCTGTCGGTGCTGCTTTTGCTATATTTGGTGGACTGGACTTTGCCCTGATGCCAACAGCAGCACTGATTGGCGGTGCCGCCACAAGTGCTCTAGTAATCTTGCTATCACGCACAGGCTCTGCATCTCTGGGAGACGCAGGGATATCGATACCACGCTTGCTTTTGTCTGGCATAGCACTGTCGTCCATATCAAGCGCTGCCATCAATCTAGTACTGAGTTTATTTAGCAGCCAGACTACCAGTCAGGGACTCAATCTCTGGCTCCTTGGCGGCATCAGTGGACGCAGCTGGAGCGAGCTTACGCCAAACACTATCTTTGTCTCAATCGGGTTGATCATAGCTTTTGCTACCACAAAACAGCTCAAGCTCTTGAGCCTGGGCGAAGAGCAAGCAGCTTCGCTGGGTCTCAATGTCAAATCCAGTCAATTGTGGATACTGGCTGCGGCAATCATATTAACAGCGGCAGCAGTCTCTCTCAGCGGTCTGGTAGGCTTTGTCGGTCTGATTGGACCACAGATAGCCAGACGTTTTGTTGGAGGCACTGAGCGCCTGCAGTTGGTGGCCTCAGCCCTGAGCGGGGCGCTTTTGACACTTGTGGCAGACCTAATGGCACGCACACTAGTAAGCGGACAGGAATTGCCACTGGGCAGCCTGATGGCTTTGGGCGGCGGACCAGTCTTTATCTTTTTGCTGGCTAAAAATCTAGACCGGGTGCAAGCCAGATGACCGAGCAGGCACTTATAAAAGTCGACAATCTGGTGCTTGGTTACAACAAGCCTGGCGACACACCACAGGCGGTGCTCGGACCCTGTCACCTGGAGCTAAACAGTGGACAGATACTGGCTATACTGGGACCCAACGGTTGCGGCAAATCGACGCTAATCAAAGCACTGGCGCGCCGTCTCAAACCACAAAAAGGCACAGTCAAACTAGCCGATGTCGATATATGGTCTTTGAGCAATGCCGAGTATGCGCGCAAAGTGGCATATGTACCGCAGTCTCTCATCATCCCGGCCGAAATGACCGTCAAAGAGCTGGTAGGACTGGGCCGCAATCCGCACCAGAAGTGGTGGCAATCCGGACTGGGCAGTGCGGACAAAGAAATAGTCAAAAACACACTAGTATTACTCGATCTGGAAGCACTGCAAAACAAGCTCGTCACAAGGCTCTCTGGCGGAGAGAGACAACGGGCAATCCTGGGTATGGCACTCTGTCAAAAGCCAGCTCTGCTACTACTGGATGAGCCTACTGCCGGGATGGATTTTAGACATCAGCTGGAACTATTAGAGATACTCAAAACTCTTAAAGGACAAGGTATAGCTGTAGTAACAGTGCTCCACGATCTCAGCCTGGCAAGTAGCACAGCAGACAGTATTGCGCTGGTCAAAGCCAACAAAAACGAGAGTGCCACAATAAAAGCAATAGGACAGGCCAGTGCGGTCCTCACACCAGCACTATTGCAAGACGTATTTGATGTGCAAATCTCTATCCATCAGGGTGATGATGGCAACAGTCTTTATCAAATGCGCAGACTATAAGACTTAAAAACAAAAAAGCGCGGTAGATGCGGCCGCGCTTTTTGATATCAGTGATGGACTATTTTAACCGAATCTAAAATTGATACTGGGACCACGTCTGCTCTGGTTGCCTCTTCCGTAGTTCGGATAGCGAGGGTCATAACGGTCATAGTTATTATCGTTATAAGCGTAAGGGTCTCTATAGGCTGGTTGTCTATAGCTGTAATCATCATAAGGGCGGCTATAGGCATAATCGTCATAACCGCGATTAGAACCATTCCAACCACCAGACCAGCCATTATTGCGGCCACCGAGGAAGTTGTAGGCCATGGCATTGCCCCAGTTGTTGCCACCGCGACCAGAAATACCATCAATCAACATTTTGCCACCAAACACTAGACCAAGAGTCTGGACGATGGGAGCGATATTGCGATTGACGTCACGGAAAAATTCACCAACACCGTTATTGCGATTGCGATGACTATAACGCTCTTCAGCGCCAACTAGACCGTAGTTATCGTTGCGACCATAACGACCGTCACGGTCACAATCATCATAACCCTCGCGTTGATAGCGCACAGAAGGCATGGTGCGTTGACCGATTTGAAATTGTGCAACACGGCAAGAGCGCTCATAAGCACGACGCTCTGAGTCGTAAGCCATTTGATCAGCAGCATAGCCATTGGGATGACGACCAATCACGCCATTGCCATTCATAACAATCAGATTGTCGACGTGGTTAATATTGTAGACGTTGCCGCCTCTATCACGCACGGTGATATTGTCGGCGGGTCTGCCGATGCGGCTATTGCGATCAGCCATGTCAACCATGGGCTGTTGCGGTATATCGCTTACATCGGTAGGGAAATTTTGAACGGGAGTTCTATCGCGTTCAGGACTATTTTTCCAGGTCATCTTGGGGGGTTCTCCGGTAATAGAAGCGACTCGGGGGAGCGGCTTACTTGCATCTGTACCTATAAGACCACCGAGCCCACTTACCAGTCAATGGGAAAATTCCCACGACTAACGAGCCATGGGCATTACAGGACTTTCACTTCGTATATTTCCCACTTAAATCTGCAAAAGTGCCGATTAAAACTTGAAATAAGCCTTTGCAATAGCAAAAAACTTGGGTCCAAAAACCACCACGCCGACAACAGCAGCAGTAAAGGCCGAGAGCATTACAGCAGCAGCGGCAGTATCTTTGGCATAGCGAGCCGAGAGATGATATTGATAATTAGCCTGGATGTCGACTAAGTGCTCGATGGCTGTATTGATAAGCTCAGTAGCAATGACGAGACCAATTGCCAGTATAAGGAGCGCAAAACCCCAGGGCTCAACGCCAAAGGCAATGGCAAGAGCCAGGACTAGAGGCGTTATAGCAAAATGTATGCGCAAATTGCGCTGAGTAGCAAGAGCGATTTTTACGCCATTGAAGGCATGATAAAAAGACTCAAAGACTGATGATGCCCGGGTGCATTTGTGATCCCACGGTTTGTCAGAGGCGGCTATAGCGTCGTCTGGATGGGCTTCAGAAGAAGCCTGTGAATCAGTGAGAGAGCCGTCCTTAGCCATATAAATACTTCCCGATACTGCTCTATCATCCCACAGACGCCCAGATTTTACTTGGCAACATTAGCGATTGATACCAGTCAACTCTAAAATTTTGTTCTGATAGCCAAACATTTCTTTTTCGTCACCCTTAGTCTCATGGTCAAAGCCAAGCACATGCAAAAGCCCATGAGCAAAAAGAAAGGCCAGTTCACGGCGCATGGAATGTCCATAGTCCTCTGCTTGCTGAGCGGCTCTCTCCACCGAGATAAACAGCTCACCCAAAAGCCAGTCGCCCACAGCTGGACAAGTCAAATCCAGGGGAAAAGAAAGCACATCAGTAGCCTTATCGATGTCACGATAATCATTGTTGAGCTTACGAATAGCGCGATCGGAGAGCAAAACCACCGAAACACTACTTTGCTCAAAAATTTGCTCTATTAAAGGAGTGCTAAGAGACACTTGCCATGTTTTGGCTGGTTTAGCCAGCAGCTGCCCCTTAAGAGCCGTGGAGAGGGCCTCTGCGTCCGCGGCGAATTCGCCTAAATCCAGGACAAAGCGCCGCTGGCGGTTATAAAAATCAATCTTCACAAGTTTGGCGCTCCCTATATAGCTTCTGGCAATCGCGTGCTATGATCCCACTGAAGATTTTTAGTCGTAGGCTTCAACCAAAGCCTACGGCATTTTTTTGTTTATACATGTATTTTTCAAGGACTGGCAAAATAACTTAAATGCCCAATTCCAAAAGCCCAGAGCAAGCCCTGCAAATGATCACCAAAGCTGCTGAAGAAGTGGCGGCAAAACTTGGTTTTGTTCTGGTCGATGCCCATTTTGGTCAACAGGGACGCAAAACTTCGCTGGAAGTAAGTATCCACAAGCCAGGCGGACGGGTTGGTCTATCAGATTGCGAATCAGTAAGCCGCGAGCTGGACGCCAAACTGGAGAGCCTGACTGAGTTGCCAGCCTTATTGCACGGCGCTTATGTGCTTGATGTTTGCAGTCCAGGACTGGAAAGAGTACTCAAGAGCGAACGTGAATACAATATTTTTGCTGGCTCACTGGTCGAAGTAAAAACAAAATCTGATGTGGGCGCCGGCGCTTTTGGTCAGCACTTTTTAGCGACACTGGGCGGCGCCAATGGCGACAAACTGATTTTGACCAAACTACAAGAAGTGCCAAAGGTAGGCGGCAAAGCCAATGGCAAGGCAAACTCAAAGAGCAAATCAAAGCAAGGCAAGATGCCGGCTCCAGAACCAGTCAATGAGCTAAAAGTAGCAACCAAATCAATTACCCAGATCAAACTGTATGTCGACCTGAGCAAGGTCGCAGAGGCAAAGGCCATCAATCTCGATCAAGAAGCTTTAGAACCCCAAGAAGACCAGGAACTGGTCGACGAATAACCCACATCTGTCCATACCTGGAGGTATACCGTGATAAACATAGGCAGCCAACTACTCGAAGCAGCCGAGGAATTGGAGAGAGAGCGCAACATCCCGCAAGAAGAATTTATCGCTTACGTGTGCGATGCCATCGTTGCCGCCTATAAAAAGAAAGTGCCTGACCACGATGTAGAAGGCGTCAGAGCCATTTTTGACACAGAAACAGGTGAAATCGGTATCTTTGCCCCCAAAGAAGTTGTGGAAAAAGTTTCCAACGAATATCACGAAATCGGCTTGAAAGACGCTCAGGACTTAATTCCAGACGTCACAGCCGGTGAAGTATTGGAAATCGAAGTAACTCCTCACGACTTTAGCGAATTTGGTCGTATTGCCGCTCAAACAGCTAAGCAATTAATCACTCAGCGCCTCAGAGAAGCCGAAAAAGAATTAATCAAGAAAGAATTCGATGCTCGCAAAGGCAGCTGCACAACTGGTCAAATCGAGCGTATCGAAGTAATAAGCAACTCACGCAACAACGTCATCGTCAACCTCGGTCGTGTTGAAGGCTGCATGCCCAGCCGCGAACAGCTGCCCGGTGAAACTTACCGTGTTGGCAACCGCGTCAGAGTCTATGTGTTGGAGCTGAGAGAAACAGGCAAAGTGCCTCAAATTATTGTTTCTCAAGCACACCAGGAACTGGTCAGAGAGCTGTTTGAGCTTTATGTACCAGAAATCGAAGACGGCACAGTCGAAATCAAATCAATCGCTCGTGAAGCCGGCTATCGCACCAAGATTGCTGTCCACTCCGAAGATGCTGACGTAGACCCAGTTGGCGCTTGTATCGGTACACGCGGTGTACGTATCCAAAACGTAGTTGCCGAATTGCGCAACGAAAAAATCGACGTTATCCGCTACTCCACAGACCCTGTCGATTACATCTCCAACGCCCTTTCACCAGCCCGCATCACCACTGTCGCCCTTTACGAAGACGCGCCAGAAGCTGGTCGCAGAGCTGAAGTAATCGTGCCCGATGACCAGCTCAGCCTGGCAATCGGTAGAGGCGGACAAAACGTCAGACTGGCAGCCAAACTAACTGGCTGGAAAATCGACATCAAGTCCGAATCACAAGCTGGCGGCAATTTCCGTGACTCCAATGCTGCTCTTGACGAGCTTGTTTAGGCGTCTGTCACCTGAGGAGGGACGAGTATTTCTAACGACCAGTTACACCTGAGATTATGCGTAGCCTGCCGGCAAAAGCAACCGCAGCAGGCTTTGACACGCGTCACTCAGGATTTTAGAACCGGTCTCATTGGCATCAACTCGTCCACTCATCAGCCCATAGCAAAAGCTCAAAAACTAAGCGGGCGGTCGGCATACCTTTGCCGAACCGCCTCTTGTTTAGGCACAGTGTTAACCACTACGAAGCTGAAGGCAGCTCTTGAGGGTCGCCGAAAGAAGGGCGTACCCTGCATCCGGCGAGTGGCTTGGCCGCTTGAAGCACAGTTTATTGAGGCGCTGACCGCTGAATGCACAATCTAGGGCAAAAACGTGCCAAAATACTGAGATAAATGGAGAGGGATGAATGGACGATCGGGTCAGAATCTATGAGTTAGCGCGCAAGATGAATGTGCCAAATCAGGACATCATCAACATTTTGCGCGAACTTGGCTACGATATAAAGAGCCACTCCAGCACAATCGACAAACAAACTGTCAATCAGTTGACAGCCGCATTTAGTAAGAAGAAAAAAGATCAGGATGAGAAGCCGAAAGGCGCCAAAGGAGCAACAGTCAAATCTACAGTCCCAGCAGCTCCAGTGACACAGAGCAAAGCACCAGCCACAAAGTCGACCGCCAAAGCACCAGCAGCTAAATTGCCGCCACCGCCGCCACCGCCCGTCGTCAAACCGAGAGTTTTATCACGTTATCGTCCGGATGCACCGGCTGCTGAGCCTATTGTGCAGACTCCCGCAAGCGATAGCCAGTCGCAAGCCCAACCAGCTACACAGGCTGGTACTTCGACCACCATTCAGCCAGGTACAGCTGCGCACCAACCGGTAAGCCCTCAGCCCACAAACACTGCTTCATCCCCAGTGCCCCAAGCTCCAGGTAGCACCCAGCCCGCTCAAGCTCTATCAGGCAGCCCTACTACCGAAGCAAAAACGACTCAACCAGTTGAAAATGCGCAGGTTGCTGCTCAAACAGCTGCCCTTGCCCCTGCTCAAAATTCGCCCGCCAGTGCCAACATTGTTGCCGAAAAGAGCCAGACAGCTACAAGTGAAGTCAAAGAACCTGTGGCAAAGAGCATCACTGTCGAAGAGAAGAAAGCGCCAGAAGTCGAACAGCGCAAGCCAGAACCAGTTGAACCACCTTTTGAAGAGCCAGAACCAATTGGCAGACCTACCGGCGATAGCTGGTCTGATTCTTCCAAGTACGCTCCTCGCGTCATTCGCAAGCTGGATGTCAAAGCTAAAAAGCCAGAAGACGAAAAAGAAGCAGTCAAGCCCAAAGAAGAGCCAGCCGCTGCTGTCGGCAAGGTGGAAGAACGCGTCAAAGGCAAAGACGAAAAAGAAGCAGACCACAGAGAAGGCCGCAAGAAAGGCAAAAACGCCGATGACGATGATGACTCACCAAAATCTTCCAAGCCACTCTCTCCTTCTGTGCCAATCCGCGTAGCAGCGCCCTCACAAAGGGCGACTCCACCACGTCCACCAAAATCTCACAGACAGTCTCCATCCGATAGACACGCCGCCAAAAAAGAAGAGAAACAGGCCAAGCCTCAAGTCTCTGTGCCGGAAGTGCCAAAAGTAATCACCCTGACCACCAGCTTGACCGTACAGGATCTGGCTACCCGTATGGGTGTGGACGAGACTGAAGTAATCAAACGTCTCTTTATGAAAGGCGTAATGCGCACAGTCAACCAGACTGTTGAGCTTGAACTTGCTCGCGACCTGGCAATCGAGATGGAATACGAAGTCCTCTCCGAAATCGCAGCAAAAACCAAAGAAGCTCCCAAAGAGCTATCCGAAGAAGACAAAGCCAATCTGGTTACTCGTCCTCCAGTAGTGACAATCATGGGTCACGTCGACCACGGCAAAACCAGCTTGCTTGACGCCATCCGTCAAACCAAACTCAATATCGCTGATAGCGAGCATGGTGGTATCACTCAACACATGGGTGCTTATCACGTGGAAGTGCCGGACGAAGAAGGCCACATGCGCCAGATAGTCTTTTTGGACACACCTGGTCACGAAGCGTTTACCGCTATGCGAGCCCGTGGAGCCAAAGTCACCGACATCGCCATCTTGGTTGTAGCGGCTGACGACGGTGTCATGCCTCAAACAATCGAAGCTCTCGACCATGCTAAAGCAGCCGGCGTACCAATCATTGTCGCTGTCAATAAAATCGACAAAGGTGACGCAGATCCAGAGCGTGTGCTCACCCAACTGATGAAGCATGACTTGATTGCAGAAAAATACGGCGGTGAAACTGTCACGGTCGAAGTATCTGCTAAAAAGAGAATCGGTCTGGATAACTTGCTCGAAATGATCTTGCTGGTATCCGACATCCTGGATCTCAAAGCTAACCCCGAAAAACCAGCCGAAGGCGTTATCGTTGAAGCTGAACTATCTCGTGGTAAGGGCGCTGTTGCTACAGCTCTCGTCGAAAACGGCACATTGCGTGAAGGCGACTTTATCGTAGCCGGAAGCAAGTGCGGTAGAGTCAGAGCACTCTTTGATGATCGCGGTCAGCGCGTCAAAGCAGCCGGTCCATCCATGCCAGTAGAAGTACTCGGTCTTGATGAAGTACCGCTAGCAGGTGATCGCTTTGAAGTAGTAAGCGACGCTCAGGGTATGAAAATCCTGGCAGAAAGCCGTAAGCTGCTCGAGACTCGTGGTCAACACCACGTCACCCTTGAGTCCTTGCACGATTTACTCGAAAGCGGCGAAGTCAAAGAACTCAACATCATTGTCAAAGCCGATGTGCAGGGTACAGCCGAAGCTATCGCAGATAGCGTACGCAAGCTCAGCTCAAGCGAAGTGCAGACACGCGTATTGCGCACTGCATCTGGTGACATCTCCGAAAACGACGTCAACCTGGCGGCATCATCCAATGCCATCATCGTGGGCTTTAATGTGCAACCCGACCAGAACGCAGCCCGTGTCGCCGAAAACAGCGGCGTAGACATCCGCACCTATAACATCATCTATCAAATCACTGATGATATTACGAGTGCAGTACAGGGTCTGCTCAAACCAATCCGCGAAGAAGTCCAAATCGGTCAAGCCGAAGTAAGACAAATATTCAAGGTCGGCAAAGGTCTGATGATTGCCGGTTGTATGGTCTTGAGCGGCAAAGTGCAGCGCTCTTCCATCGCTCGTATTGAGCGCAACGGACAAATCATCCACGAAGGCAAACTCGATACACTCAAACGCTTTAAAGATGACGCCAAAGAAGTGGCCCAAGGCTTTGAATGCGGCATGAGCTTCGATAAGTTTTCGGATCTACAAGTAGGAGACAAAATAAACTCCTTTATCATCACCGAAACCAAAAGAGAACACAGCCATAACTAGGTGTAATCATGTCCGCTGAACGCGCACTTAGAGTATCGCAAGCTATCAAGCGAGAACTCGCCGATATGCTCCGCAAGGACCTGAGAGATGAACGTCTCAAAGGACTTATTTCAATTACAGAAGTAGAAAGCACCTCTGATTTGAGATCAGTCAAAGCCTTCATCTCAGTCTTTGGCGAAAACGCCGTAGGCGCAGATGTAGTCGAATGCCTCAATGAAAGAGCAGGCTTTATCAGAGGCGAACTATGTCGTCGCCTCAAATTGCGTTTTGCACCAGAGCTGGCTTTTAAGCTCGACGACTCACTGGAGCGTGGATCTAAAGTCAACGAACTATTAGGTAAAATTTCTCGTGGCGAAATCTAATACCGACTACTTTGGCTTTCTTGCGATAGACAAGCCAAGCGGTATCACCTCCCATGATGTAGTGGCGCGCGTCCGTCGTCGCCTCAATGTCAAACAAGTCGGTCATGCCGGCACACTAGATCCTATGGCCACTGGTGTCATGGTCGTGGCTGTGGGCAAAGCCTGCCGTCTTTTGCGCTTCCTCAAAAGCGACAAAACCTATCAAGCCAAAGTCTTGCTTGGTCGCACCACCGATACCGATGATGTCCAGGGCAAATCAATCACCGAAGCAGCCATTGAACCAGCTGACTTTCCGGACCGGGACAAAATCGACAAAGCGCTCGATAGTTTTAGAGGGCAAATAGATCAACTGCCTCCGCTTTATTCAGCTATTCACGTAGAGGGCAAACGCCTCTATGAAATGGCACGCTCTGGAGAAGCTCAAAAAGATACTGTGGCAAAACTGGTGCAAGCCCGTCCAGTCACAATCTACAGCTTATCGCTGGATGCCATTGCCTCCCCTTGCATTGACCTTACCGTGCATTGCTCCGGTGGTACCTATATCCGCTCTATCGCCCGTGATCTCGGTCAAGCTCTGGGACCTGGCGCTTGCCTGGCAGCCCTCAAGCGCACCAAATCCGGTGACGTCAATCTGGGTGATTGCGTGCCTCTGCAAGACTTCATGGAAAGCGAAGCAATCGAAGGCAAATTTGAAGACGTCCTACTGAACGCTCAAGACCTCATGCCCATGCCTAAAATCGAAGTGGGAGCAGAGATAATCAAAAAAATACTGCGTGGTCAAATATTTGAAATCCCGGCAAGCGAGCATGCTAAATTGCCAGATGCCGAGCATGCCCAGGACGAATCCTATGTCTATGTCACCGAAAGCGGCACAGACAAATGTGTCTGCATTGGTGTGAGAAAGAAAACAACACCAAGTTTGATCAAACCTGAAGTGGTGCTAGTCACAAACCAGTAGTAATCACAAAAATGAAAATACTGACTTTGTGGTTATTAAATGCAGCAATTTTATCTTGTGCTGCAGCACAGGCAAATGACAGCACCGCCAAAAGCTTTGATCCAGATCAATTTAGCCCCGGTCGTCTGCCAATCAATCAACTGATAGCAATTGTCTCTAGCAAAAATGGTCCAGACGCTCGCAAATTGCTGGATAAAACTCCATCTCACTTGGGCGACACAGTCGAACGCCAGCTCTGGCTAGTGGCCTGCCTCAGCGTAGAGCAGCGCTACGAAGAATCAATTAGTCTCTTTGAAAAACTCAAAATAAAAGACACAAGCAAAATCCCCTCAGTGGTAATGGTGCGCATAGCCAAAGCTTACGCATCAGAACTAAACTTTGACCAGGCTATAAATATATTGAGCCAACTATTAGCACGCAAAAAGTATGATGACGCCTATGCCTTGAGAGCATCCTGCTATAGCGCAAAGAGAGACGACCTTGCTGCTGCCCGAGACTACGAGTGTGTGGCGGCAATGAATCAAAGCTACCGCGGTAACTTTTTAATGCAGGCAGGCAGAGCCTATATGCAAGCCGGACAGACAGACAAGGCTCTAGCTATCCTGAGTGAGGCAGAAAAAACAGAAAAGAATGCTGTGATATACATGGCACGCTTTGAATGCTACGAAAAACTGAAGCAATGGAACAACGCGATAGGCGACTTAAATCGAGCTGAAGCAGAAGCAATCAGAACCGACAAAAGCAAACCTGATTATCATTTTGTCTTACCAGCCTGCTACAAAGCACGAGCAAGATGCTACGGAATAATCGGCGACAAAACCAGACAAAGGGCTGACGAAGCACGCTATCAGCGCATCAGCAAAGAGCTTGAAAATGAACTAATGGATGCCAAATAAGGCTCAGTAGATACTGGCTAGAGCTTGTTTTAACTCCACACCATTCTGAAATCTATCCTTGCGATCCTTTGCCAGACAGCGCATTACAATTGCTTCCAGCTGCGGGTTAATAGCCGGCATATCAGCCAGCTCATTAAATGACCGGGGCTGTTCATAGATGTGCATAGCAAAGGTGTGCATCACATTTTGTCCCTGATAAGGCGGTATACCAGTGAGCATTTCGTAGAGCATACAGCCCAGACTATAAATATCAGAGCGCTGATCGAGATCGTCACCCTTGCATTGCTCAGGGCTCATATAGAGCGGACTACCAAAGATAGAGCCAGCCTGGGTTAAGCGCTGTACTTCTGCGTCGTGACAGGCATTGCATTTAGCTATGCCAAAATCGAGCAGTTTGACCTGTGAAACAGGCAAGTCAGAGTACATTTGGTCCATTTCAGAGATTGATTCGACGATCATCACATTACTAGGTTTGATGTCGCGGTGGATAATGCCCATTTCATGCGCCACAATCAAAGCATCAAGTACAGCCCTGGTAATCTGCAAAGATTGACTCTGACCTATTGCTCCCTTTCTGATGATGCGATCGAGCCCTGCGCCTTTGAGCAACTCCAGGATCAAATATGGTCTTGGTTCTTTAACTGTTTCTGGCTCAAAGCCCTCACTGCGCTCAAGCTCACCGCGCAAGACTCCATATGAGAGCATATGAACAACATTGGCATGGTTTATAGCATTTGTAATCGCCGCTTCCCGTCTAAATCTCTCCACGCTTTCTTCGGTACTGGTGTAGCTTGAATGCAAAATCTTGATACAAGCTTCGATATCGGCATGGAGATGCTTGACCTTGTAAACAGTACTGATACCACCCCGGCCTATTACTTTGTCGATGACAAAGCGCCGCTCGACAATAGTGCCTATCAGTGCATCATCCATCACTGTTTCTTTCATTTGTCACTCCGCCGCTTACTGTGCGTCAATGTCAGATTTTGCTAATAACGATTTACCGGCTAATATTTTAGACCGTACCACAGGCAACAAATAAAAGGAAAGTAAATGACTAGCCAAGTAGAAGTGATTGCCCGCGCCCAGGCCAAACCAGGCAAAGAAGACGAACTAGCGAAAGTCCTGGCTACAGCCGTGGCTCCGACGCGCAAAGAGGCTGGTTGCGTCGTATATAGATTGTGTAAAACACAAACAAAAGGACTCTTTTACTTTTACGAAATCTGGCAGAGCCAAGCCGCCCTTGATGCCCATGCCGCCTCTGACCATCTCAAGGCCATGAAAGAACTGGCAAAAGACTTACTGGACGGTCCCACTGAAGTGAGCTTGCTTGCCGAAATAGACTGATTGGCTGCAAAAAAAAGAGACCCCTTGCGAGGTCTCTTTTAGAATCAATGCTTATAGCTTATCTATTAGCGTTTTTTCTTGGCGGCTGGCTTCTTTTTGGCTGGTGCTTTTTTAGCAGCGGCTTTTTTAGCTGGAGCCGATTTTTTGGCTGGTTTAGCAGCCTTTTTAGCTGGTTTGGCAGCTGCTTTTTTGGCGGCTGGTTTGGCAGCAGGTGCTGCTTTGGGCAATGGAGCTTGTTTGGCTCTGCCGTCTACAACATCTTTTAGCTCTTGTCCGGCTCTAAAGACTGGCACTTTAGCAGCTTCGATTTTGAGCTTTTGTTTGGGGTTTTGTGGATTGACTCCGTAACGAGCTTGTCTTTGACGACGCTCGAATGTGCCGAACCCAACGAGAGTAACGCGCTCACCTTTCGCTAACGTGGCTGTCAGCGAATGCAGCAAAGCGGCTACTGTGTTGTGTACGTTCAGCTTGGTTTGTCCGGTGGCTTCTGCCACTGCGTTAACTAGTTCTGCTTTATTCATACTGATTTTTCCTAAGCTGTCGGAAGCGAAAGAGACCGTAATAATAAGCTAAATACGTGCTCTTAAACGATGTGAGATACTACCAACTCCACTAAGTTAGTTCAAGTACTTTGACTGTGTGATAGATTGATTTTTGCATGCTAATTGATGACACCATCGCCGCCATATCAACTCCCTCTGGAGTGGGCGCCATAGCAATAGTAAGGCTTTCGGGACCTGACGCGTTTTTGATTGCACAAAAAATATTTGTAGCACGTAAAAAAAGTAGCGAAAATAATTTTTCTTCTGACAAAAACTGGCAGCCAAAGAGCCATCAGGCATCCATTGGATATATACAAGATCCTTTAACGCATCAATATTTAGACGAAGTTGTGCTGATTCCATATCAGGGACCAAACAGCTACACAGGTGAAGACCTCGTTGAAATCAACTGTCACGGCTCGCCCATTGTCACGAGGGAAATACTCTCCATCTTATTAAAAGAAGGAGCAAGACTGGCCCAGCGGGGCGAATTTACAAAACGGGGCTATCTGGCTGGCCGTCTTGACTTAACTCAAGCTGAAGCAGTGCTGGATTTGATTCATAGTAAAACCGAAAAACAAAGCCAGCTTGCTTTAACTGTCCTAACAGGTCACCTGGGTGATGAAATCAAAGCGGTACGAGCCCGGCTTGTGGAGCTACTTACGAGGATAATAGCGGGCATTGATTTTCCCGAGGAAGTGGGCGAACTGGATTTAACTGATATCGAAAAGGTAACAAGCGAATGCTTGAGCCGTGTCAATGTACTGGCTAAAACAGCGCGCTCTGGCAGATTTTTGCGGGAAGGACTGAAGCTTGCCATCGTGGGCAGACCAAATGCAGGCAAGTCTAGCTTGCTCAATCGTCTGCTCAATTTTGAAAGAGCAATCGTTACCGACATACCAGGCACAACTAGAGACAGTATCGAAGAACCAGTCGATGTTAACGGCATCCCGGTAATACTGATTGATACAGCGGGCGTGCGAGACACCTCTGATGTGGTCGAGCAAATTGGTATCGAACGCACAACTCGCTCTATTAAAGATGCGGACCTGACTGTCATATTGATTGACGGTACAGCCCCTATTGGTGCCGAAGAAGCAGTACTGGCCGAAAAACTCAAAGCAATTGGCTGCCCCTTTTTTATTGTCATCAATAAAGCCGACCTGCTCAGTCAAAAAGACGGAGCAAAGCTTGTTTACACAGATTTGCAAACTGAGCAGTCAACCATCAAAGAGCTGGCTAATATGCCGACCAATATTCAAGCAGGGGCCAAGACACTGATGATCTCAGCCAAACTGAATGAAGGGCTGGAAGATTTCAAGCGTGTAATAGAAAAATTTGCCATAAACGACAACTCAGTCCAGGAAGTCGGAGGCTCGCTCAATGAGCGCCAGGGAGCCCTCTGTATTAGAGCCTCAGAATCACTTGAGGCACTATTAACAGCAGCCCAGAGTGGTCTGCCTCAAGATTGCCTGGCCACCGACCTAAAAAGTGCTGTAGACGCTCTGGACGCCATAAACGGTCATGCTGTCACCGAAGAAGTAATCAGCGAAGTTTTTGCCAACTTTTGTATTGGCAAATAGCCGCTGGCAGTTAAACAATAAAGGAGAATCAGATGGCCAGGCTGCACTCAGAAGACAAAGAATTCACCAGCTTTTTTGCCATCGAAGCGAGAGATTTTATTGATATAGATATAAAAGCAGACCAACAAAGATGGCAATTGCTCAAACTGACTATGCAAAACGGTGATCGCAAACTAGAGTTTGAGACATCGCCACTTAGACAAGATATAGCTCCGACAACGCCGGCGCCAAGCCCTGGTATTAGAGCCAGTGAAGACTCCAAACTGGCAGCGGCTATAGGCAATATCCAGACTGTGGCAGATGCCTATCTGGTTTGTAGAAGCCCCCAGGATGAAATAGCTGCACTGATCAAACTCCTGGAAGGTCTGCTTGAGGGCACACGCAATAAAGTGCTGTTTGAACCAGCCGAGCCTTCCTTTGAGTTTGCCATCGAAGGTAGCGGTGGCGGACTCAAAGTCCATATATTTGTCGATGCCGGAAATGTTGAGACCGGAATTTTTCGATGGGACGCACTTGGCATCAGATTCTTCACTAATAATGAGAAGCTAGCCAGCTTCATACAAGAACTCAAAGCCGAATTCTCTTGCTAAAATGACCTTCTTGCAACTTATCAATTCCGACAGTTTGTAGATGTCGGTCAATGAGGAAGTGGAACCTATCAACCGCCTCACTACAATCCGGCAATCCGGGGCAGGCGGTGGGTTTACATCGAAAGGTAATAGTTATGTCACAAGTGGACTCAAAAGTAATCAATGTCGTCCTACCGGACGGCAGCTCAAGAAGCCTCGAGCACGGTCAGACCGGCGGGGATCTAGCTAAACAAATCAGCGAAGGGCTTTATCGCAAGGCTGTTGGTGTGACCATCAACGGCGAGATAAAAGACCTCTTTGCACCGCTTACAGATGGCGATAAAGTCAAAATTTTGACAGCAGATGATCCTCAGTCTATCGAACTTTTGAGACACTCAACAGCTCACGTCATGGCCCAGGCTGTACAAAAGCTTTTTCCGCAGGCCAAAATCGCTATTGGTCCCAATATCGATAACGGTTTCTTTTATGACTTTGAAATTAAAGATCATGCACTGACTCAAGATGATTTGAGCGCCATCGAAGGCGAAATGAAAAAGATTGCCGAGGCAAAACAACGCCTGGTGCGCTACGACATCCCGGACGTTGACGTGCAGCTCAAAGAGTTTGAGAGTCAGGGTGAAAAGTTTAAAGCTGAGCTATTAAACGAGCACAGAGATCACAACCCGACTCTGTATTTGATGCAAGACAAAGATGGCAAAACAGTCTGGAATGACCTTTGCCGCGGACCGCACTTGCCTTCTACCGGGCTTATCAAAGCCTTTAAATTGCTCAAGACATCGGGCTCTTACTGGAGAGGCGACGAAAAGAAAGAGCATCTGCAACGCATCTATGCCACCGCCTTTTGGAGCAAAAAGGATCTCGATGATTATTTGCACAAACTGGAAGAAGCAGAAAAACGCGATCACCGCAGATTAGCTAAACAACTGGATTTGTTTTCGACCCATGATGAAGTCGGTCCTGGTCTTATCTTTTGGCATCCCAATCTAGCTACAGTGCGCGATTGCATCGAAGATTACTGGCGCCAGGAGCACAGACGCCGTGGCTATCAGTTTGTCTATACACCACACATAGCAAGCGAAAGCCTCTACGAAATCAGCGGTCACTTGCAAAACTATGCCGAGAACATGTACTCGCCAATGGACATTGATGGTCAGGCCTACCGCGCCAAACCAATGAACTGTCCCGGTCACATCATGATCTACAACTCCAAATTGCGCAGCTATAGAGACTTGCCTATCCGCATGGCAGAACTAGGCACTGTCTACCGTTATGAGCGCTCCGGCGTTTTGCACGGCATGCTGCGTGTCCGCGGATTTACACAAGATGACTCACACATCTTTTGCACACCAGAACAACTGGAAGACGAAATCTCAGGCATCATCGATCTGATTGAGACATTGATGACTACTTTTGGTTACACCTACAAAGCTTATCTAGCTACCAAGCCAACAAACAGCATGGGCAGCGATGAAGAGTGGGAAAGAGCAACTAACGCCCTGGAAGGCGCCATGAAAAAACGTGGCATGCCTTATGAAGTGGACGAAGGTGGCGGTGCCTTTTATGCGCCCAAAATCGACGTCAAACTCTTTGACGCCATTGGCCGCGAATGGCAGGGACCGACTGTACAGGTCGACCTCAACTTGCCCGGTCGCTTTGGTGTGAACTATATCGGCGAAGACGGCAACAAACACAATGCCATCATGGTCCACAGAGCCGTACTGGGCTCTATGGAAAGATTCTGTGGCGGTTTAATTGAGCACTATGCTGGCGCCTTCCCGCTATGGCTGGCACCAACACAAGTCAGTGTGCTGCCCATCTCGGATAGGCATCTGGAAGTGGCTAAAGCTGTGGAAGCAAAACTCAAAGCAATGGACATGAGAGTCCATCTCGATGAGCGCTCTGAAACAGTCAATTACCGCATCCGTGAAGCACAGATGCAGCAAGTGCCTTATATGGTGGTGATTGGCGATAAAGAAGTCGAAGACAATGTTGTCGCCATAAGACATCGTCGTCAAGGCAATCTTGGCACCATGACAGTAGAGGCTCTAGCCGAAAAACTGAAACAGGAAATCGCCAACAAAGAAAACAACTAGTCAGAGCATAAGCGCTAGTTAAAAGAGGGCAGTGCCAGTGCACTGCCCTCTTTAGTTTTGCTAATCAAAATACGGTGACAATCAAGCACAACGTTGCTAACCAAGATCACTTATTAGATGCTATTTGATACTGTCAGGTTTAGCGATAACCTCACCGCCAGTAACCGTGACACCATTTACGGTACTACTATTTGGAGCAGAAGCTGAGGTAGCACTACTATCTTCAGGAGCTGTGGCGCCATCAGAGCTAACGATTGATGATTTCCAGCTTTCCTTTTCTAACTTCCAGTTACCGCCCTCTTTGACTAAATGGATATTGCCGGTGGTGGTTTCTTT